>OHBP01000015.1_pt1 | contig 164460 bp, 156 predicted proteins | sample 1577471 | NCBI WGS metagenome assembly OHBP01 (sample SAMEA3879503, study PRJEB24766) | human gut metagenome | biome: human-associated habitat; feature: feces | place: USA | collected 1985/1987
TTAAAGCGGTACGCGAGCTGGGTTCAGAACGTCGTGAGACAGTTCGGTCCCTATCCGGCGCGGGCGGAGGATATTTGAGAGGAGCTGTCCTTAGTACGAGAGGACCGGGATGGACGGACCACTGGTGTATCTGTTGTCGACCAACGGCATGGCAGAGTAGCCAAGTCTGGAAGGGATAAACGCTGAAGGCATCTAAGCGTGAAGCCCCCCTCAAGATGAGATATCCCTCCTTCGGGAGTAAGACCCCTTGAAGACTACAAGGTAGATAGGGCAGAGGTGGAAGTGTGGCAACACATGGAGCTGACTGTTACTAATAGGTCGAGGGCTTGATTAAAAAAGCGGTTAAATCTGTATGAAGTTTTGAAAGTATATTATTTATGGCCTAGTGGCTCAGTTGGTTAGAGCGCCGCCCTGTCACGGCGGAGGTCACGGGTTCGAGTCCCGTCTGGGTCGTTTCAGTAATTGTTTTTACGATTACGATATGGGATCTTAGCTCAGCTGGGAGAGCATCTGCCTTACAAGCAGAGGGTCACAGGTTCGAGCCCTGTAGGTCCCATTCATGCCGGCGTGGCGGAACTGGCAGACGCGCAGGACTTAAAATCCTGTTGTGGTGACACAGTACCGGTTCGATTCCGGTCGCCGGCATTACACTATGATTTATAGTGTTAAGTAAATATGTGTGCGTAGCTCAGCTGGATAGAGCACTTGGCTACGGACCAAGGTGTCGGGGGTTCGAATCCTCTCGCGCACGTATGAAAAAAGGAGCAAGACGTAAGTCTTACTCCTTTTTTAGTATTCCAGCACGTAAAAGTTCAAATATAAAAGAAAATGACGGGAGAAGAATATGCTTACTTACAATCTGGAACAGAGAAATGATGAACCGAAATATTATTATATATATAAAATGATCCGACGGGATATTGAGCGTGGAAAACTGAAAAAAGGAGAAAAACTTCCATCCAAGAGAAGTCTGGCGGAACACCTCGGAATCAGTCTGATCACGGTAGAGAATGCGTATCAGATGTTAAAAGATGAAGGGTATATAGAACCGAGAGAACGCAGTGGATATTATGTATGTGAAATACATGTAATCGGAGAAATGAAAGAGCAGAATCAGCAACTGCATATGCTTCCCGAGATACCGGAAGAAATCGAAGATGGACGATTGCAGAATGCAGCACTTTCCAGCTTTCCATATTCCCTGTATTTTAAGACCGTGCGAAGTGTTATTACAGAATATGGAGAAGAATTGCTGTATCGTTCACCAAATGAGGGCTGTGCGATTCTGCGAAACAGTATTGCATCCTATCTGCTGCGTTATCGTGGATTATTTGCACAGCCGGAACAGATTATTATCGGATCGGGAGCGGAACATCTGTATGGTACGGTTGTGCGTATTCTTGGAGCGGATAAGATTTATGGAATTGAAGATCCGTCCTATCATCAGATCCGGAAAGTCTATGAGGGAACGGGTGCGGTCTGTGAAATGCTGCCTATGGGGGAAGATGGAATCAGGAGTGATGTGCTGGCACAGACAAGGGCGGATGTGCTGCACGTGACACCGTTTCACAGTTTTCCGTCCGGGGTTACGGCAACCATAGGGAAGCGATACGAATATCTTGAATGGGCAAGAGAAAAACATCATTTTATTGTGGAAGATGATTTTGACAGTGAGTTCTTCATGCCTGGTAAGCCGGTAGAGACATTGTTTATGCTGGATGACAGCAGTTCGGTCATATATATCAATACATTTTCTAAAAGTCTGTCACCGTCCATTCGTATGGGATATATGATTTTGCCGGAGAGACTGATGGAACGTTACAAAAAAACTTCCGGCGGATTTTCCTGTACCGTACCGGTATTGGAACAGTATGCGCTGGCAGAATTTATCAATAAAGGATATTTTGAACAGCATCTGAGCCGGGTGCGAAGAAAACAAAATCATAAAATGGAAGTATAAGGTTGACAGATTTATATGCAGATTGCCAATCAGTTTCGGACAGATATCCTGGCCGGTAAATATGCACAGGGAGAGTATCTTCCATCCATCTTATATTTGGAGCCGGAATGCTTTTGGAAATCGGACTGCATTTTTTTATCCCAAAGGGATTCATTCATCCACTGGTGGCTATTGTGGCAGATATTGTACTGGTTCTGACCGGAGGAGTGATACAGTATGGACTTATGAAGCTGTTTTATAAGTTTCCACTGTCAAAAGTAGCCTTTGGTGCGGCTATCAAACGGGAAATGAATGCATAAATATAAATGAAAGCATATGAAGAAAGTAAAAGAGCCGGTCGTCTGACTGGCTCTTTTGAGGGGAGTATAAATAATTAATAAGAGGTATAACATTGAAAAGAAGAAAAAACTTCTTTTCAAAAGTTATTATAATGGATTGCGGTATGGATTGCAATCAAATAATGAATATTTTCTCGAAAAGTTGAGAAACTATTCCTGTACTAAATAATTGTATTCGTTGAACCATGCAGTTTTTGGGGAAACGTTAAAGGAGGAAAAAGTATGTCAAAAAACAGTACAGGAACAAACAGTGCAACAAATCGCAGTGGGAGCAATCGTGTCTCTGATTGTTATTCCAACAAGTCTGAAAACAGAACATCCAACAAATCTGTGAATAAGACATCAGACAAGACAGAAGACAGGGTATCAGATAAGGCAGGAGATGTGTCTGATTCCGCATCTGATAATATGCGCTAGGCAGAAACAAAATGCATAAAATTGCATAATATAATAAAAAACAGATTACACGAAGGACAGCGTGTAATCTGTTTTTTAATGAAAACGGCATATTCTGGAGGATATTGTGAAAGATTTTGAACTGATTTACGCATCGCAGCTGAGGGCAAAACAAAGGGAGAGCAGGGCACTGGTAATTGATATCCGTGACAGGAAAGAGTATGAGAGCGAACACTGGCCGGGGGCCGTCAGCTATCCGTATGATCAGCTGGAACGAGGAACTGCCCGTCTGCCGAAAAACCGCAAGCTGATTTTGTACTGCGACCATGGGGGAGGAAGCATGCAGATGGCGCGTATGCTTGGGGAACAGGGGTATCATGTGGCAAGTGTGGTTGGTGGTTATGAGGCGATGAAAAAAATTTCGAAAAACTATTTTAAAAATCGTGAGAATATGTAACAATAGAACTGCAGACCATGTAATACATTATAGTAGAAAAGAGAACATTTATGGATACATATGAATTGGTTGTACCGTGTCATTTTGGACTCGAGGCGGTAACAAAAAGAGAAATTTATGATTTAGGATATGAAATTACAAGAGTAGAAGATGGCAGAGTGACATTTGCGGGAGATGCGGAAGCCATATGCCGTGCAAATATATTCCTTCGCAGTGCAGAAAGAGTGCTGTTGCAGGTAGGACGTTTTAGGGCAACAACATTTGATGAACTGTTTGAGGGGATAAAAGCTCTGCCTTGGGAAGACTATATTCCAAAGGATGGAAAATTCTGGGTAAAAAAGGCATCTTCTATTAAAAGTAAACTGTTCAGTCCGTCGGATATTCAGTCAATTGCAAAAAAGGCGATGGTAGAGCGTCTGAAGAATGTCTACCGGCTGAACTGGTTTCCGGAGGATGGAGCACCTTATCCGGTACGCATTTTCCTGTTAAAGGATGAGGTAATGGTTACACTGGATACTTCTGGGGACTCCCTGCACAAGAGAGGCTATCGTCTGATGACCAGCAAGGCTCCGCTGACGGAGACGCTGGCAGCAGCACTGATTATGCTGACACCGTGGAAAAAGGACCGTATTCTGGTAGATCCGTTTTGCGGAAGTGGAACGTTCCCGATTGAGGCAGCCATGATTGCAGCAAATATTGCACCGGGAATGAACCGGCAGTTTACCGCAGAGCAATGGAAAAATCTGATTCCGAAACAGTTGTGGTATGACACGGTAGAAGAGGCACAGGATCTTATGGATGCAGATATCCAGGTAGATATTCAGGGATATGATATCGATGCGGAAGTGGTGAAAGCAGCCAGAGAGAATGCAAAGCGTGCGGGCGTGGATCATCTGATTCATTTTCAGCAGAGAGCGGTTGCGGATCTGCATCATCCGAAAAAATATGGGTTTGTCATTACAAATCCGCCGTATGGAGAGCGCCTCGAGGAGAAAGCGGATCTTCCGGAGCTGTATACGCAGATCGGACAGGCTTATGCAGGACTTGACAGCTGGTCACTGTATATGATTACCAGTTATGAGGATGCGGAGCGTTATATAGGAAGAAAGGCAGATAAAAACAGAAAGATTTATAATGGTATGATAAAAACCTATTTTTATCAGTTTATGGGGCCAAAACCGTCGAAACGCAGAGAAGCAGCAGAGAAAACGATCGAAAGGAAGGAACAGCAGTAATATATGAAATACTCGAAACGGTATATTGCGTTTACAATTGTGCTGGCGCTGGTTTTTATTTTAAAATTTCAGATTCTGGGCGTGGACAATGCACAGGTGGGACGGTTCCGCGGAGGAGAACTGGATACACAGGTATGGAATCCAATGGTGGCAAAGGAAGTCAACGGGCAGACCATTCATGCCGTAATCGATAACCAGACTTACAATAACAGTAAATCGAAATTTTACATGGACAAAAACCGCAATATTATGGTTCCTGTCAGCATGTTGCGGGATGCGCTGAATTGCAGTGCACATGTGTACGATAAAAAACGTCTTCTGGTGGAAAAACACAGTCAGTCCGTATCGATGGATGTGGGTCAGAAAAAGGCGTATTTAAATGGGGATGAAGTAGATATTTCATCCGCTTTAAAGGAAGTCAGAGGCCAGCTGGTTGTCAGTCTGGAAGATCTGTCCAACCTGTTAGGTTACAGTTGCAGTTTCGATATCGCAAGTAATACCATTACGGCATCCGATAAAGATACTTCTGCGATTGTTCCGGCTTCCTATGATTTAAGGGAGCGTGACCGGGTATCAACGATATACAATCAGGGTTCCTATGGTACGTGCTGGGCGTTTGCCGCAACCAGTGCCTTGGAGTCTTCCCTGCGACCGGAGGAAAAAGTTAATTTTTCCGTGGACCATATGAGTATGAGCAATTCTTTTCATGCCAATCAGTATGATGGCGGAGAATATACCATGGGAATGGCTTATCTGGCAGCATGGCAGGGACCGGTCTATGAGAAGGACGATCCGTATGGGGACGGGATGACGGATGATTCGCTGAAAGCAGTGCGTCATGTGCAGGAAATGCAGGTTATTGACGGTAAAGATTACGAAGGAATAAAAGAAGCGGTATTTAAATATGGCGGTGTGGAATCTTCCCTTTACAGTACCATAAGAAGTTCACAGGGGAGTTCGGTGTATTATAATCAGAATACAAGTGCGTACTGTTATATTGGTACGGAAAAACCGAATCATGATGTAGTGATCATTGGATGGGATGACAACTATCCGAGATCCAACTTCAATACTCCGCTGGAAGGAGACGGTGCGTTTATCTGCCAGAACAGCTGGGGAGATGGATTCGGAGAAAACGGAATTTTCTATGTGTCCTACTACGATACGAATATTGGCACGCATAATGTGGCATATACGCGGGTAGATGATGTACATAATTATGATCACATCTATCAGAGTGATCTGTGCGGCTGGGTTGGAAAATTAGGATATGACAGTGACCAGATTTACGGGGCGAATGTGTTTGAGGCAAAAGGGGCCGAAACATTGTCTGCTGCTTCCTTTTATGCGACCGGTGCAAATACACAGTACGAAGTTTATGTGGTGCACGATTTTGAAAATGAGAAGTCTTTTGCGCAGAGAGAACAGCTTGCATCCGGAACGTTACAGAAAGCGGGATATTACACCGTCGATTTTGATACAAAGGTTTCTCTGAAAAAAGGGGAACGTTATGCCGTGCTGGTATACCTGAAAACACCCGGAACCAAACATCCGATGGCAATCGAATATGATACCGGAGAGAAAATTTTACAGGGGGTGGATCTGGATGACGGAGAGGGTTATATCAGTTTAAATGGAAAAAACTTTGTAAACGTAAAAGAGAAAAAGGATTGCAATCTTTGCATTAAAGCATTTACGAGGGATTAAGATGGACGAAATCGTTTTAAAGTGGGTGACAGTACTGTCGGGAATCCTGACGGTGATTGTCTGCGTGTCGGTTTTCTTTTTCCCGGATATACATGAACGGGCTGTTTTGGCAGCCGAGCAGCAAAAGGAAGTCGGCGGAGGAAATCTGATCGCTACAACGGCGAATCCGAAAGCGGTGGTGGAGCAGTCAAAGGATCTGAACGCGCAGCTTAAGATTACTCTACCGGAGGGAATTTCAAAAGCAGATGTAGAAATTGAAAATGATTATGTGACGCAGACCATTTATATCAAATTTGCGGGCGGTGTGGATGATTATTTCGAGCAGTATGCCATCAAGGGAAGCAGTGATCATATAGCATCCATGGCTTATTATAAGGATAAGGAAGAGGGCGTGATCGCACTTCAGCTGGATCAGGTGTATGAACTGAAAAACCGGTTCAAAAAGGGAAGCCTTTACCTTGATTTTATTGATCCGCACGATATCTATGATAAAGTCATTGTGGTGGATGCCGGACACGGAAGCCACGCAGCAGGTGCCGTAAAACTTGGAATTTCTGAAAAAAGCCTTAATCTGGCGATCGTACAGCAGTTGAAAAAACTGTTTGATGAGGATAAACGCAGGATCAGGGTGTACTATACACGTACATCGGATACGAATCCGACGCTGGATCAGAGGGTTCAGCTGGCAAATAAGGCAAATGCAGATCTGTTTATCAGCGTACATAACAATTCGGATGCAACCGGAAACTTTACCAAAGTGAAGGGAACCCAGGTAATGTACAGCGAATCGGATGACGCAAAGTTGTCGAGTAAGAAGCTGGCGGAGATTTGCCTGAAAAATGTCGTGGATACGACGGGCAGTGAGAACCGGGGGCTGCTAAAAGGAGACAGTATCTATATTATCCGCACAAGTAAGGTGCCGGTGGCACTGATTGAGGTAGGATTTATGACAAATTATAAGGAACTGGATCTGTTGAACAGTACAAGTTATCAGAAAAAGGCAGCTGAGGGTATTTATAACGCAATCAATGAAGCATTTCAGGAGGGATATTAAATTGACAGAGATTATTTTTGCAACGGGAAACAAGGATAAAATGCGTGAGATCCGTGAGATTATGGCGGATTGTGATGTACATATTGTATCCATGAAGGAAGCCGGCATCAGGGTGGATATTGTGGAAGATGGAACTACTTTCGAGGAAAATGCAAAGATCAAAGCACGGGCCGTGGCTGCACATACGGATGCGATTGTTCTGGCTGATGATTCCGGACTGGAAATCGATGCACTGAATAAAGAGCCGGGCGTATATTCTGCCCGTTATATGGGAGAGGATACTTCTTACGATGTGAAAAACAAAAATCTGATTGACCGTCTGGATGGCGTACCGAAAGAAAAACGTACCGCACGCTTTGTCTGTGCGATTGCGGCTGTCCTTCCGGATGGAAGGGAACTGGTGACCCGTCAGACGATGGAAGGATATATCGGCTGGGAACCGGAAGGGGAAAACGGCTTTGGGTATGATCCGATTTTTTATCTGGATGAATACGGATGCTCATCGGCAGCGATTTCTCCGGAACAGAAGAATGCGATCAGTCACAGAGGCAAGGCATTGCGTGCGATGAAAGAATTGCTGAAAAAAGAAATTTAAAAAAGAATGAAACATTTTTACCATCTGATCTGTATAGTAAGTAGAACAGCAAAAAAGCTGTGACACACATACGGAAAGGATGGTAATTTATTATGAAAAAGAAACTGGTTGTATGTATATTATGCGGGATGATGGCAATGTCGGCGTTGACCTGTGGTATTGGCAGTGTATTTGCGGCGGAGAGTCCGGAAACACCGGTAATTTCCGCACAGGAGGGAGAGCAGATTCCGAATCCGTGGAAGGAATACACTTCTGTGAAAGATGCAGAAAATGCAGTGGGATTTTCCGTAAAGCTTCCGAAAAAGATCAGTGGTTATACAAAAGATATGATTCAGGCAGTCGACGGATTAGTTCTGCAGGTATTTTACAAAAGCGGGGATAAGGAGATTTTAATCCGTAAGGCGCTGGTATCACAGGGAAAAGATATCAGTGGGGATTACAATGTTTATGATGTGACAAAGAAAGTGTCTGTCAAAGGGAAAAAGAGAAAGGTTACGATCAAAGGAACGGAAAAGAAGAAAAATCTTGCGGTATGGAGTGACGGAACCTATTCCTATTCTTTGTATACAAGTGCAGGAATGAGCCAGAAAGCACTGATCAGACTCGTAAAACAGGTACAATAGGAGTAAAGATATGGTAATTTGTCTGGAACGGGCAATTTCCTGGCAGGAGCGGCTGCATGCTGCGGCCGCTGACTGCTGGCGGATATGCAGACAGCATCTGTTGCAGATGGCTGTAAAACAGGAGAAACAGGATGAGAGGGCAGCGGTCAACCAGAAAGCGGAAAAGCTTCTGAAAGATTACGGAAACAGTATTTTGCGGATGGCATATGCTTATTTACATAACATGAGCGATGCAGAGGACATCCTGCAGGAGACTCTGATACAATATCTGCAGACAGCGCCTGTTCTGGAGAACCCGGCCCATGAGAAGGCATGGCTTCTGAAAGTGGCTGCCAACCTGAGCAAAAACCGGATTGATTATAATCGTATCCGGCAGACCGATGAGCTGGAGGAAACGCTCGTTGCAGAAAAGCGAGAAGATCTGCGTTTTGTGTGGGAGGCAGTACGTGCGCTCCCGGAAAAATAATATTGTTCCGATGCGGCTGGCACGTCGTATTCTTCCGTTTGCTGCATGTGTAGTGATTGTTGTGGCGGGGCTTGCAGTTCCGCAGATCCGGCAGAAAATTCCGCAAAAACCGCAAAAGCCGGGAGAAGAAAAACCGGCGGTAGAGGGCGTATATGCGCCACAGGAGGTAGCATCGGCCGAAAAACTGACGGATGCGGTGGGCTTTCCGGTCAGGGATATTGCTTCGCTGAAAGAAAAAGCAACGGATCGTTCCTATGTGACATATGGGGATGGACTGGCAGAGATCACATATCGCTGGGATTCACAAAGTATCTGTTTCCGGCAGTCACAGGGGCAGGAGGATAATTCCGGTGACTATACGCACTATGCAGAAGAAAAATTGATTGTTGTGGGAAAATATTCTGTCACTTTCAAAGGACAGGAAAAAGGCAGTTATATGCTTGCAACCTGGTCGGATGGCACATATTCTTTCTCTGTATCTGCCACGCAGGCATTGGAAAAAGCCGAGTTTCTGGGGCTTATTGAGGAAATTGAAAAAAATATTTGAAAAATTCAAAAAAGTTGTTGACTTTATTGCCAGGCTATACTATAATCTATCTTGCGTCACGGATGAGACACAAACAACACGGACGCAACAACATAGCCTTCGGGGTGTGGCTCAGCTTGGCTAGAGCGCCTGGTTTGGGACCAGGAGGTCGCAGGTTCGAATCCTGTCACCCCGACTACATGCGGGTGTAGTTCAATGGTAGAACACCAGCCTTCCAAGCTGGATACGTGGGTTCGATTCCCATCACCCGCTCTTTTAAAGAAACTGTTTATCCGGTTTCTTTTTTTATACTCTTTTTTATGAATATCCTGTCTCATACCACGTAAAAAGGACGGCTGCATCTGCAGTCGTCCTTTATATCATGTATGGGTAATAAACTCGCTTAGAAGAGATCTACACTTCCGAAGAACTTGTCATTGATTACATAATATGCCTTGTACTCTTCCGGCTTTACATAAATATTTAATGTCTTAATGCATCCGGCACGATGTCCCTCAGCTACAAACTGTTTCTTTACCTTATCCTCAAGTTCTCCAAGATTTGCAGCATTCTGCTGATACTGAACAATGATTTCGGTCTTTGCCGGCTGTTTTTCTTTCTTTGCCTTTGTAGCAGCCTTTGCTTTCGTTGCAGCTTTCTTCACAACAGGTTCTGCCTTCTCAACAACAGCCTTTGTTGTTGCCTTTGCAACTTCTTTTGCCTTCTCTTCTACAACTTCTGCTTTCTTTGCTGCTGCCTCAGCAACATCCCCGACTTTTGATTCTACTTTTTTTGTAGCATCCTTAACCGCATTTTTAACTTCTGTCTTTCCCTCTGGTGTCTTCATCAGCTTCACGTCAGAAACTGCTTTGTTTAACTTCTTCTCCTGCATAACGATTCCTCCTAACCAGAATTATTCACATACTAAAAATTTTTCAATTGCATCAAGTGCTGCTTCTTCATCGGCACCCTCCGTCACAATATCAACCGACATTCCATCGGATGGATTAAACGCCATAATTCCCATAATGCTCTTTGCATTAATTCTGCGGTTATCGCTCTCCAACATAATATCGCTGTCGAACTGACATGCTACCTGAACAAGTTCTGCGATTGGATTGTCGTGTCCTTCTGACACATTAGAAACGATCACATTTTTCTTACTCATACGCTCTCCCTTTCCAAAACTGTATAACTCATTCTCAAATATATCTCACTTATCCAGGAATTGCAATATACGAACTTTATTTCTGTTAAATCTTCACGAATCATCCATAAAACCTTGTCCTTAATTGTTCATTTTTACAATGAAAATTAACGGTCCAAATAAGTAAAGAAAATGTATCCTGCTTTCCGGAACCAGTCATCCGCATCTTTATAACTTTTTGACCTCGTGGAATGGGTCTGCGGATCATAATAATAAATGCTTCCAGAGGAATATCCCGTCACTAATACGGCACTGTCTGTTCCGGTCATTGCAAATACCGGGCTGCCCTTACTGACATAAAACAGAATCTCCTCTACTGTGCAGCCGGATATATCAAGAACAACTGAATCTTTTAATGTATTTTCAATCGCGCTTTTCGGGGTCCCTCCATTGTCAATCAGTTCTTTTACACTGAGCCCGTTTCCTCTGTAATTAAGCATGGCACTGACCGCCTGAACCACGGATGATGAACTCTTATCCGCATCGTTTACTTTCAGGCTGCTAAATGCCGTCTGTGCCGATTTACGCGCACGCATCCATACATACTGCTGCTTGGAATCCACCACAACTCCCATATGATTATTGGCGCAGACGATGGCATCCGCGATCTCATCGGTTGCAAGCAGCACATCACCTTTTTTGTACACATAAAAGTATTCCTGCGACTCCTTATTTTTCACGGAAACGTCACGCGGATTTTCGAGTAAAACAGATTTGGAAGTCAGCATTTTAATTTTGGATGCATCTGCCCCATTTTTCATCATAAGCTGGTACTGTGTTTCCTTGCGATCTGTCACGGTTGATCCCACGGTAACTTTTTCTTCCGTGTCTCCCTCACGGTTCATGATCGCATCGGTTCCTGCAGCCACATAATGTCCGCCGGACTTTTTGATCAGATGAATGGTAATTGTATAATCCTCCACCGAAATGGAACCGATACTTCCCCTGGACGGTTCATACGTCTTTAAGATACTGTGTGAATTTTCGGAAGTATCCATGATGGTTAAATTTTTCATCGGAAAAACCGTATTTCCCGCTGCTGCAACCATCACCTTATCTTTCTTTGCTGCTCCGTAAATAAAATCTTCATCGATAAACCCAAGCGGAAGAATATACGCTCCCTTTTTTGCCTTGATATCATAGACAGAAGCATTTTTCAAATTCATCAGGTGAATCACATCGCTTTTGTATTCTTTGTCGCTGTCTACCCACGCAAAATACTGATTCGATTCCGACACTTTATAACAGCTTTCTTTCAGATCTTTCACAAGCACTTCCGGAGTCCGCTTGTCCGTATCTATACTGTAAAGTTTCTGATCCATGATCAGGTAAAATGTCCCCTTTTCGTTCACATACATTAACTGCCCCATCTGTGCTTTGAGTATTTCATAAGAAACATCCGATGGGATAAAAATTTCTTCCTCTATAGTGTGTACCAGACCGTCATAATGATATACTGCCGTGCCCACTTCGCCTTCATGATCCCCACGGTTCATATATCCATATACAACAAAATCAATACTTCCCGCTTCATCCACACGGGCAATTTTGATATCATGCTGATCCCAGTTATCCCTCGCATTGATCCCCTCTGCCCCAAGGAAACTGAATACCTGTACAATCTTATTATTTACACGGTCAAAGCACCAGAGTTCTCCCTGCTGTACAAACGCGATCACATCTCCGGTCTCACTTACAGCATATTCAATATTTTTGTCACGTATGCCAAGCTGGATCTGATTATTATCTGTAATAAACCGGTTTTCCCCACGGAAAATCTGATTTAAAGTACGCTCAAAATTTAAGACATACATACGGGATTCTGTCATACGCAGACGATAATATTCTTCCACATTATAATACTCGGTTTCCCCGCCGGTTCCTTTGGTGGTCACCACATACCGGAGTGTGATCACATCATAGGAATCATTGATTTCCTTGAAAGATGCCTCGAGTTCTCCCATCTGCTCCGGTTTTAAATCTGCCCAGGTAATCTGGTTTAAGGTACAGCTTAAATCCACATAATTGAGCGTGCTGGTATCGCCTGTTGCCGCATCCATATATTTCGGAATAAATTTATTTGCATCATCCCGGAATGTATATTCATGAAATTGCAGTGCAAAATCCATACATGCCTGGGTATCGTCGTTTTGTGTCTGCATCAACCGGGTGTAATACCGGATCTTATTTTTTCCTGAAGCAAGAATAACAATCAGTTCATATTCTTCCCCTTTTCCGAGAATATTCTGGATTTTCAGGTTTGCAGAGATTTCATTATTTTTTTCTTTGATCTCCTGTGCATTTCCCTTTGCAACCAGCCGGGAATCATCAAGACTCCGGATTTCATAAGCAATGCCTCTGATTTTTTGTCCATATGTATTAATTTTCAGCGGAAGCAGTCGTGTATGGTCTACCGGCACAATTCCATCCCGCATCTTTGTAATATTCATTTCCGATACGTATCCGTGCAGCTGTGCCACGCTGTTATTTCCTTCATAAAACTGGACGATGGGAAGGGTTGCCTCCTTCATCGCCGTTGTCATATCTTTATTATCCTGATTGGTTATGATACTGAAAACAATCAGTGCTGCCAGAAAAAGCCCTGACAGCACCACTGGTTTAATTACTTTCCTGTTCATTTATCTTTTCCTTCTTACTATGGCTGTAATTTCCGCCGTTACATCCATCTCCTGCATCTGCGATGCCGGCAGCGCCGTTTGCACATTTCCGCACCAAACAGCACACCGATCATACTGCAAAGCCACGGATTCCCACATTCCCGTTCCTGTGTTGTCATAGTTTCTCCGGCGATAGAAGCCGGAACCATTTCGAAATATGATGCCGCCTGCATGTTTCCTTCGATCCGGTTCTCTTTCTTTTTCTGCACTTCGGACAGCTTCCGGTAAATTCCATCAATTTCCATCTGTATCATCAGGCGGTCCGGTTCCTCATCGTAGATGCGGCTTCCCTCATACTCCAGCTGGTCAAGCCTCTGTTCCACCAGCTCCATGATCTCTTTTGTCTCTGCCGGATAGTACTGTTTCATTCGTTCCATATCTTTTTCATATTCCATCTCTGTCAGGTACATACTCTGCATCGGATATGTCATATAAAACGGAATCTTTGGGTAAAAATCGTTTGAATAATCCACTTGCATGCTCCATCCTGTCATCATTATAGACTATGCCATGCAACGGTTTTTTGTGCTTATTTTCCTACTATTTTTAAGCATATCTGCTCGTATTCCGGATAATTTTTGTGCCGCATTTCCGTTTCCAGTACTCCCTGTGCATTCTTATGGAAATGATATAAATTATACACACCCTTACGGTAGGCATAGTCCTCTCCATTATCCTGAAAATGATCGTAAGAAGCCTCTCCCGGAGTTGTCAGCAGATACAGCGTACGGTACGGCTTTTCTCCAACATACGCCATTTTTTCATACATCGGGATCATCGTTCCTTCTTTCAGGTACATCGGGCACAAATCAATCGGTGCATCCCGCAGGAAATACTTTCCTCCGGTAATTTTCTCTCCGGTCCAGTAATCATACCACTCCCCTTCCGGCAGATACACCATTTTCTTCGTGGCTCCCTGCTCCAATACCGGGGCAACGAGGAGATTTTCTCCTACCAGGAACTCTCCATTGAGGTTATAGGTTTCCGGGTCCTTTGGATAATGCAGAACCAGAGGACGCATAACCGGAAGTCCGGTCTGTTCTCCCTGATAAAACAGATCATACAGATACGGAAGGAAACGATAACGCATCTTTACATATTTTCGATAGATTCCCACCACCTGATCATCAAACTGCCACGGCTCCTGTCTGCGTGTTCCCTGACAGGAATGATTTCGAAACAGCGGAGAAAATACGGCAGCCTCGATCCACCGGGTCAGAAGTTCCGGGGTCGTATCCGCACCGAATCCGCCAATGTCGGTTCCGGCAAACGCAAATCCACTCATACCGAGATTACACAGCTGCGGCACCATCATCTGCAGATGCGACCACAGACTCTGATTATCTCCGGTCCACACAGTCGCATATTTCTGTGTTCCTGCATACGCTGCACGTGTGATAACAAACGGACGCTTATCGGAAAGTTTCTGCAGTCCCTCAAAGGTCGCACGGCTCATATAATGTCCATATACATTGTGCATTTCCGCATGATTTGTCGTACGCTCCTCATCATGAAATACAACATCCTGCGGCAGCTCGCCACGGAAACTTGCCGGCTCATTCATATCATTCCATACACCGTCCACACCGATGTCGACCAGAAACTTATGGTGTTTTCCCCACCAGTCGCGTACTTTGCGGCGTCCAAAATCCGGATAATTTGCATCTCCCGGCCAAACCTCATTGACATAGGTAGTTCCCTGTGTATCGGTCGCAAAATATCCGTTCTCTTCGCCTTCTTTACACATAAAATAGTCCGGATCGACTTTGGTTCCCGGATCAATGATCGTTACCGTTTTAAAGCCCTGTTTTTTTATTTCCGCAATCAGATCCCCAGGTTTTCCGTACTTTGCATCATTCCATGTAAACACACGATACCCATCCATATAATCAATGTCAAAATGAATGGCATCACACGGAATATCCAGATCACGGAAATGTTCTGCCACATCACGGATATCTTCTGCGCACTGATAGCCCCAGCGGCTCTGCTGGTATCCAAGCGTCCATCGCTGCGGCAGCGGTGTCCGCCCGGTCAGATATGTATATTCTTCAATCAGATCCGTCAGTTTTTCTCCACCCAGGAAGTACAGATCCAGATTGCCATCATCCGCGCCGTAAAAATAATATTCCGGATTTTCTTTGCCCAGATTGAGATAGCTGTGGAACGTATTATCAAAAAACATGCCATATACGTCATTCTTTTTCTTGCAGAAGAGCACCGGAATCGACTTGTACAGCGCATGATAGTCCTCATTGTGTGCCTGTGGAATATCGGAATTCCAGTTCTCATACTCATAATTTTTTTTATTCAGGAATCCGGTCTTATCACCCAGACCGTAAAAATCATCCCCCTCGTCCAGATCAAACATCATCTGTACCGGATAATCATGTGCGCCCAGATTCGACGTATCATGCCCTTCCGACTCCAGAATCTGTTTCATCTGCTCACTGACTTCCCCGCAAACACTTCTGCCCTGCCGGTGTGTCCGGACAAGCGGAGTCCCGTCCGGTCTCGTAATCACCATTTCCAGATTTTCTCCAAACTGCATCCGGATCTTATCGGTTGCAATTACCAGATCTTCTCCTTTTTGCTCTGCCGTCAGTTCTGTCGCAACCGCCTTGTCTCCATCAATGGCCTTAGAATAATGTTCCTTTGTTCTGTAAGGCACAAAAATATTGACAATATCATCCCTTATGGCTTTCACCACCAGTTTTTGCTGTTCATACTTCACACAAATCTCATTTCCATCCTGTCGGAAGGACATAATTTTTCCTGCTGTACTCATTGTTTCCCCTTTCCGTTACTCTGTTTCCTGCGTTGTTGTATCCGGTTCCTGATCGGTAACATAGTCTGAACTGACATATCCTTTTTGTCCGTTATATTCTGCCTGCACCCATCCGTTTTCTTCTCCCAGCAGTGTCAGCTTCGTTCCCGTCACGAGAACGGTAAGAATTTCACTGTCTGTATTCGGCTCTGCACGGAAATTTACGCCATCCGTGCTTGTCCATACACTCTGTCCGTCTTCGTCCAGCGGCTGTTCCGTTACCGGTGGCAGATTGCTGTTGTCTGCCGGCGGTGCATTATTTGTGATTTCCGTTTCCGGTGTCTGGTTTTTCCCTGCATTCCGCCCATGAAGCCATACGATAAGTGATATAATTCCTGCGAGCAGTGCTGCGCAGATTATGGCAAAAATAATTCTGGCAATAATGACGTCTTTTCTGTGACTTGCTTTCATGATCGTTGTCCCTCCCCTTCATCTTCTGTACATATAATTGTGGTTTTCCCTGGATCTACCTTGTCTTTTTCCAAAATCAGTTTTCCAATCTTATCCGCCCGGATGATTCCGCCGGAAGGATTGAGCACACTGTCCACGGTATTTACAATCTGTGCATCCACCGTGGAATACTCAAATGCCAGTGTCGTATTAATCAATTTACAGTTCACCATTTTCAGATTTTCTATATAACACATGCCCTGCAGGCTCTCAATCGTACAGTTGACAAGTGTAAGATTTCTGGCATTCCATCCCAGATATTCTCCCGAAATAAAACTGTCATACACAGTAACATGATTGCTGTTCCAGAATGCATCTTTGGAAAGCATGCGTGCATGATGGATCTCCATGTTTTCCACACCATCAAATGAATAATTTCCAACCAGTTCAAAATGATCCAGCTGCATATTTTTACAATTCATGGCAAAATAATCCCCGTGTGCCTGCACATAGGACAGGTTTACATCGGTACAGTTCCAGAGGGTTTCCTCTGCATTCGGGAAATTTACATTTGTCAGGGTTACTCCCCTGCAACGGCGGAAATTTTTTGGTGCTTCTACAATGGAATCTCTTACCGAAATATCATCGGTATACCATACCCCGGCCCGCGCCATGTCAAACCAGGTACATTCCTTTACATCGACATGTTTGCAATACCAGAGCGGATATTTCCACCGGAACAGACAATTATCCAAATAAAGACTGCTGCTCTCCTTCAACGGGGATTCCCCATTCTCAAACACACTGTCATATACCGCCAGATTTTCAGACTGAAACAGTGCGCGTTCTCCTGTTAATTTCTGCTGACGAAGCACCTGCCGTGCCGTGTCAAATTTATCGTTACTCATTTTTTATTCCTTCTTTTTCAGCTTGTAATGATTGGGTCTGCTAGTTATTTTACCACGAGATCACCGGAACATTCAAGTATGCTACTCTAACAAAAGCTCCTCGACCGTGACAAACGAATATCCCTGTTTCTGCAAGGTATCTATGACCGTAAATGCCGCCTGTACAGATGACGCCGAAGCATCGTGAAGCAGAATAATGTCCCCCGGCTTAGTATCCTTTAGAACTCTCTGAACCACAGTATCCGCATCGGTCGTTGCCCAGTCCCGCGGATCTACATTCCACAGTACTTCGATCAGATTTACCTGCGCATCCAGTTCCTTCTGCCAGCATCCGTAAGGTGGACGGATATATCCTGCATATTCTCCCGTCACATCATAAATCGCCTTCTGTGTTTTTTCAATCTGCTGCAAAGTGCATGCCGTGCCCACTTCCTTAAAATTAACATGTTTATAAGAATGAACACCGATCAGATGTCCGTCATCATGCATCCGTCTGACGACATCCGGATACTGTTTTACCTCTTCTCCCAGCAGAAAAAAAGTGGCTTTTACACCACGTTTTTCTAATCCGTCCAGCAATTTCGGTGTATATTCCGGATTCGGCCCGTCATCAAAGGTAATTGCAACTGTTTTCATTTCTTTCTCCACTTTCTCCGGCTGCAGTGTCATTGTACTTACAACAGCCGCTGCGTTTCCAATGCTGTATGACAGGAAAAGAAACAGTGCATACCCCACATATCTTTTCCATTGTTTTTTGTCTGCCATTTCATACCACACAAATTTCCTGCTTAGTATATCGTATGAACTTAATCATAAAAAATATGTTGTCCTTATTCTGAATCATAAGTTTCCCTGCTGATGCCCTCCCCGAGCATCATCCGTTCCTCATGCTGCATTTCTTTTTCCCGGATGGCGCGTTCATAACCGGTCAATGCTGCAAACGGAGAAAACTGTGCGGCCCGGTCTTCCGATGGCATCTGCGGATGCTTTTTCGAAACCGGATGCGGCAGATCTATGATGTCATCATAACGATGCGTATTTTCCAGCCGGTTCATGCCCGATGTCCTCCAATCTGTCCGTTGCGCTGCCGCATGGTTGCCCCTTCTTTGAAATTGGTTCCTTTTAAAATGGCATTTTTCCCATAACGCTGCTTAATGGAAAGCATGGCTTTCTGCATCTGTTTTTCCTTCTGCAATGCCTGCTTTTGTGCCTTCTGTTCCTCGGTTTCTTCCGCAAAATCAAACAGGCTCATCTGCTCGTAAGTCTGTTCTTTTTGTGCCTCCTGCTCTGTGCGTACATGGCATGCCGTAACATAGATCCTGCGGATCAAAAGATCCGGATTTATAATTCTGTCATATAATTCCAGTGTTTTTTCTACTACCGTAATGGCAGAAGATGTATGATTTTGCAAATTTGCCGTCCCATGCGCATGCTTTGGAATCTTTCTTCCGTAACGATCCGTAGTCACTTCCCCGTGATATCTTTTTGCCCGCACCGGGTCTGTCAGATTTTCGATATCATAGCCAACCGTCAGCACTATCTGATCCGTCACGAATCCATGCTCCACCAGATCTAGTACCAGCTGGTCTGTCATTTCCTGCACAACAATCCTTGCTTGATCTGCCGGGTACGGACACTGCAATACCTGTCCCGATCCGGAACTGTTCGCCTGCGGACGATACGCTTTGATCTGTGCAATCGTGCACGGTTCGTACCCCCAGGCATGATCAATCAAAAGTTCTGCATTCACACCAAACAGTTTGTAAAGCAGATCTTCATTATAATAATCTGTTTCTTTTCCGATGGAGCAGCGCGCCACATCTCCCATGGTATACATTCCGTTTTCTGCCAGTTTCTTCGCATATCCCGGTCCGACACGCCAGAAATCCGTGATCGGCCGGTAGTCCCAAAGCAGTTTCCGGTAACTTTTTTCATCCAGCTGGGCAATGCGCACACCGTTTTCATCCGCATCGATGTGCTTTGCCACAATATCCATTGCGATTTTGCACAGATACAGGTTGGTTCCGATCCCGGCAGTGGCCGTGATCCCGATGTGATCCTGCACATCCAGAATGATGGTCTGCGCCAGCTGATAAGCTGTCATTCCATAGGTTTTCAGATAATGTGTCACGTCCATAAACACTTCATCAATCGAATATACATGAATATCTTCCGGCGCCACATATTTCAGATATATATCATAGATCCGCGTACTGTATTCCACATAAAGTGCCATCCGCGGAGGTGCCGCAATGTACGACAATTCCGGCTCACCGGTTTTTCGGCTGCGGTTTACCTGTTTTACTTTCTGAACCACTTCAAAAAGCCTGGCCCTTCCCGGAATCCCATATTTTTTCAGGGATGGAGAAACTGCCAGGCAGATGGTTTTTTCCGTGCGGCTTTCATCCGCCACCACCAGATTGGTGGTCAGCGGATCAAGTCCACGCTCCACACATTCTACGGATGCATAAAATGATTTCAGATCAATTGCGATATACTGCGGCATACCTTTCCTCTCCCCAAACAGACATTCGTGTATGCTCTCATTATATCAAAATCCGATAAGATTGCAACGCTATTTACATTCCGTCACAAACACTTCACATTTCTCTAAAATCAGCTTATTTTCAGCATTTGTTCGTTTTTTATTTGATAAAAGTACCTTTTTTGCCGGAACTTCCCAATCCAGTTCTATGGTATCTGTTCCAAAATTTGCCGCTACCAGAACCCGGCGCCCCTGCAGGATGCGGTAATATGCCATTACGTGATCTGCATTCTCATATGCCGGCTCAAATTTTCCATAAGTAAACAACTCCCGATATTCCCCATATTTGCGCAATGCGATAAGTTTTCTGTAATAATGTAGAACCGAATCCGGCTGCCCTTCCTCTTTTTCCACATTGATCACCGGATAATTATCATTGACTTTCAGCCATGGAGTTCCCGAGGTAAAGCCCGCCTGCGGCGCATCCTTCCACTGCATCGGCGTCCGTGCATTGTCCCTGCTCATGGCCGAACATACGGCAAGTGCTTCTGCATCCGAAAGTCCGGCCTCACGCGCCATCCTGTACTGGTCTTTGGTACTGATATCATCGAATTCATCCACACTGTTCCATCTGGCATTCTGCATGCCAATCTCCTGTCCCTGATAGATAAACGGAATTCCACGCAGCAGAACACTTACTGTACCAAGCATCTTTGCCCCGTCCGCATTTTGCGCATAATCCGGCAGAAAACGGGAAACGCCGCGCGGCTCATCGTGATTTTCAATGATATTTGCCTCGAACCCGACATTCTGTACCCGCATCTGGGAATCTGTGATTGCTTTTTTCCACGCATCAAAAGAAATTGGTGGCGCATCGTACCATCCGTGTTTCCCGTCACTGAGCATATGGGCGCTGAAATCAAAAATTGTAGAAAAATGTCCATTTTCTCCAATAAAGTCCGGCAGGTCTTCCACCCCAATGTTAAATACTTCCCCTACCGTAAATGCATCCTTTTTGGCAAATGTATGATTCTTTAAATCTTCAAGCAGCGCATCGACACCTTCTACATTTTCGACCATACGCCAACAGCTTGCCAGTCCATCGTCACCATCCGGCTCCATATCCGGAAATGCCAGATCTTTTTTAATATTGATGATCGCATCAATCCGAAAACCTGCCAGTCCTTTGTCCAGCCACCAGTTGATCATCCGGTAGATTTCTTCCCTCAGTTTTGGATTTTCCCAGTTTAAATCCGGCTGCTCCTTTGCGAACATATGGAAATAATATTTGTCCGATCCCGGTACCGGCTCCCAGCAGTTTCCCCCGAAATAAGAACGGTAATTGCTCGGTGGATTTCCATTCTTTCCCTTCCGGAAATAAAAATAATCGGCATACGGTCCGTCCGGATCCGCCAGTGCTTTCTGAAACCATTCATGCTTGTCGGAGCAGTGATTGACAACCAGATCCATAATCAGATACATATCTCTCTTTTTGGCCTCCGCAAGCAGTTCGTCGAATTCCTCCATCGTTCCGAATTCTTCAGCGATTGCATAATAGTCCGAAATATCATAGCCCTGATCCACAAACGGGGACTTATAGATTGGAGAAAGCCAGATAATGTCAACTCCCAGCTCCTTTAAATAGTCCAGTTTGGAAATAATGCCCCGCAGGTCACCGATCCCATCTCCGTTTGTATCGCAAAAACTCTTTGGATAAATCTGATATGCCACCTTGTCATGCCACCATTTTTTCTGCATGTCCATGTCCTCCTTCGCCTGTATCTCCATGTCCTTTGACAATTTGTTTCTGTAACATTATACTGTCATTATAGTTTGGAATTTCAAAATTATCTTGCATAATTCTTACTTTTTATAACACAATACTGCTCTCATAAGACAAAGGAGAATTTTCCATGAAACGGTTACAGACACTTGCCCTTGAACAGAAAGAAGATGCCCGTCACGGTGACGCGACCTTCCCCATACAGAAATATATCACTTCTTTAAAGCCGGATTATCCGGTCATAACAACGCACTGGCACGAAGAGGCTGAATTTACACTCATCACCGAAGGAGATGCCAACTACCAGATCGACCTTACTTCCTACGCTGTGGAAAAAGACGATCTGATTTTTATCCCGCCTCTGCTGCTGCACTCGGTCTCCCGCGGACAGTCTGCGCTTTACCAGTCCGAAACCTATGTGTTTCACATGAACTTTCTCGGTGGAAATGCGACCGATATCTGCTCCACCCGTTATCTGATGCCACTGACCAATGAAGAACTGTCGGTTCCCTGTCTGATCCGTCCAACCCATCCGGCTTATGTATCTCTGCGCAAAATTTTTGCACAGATCAGTTCTCTCTTTGCAAATCCGGTTGAGGGATACGAACTGGCCATTAAGGCATTACTGCTGCAGGTTATTTTCCTGCTCCTGCAGAACCGTACCCCGGACGGGAAACGATCTGTCGACACCGCAAACGCCTCTGAAAAATTAAAAACCGTACTGGACTATATCCATCTGCACTATGCCGAGCCGCTTACGGTTGCCGGTCTCGCTGCCCAATGCTATTTCAGCGAATATTACTTTATGCGTTTTTTCAAAAAACACATGAACATGACCGTAGTGGAATACCTCAACAATCTTCGATTGGAAAAGGCTGTAGAACTGTTTGAACAGGGAAACACCTCCATTTTGGAAGTCTCTCTCGCCACAGGATTCCACAACCTTTCCTATTTTCATAAAGTTTTTAAACGGAAATTCCACATGACGCCCAGAGAATTTCTAAAAAAACTATCGTCTTTTTAAAAGCCCGTCACAAAAAGCCCGATATTTAATGCTGTAACTACAATTGCAATTGCCCAGAGAACCATTTTAAGTCCGGTACTGTTTGCATACTTTCCCATCACTTTTTTGGACGAGGTAAGATAAATCTGCGTAAAAATAGTGATCGGAAGCTGTACTGCAAGAAGCATCTGGGAATAAATCAATCCCTGAAACGGAGACCGGATCAGCAGAATGATAAGTGCTGCCGGAATCATCGTAATCAAAACACCCTGTCTGGTTTCTTTCGTCGCAATATCATAAGGTTTATTAAAAATTCCGGAAAAAATCGTTCCTCCCGCCATCCCTGCGGTAATACTTGAAGAAAGCCCGGCAAGTAAAAGGGCAATGGCAAAAATCACCGTTGCTTCATTTCCAAGCAGTGGTGTCAGCATATTTCCCGCAGTCGTCAGATCATCCACCTGGTTTTCCCCTCTCTGATAAAACGTCGCCGCCGCCATGAGAATCATGGCGCTGTTAATCGCCCATCCGATGATCATGGAAAACAGCGTATCCTTAAATTCAAATTTCAATTGTCTCTGAATCACCGCTTCTTCTTTCAGATTCCACTTCCGGCTCTGAATGATCTCCGAATGTAAAAACAGATTGTGCGGCATGACAACCGCGCCAAGCACGCTCATGATAACCGGCATCGCATGCGATGGAAATACCGGTTTTACCCATCCTGTGGCGGCAGCTCCCCAGTCAATTTTCACCATACAGATTTCAATTAAAAAGCAAAAACCAATCAGAGAGACAAAAAGCATGATCAGTTTTTCGATCCTTTTATATGCATTGGTAAATTCACAGAACAAGACCACGACAAGGATCAGCATGCTGCCCACTTTAATCGGAATGTGGAACAGCATCTGCAGTGCAATGGCACCTCCTAAAATCTCTGCCATCGCAGTCGCAATGGCAGCGGCTACTGCCGTTACAAGAATCACATTCTTCAATGTCCTGTTTATGTAACGGCTTGCTGCCTCGGACAGACACAATCCCGTCACAATCCCCAGATGTGCTGCATTGTGCTGTAAAATAATCAGCATAATCGTTGAAAGAGTTACCATCCAGAGCAGGGTATATCCATATCCCGATCCGGCTGCAATATTGGATGCCCAGTTTCCCGGATCAATAAACCCGACTGTTACCAGCAGTCCGGGGCCGATAAACTTCAAAATATTTAAATTGTCTTTTTTTTCTTTCCTGTTATTTTTATTCATACATCAGAAATCCTTTCTTTTCATACTATTCACGCAGTTAGTTTCAACTAACTGCATAATACACAAACATTGAACTTGTGTCAATGAAACGGCATTTTATTCCCGTTTTTTTATGCATAATTATTATTGACATGCGCACCAATATATCATAGTATTTATTTATGTTAGATATAGTTTTCAATACTACATTAGTTAGTTTTTATTTACACATTGTAAGAAAGGAGATTTTACCATGCAATTAACAATTCGGGAACCCGGAAGCGCCATCACACATTTTATCGGTTGCCTGATGGCTTTGATCGCAGCCTCACCACTTTTAATAAAAGCCCATGGAAATGCAACCTATATGCTTGCCATGACAATTTTTGCCACAAGCATGGTTTTATTGTACGCGGCAAGCACAATCTATCACAGTATCTGTCATGTATCTGCTAAGGTACTCCGGAATTTTCAGAAGCTTGATCATATGATGATCTTCGTTCTGATTGCCGGATCTTATACCCCTGTCTGCATGATCATCTTAGGCGGCAGAATTGGATATACCCTTCTGGCTCTTGTATGGGGAATTGCAGTGGCAGGAATTATTATCAAAGGACTCTGGATCACCTGTCCGAAATGGTTTTCTTCCATCATTTACATTGCCATGGGCTGGACGTGCCTGCCAGTATTTACCCAGCTGTGGACGGATCTCCCGCATGCCGCATTTGGCTGGCTTTTAGCGGGCGGCATCATCTACACCATCGGTGGTGTAATCTATGCTCTGAAACTTCCGGTATTTAACGCACTTCACAAATACTTCGGCAGCCATGAAATTTTCCATCTGTTCGTGATGGGTGGAAGTGTCTGTCACTTTATCTTTATGTATCATTATGTAATATGATCATTTATTTTCTGTCACGGTTCGCAGGACTCCCTGCGAACCGTAACTATTTTTCCACTTTTGTGATCTGCTCTGTGGTGCAGTCATAAACATATTCTATTACCGGATCTTCTTCGGAACCGGACAGTTTCTCTGAACTTACTGCAAATGTTATCTTCTTTGCAGTAAATTCTTCCGGAATAATATAGCCATTTTCGTCATCAACATTCTGTGTGAATAACAGTTTATTATTCTTTCCGTTCCGGTCACAGCGATACACATTCATCTTATTCATGTGTGTTCCACCTTCCGGATAGGTCGCATAATAAACTTTATTCGTTCCGTTCGACCAGCTCATACGGTAATCTTTTGATAAGGTTCCCTGATACTCTGCTGCCGCCTGGACTGCTGTTCCTGAAAGAACAAAACAGAAAACAAAAACGGCACAAATTGTTGTAATTAATCGTTTCATTTTTCGTTTCCTCCTGTTTCTTTTTTGCTACCCCTGTTTTACCATGGTATGCTTTCGGTTTCAAATGGGTTAAGAAAAACGTAGGAATTTTCCATATTTTCACAAAAAACGGCTGATGCCTGCATAAAGCTGTTCAAATTTCATATACTGTTTCTAACAATTATAAAACCGTGAGGAATCTATGTCTTTAAAAACCAATCTGTTCCGTTTTATTTTTATTTCTGTACTGGGTGTTCTTCTCCATTTCACCTATGAATGGTCCGGAGATAACGCTGTCGTCGGGTTATTCTCAGCTGTAAATGAGTCCACCTGGGAGCATTTAAAACTTTTGTTTTTCCCGTTTCTGCTTCTGACCATCCTCGAAGTGCTGCTCCGCGGCAATATGCTTCCGGAACAGTTTCTCCCGGCAAGAGTTCTCGGTATCCTCGCCGGAATGGGCGGGATTGTGGTCGGATTTTATACGCTGCGGGGTGTGCTTGGCCGAAACTACGATGCTTTAAATATCGCTTTGTATTTTGCAGGGGTTCTTCTGTCATTGTTTGTCGAAAACAAACGGTATCGCAAGTCTTCTCTTCTGTCGACGAAAGCCGCAGCCGCTGTCCTGCTGTTGCTTACGGTTGCATTTTTCGTGTTCACCTATTGCCCGCCGGATATTGGATTGTTTTGGGATCCTACAGTCGGCCTTTGATGGTGTAGTGCTACCACAGTCTCAAGTGTCGGAAACTTTTCCAAGGTAACAGTATGCTCATCAGGCTGCTCTTTATCCAAAGAAATACCATCGACTCGAACTACTTCCTTGCCATCTCTAAGAATCGGTAGTGGAAACTGAAATTTGATATTCCTAATCCAATTACCATCTTCACGTCTTTCCGGAATGTCCTTCATCCGAATACTCCCCCACTATCTCCATGTCCTGAAATTCTGCATATTTTCTCAGCTTGTCCTTCTGTGCATCAAGACTATATCCGTCAACCTGAATAGCCGTAGACACACGAGTATATATGTAACATCTTGTTTTCTTCTTCAATAATCTCACACTCCTATTTCGGTAATACTAATGGCGAATTTTTCAATAATCCTGCAACAACAGAGTTGTATTTGGCTGTTCCATAATCCTCAACAATGCTTGTTATTCTAGCCCCGGCATCCTTGGAAGAAGCGCCACACAGAAAGACTCGCTCATCCGCACTACTAAATTTTGCATTAAACATAAGCCATTTTTCATCATCATCTGAAATAAAACTATTCATCATATCCGCAAGTTCAGATTTCGTCACTACATCCTTCAGACCTTCTGCGACATCAGAAATCTGTTTTTCAAGAGATATCATATCAGAATTGATTTTACTAATTTCAATTCTGTTGTTAGCAGTCTCCATGCTTAACTGAAGTAATTCTCTCTGACCGATTAAATCACGATTTTCTAATATGTAATCTTTCATTTTTTTGAAGGTTCTTATTAATGCCTTACTCTGTTTAACAGCCAATGGTCCTTTTAAAACAGTCATCAGCATATATAGTCCTTGATATGGAGCATCCTGCGCAGTTCCTTCGGTATGACTATTCTGCCGAGTGAGTCTACTCTTCTGGTCAATCCTGTAATTTTCACTTTATTGTCCTCCGTTACTTTTGCATTTGCATTCATGCTTTGGAGGTAGTATATGGAAATCTGTATGAAATATGTATAATTCAAGGGGGAAAAGACATCATCTATGCATGCATGCTTGCATGCAATTCGATGTATGTCTTATTGACCCGCACTACACTGAGAAAGTAGCAATTTACTGCTTAAAGGCAGTAAATTAGCGGATTAAATATGTATCTATATCCATCAGCTCTCTCTCATCTGCAATATCTACATATACACAGTCATGCTTCTTTGCCACACTTCTGCCACCCTTATCACCCTCCAGTGATAAAAGCTGTGGTATAAGCGATGAATTAAATACACACGGGTTGCCTACAGCATCTCCACAACGAAGTGAAAACGCCAATCGCTTACCCCCTGTATTTTTAAGCACTCTGTCTATTAATTTAATCACGCTTTGACTTTTTAAATATGGCTGGTCAGCTACTGCAAACATGTAATATTCCTCTTTTTCGGCAGTATGATGCGTCACTTCACTGCTTTTCTTAAGCTTTTTCTGCTCCTGCACCGCCATAATTCCTGCCTTTATAGTGTAGGATATGCCTTTTTCGCTGTCCGGACTTATGACTGCATTGCAATCTGGGATACATGCGCAGTAGTCCAATATTTCCCGGTAACGGGTGACAACTGTTATATCTATGGTCTGGCTGTCTGATTTTGATTTATTATATCTATTTTTAATTTCCGCCAAGCGATCAAGCAAATGCCTGTACATAGGTTTTCCATCCAGCTCATAAAACAGTTTGTTACTTCCAAAACGGCGGCTGTTTCCAGCCGCCATGTATATGATATGAATCATTTCACTCTAAGGTCCTTTTCGTGCCAGTTTGGGTCTACCATTCCCATAAGTATTTTTTCAGGGGTAAACGGAACTGTCCTGTGCCATACGCCTGTTGCGCGATAAATGGCATGTGCCAGCGCAGGAGCCGGTGTATTGATAACTATCTCACCGATTGACTTAACTCCGAATGGGCCTGACGGCTCATAGCTTGTCTCAAATTCGACATTGATATTGCCCACATCCTGTCGTGTCGGTATCTTGTACTGCATGAGGTCATTTTCTGCGATTTTTCCATCGGCATTGTAGGTGACATTCTCATAAAGCGCCATGCCTATTCCCTGACCTATGCCGCCCTCGGTCTGTACACGCGCGAGGTTTGGATTGACCGGAATTCCGCAGTCCACAACAGCCTGATAATCAAGTATTTTAACTGCTCCTGTCTCCTTATCAAGCTCTATCTCGACCATTCCTACCATGTATGGAGGAGGTGAAACAGGTGATGAATATGTCGCTGTGACATCTACAGGTATCGTGTTGTTGACCTGTGATTTTGTTGCTATATCGGAAAGACTTACGCAAACCTCCCCATTGTCTGCACCGTCCGGATTTATGATATACACCTCTTTGCCGTCAAAATCCACCTCTGATGCAGCATGGCCCAGCATCTGTGCACCGATTTTCTTTATGTTTTCACGAAGCTCAAGTGCTGCATTCTGTGTGGCCATTCCTGTAATGTAGGTGGTTGATGAGGCATATGAACCTGAATCATAAGGAGAAGCATCCGTATCCGCTCCAAACACGGTTATATCATCCGGCTCGCAGTCGAGTACCTCAGCCGCCATCTGCGCAAGTATGGTATCACAGCCTGTTCCCATGTCTGCCGCGCCTATCATCATATTGTAGGTGCCACAGTCTGAAAGCTTTAAGGTACACGATCCGACATCTACATTTGATATGCAGGAGCCCTGCATTGCAAGTGCCATGCCTGCCGCACGAACCTTGCCATTTCCCATATCGCGGACAGGATACTTGTCTGCCCAATGGAAATTATCCGCACAGTGCATTATGCATCTGTCGAGTGCACATGCATTGGCTGTCTCGCCAAAATATGCCGGCATAAACATGCCCTCACGGACGATATTTTTCAAACGAAGCTCAACCGGGTCTATATGCAGCTTTTCAGCGAGCTCATTGACAGTTGATTCAAGTGCAAAGATACCCTGTGTAGCTCCATAGCCTCTATATGCTCCTGCCGCCTGCACGTTTGTGTACACAACATCGCACGAAAATCTGGTTGCCTCGCAGCCTCCTGTATAAAGAGGGAGTGATTTATGACCTGAGAGTCCTACTGTTGTAGTGCTATGCTCTCCGTATGCTCCACCATTTGACAGCGTATAAAGATCTATCGCCCTTATATGACCATCCCTCATTGCTCCAAGACGCACGGTAACCTCCATCTCATGACGCGGTGACGCGATAGTCTGGCACTCTTTTCTGCTGTAGATTATCTTGCTCGGACGCTTTGTCTTCCAGGTAACAAATGCCGGATATACCTCACAGACCGCTGTCTGCTTGGCACCAAAGCCTCCTCCGATACGCGGCTTTTCAGCACGCACCATGGACTTAGGAATATCGAGTGCATTGGACAGTATTCGGCGCAGGTGGAAAACAATCTGTGTCGAGCTGATGCAGTGAAGCCTGCCGTATCTGTCTATCTCACAGTATGCTCTGCAGGTCTCCATATATGCCTGCTGCGCTGCCTTTATGCGATAGGTGTGCTCAATAATCTCATCGCACTCCGACAGAATTTTCTCTACATTTCCATGCTCATCCTCCTCATGATGAATGAGATTGCGCTTTACATCGCCTGTATTTATGCTGGATGACCAGTCATCCTCAGGATGCACAAGCACCTTGTTGTCCAGCGACTTTCTGAAGTCAAGCACCGGCTCAAGAATCGTGTACTTTACTTTTATCATGTTAAGAGCCTTGTCTACAGCCTTTTCCGATTCACCTACCACAATAGCGACAGCGTCACCTACACTTCTAACATGACGGTCAAGGATTAGTCTGTCGTACGGTGACGGCTCCGGAAAGGTCTGGCCTGCGATAGAAAAACGCTTTTTCGGAACATCCTCCCAGGTGTATACTGCGACCATGCCCGGTACCTTAAGAGCAATATCTGTCTTTACATCCTCGACAATTGCATTCGCATAGGGGCTTCTAAGAAGCTTTATGACAAGCGCATCACGCGGTGTGATATCATCAGTAAATACCGGCTTTCCGAGTAAAAGCTGGCTCGAATCCTTCTTCGGTATACATTTTCCAACTGCGTGGTAATCCCTTCTCGCGCGGTTGAAGCTGTTTACATTAGTTTGATTTGTGCTCATCCTGCCACTCCTTTCCGATATCCTCTCCGTAGACGCCTGCCTCGAGATTAAGAGGTGCGCCCTCCTTCTTACTGTTTAAGAAATTTCTGATTGAGCGGAGCTGACTCTGATATCCTGTACAACGACACAGATTTCCTGAAAGATACTCAAGAACTTCCTCATCAGTCGGGTCAGGATTTTCTCTTAAAAGTGCCACAATATTTACAATATAACCTGGATTACAGAAGCCGCACTGATCCGCTCCCTGTGCAGCAAAAAATCCTGTAAACTGCTTAGCTTCCTCCTCAAGTCCCTCAAGGGTATCCACGGCTCTGCCGTCTGCCCTGCCTATCGGCATGCTGCATGACAGCACAGGCTTTCCATCCAGAAGCACTGTACAAAGACCGCAGTTGCCTGACTCACAGCCCCTCTTCACTGAAAAGCAGTTGTGCTTGCGGCAGAAGTCCAAAAGCACCATATCCTGGTCAACCGAGTCAATTATTAACTTTCCATTTAATTTTATTTTAACATCCATATACATGAATTCCTTCCTACTTAATGCTCGTGCATTGATGTCATCACACTAATAAAGCTCCCAAAGTTTCCTGCATAACTTCCATGCATCCGGTAGCGATTACCTTATATCATCGCAGATGTCAAGCGACTGTGTGACAGCGCGGCGTGTAAGCACCCGGCAGATCATCTCTCTGTACTCGGCTCCTGCTCTGATATTGCTTCCAAAACGGATATGCTCTGCAACATATTCTGCAAATTTATCTATTTTTGCATTGTTCTCGGAGTTCTCCGTCAAAGCTACATTACCGTGCGTCTTTGCATCTACTATACCATCGAGTATGCCGTCCTTATCCCACACAGGCTCTGCCATATATGGTGATGCTCCGATGACCGCCACATACCTGCCGTTTCTATTTGCCACTGCACATGTGAGCACAGGAAAGTCTGTTGACTGGTTTCTCTGGCTTAAGTATACTACGCCCTTTGCATTTTTCGGCACTATTACTGATACGAGCACATCGCGCGTGGTTCTTGGAAGTGCCGCAAACTCGTCCAAATCCATAATTCCTGCCTTGTGAAGCTGCACCTTTGCTCCCAGCGCCCTGAAAATCGTCATGACATCTGAAAATCCAAATCTGCCCCAGATGCTTCCTCCGACAGTCGCCACATTTCTAAACTGCACTCCGACGATATGTCTGACCGACTCTGCGATTGCACCGTGTGTATATGCATTCAGGGTTTCATGTGTCTCTATCTGCCTGAGGGTTGCATATGCACCGATTCTAAACTCGTTTTCATCCTCATCAATCCGGTCAAGTCCGAGATCGCACAAATCAATTGCCGTGCCAAGTGTCTTATTTTTCATTTTGAGCCAGAGCATGCCGCCCAGCACAAAATTCGGTTTTTTCTGATAAAGCTCATAGGCTTCATCAAGGCTTTGCGCCCTCACATACTGATTGTAATAAAACATATTTTTCTCCTATATCAATACATTTCAAGCTCATACATGGCTTCCCACCTAATGTCCTGCTCCTTCATAAAGGCTATGAGGCTCTCCCTGTCTGAAAGCTCTGCACGCCATGCCAGACCACAGCCCGCCGATATAGCAGACGGAAGAGGAATCGTGCGCCCCGGAATACCACATGCCTTGCCCTTGATATCCAGCTTTAACGGCGCTGTGGTAGTCTCGAAGGTAATGATTAGCCGCTTTTTCTTTTCTCTTACCAAATTATTATCCATCACATCACACTTAATATAACACTAAGGACTCACAATAAGAGAGGCTGCAGCCATTTTCTCGGCGATATCATACATGTTCGTCACCTCTCCGACTGCAAGCTTATCTGACAGCTCATAGTAATTCAGACATGTTCCGCAGGTAAAGATTTTCACGCCACGATTCTTAAGCTCCTTTAAATCCTCAAGGCACTCTGAGCCATCACAGGTCAGCTTTGCTCCTCCATTGTAGAAAAGCATGGTTTCAGGCGGATTGTCCTGCTGCGAAAGTGCATAGATGAAGCCCTTTATGAGTACACTGCCCAGCTCCTCGCTGCCCTCTCCCATATAGGAAGAGCGGATTACAACGACTCTGTTATCTGTAGCCGGCCTGCATGTGTACTGTGAAGCTTCGTCTGTATCCGAAAACGCTCCTGTGTTAAGAGTCTCAATTGTCAGCTTTACACTGTAGCTTCCGTCGTCGAGCTTATTGCTGTCGCAGCTATAGCCCTTCTGTGCAGCCATCTTTTTTAAATTTTCTACTGCAATTTCATTGTCCACAAGTGTCTCCACTGTGTCCGGCTGTGTGAGAGCCTCAATTGCCTTCTTTGTCTTTACTACCGGGATTGGACATGTATCCCCGATTGCATTTACTGTAATCATATTTATAATCCTCCCTATGTTATTTAACTTGTCAACCCTCAAAATGCAGGGCATGCAGCCTGTCAGCATATTTACATAAGCTATGATAGCTTAAAATCAGTTCACATATATCGGCACATCGCAGCGCTTAACAAATCGTCCCACCTTTGCAGCCGGAAGCCCTGCGGCTTTAAGCTCATGCAAAAAGGTATCTGCCTCAAAGGCTTTTACTGCAAACAGCAGTCCTCCTGAGGTCTGCGGATCGAAGAGCACCTCCTCCATTGAGAAAGGTATATTTTTTGCAAAACGCACCTTGTCACCTACATGGTTTCTGTTGCGCTGCGCCGCTGCCGTGAGGAAAAACTCATCTGCGCATCGCAGTGCTCCGGTAATGACCGGGATGGAAATCGAGTCGATAAGTGCTGTTATATCATCATTTAACATCTCGCTCAGATGTCCTAAAAAACTAAAGCCCGTGACATCTGTGCATGCATGTATTTCGAAGCTGTGACTGATCTCTGATGCCGCGCGGTTTAGTGTGGTCATGGAGCTTACCGCATCCTCAATTGCACCTAACGGAGCTTCCCCGACACGGTTTGCGTTGCACACAAGCCCAACTCCGAGCTTCTTGGTCAGTATAAGCACATCTGACGGCTGCCCTGTATTGTTGCTGTAGATGTGTTTGGGATGAACTGTGCCCATGACAGAAAGTCCGTATTTCACATCGCTGTCTGCTATGGAATGACCACCTGCAAGTGTACCGCCTGCCTCTATCACCTTGTCAGCGCCTCCCTGCATTATTTTACCGAGTATATTCAAATCCATTTTCTCAGGGAAACAAACGATGTTCAACGCACTCTTAACTGTGCCGCCCATCGCATAGATATCACTGAGCGCATTTGCGGCCGCTATCTGTCCAAACGTATATGGATCATCAACCATCGGTGGAAAAAAATCAAGCGTCTGGACTATCGCCGTGTCATCTGAAATTCTGTACACTGCCGCATCATCGCTGCTATCATATCCGACGAGCAGATTGCTGTCTTTTTCGCCCTTTGGCAACTTTGCTAAAACATGACTTAATAAATCCGGACCAAGCTTTGCAGTACAGCCACCGCCTTTGCAAAACACTATTTCCTGTGGCATGTTTGCTCCTTTCAATTGTTTAATACTGTTTATCTCAATGCCGCAATCTGCATAAGCGCTTCAGCGGCCTCATTTATCTCATCATTTGTATTATAATATGAAAATGAAAATCTCACCATACCCTGTTTTTGTGTTCCAAAGAATTTATGCATCAGTGGTGCGCAGTGTATGCCGCTTCTTGTTGCAATGCCATACTCATTCATAAGTATATCCGACACCTCCGCAGAATCCATATCAGCTATATTTACTGAAACAATCGCACAATGTGCTCCATTATCGGGCAGCATGTCGAAATCCCCATATATCCTGATTCCCGGGATTATCTTTATTTTCTTTAGAAAAGCCTTCATCAACATATACTCTTTAGCATATATGTTATCCACACCAATTTCTTCAATCGCCTTTATTCCTGCCAAAAGCCCTGCAATTCCCGGGCCATTTAAGGTACCGGCCTCAAGTCTTGTCGGAAGCTCCATAGGCTGGCTCTCAAGAAAGCTGAGCACGCCGGTGCCACCGCTTTTAACCGGCTTTATATCTGCTCTTTCTCCCACATAAAGTCCTCCGGTTCCCTGTGGACCCATCAGCCCCTTGTGCCCTGTGAAGCAGAGCACATCAATATTCATGTCTTTTACATTTATCGGAAGCACACCGGCTGTCTGCGATGCGTCAACTATAAATAAAAGGTCATGCTTTCGTGCGATTTGCCCTATTGACTTAATGTCCACCACATTGCCTGTGAGATTTGAAGCATGTGTGCAGACGATGGCTTTTGTTTCCGGACAAATTGCAGCCTCTATATCCCGCGGGGAAATCATCCCTCTTTTTATTCCTTCATCACTGCATGGCACAATATCCACGCACACTCCCCTCTCCCTTTGCATATAAAGAGGTCTGAGCACCGAATTGTGCTCGAGCTGTGTCGTAATCACATGCTCCCCCGGCTCAAGCAGTCCGTGGATTGCAATGTTGAGCGACTCAGTGGAATTTGCCGTAAAAACAAGTCTATCCGCATCCTCCCCGCCGAAAAATTCTGTAAGGCACATTCTGGCCCCATATATTTTCCTTGACGCATCAAGCGATGCATCCGACATTCCCCGACCTGAATTGCCGCAGTGCTTCATTGCATCAAGCACAGCATCATATACCGCATCCGGCTTTTTAATTGTTGTGGCAGCGTTGTCCAGGTAAATCATAGTATGTCCTCATTTACTTCTCATCCAAGCAGATAAAATTTCTTTATATAAAGCTCATCATTTATATTTTTGCTAAGCATATTTGCTTCTGTATGCTTTGGAAGATTTGCATAAATTGTTGAATCATTATTTAATTCACACGATACTTCCCATGTTTTTAGTTCTTCAACTATTTTATAATCTTTAATCCTGATTATATTTTTATTGTTGTATGCAAGTACCGATTTTGCTTTACTTGCAGATATTATTATATCCTGAGGGAAAACACCTATGTGTGATATGTTGTCCGTATCCATCGCAAGCTGTTCAATCTGCTCATCAGTGACCTCAAATACGCTATCCCATTCCACGGCAAGAACATGATGCTTATCCTGCCATTTCACCTGTGATATATTGTTGCAGCCCACAAGCAGTGCCTGCTCCACAGACATAGGCCGCATGAAGAAATCTTTTTTGTCGCGGACTGCACTCAGCATGCCGCTCTCAATACTTCCGATACGCTCTGCCAGACGATACACCTCATCGCGATTGTGTGACACAAAGATAACAGGATTGTGAAAATCGGAAAGCATCTCCATAAGCTCTGATTCCATACTTCTTTTCACATGCTCATCCAGTGCCGAAAAAGGCTCATCGAGCAGTATACACTCCGGTTTAGCCGCAAGCATGCGAAGCATTGCCACGCGCTGCCTCTGGCCTCCCGAGAGATGATCCGGATATATGTCTGCCATGCCATCAAGCCCATACCGCTTCAGCCAGACCTTCACCTTTTTTTCATCGCGATGTCCCATTGCTATGCATATATTTTCCATCACGGTCATTGTAGGAAAAAGTGCATAGTCCTGAAACAGATAGCCTACCCTGCGCTTACCGGGGTGCAGATTTATGCGATTTTTTGAGTCATACAGCACCCGGTCATTTAATGATATAAAGCCTGAATCAGGAGTCTCTATCCCTGCTATACACTTGAGTGTCATACTCTTTCCTGAGCCCGACATACCAATTACGGACACAATCTCGTCCGTAAGCTCCATGTCAACCGAAAGCATGAAATTATCCAACTGTTTTTTTATTTTTACTATGAGCGACATTATTTTTTCTCTTTCTCTTTATGCCCTTGCTTTTGCCGCATATCATATTTATCGATACAAGGCATGCAAACGAAATCGCTATGATTACTATGCACCAGAAGCCCGCTGTGGCATAGTCACCACTTTGGATGACCATTGCTATCTGCTGTGATATGGTCGATGTCTTTCCCGCTATATTTCCGGCAAGCATTGATGTGGCGCCATACTCACCGATAGCTCTGGCAAAGGCCAGTGTGACACCCGATATGATGCCGGGCTTTGCCATCGGCAAACGTATTTTCCAGAAGACCTTCCACTCACTTATGCCGAGAGTGCGCGCCGCATATATGACATTTTCGTCTATCTGCTCAAATGCCGCTCTCGCATTTCTGTACATGAGAGGGAGTGCAATGATGGTCGCTGCAACCACACAGCCAAGCCACGTGTGTACTACCTGTATACCCATGCTATTGCTTAAAAAACTTCCAAAGGGACGTCTTGTACTGAAAATCCTTAAAAGGATGTATCCAGCCACGGTAGGCGGCAATACCATCGGAAGTGTCAGCAGTCCATCCCAGAATGCCCTCACTCTGCCCTTTGTGTTTATAACAAGCTCAGCAAAGGCTATTCCAATAAAGAATGAAAAAACCGACGCTACTATTCCTGTTTTTAATGTTATCCAAAGCGGTGCGAAATCAATCGTTCCCATTATTCATTTACCGTAAAATGATATTTCTCAAATACTGACATTGCCTCATCTGTCTGAAGATATGCAATAAATTCCTTTGCGGCTTCAAGCTCGTCTGCTGTAGTGTTGTCACCCTTTAAGGCCGCTATCGGATATATAACATCACCTGTTAAGCTGTTTGGAAGCTTTTCTATAATGTCAAGCTGATTCTCGTATCCGAATGTATCTGAGTAATAAACTGTTCCTATTTCGTTTGCACCCTCAGCTACGGCAGATGCAACTGCACCTACATTTGCACAGCTGTTGATTTCCAGACCGCCAAGTGCCTTTGAGATATCAGAATCTGAAATATCCTGTGGCTTTGAAGCATCTCCTTCAACCATTTTTGAATTTACAAGTGCTACTCTGGTGTACTGTCCTACAGGAACTGTTCCGTCAGCAAGTGCCATATTTTTAGCCTTTGAGATGTCTGCAAAGCTGGTAACTGCCGTGCCACTATTCTTATATGTAACAAGGCACACCTGATTATTTAAAAGGTCAACACGAGTATCATCAACCACGCTTCCTGCTTCATAACCATTCTGAAGCTCATCCATCTGTGCCACTCCTGCTGAGAAAAAGATATTGCACTTCGCGCCCTCTTTAATCTGTGCCATCAGAGTTCCCGAACTGTCATAGTTGTTCTGGAAGTTTACATTTGGATGCTCCTTGGTGTAGGCTGCACAAATTTCATCCATAACACTGTTTAAGCTCTTTGCCGCAAAAATCGATAAATCTACATCTACATTACCGTTCTCTGTCTGCGCGCTGCTTGTCACAATTTTATCAGTAGCATTACCGCTCTCTGCAGTATCCTTCTTTCCGCAGCCTGCAAAAAGTCCTGCTGTAAGAATAAGTCCAAGCGTAAGTCCTGCATATGCTGCAAATTTTCTCTTTAAACCCTTGCGCTCCTTTACTGATTTATCAGTGCCTGTTGCTCTTCTTAAAATCACACTTTTAATCTCTCTTTTCTTTTTATTTATTCATCATTTGATCTGCTCCAGCAGCACTGAAATGCTACCTCCGCACACCATTCCCTCATTCTCGGCATCGTCAGTATTCATGCTGACATCAATCAGCTCACATTTGAACTCCTGATTGCGAAACAGCCTCCTGCAGCGGCTTATAACTAAAGCCTCCGCACAGCCTCCGCCTATTGTTCCAACAATACGGTTGTCTGAGCTCACAAGCATCTGTGTGCCAACTCCGCGCGGTGCACTGCCGTTCTTTTTTATGATGGTACACAGTATGTACTTCTCATCCGGGGAGTGTGTAACTGATGCACAATGCCCAGCCACCTCAGTAAGTGCGTCAAGCACTTCGTTATCTATCTGAGTGCAGCTTGTACGCTCATTTTTACACTTTACTATCTCGCTTATCACCGAAAGAGCAATTTCCTCCGGTGTCTGTCCACCTATTGCAAGGCCTATCGGAGAATGTAATCCTGATATAATTTCCTGTGAAAATCCCGATTCTTCAAGGTCTTTTTTCACTATCACAGCTCTTTTCTTTGAGCCCATCATACCCACATAGGCATAGGACTTTGTGAATATCTCTGTGAGGCATTCCATATCGAAGCGATGTCCTCTTGTCATGCATACATAGTAATCATCCGCCTGCGGCTGTAGCTTGGCGAGAGTTTCTTTATAATCGCCGCAAATCACATGGTCTGCGCCTTGGCGCTTTGCATTGTCTGCAAACAAAGGTCTGTCCTCTATCACCCATATATCAAATGCCAAAAGCGATGCCATGCGTACAAGTGCCGCCGATACATGCCCTCCACCGCAGATTATGAGACGTGGTCTGCTGCCTATCTGCTGTCTGAACATCACAATGGAATTATCATTGTCATCTATTTCATCTGCCCACACATTGCCGTATGCCACTCTTATTCTGCCATCTATATAGAGTGCCTTTGCCCCGGCATGTGCTCCTTCTATGACTGTCAAAAGCTCACAGCGGCTGTCCACAGGTCTGTCCTTTATCGAAGCATATATGTTGGCCGGAATCAACTTCACCTCGTCACCGGCATGAATCTGACCACCTCTTACGACTACCGCAAACACACCCTCCTTTGGCATAATGCACTCGCCCATCCTCTTGTATATGGCACAATGCGAATGGCACTGCTTGCCTATCTGCGTCATCTCAAGGATGGTATCTCCTATGCAAAAGCGTGTACCAAGAGGCAGATTTCCTAAATCAAATCCTGAAATAATTAAATTTTCACCGAATGCACCGTTGTCTATCTGTGCCCCTCTTGCCCTGAAGTCATCTATTTTCTCCGCGGAAAGCAGGCTGACCTGCCTGTGCCACTTTCCGGCATGTGCATCTCCCATGATGCCGTAGTCTGCGACAAGCTCCGCCTGTGGCACCTCTCTCTTTTCAGTTCCTCTCTCTTTGCTTATATTGATTGCAAGAAGCTTTCCCATTATTTTCTATCAGCCCCCTATCCGGCTCATATTTCTTGCTGCATTTACTTCCGCAGCTTCTATCTCTGTAGTCTTTGTCTCTGTAGTTTTTGTATATGTCACTACATTATCATTAAAATTGTGACACCTTGGCTTTGCCTTTATGGCAGCCCTTAGTGCCCGGACTATTGCAAAATCTTTTTCCACATCATCTGCAAAATCCCATGAATCAGGTACTAAATCCATCGTCACGCTGCTTCCCAGGCATGGCATAAGCCTGCCGTCAGCCGTAACACGTATGCGGTTGCAGGTGTCGCAGAACTTCCCATGAATTGCCTGAATCAGACCTACTCTGATACCAAGTTCCGGAAAAATGTAATACTCTGCCGGGCCGTTATCCGGAATTTTCCGTTTGTCATTTCCCGAATTAATTTCTTTTGTTTTTTCAGTATTTATACGGCAAGGTTCTCCATACAGTTTTGAAAGTGTACCAATAACCTTCTTATATGGCTCGACTCCGTTGGTGTGTCCTTCACCTACCGGCATCATCTCTATAAAGCGGATATCTGTACCTTTTTTTGCAACATATCGTGTGAGCGCCACCACATCTGTCTGCGGTGTGAGCACCACATTGATTTTCACTCTTATTCCGCACTCTATAGCGGCATTGATTCCATGCTTTACTTCTTCAAGCAGCGGTTTTTTTGTGATGCGTTCATATTCTGACGCATCTATAGTGTCCAGGCTCACATTTATGCTGTCTATGCCTGCTTCCTTTAACCACTTTGCATGCTGCGCAAGCAGTACTGCATTTGTAGTAAGCGATACGCTGCTGACACCCGGTATCTTTTTGATTTGTAAAACCATTTCATCAAGCTGCGGATGCAAAAGCGGCTCACCGCCTGTCAGACGAAAATGCTTAATTCCAAGCCTTGTGGCTGCGCGGACTATGCAAAGCACCTCTTTTACGCTAAGTATATTTAGTGCATGACAGTGCTCATTATTGTCACAGGGATTGCAGTAATAGCAGTTTAAATTACAGCTATCTATCACCGATATGCGCATATAGTCAATCTCTCTGCCAAATCCATCGCGCATGTTAAAAGCCCTTTCCAAAACCACAGTTAGGAAACGTGCAGACATCACAATTCAGGCAGAGACCGCCTTCTCCAAGTCCGGCAAGCTCATCTGCATAAATCATATCACGTGCCATAAGCCTAGGCAACACAATATCAAATATCGTGCGCTTATTGTACATGGCACAGCCGGGCAGCCCACATATCGGCACCAGCCTGTCACCTGCATCATAGTACGCCAGCAAAAACATGGCTCCCGGCAGCACCGGCGAGCCGTATGACACAATCCGTGCGTCTGTATTTTTGATGGCAAGCGGCGTTTTATCATCAGGATCCACGCTCATTCCACCTGTGCACAATACAATTTCCGCTCCGGCTTCTATCGCGCGTAAGCATCCGTCTGTGATTTTTTTGTCATCATCATCAAACACCTCATGAAACATCATCTGTGCGCCAAACTCTGCTATTTTTTTTTCTATAACAGGTGTAAATGCATCCTGTATCCTGCCATGGTACACTTCGTTTCCGGTTGTAATTATTGCTGCTTTTCTGACCACAAACGGCTTAATATCAAGGATTGGACCATCCTCACATATATTAGAAGCTTCCTTTAGCTTATCTTTTTTTATGACAAGCGGTATGATTCTTGTTCCGGCGAGCTTATCACCCTTTTTCACAGTGGTATTGCCGTGCCTTGTGGCTATCATCAGCTCTCCAAAGGAGTTGACCTTTTCAAGCTTTTTGCTATCCACCTTAAGCAGTCCATCACAGTCTGCGATTACCTCTATCTTGCCCTCCTTTACGGGGGACGGATGCATTTTACTCACAGTGCCGCAAGAAACGCCTGATTGTGTGTCTGCTTCAATTTTCTTTGTGCCACATGCGCTCATACGATAAAGCACCTCCGCAGCCTCATTCTCGTGCATCATGGTCTCATCATTTTCCCATATATATATGGTATCTTTTCCGACACTAAGCAGCACCGGTATGTCCTCTTTTGTTATGATATGCCCCTTGCGAAAAACTGCATCCTTTTTCACGCCGGGAATAATCTGTGTGATATCGTGGCAGAGCACCTGTCCGACTGCCTCAGTTGTCTTCATAAGCTTCATATAATCCCACACTCCAATTATTATCTCTGTAAATATTAACTATTCCAAACCACACCTAGTACACCGACCGCACTCACTGTCATACTGCAGTAAAATATCAAGCCCATGCTCTATATTTCCCATCAGAAAATCCATGCTCTCCGACACTGCCTTCACACTGCCGGGCAGATTAACTATCAGTGTGTTTTTCCTGATGACGCAAACGCCTCTGCCAAGCATGGCGCGCGGTGTAAGACTCATGCTGTACGCTCTCAGTGCCTCAGCGATACCCGGTGCATTGCGCTGTGCAACATCCATTGTAGCTTCCGGCGTGATATCCCTAGGTGAAAAACCTGTGCCGCCGGTTGTAAGCACCAGATTGCATTTCATGTCATCACTCAACCTGACAAGCTCGTCTGCAATCTGTTTTCTCTCGTCCGGTATGATTTTATATGAAACCACCTCGTACTCATCTTTGGGAAGCATCTGTCTTATTTTCGGGCCGCTTTTATCCTCGCGCCGACCCGCTGCGCCTTTATCACTTATCGTTATAATCCCTACAGTATACATTACATCACCCTGTTATCCTTGATTAAATGTGTATTTTTAACTATTCAGCTGTATAGTGTCCACTCTTTCCACCGGATTTTTCAAGCAGATGTATCTGCCCGATTTCCATTCCACGGTCTAGCGCCTTACACATATCATATATGGTAAGAAGCGCCACACTGACCCCTGTCATGGCCTCCATCTCTACACCGGTTTTGCCCACACAGGCTGTCGTGCAAATTGCCATGATACTGCTGTTTTTTTCATCCAGCTCAAACTCAACATCACACTTTGTCATAGCAATAGGGTGACAGAGCGGAATAAGCATGGAATTGTTCTTTGCTCCCATGATTCCTGCAATCCTTGCCACTCCCAGCACATCACCCTTTTTAGCCGTGCCCGTAGATACAGCCCTGTACACAGCGTCATTTACCTTTATCGTGCCGCAGGCTTTCGCCACGCGGTATGTGTCATCCTTTGCGTGCACATCCACCATGTGGGCTTCCCCTGCCTCATTAAAATGTGTGAGCTTTTCTTTATTTTGTTCCTGATTATTGATATCTAATCCGTTTTGCTGCGTCAATTAATTAATCCTCATTGTAACTGTTCAGTTACCATAATTTATTATCTATTAGTAACTGCACATTTAATAAACCCTTATGCCGTGCTCAAATGCCGATACCGCCTCAAGCACACTGCCTGCTATACTCCTTGCCTTGTCAGAGATCGTAAAACAATTTGAAAGCTCCCCTTCGCGTGGATCGATATCCGCTATCTTGAAGCCTTCCTTGAAATAATAACCCTCACGGATAAGACCTCGTATGATGCCTGTAATTGTAGCATTTACCGGAACATATTCAGACAATTTATTGTCATAGCTTCCTTTATCCGGATATATCCGCGCTATCTCATCGCCCTTTTGCACAATATCTCCGATTTTTCTGACATCATAAATATATCCTGCTGCCGGAGCGTGTATCACACGCTCACTTGTGAAGCCTGCGATATTTCCCGGAACCCCTGTGTTGGGCTGTGCCATGCCATCGGTAATGATGCGCGCCAGATTGTGCCCACGCATGGACTCAATCACCAGATGCACGTCCTTGCCTGCCGTAAAGCCCGGACCTACTCCTATCACAAGCGGTGCCATATTTATTGTGGTGCCCAGATTTTTCTTTGCTATTATGGCATCTACCACAACATCCGGTCTAAAAAGTGCAATTGATTCACCGGTTGGGTCTATGAGAAGCGGAACCTCTCCGGCTTCAAGCACAGCTTCGATAGCTGAGCTCTTCCACTTTTGCGATGCAATATGAGCTTGCGGTGTGTCATTTATCCCGGAAATTGTCTCTGCATCATTCAAGGCAGGAAGCAGTCTGGCTGTCAGACCCTCTACAGTTGCGCTCCCATCATACACTGCCTCGCAAAAGGACACCTGACGCCGTATGGCTGCCGGATAGTCTGTCTCAAGCGCTATCACCCGATGTCCTGCACGGTGCAGTCTGTGGATGATGCCTGTCGCAAGATCGCCTGCACCACGGCATATGATTAACAAATTTCTCTTTTTTATTTGATTATTGCTCATATAATTAGTTACCCTGTTAACTTATTATTTCCATGTTTATCTGTAATATGTCGAAATCCGTCCTTTAAACCCGCTGTCGCGAAGCTTTTTGACATAGACCTGACGCAGCGTGTCTATAACCGAGTCATCAACCACTACATCCTCTGCCATTCCTAGCTCGTTTTGCATAAGCTCATATCTGAACACAACGTCTTTACACAGCTTGCCCTTTTCCCACGTGCCAAGCACTATGATAACATCTGTGGTGAGCGGATATACGACAGGCTCATCCGCTGCCGGATATTTGAGAGAATGGTGCTTTGCTCCATCTGCTTCGATTATAACATAATCTAACGCCTGTGGCATGTCTTTAATCAGTCTATCAAGCAAATCATACGGCAGTCCGCACATTTTTGGCTTTGACTGTTCTGATATTTTCTGCCCCGCCATGCAATATCCATCTTTTATTATTTTATCCCTTAACGCAAAAAAATCGCAGGATAGGTCAGTGTCAGCTTCGACATACATGTGCGTTGTTGTTGTGACAAGCACACCTTTTCCTCTCCTGTGATATTCCCTTGCAAGCTTATGGACGAGTGTGGTCTTTCCACCTGCGCCCACTATTGAAATCACTTTTTCCATATATTTCCATACTTTCCCACAAATAATAAAGCCGCCGGTGTACTTAATGCACCGGACGACTTTAAAATCCTAAGCGTTAATCATCCACACGCTTCACATCATCTTTTTCTTCCATATCCCACATATATGGTGCGTTCTTAGATTTCTTCGGCAAAATAATATTGAGAAGAATAGCGCAAAGTGAGCAAGGCACGATACCTGAACCGCCAAATATAAGCTGTACATAGTATGGCAGGTGTGATGTAGCACCTGTTGTAGCGCCAAGTCCGTAGCCTAAACCGATTGCAACTGAGATAATTGTAATCTCACGGCTGCCGATTGGCTCCTTTGTGATGAGCTCAATTCCGGAAATCAGGATAGAGGCAAACATCATAACCGCAGCTCCGCCGAGCACCGACTGAGGCATGATTGACATGAGAGCTCCAATTTTTGGGCAGAAGCCGCAAATGATGAGGAATATAGCTCCCATTGAAATAGCAAATCTATTGACAACCTTTGTCATTGAAACAAGACCTACATTCTGTGAGAATGAGGTATTTGGCAGTACTCCGAAAAGCGCTGCAAATGATGAACCAAGACCGTCACAGATAACACCGCCGGAAAGCTCTGAATCTGTAGCCTCTCTGTCCATTCCACCCTCCACACAGGCTGAGATATCGCCAACTGTCTCGATTGCAGTAACGATAAACATGATGCCAATTGGGATGATTGCATTGGCATGGAAGGAAATTCCCACATCTGAAAGCTTTCCAAAGCCTATAAAGCTTGGAACTGCTATCCATGCTGCATTTTTAACCTCGTCAAAGTTTACTACCCATGAATATGTGTATTTGACACCGTCAGCAGTCACACCTGTATGTGACATGGTAAGTGTCATAATGATTGCTACAACATATCCTGCCAGAATACCAAAAAGGATGGCAGATGATGAAAAAATACTGCGCGACGGTGCAAAATGCTTAAGAAGCACGATTACTATAAGTACAACCATTCCAAGAAAAAGGTTTGGCAGTGAGCCGTAATCATTTTTGCCTGTGCCACCGCAGAAGTAGTTGATTCCCACTCCAAGGAGTGAAAGTCCTATTGCTATAACAACTGAGCCTGTAACGATTGCCGGGAAAAACTTGCGTAAAGGCTTTAAGAAGGCTCCGAGTATGCCTTCGAAAATACCTCCTACAATGCAGGCTCCCATAATAGCTCCATATGCTATAACTCCGCCGCCACACGCTGCAACTGTATTATTTAATACTCCAAGAAAGCCCGAAGAGGTTCCCATAACGATAGGTACCTTTCCGCCGACCGGTCCGATGGAAAACATCTGTACTAATGTGACAATACCTGCGATAATCATGGCATTCTGTAAGAGAGCTGTTCTAAGCTCCGCAAAGCCTGCGTCCGCTGTGAGTCCACATGCTCCCATAACTATGATAAGAGGTGTAAGGTTTCCGATGAACATAGCCATAACATGCTGCAGTCCAAGCGGAATAGCCTGAGACAGAGGTATTCTGCCCTCAAACTGGTAAGGTGAAGAGTTTGTTGTCTTTTTCATTGGTTCCTCCAAATATTTATACTCTTATTTAATAAAAAATCACAAAATTATTTTACGAGCATAAGGCTATGCGGTCAATTTAGTATTACTTATAATATAATATCCATCTACTTATAAATACATGCTATTGAAATCCAGACATATCCATATCTTCGAGAGACATCTCAACCTTTACTTTCTGCGAGTCGATTATACCCTTGGAAAGTAAAACAACAGTTTCTACATGTCCGGTGTGAGCGAACTGGTCAAATGCCCGCACTTTTTGCAGCTCATATCCACCGTCTACTAAAATACGCAGATCTCTGGCAAGCGTAGCAGAATCACAACTCACATAGACAATCCGCTCCGGACGCATGGCAAGCATCGTCGACAGACACTGCTCATCACAGCCCTTGCGCGGCGGGTCTACAACAATCACATCCGGATGACGCATACCGGCATCCAGATCGTCACTGTTATAAAACTGCGGCAATACTTCCTCTGCTTTTCCCACAAAAAACTCTGCATTCGTAATGCCGTTTAATGCAGCATTATTCTTTGCATCCTCGATCGCCTGAGGAACAATTTCCACTCCGTATACCTGCTTTGCCTTCTGGGATAAAAAGAGCGAAATCGTGCCGATCCCGCAATACAGATCCCAGACGGATTCTTTTCCGGTCAGCTTTGCATATTCCAGCGCCGTACTATAAAGTTTCTCCGTCTGTACCGGATTGACCTGATAAAACGATTGCGGAGAAATGTGATAGGCAATCGCCGTATCTTTCACAGAAAAATCATTTGTATTGCGCAGATGGATATAATCCGTGATATAAGGCATGCCCCAGATACATTCCGTGCGCTTTCCAAGAATAACATTTGTGCGCTCGGTATTTATATTATAAGAAATAGAGGTCATCCCCGGAAGCACCGAAAGCCGTTCGATGAGCGCGTCTTTCTGTGGCAGCCCGTCTCCGTTAATCACCAGACATACCATCACTTCTTCGGTGGTAAATCCATAGCGGATCAAAACATGGCGCACCAGCCCGGTTCCGGCAGCCTCATCGTAAGCCGGAATCTGTGCCTGATACATCCACTCCTTTACTGCAGACAGCACATCTTTATTTTCCTTTACCCCAAGCAGACAATCCTCCACCGGAATGATCGCATGCGTGCGCGCTGCATAAAATCCGGTCACAAGTTTTCCTTCTTTATCCAGTCCCACCGGAAACTGTGCCTTGTTGCGGTAGCGGAAAGGATGCTCCATCCCAACGATCGGCAAACATACCTGCTCTAACTCTTCTTTGGAAAATCCTCCAATCCTCTGCAGATTACTGCGCACCTTGTTTTCCTTGAATGCAAGCTGTTCCTCGTAGGAAAGTGCCTGTATCTGACAGCCACCGCAGCGGCGGTGGAGCGGACATTGCGGTTCTACGCGGTATGGAGATGGTGTGATAATTTTCTCCACACGGGCATATCCATAATGTTTTTTCAGCTTTGTGGCACGGGCACGGATTTCATCTCCGATCAGCGCATCCTTGACGAAAAATGTCATCCCATCGTACTTTCCGATGCCTTCCCCGTCGACTCCCATATCTGTAATTTTCAAAGAAAATAAATCGTTTTTTTTCATCCTTTTAACCTGCGAAGTCGGAGTCAAAATATCTTTCGGCTCCGACTTTATCTCATCTTATTTGCTTGTCTTGCGTATATTTGTCTCCAACAGACGGCTGTACCCCTGCCATTCAAGATTATTGTCCGGTACATTTGCCAGAATCTCCCGCATGGTTTCCATCTTTGCATCCACGTTGTCCGCGAAGCTCAAAGCCATCGCTTCAACCAGTGCCGGTTTCTTCGGAGATCCATACTCCAGTTCTCCGTGGTGCGCCAGAATGCAGTGCTTTAACTCATTTTCCAGAACCACCGGAAATCCCTCAATGGAACGGATTCCCTCGCCTACCCACTCGGCACCAATCATAATATGCCCAAGCAGCTGTCCTGCATCGGTATAATCATTTGCCGGAAACGCCGACAACTCTTTTAATTTACCGATATCGTGGAAAATCGCCGCCGTAATCAGAAGATCCCGGTTCAAAAACGGATAATTCTGCGCAAAATAATTACAGTTTCTTGTCACGCTGACGGTGTGTTCCAACAGACCCCCGACAAATCCATGATGTACACTCTTTGCTGCCGAATGAAATTTAAACCGGTCCACAAATGTTTGATTGTCGAAAAATCTGTGCAGCAGCTGATTCAGGTAAGGATTTTTCACAGAATCAATATATCCTGTCAATTCGGCATACATCTCCTCCACATCCTTGTCCGTACAAGGAAGATACTCCTTAGGATCAATGTCCTCCTCTGAAACACGGCGTGCACGCCGGATCGACATCTGCAGATTTCCCTGAAAGCTGGTGACATCTCCCGTAACCGCCACATAATCCAGCGCGTCAAACTCATCAATTCCCACAGAACCCGGATCCCAGATCTTGGCATCAATCGTTCCTGTTTTATCCTGCAGGATCACATTGTCGTATGCTTTTCCGGCTTTGGTCAGTGCCGCCTGTTTGAATTTACACAGATATACTTCATTTACTTTTTCTCCTTCTCGGAGAGATTCAATATATTTCATAATAACTCCTTATTTCCAATTTTACTGCAAAACCCCTGCTTTTAATTTACAGGTAATCTTTTTATACCCCCTAGTACCTTCCCGCATAACCGTAACCGAATAGTTTTCTTTCGGTGTCAGCTGCAACAGCACCTCCCGGAATTGCTCTGCACTTGCAACCTCCTGGCCTGCAACGGAACGGATCACATCCCCGCTCTGCAGTCCCGCATCCATGGCAGGCGAATCTATCTCAACTTTTTTGATATATATGCCCTTTGGAATATCGTATTTCTGCGCAATATGCTGGGTAACAGTAGAAATGTGCACACCAAAATACGGCACCTCTTTGTCCGCAAATAATAGATCAATCACTGGCATCAGTTCTGATATTTCCACTGCAGTGAGCGTATTTGCAGAAGCCGCACTATAGCTTTGCATCACAACACCGACAAGTTCGCCATCCATATTGATCAGCACACCGCTTCCATTTTCACTGGCAACAATATCTGTCGTGTATACACTGTAATTATTGTCCGGAGTGGAAATTTCATTATTGGTCGCTGTAATAGTGCCGGTCAGGATCGAATAATTCGTTCCAAGCGGACTGCCAAGAGCAATCACAATGCTCCCCTTATGTATGGTATTCGAGCCTGCTGTTTTCATCACGGTAATGGCATTCTGCGTGGAATCTTCCAGATCCTCCAGATCCACGGTAAGTGCCGCAAGACCGGTATTCCCATCGTATCTGACCAGCTTTGCCTCTGCCACCGCATCATTTACAAAGGTAACTTTGATCTTTGCAGCATCTTTAATCGTTTTTTTCTCCGTAAGAATCCAGAGTTTACCTCCACTTTCTCCAATGATCGTGCCACAGCCCTGACCTTCCCGTTCATAAGAGTTGTTAAACCAGTCCGTATCACTGACCACCCCCGTGATCGTAACGATGGACTTATTTGCCGTATTTCCAATGGCGTACAGCTCTGTCTGAATCTGTTGGTAATCGTCCAGCGTCATCGGCTGTCTCTCTTCCGGAGTCTGTGTCTCCTCCTTTTCCTCAGACCCCTGCTCCGTTTCTTCCACCGATGCCTGCTGTGAATCCTGTGCTCCGGTATCCGGCACAGAACCTTCCTCCTGCCGCAGAACCGGAATCATAAAAAGCAGCACCAGACACACAGCCAGCGCAAATACACCCCCACAGGCAGCAGATTCCCCCAACCGGACCCACATACGTTTATAATTCTTTGGTTTGTCCTTAATCTGTTCTCTGACAAACGCATTCTTTGGTTGCTGTTTATCACTCATAACCACTATTATATTCGCATTTCCATGCACTTGCAACAATCACATTATTTTTCTTTTCCAAAATGGCACTTTGCGTTATAATACAAGAGAGAATACTATATAAAAAGGAATATCACTATGAATCAGAAAGTTTATCATACACTTGAATATTATAAAATACTGGAGCGTCTGGCAGATTATGCCAGCTGTGAAGAGGCAAAAGACCGCTGTCACAAACTGGTTCCCCTGACCGATCCTTCGGAAATTGCACATCTGCAGGAAACTACGGCAGATGCACTCAGCCGCCTGTACCGCGGAAGTGGCATCAGTTTTTCCGGCGTTCACAATGTCAACGCTTCCCTGAAGCGTCTCGATATCGGTGGCACCTTAAATACCACAGAGCTCCTTATGATCTGTTCTCTGTTGGAAGTTGCCAAACGGGTCAAAGCATACGACCGAAGCGACCGCAACGATGAAAAAACAGATTCCCTGTCACCGCTTTTTTCACAGATCCAGCCGCTTTCTCCCCTTTTGGATGAAATCCGCCGCTGTGTTGTCGGGGAAGACGAAATTGCAGACGACGCCTCTGCGGCACTTTCTAAAATCCGTAAATCCATCCGGGGGATGAACGACCGCATTCACGCACAGCTGACTGGTCTTATGAACAACACAACCACCCGCAGCTATCTGCAGGATGCTGTTATTACCATGCGTGACGGCCGCTACTGTCTGCCGGTTCGTGCCGAATCCAAAACCTCGGTTCCCGGTATGGTACATGACCAGTCCTCAAGCGGTTCTACCTTATTTATTGAACCAATGGCTGTCGTCAATTTAAATAACGAACTTAAGGAACTGTTTTTAAAAGAACAGGAAGAAATTGACCGCATTTTAGCAGATCTTTCCAACCGTGTGGCAGAAAACGCAAACGGAATCCGTCAGGATTATACTGTTCTTGCGGAACTGGATTTTATTTTTGCCAAAGCCGAACTTGCCAAAAGTTACAACGGTGTTGCCCCTGTCTTTAATGAAGAGGGACGGATTAACATCCGCAAAGGCCGCCACCCACTCTTAGATCCTAAGAAAGTGGTTCCGATTGATGTACGTCTCGGTGCGGATTTCCGGCAGCTGATCGTGACCGGTCCAAACACCGGTGGTAAAACCGTCTCTTTAAAAACGGTGGGACTGCTGACTCTGATGGGACAGTCCGGTCTGCACATTCCGGCCGGAGATCGCTCGGAACTTGCCATTTTTCACGAAATTTTTGCAGATATCGGAGATGAACAGAGTATTGAGCAAAGCCTGAGTACGTTTTCTTCCCACATGACCAATATCGTCCGCATTTTACAAAAGGCGGATGACCAGAGCCTGTGTCTGTTTGACGAACTCTGCGCCGGTACCGATCCGACCGAAGGTGCCGCACTTGCCATCTCCATCTTAAACAAACTGCACCAGTATGGAGCGGTCACCATGGCTACCACGCATTACAGTGAATTGAAAGTTTATGCGCTCTCCACAGAAGGTGTTGAAAATGCCTGCTGTGAATTTGATGTCGATACGCTCAGTCCTACCTACCGTCTGCTGATCGGTATTCCGGGAAAAAGTAATGCGTTTGCCATCAGTTCCAAACTCGGACTGGCAGAAAATATCATTGAAGATGCCAAAGGTCGCCTGAGTGAGCGCGACGTCAATTTCGAAGATATGCTTGCCAATCTGGAACAGAGCCGTATCACCATTGAAAAAGAACAGCTGGAAATCCAGAAATACAAAGCAGAAATTGAAGATTTAAAGAAGAAACTGACCGCAAAAAATGAACGTCTGGACAACAGCCGTGACGAGATCCTGCGCAAAGCCAATGAAGAAGCCGTACAGATTCTCAAAGAAGCCAAAGACCTTGCCGATGAGACCATCCGCAATTTCAACAAGTACGGACAGGGACAGGCGCCTATGTCCAAAATGGAAAAAGAACGCAGCCGTGTACGTGACAAAATGAGTGCCAGTGAAAAAGCACTCTCCATGAAGAAAAAGGAAACGGTCAACCACAAAGTACCAAAAAAGTTGCGCATCGGTGATTCCGTGCGTGTACTGTCCATGAACTTAAAGGGAACCGTGCACACACTGCCAAACGCCAAAGGGGATCTGTATGTCCAGATGGGAATCTTACGTTCCCTGGTCAACATCAAAGATCTGGTACTGATTGATGAAGATGCCTCTCCGGCGGCAAAAAAATACGGAGGTACTTCTTCCGGAAAAATAAAAATGAGCAAAGCGGCATCCGTTTCTACAGAGATCAATCTGATTGGTATGACGGTAGACGAAGCCATTGCCCATCTGGATAAATATCTTGATGATGCCTATGTGGCTCATCTGCCATCCGTCCGGATCGTTCACGGAAAAGGAACCGGTGCACTGCGCAATGCCGTGCAGGCACATCTGAAAAACCAGCGGTACGTGAAATCTTACCGGATGGGAGAGCCGTCTGAGGGCGGTGCCGGTGTGACCATTGCTGCTTTTGATGTTTAAATACCTATTGATTTTTTATAATAAGGAGGGATTTCCATGTCCAAACAGAAAATACTGATTGTGGACGATGACAATAATATTGCAGAACTTATTTCCCTGTATCTGACCAAGGAATGCTATGATACCAAAATCGTCAATGACGGGGAAGAAGCCCTGCACGCATTTGAACACTATAACCCTAACCTGATCCTGCTTGATCTGATGCTTCCGGGCATTGACGGCTATCAGGTCTGTCGGGAAATCCGTACCAAAAGCAACGTTCCGATCATCATGCTTTCCGCCAAAGGCGAAATCTTTGATAAAGTACTCGGACTAGAGCTCGGTGCGGATGATTACATATTAAAGCCATTTGATTCCAAGGAACTGGTAGCACGCGTCAAAGCGGTTCTCCGCCGTTTCCAGCCTGCCAAAACCGAGTCCGTTGTAGAATTAAAATGTGTGGAATATCCGGATCTGACCGTCAATCTGTCCAATTATTCGGTCATGTACAATGGGCATCCGATTGACATGCCGCCAAAAGAACTGGAACTGTTATATTTCCTTGCAGCTTCTCCCAACCAGGTGTTTACCCGCGAACAGCTGCTGGATCACATCTGGGGATATGAATACATCGGGGATACCCGCACAGTAGATGTCCACGTCAAACGTCTCCGGGAAAAGATCAAAGACCATGAAACCTGGTCAATTGCAACCGTCTGGGGAATCGGCTACAAATTTGAGGTAAAAGGATGAAAAAAACACTGATCCCCAAACTCATTTTCGGCTATGTCCTGTTTGTGGCTCTCGGCTTTATCATCCTGTGTACGTTCACACAGCATGCGATCACGCATTATGCCGAAAACCGGGAGGCACAGCAGCTATACCGGGAATCTGTACAGATTGCATCGGGTTATGCTGACAATTATAATAAATACAGTTTTTCGTTGCAGGATTTTCAAAAACAGATGCAAAGTCTTGGCGAATATCTTTCTGCCCAAATCTGGATCATGGACAATCAGGGAAATATTCTCTTTGATTCTACCGATGAATCCGTCGGCAAAAATGCAGCAAATGCCAATTATAAAACGCTCAAAGGTTTCAACACTTCCGACTTTGGCAACCGTTATTATATGACCGGTAACTTTTACGGATCGTTTTCCGAAAAAAACCTTACGGTATTTTCTCCGATCACCAGCAATTACCGGATTCACAGTTATGTCATGATCCATAAGACCGTGTCCTCCATCACACAGAATGCAAACGGTTTTATGAACATTGTTTTTTATACCATTGAATTTGTTTTTCTGACAGCACTGTTCCTCCTTTTGCTGTTTGCACATGGATTTTACCGTCCACTGCATCGGCTGACAATCGTCTCCGAGAGTTATGCCAAAGGAAATTTTGAACCGCGCACACAGATCCACCGGAACGATGAACTGGGATATCTTGCCAACACCATGGATTATATGGCGAATGAACTGGACACACTCGAAGAAGACCAGAGAAAGTTTATCTCGAATGTTTCCCACGATTTCCGTTCTCCGCTGACATCAATCAAAGGATATATCGAAGCCATGTTAGACGGAACCATTCCACCGGAGCTACAGAATAAATATCTGAACATCATCCTGTTTGAAACCGAACGTCTGACCAAACTGACACAGGGAATTCTGGATCTGAACCGTTTTGGACAGCACCGGGGTATGATGCTTGATCTTACAGATTTCGATATCAACCGCATGATAAAGACGACCATCCTCACCTTTGAAGGAACCTGTTCTGCCAAAGGGCTTTCCTTTGATCTTGTCTTAACAGGACAAAAGTTATATGTTCACGGTGATATGAGCAAAATCCAGCAGGTTCTCTATAACCTGATCGACAATGCCACAAAGTTTTCCCACAATGATGCATCAATCAAGATTGAAACAAGCATCAAAAATGAAAAAGTTCTTATTTCCGTGAAAGATTCCGGAATCGGAATTCCTGCAGAAAGTATCAAAAAAATCTGGGATCGCTTTTATAAAACGGACCTTTCCCGGGGAAAAGATAAACGGGGAACCGGCCTGGGACTTGCTATTGTAAAAGAAATTATTCAGGCACACAATGAACATATCAACGTCATCAGCACCGAAGGAGTGGGAACAGAGTTCATCTTTACCCTGCCACTCGCAAAAAAAGAAGTACAGTCATAACTGACCGTACTTCTTTTTTCAGTCAATGGTAAGTTCCTGATCCTTCCGGTCATACACACTGCGATACATCTTTGTATCTATGCTTTCCTTATCCAGAGACCATTTATTTTCTTCTTCCATGGCATCTTCCCGCAGCAGATCCGTTTCAAACCGATACCCTTCCGTTGTCACAGCCCGCAGATAGATACGCAGTGGTTTCCGCGAAGGGGTTTGTCCTTCCTGTGCCTGCGTCTGTTCTACGTCTTCTTTCTGCTGCTGTGGCTTCTCATATACCATCCTGCAGGTAACGGTACCGGAACCTGAATCAACGGTAGATCCTTCCGAATTCTCCTCCACCGCCTGTTCTGTCGTCACCAGATCCTTATCGTCCTTTGATGACTCCTGTTTTTCCTCTAGCAGATTCTGCATCAGATCCTGCGTCCAGATTTCCTCTCCATCCAGGGATGCTGCTATTTCAAAACTTTTAAAATGATACATCGCAACATTATCAAGCGTATAGGTACACTTTCCTTTCAGAGAAAGTTTTCCGTCCTTTAATGCCGGCGTTCCATCTAAAGTTCCCGATAAAACCTGATCAAATTTTCCGCTGACACCATCAAAGTCTTCCACCACTTCCGTTGTCTTCTTTTTTCCGTTTGCAAGAAGGAACGTGACATTTCCGTTGAATGTTTTGTTAAGCGGAAGTGTGATATTTCCTTTGAACATGTAACCGTCTGCTTTCAGCGGACATTCCGTTGTTCCGAAATAGATGCTCATCGTTGTATTATCGGTATACTCTTTCGGAATCACGGAAACTTCCACCTTATACTCGTGACGGGCAAAATCCATATCCTTTACTTCTATGGAATAATCCTCGACCATACTGGCCTCTTCTTCGAGTGTTTTTTCAATGCTTGACTGCATTCCTCCTACATCCGAAAGAATGATGTTGGTCGTATCCTGCAGATAGGCAAGCTGGTTGGTCAGCTCACTGACTTTGCCATACATCAGAATTCCAAACACCAAAAGCAAGATAAGGATCAGTACAATGAGTATTTTTTTCCAGTTTGCTTTCCATTTTTTCATAGAAATTATTCTTCGCTATCCTCGCTCTTTACGATCGCAATACCAAGTTCTTCTAACTGTTTCTCATCCACAGAACCCGGTGCCTCAGACATCAGATCGGAAGCATCCTTTACCTTCGGGAATGCAATCACGTCACGGATGGAATCTGCATGTACCATGTGCATAATCATACGGTCTACACCGTAAGCCAGTCCTGCGTGTGGCGGCACACCATAGGAGAATGCATCCAGAAGGAATCCAAACTGCTCATGTGCGCGCTCCTTGGTAAATCCAAGCACCTCAAACATCTTTTCCTGAATGTCATCCTGATGAATACGGACAGAACCACCGCCAAGTTCGGTACCGTTTAATACGATATCGTATGCCTTTGCGCGGACAGCACCCGGATCGCTGTCGATCTTATCCCAATCCTCTTCCATCGGCATGGTAAATGGATGATGCATTGCCATAAAACGGTTCTCTTCATCGGACCACTCCAGAAGTGGGAATTCTGTTACCCACAGGAAATTGTACTTGTTCTCATCGATCAGTCCAAGTTCTTCTCCAAGCTGTAAACGAAGTGCGCCCAGTACGTTCCATACGATCTTATTTTTATCTGCTGCAAACAAAAGCAGATCGCCCGGCTTGCCGTTCATCTTTGCAACAAGTGCGTTTAACTCGTCTTCTGTCATAAACTTTGCGAAAGAAGACTTGTAAGTGCCATCTTCGTTAATGCACAGATAAGCAAGTCCCTTGGCACCGCAGCCCTTTGCATGCTCCACCAGCTTGTCAATCTTCTTACGCGGCATATGTCCCTGTCCCTCGACATTGATACCACGGACAGAACCACCGTTTTCCAGTGCACCGGTAAATACACCGAATCCACAGCCCTTTACGGTCTCGGATACATCGACCAGTTCCATACCGAAACGGGTATCCGGCTTGTCGGAACCGAAACGATCCATGGCTTCCTGCCACGGCATACGCTGTAGCGGAATCTGCACGTCCACACCGATGGCTTCCTTAAATACAAATTTTAACAGACGCTCGTTGACATCAATGACATCGTCGATATCAACAAAGGAAAGCTCCATATCTGCCTGTGTAAACTCCGGCTGACGGTCTGCACGCAGATCCTCGTCACGGAAGCAGCGGGCGATCTGGAAATACCGGTCATAGCCGGATGCCATCAGAAGCTGCTTGAACAGCTGCGGAGACTGTGGCAGTGCATAAAAATTTCCCGGATGCACACGGCTTGGCACAAGATAATCCCTGGCACCTTCCGGTGTAGACTTGCACAGGATCGGAGTCTCAATCTCTAAAAATCCCTCGTTTGCCATAAACTGACGCATCAGTCCGAGCACACGGCTTTTCAGCATTAAGTTCTTTTGAATGTCCGGTCTGCGCAGATCCAGATAACGGTATTTCAGACGAATATCTTCCTTGGTCTGGCTATTCTCCTCAATTGCAAACGGAGGTGTCTGTGACTCGGATAAAATGCGAAGGCTGGTTGCGATCACTTCGATATCTCCGGTCTTTAAGTTTTCATTGACTGCTGCAGAACGCTTCTGTACCGTTCCTTCAACAGCCACTACATATTCACTTCTTAAAGTTCCTGCCTTTGCAAATCCCTCTGCTCCGACACTCTCCTCATCAAACACGATCTGTAACAGACCACTTCTGTCACGCAGGTCGATAAAAATCAGACTTCCTAAATTTCTTCTCTTCTGTACCCAGCCCATAACGGTTACTTTTTCACCGATGTTGGCACTGCTTACCTCGGTACATCTGTGGCTTCTGTGTAAGCCTTTCATTGATTCTGCCATGATTGTCTCCTTTATACTCTCCTTATTCTATTTGTTAAAAAACTCCTCAAATTCTTCGTATCCTTCTTTGGAAAGCTGCTCTTTCTGGAATTTCTTGTTCTTGTTCATGCGGACAACCAATACCTGCTGTCCGTTCTCGCGGGCTTCTTTTGCCTGTTTCATCACATCCACAAGTTTCTCTGCCGGATACTTCTTTTCTACTAAGTAAGCAATTCTCTTCGGACGCTCCGGAATTTTGAACCCGCTCTCCATCAGAAGCAGGATAATACGCTCAAATCCGATGGAAAAACCACATGCCGGCACATCGTTGCCTGTGAATTTTCCAATCATCTTGTCGTATCTTCCACCGCCGCCGCAGGCTGCACCAAGCTCCGGCATTGCGATCTCAAAAATGGTTCCGGTATAATAGCTCATGCCGCGCACGAGTGTCGGATCAAAGACCAGTGTAAACTCTGCATTCTTTGTCGCATTGACTGCCGTTGCGATCTCTGTCAGACTGTCTGCCACTTCCTGATCCAGGAAATCTCCCAGCTTGTCCTTTAAGAATGCCACACCTTCCGCAACATCCTTGCGGTCTTTTAATAACTCAAACAGCTCTAAGTATTTGTCAATCGACTCTTTTGCATAGCCCTCTTCCTCGAGTTCTGCTGCCACACCTTCGAGACCGATCTTGTCCATCTTATCGAGGGTGATGAAAATGCTGTCGTAATCCTTCTCTTCAAATCCGCTGTATGCTGCCATTGCCTTTAAAATCCGGCGCTCATTGATGCGGATCTCAAAATTCTTAAATCCGAGTCTGCCGATGGTGGTGGTTGTCGCAGTGATCAGCTCAATCTCTGCAAGATTACTCGGCTCACCTAAAATATCAATATCGCACTGGGTAAACTGACGGTAACGTCCACGCTGCGGACGGTCGGCTCTCCACACGCTTCCGATCTGCAGTGCCTTAAACGGTGTCGGCAGATCATTGGCATGGTTTGCATAGAAACGGGAAAGCGGAACGGTCAGATCGTAACGCATACCGAAATCGACCACATCCGCCTCTTCCTTTGCGGTCTCGAGATTTAACTTCTCGCCACGCTTTAATACTTTAAAGATCAATTTCTCGTTCTCGCCGCCCTGCTTGTTGGAAAGGTTTGCAATATTTTCCATGCATGGGGTTTCAATCGGCGTAAATCCAAAGCTGCGGTAGGTATCTTTGATCACGCTCGTCACATAATCACGGATTTCCATCTCTGCAGGTAATATATCTTTCATGCCGTTGACCGGCTTTTTGCTCAGTGCCATTTGATTTCCTCCATTTTTTCTCTTTTTATCCAGCATTTATTATACGTTTCGGGACCTGATACGTCAAGGATTGTTGCAAAATGCTTTTTCAATCAGACAACTGTGTGTTACAAGTTTACCTCTGAACAGTAACAGATCGTCCAAGAAAATGTCCGCACCCTCCCGTCACGAAATTGATCTGTTTCATCAGTTACTTTCTGATTATATTTTAAGGCAGATGTGAATGTTTCCATTTCACATCTGCCTTAATGCTGTTAATACCCATTTATTTTAATTCATCTTCCAGCAATACTGCTGCGTCCTTTACACAGTCAATGCATTCTCTCCTGACAACCCCATCTGCAATACCTTTGAGTTCTTTACAGATAACGGTACCATTTTGTTCTTTGAATCTGCTGATGATTCGTCTTGCACTCTGCATTGTTTTCTGCGGATTTTTATTGATCATACCCAATACATTTACTGCTCCGATGATTGCTCCGCATGTTGCTTCCATACTGCCACCCATGCCTACTGCAAATCCCTGTGTAAGATTTTTGACTGTTTCTTCATCCAACCCTGCCTGTTCGCAATACGTACATGCCACAGCCTGCGCACAGTTATAACCACACATTTTTCTTTGAACTGCCTCTTTTACTTTTGATTCCATCTTTTTCTTTCCTTTTCTTTTTGTAATTAGGAAGGGGATTTCATCCAGCTATTTTTCTGAGAACAACTGCTGCTTGCGCGCAATCATCTCATCAATCCTCTTCATATACAGCCCGACATCTTTGACATTCTCACACCGCTCGATCCGGTATGTGCCATCCGCATTCGGCTGCGGCCATACCCGTTTGGTAGATGCCCCTGCGCCACAGGCAACGATTGTCTGGCGTTCCTCCATGATTAACACGTTATACACCCCTGCCTTGCCCGGCTTGGCATATCCCACGTTTTCCATATTTCCCGCCATTCCTTTCTGACGGTACAGATAATACGGAGAGAGTCCCATCTGATGGCAGTATTCGGCACACAGATCCATGTGCTCCTGCGTATTGACCATCATCATGCTCTCATAGCGATCCTTGAAAATGTTTAACCGCGCCGCACGCTTGATGGCAAGTGAATGGATCGTGATATTATCCGGATCGAGTTCTTTTAAAATCTCCATCGTATTTCGCACATCCGAAAGATCCTCTTCCGGAAGCCCCATAATCAGATCCATGTTGATATTGTCAAATCCCAGTTTTCTTGCCATGCGAAAACTTTCTATCGTCTGTTCGACCGTATGATGACGTCCGATCAGATCGAGCGTTTTCTGCTTCATTGTCTGCGGATTGATGGATATACGGCTGATGCCATTCTTTCGCAGCACCAGAAGTTTTTCTTCCGTGATGGAATCCGGTCGTCCTGCTTCCACCGTAAATTCCAGACAATCTCCCAGATCAAAACTGCACCTGATCTTGCGGATCAGACGATCCAGCTGGTATGGCTCAAGTGTGGTCGGTGTCCCTCCCCCGATATAGATCGAGTTCAGTTTGCGATGATAATTCTTTGCGGCAACATAATCCAGTTCCTTTTCCAGTGCGTCCAGATATGCGTCAACCTGTGTTTTCCAGGCAGTCAGCGGATAGGAAGTAAACGAGCAGTACAGACAGGTGCTCGGGCAAAACGGTATGCCGATATACAGACTGTATCCATTCTTATAATCCAGCCGGGAAAGCAATGCCCGCTCACGCTCTGCAATGGCAATCGACAGATTGATTTTCTCATCGGATGCCAGATAGGTCTGTTTCATATAGGAAGCAATCTCTTCTTTTGTTTTTCCCGCATCAAGCATCTGCATCGGAATCTTCGTCGGACGGATACCGGTCAGTGTACCCCATGGCAGCGGCTGTCCCGTCTCTTCCTCCAGCAGGCGGTACAGATGTTCCTTCAATGCATTCTTTGTCTCTGTACGATTGGAAAAATCCACCGCAAAGGTGCGCCGCGCCGGACCATCCGGCGCGTCATCCCAGGCGATGGAAATTCTGTCATCCGCATAATCAATCAAAAAATGGGAACTCCCCGCTTCTTCCTGCTCCACAGAATGATTGGTACACGCCACATTTTTTTCGTCCGCATGCGCTTCTTTCGTATAGTAAAGCTCCACATCTTCTTTCGGGAAAAACGCTTTGATCAGCGAATGGATATCATATTCAAATTCTGTTCTGTTTAATGTTACGGTAATCATAAGTATGGATTGTACATCCTCTCGTTTTCAATGGTCGTTACATCGTTGTGTCCCGGATAAACGGTCGTGCGGTCTGGCAGTGTCATCAGCTTCTCCCTGATGGAACGAACGATATCTGACATGCTTCCGCCCGGAAAATCGGTACGTCCTACCGATGTGCAAAACAGTGTATCTCCGGAAAATACCACATTTTCGTATGGGAAATAGTAACAGCATCCCCCCGGTGTATGTCCCGGTGTGTGCAGTACCCGGATATGAAATCCTGCCAGATCCAGTTCCTGCTCATCCTTTAAATATATGTCCGCATGGAACACGTGGTGTTCCCCTGTCATGTGGCATAAATTCATCTCTTCATTTTCCAGCGTTTCTTTTTCCGTCTCATAGGCATAAACCGGAATCGAAAATTCTTTTGCCAGATCTGCTGCTCCGGTTGCATGATCAAAATGTCCATGTGTCAGCAGAATTGCCACCGGTGTACATCCTTCCTGACGCACACGCTCCGCCAGCTGCTTGGGACTGTAGCCCGGATCAATAATGATCAGTTCTTTTGTCTCATCATTGATTGCAAAATAGCAGTTGGTCTGTACCGGTCCTACCACATAGTGATTTATTTTTAATTTTGCCATTCTCTTCCTCCTGTCGGCGCAACCTTAGCCGGTCGTCCGCTCCACATCCATCACGCTCTCAATCTGTCGGATCTTTTCCACAATTTTTGTGATCTGTCCCCTGCCTTTTGTCTGGAAGGCCACATCAATTGTTGCGATCCCCTGCTTGCTGGTCTTCGAGTGAATCCCGGAAATATTGATCTCCGCCTCTGTAAATACTTTGGTAATATCCACAAGAAGTCCGGAACGGTCGTGACAGAAAATCTTGATTTCCGTATGATACTCGCCAAACTGTTCTTTGTCTGCACCCTCCTGCCACTCAGCTTCAATCAGGCGCACACGCTCCATATCGGACAAATGCAGAATATTGACACAGTCGGTACGGTGGATCGACACACCACGTCCGCGGGTGACAAATCCCACAATCTCATCTCCCGGAACCGGGCTGCAGCACTTACTGAAATGCACAGCCACATCATAAAGTCCCTTGACCACAATTCCGCTCTTGGAATGCTTTGGCATATCCTCCTGCTTATTCTCCCCAACAGCCGCAAGCACTTCCTGATCTGTCAGCGTAATCGGATGATCCTTGCGGTATTCATCGTACATACGGTTTACAATCTGGCTTTCTTTCAATCCTCCGTGTCCTACGGTTGCCAGACAGGAATTCCAGTCATGGAACCCGTATTTGCGGATAATCTTTCCCTGATATTCCGGCTTATTGATTTCTCCGAAATTGATTCCCTTTGCCTTGGCATAATTGTTAATCAGTTCCTTGCCGTGCAGAATATTTTCTTCTTTTAATTCGCTGCGGAACCACTGATTGATCTTGTTCTTGGCCTGTGTGCTCTTGACAATGGAAAGCCAGTCACGGCTCGGTCCCTTGGAGTTCTGGGAAGTGATGACCTCAATCCGGTCTCCGTTCTGGATCACATAGTCAATCGGCACCAGCTTGCCATTGACTTTGGCACCTACCATCTTATTTCCCACAGCAGAGTGAATGCTGTACGCAAAATCAATCGGTGTGGAACCGTTTGGCAGGTTCTTTACATCTCCGGACGGGGTAAAACAGAATACCGTATCGGAAAACAGATCCAGATCACTCTTTAAAAGTGTCATAAACTCTTTATTATCCGACATGTCACGCTGCCACTCAAGGATCTGACGCAGCCAGCTTAATTTTTCTTCTTCGGTTACGGTCGTGGAAGTGGTTACCCCATTGTTCACTTCCTTGTATTTCCAGTGCGCCGCAATACCGTATTCTGCGGTACGGTGCATCTCAAACGTACGGATCTGAATCTCAAACGGCTGTCCGCTCGGTCCGATCAGTGTCGTATGCAAAGACTGATACATATTCGGTTTTGGCATGGCAATATAGTCTTTGAAACGGCCCGGAATCGGTTTATATTTTTCGTGCATGATACCCAGAGCCGCATAGCAGTCTTTTACGGTATCCACAATGATACGGATGGCAAACAGATCATAAATCTGATCAATGGTCTTGTTCTGGTTCACCATCTTTTTATAAATGGAGAAAAAATGCTTGGCACGTCCGGAAATCTCCGCTTTGATGCCAGCCTCTTCAATTTCCCTGCGCACATCGACAACCAGTCCCTGTACATAGGCATCCCGCACATTTTTGCGCAGTGCAACCTTTTCCACCAGATCATAGTAAGCCTCCGGCTCCAGATATTTAAGAGAAAGATCTTCCAGTTCAATCTTGATCTTGCTGATACCAAGACGCTGCGCGATCGGGCAGTAAATCTCCTGTGTCTCACGGGCGATCCGCTGCTGTGCCTCCTTGGACTGGTATTTTAAGGTACGCATATTGTGCAGACGATCCGCCAGTTTGATCATAATGACACGGATATCTTTCGCCATCGCAAGAAACATCTTACGCAGATTCTCCGCCTGCATCTCCAACCGGTCTGCATTCTTGTCCTTCGGATTTTTAATATTATCCGTCAGATGCAGATGCTGCAGCTTGGTTACACCATCCACGAGAAGAAGGACTTCATCCCCGAATTCCTCCCGCATCTGTTCTTCGGTCATCACGGTATCTTCCAGCACATCATGCAACAGACCCGCAGCAATGGTTTCCTTGTCCAGTTCCAGCTCTGCCAGAATGATTGCCACACAGAGCGGATGGATAATATATGCCTCTCCGGATTTACGCACCTGTCCTTTGTGCGCCTCAAAAGCGACATGATATGCCTTTTCAATTAATGTGATATCCGTGGAGGGATGGTATTTCCGGATACTTGCAATCAGTTCGTCATACAAGTCCTCCGGCTTGGAAAATTCCTGAATTGGTTTAATGTTGTCGGAACCCGAATGATACTCGCGCTCAATTCGTTCCAGTTCTTCTGTAGAAATATCTGCCATGCGTTCACCTACTTTTTCCATATGCCATAATATAATAGATTATTATAATTTATAATTTTTCATATTGCAATGGTTTCCCCTAAGAAAACTCGTAGATATAGCGTTGTGTCCGGCTCCCGGAAACATCTGTATCCTCCAGATAGTAAAATCCCAGTTTCTGAAGAAGTGCCACAGAAGCCACATTCTTTTGATCCGTCAGGGCATTGACTCTGGGAAAATCCAGTTCTTCCCGGGCAAATGCAAGAATTGCCTGACACACTTCCGTGGCCAGTCCCTGTCCCTGTCTGTCCGGATCGATCAGATATCCCAGTTCCAGTTCCACGGCATCCGGAAATTCCCGGTGCTCGAGTCCTGCCCTGCCGATCAGTTCCCCGGAAGCTTTATCAAAAACCAGCCACATCCCATATCCATAGTATCCGTACATATTGGTAATATATGCCTGCTGATATTTTTTTTCTTTTTCCTTTGCAAACAATGGTTCAATAAATCCCGGAATCCTCTCTCCGTCTGCATCCAGACGCCATGTTACCCCTTCTTTCTGATACAGTTTTTCCAGGGCGGGAAGATCTTCCAGCGACAATTCCCGGATCACGCACCGTTTCGTGCGCGCAATCTCCCACGGCTGGCCATGGCATCTTTGAAAAATCCGCTCCAGAAATTCATCATCCACTTCCTCAAAACCTTCCATCACCATCCAGGCGCCCGCATAACTCTGTCCCGGAAATGCCGGATCTGCATAGGCAGCCACCGCCATATGCGCACGGACTGCCGCCTGAATCCCTGCATCTGTCGGCGTAATCAGGAGGACTTCCTCTGCATGAAGTTTCCACACAGCAAGCGCTTCTTCCGTTATGTTTTCCACCGGAAATGCCGGAAAGCCTGTGGACAATTGCAGAGGATTCCATTCTTTCTGTTGATAGACCAGTGCCTTTAATTTCATCCTGTCAAAAAAAGGCAGACTCTTTCGAATCTGCCTCTCCTTTCTAAATATTACACGGTTTCCGGTTCCGGATATTCTTCCCCGAAGGTATCCACAACAACTGTTTTCATCACCTGATCTTCCAGCGGACGATCACTGTAATCGGTAGCGGTCTCTGCAATGGCATCTACCACATCCTGTCCCTCGATAATCTTGCCGAACGCTGCATATGCGCCATCCAGATGCGGAGCGTCTTTGTGCATGATAAAGAACTGGCTTCCTGCGGAATCCGGCATCATGGAACGTGCCATGGAAAGCACGCCTGCGGTGTGGCGCAGATCATTTTTGACACCATTCTGTGCAAATTCTCCCTTGATTCCATATCCAGGGCCGCCCATACCGGTTCCTTCCGGATCTCCTCCCTGAATCATGAATCCTTTGATGACACGGTGGAAAATCAGTCCGTCATAAAATCCCTTTTTTACCAGACTGATAAAGTTATTTACAGTATTTGGTGCAACTTCCGGATACAGCTCTGCCTTCATCACTTTGCCGTCCGCCATTGTAAATGTAACTACTGGATTTGCCATAATATTTGTTCCTCTTCTTTCTTATATAAATTTATTTATTCTTTGGTCAGTGCCTCAACAACTTTTGGAAATTCCATAAAATGAGAAGCCTTAACCAGTACGGTATCTCCTTCTTTTACATATGCCAGAAGTTCTTCCGTCATCTCTTCACGGGTTTTCTTATAATGTACCTCACACTCTGGATTTGCTTTTGCCTCGCTGGCATATTCCTCCGCAAGTGTACCCGCACAGAACAATGCATCAATCCCGGAAGCTGCAACTGCCTTTCCGATACTTCTGTGAAGTTCCTTTTCCTCTGCTCCAAGTTCGCCCATATCGCCAAGCACCGCAATCCGTCTGCCCGACGTATGTGCCAGCACATCGATAGATGCTTTCATGGATACCGGATTTGCATTGTAACAGTCATCGATCACGGTCATTCCCTTTACATGCAGCAGATTGGTGCGCCCGGCAATGGTCTGCACAGATGCAATGCCCTGTGCAATCTCCCGGATGGAAAGTCCCAGCTGCAGTCCGACCGCAGTTCCTGCCAGCGCATTGTATACATTATGTTCACCCGGAATCGGAATCTTCGCATCGAAATCGCCCTGTGGCGTATGGATCTTTGCACACATTCCTTCGAGTCCATGATTTTCAATGTCTGTCGCATAAATATCTTTTTTGATATCAAATGCGGAATCCGCCCCCACTCCATAAAAAATTACCGGTTTTCCGTTTACCTCTTTTTTCGTAGAAAGCTTATCATCATCTCCATTTAAAATTACGGTTCCATCGACCTGCAGATGGTCAAACATTTCTGTCTTTGCCTGCAGAATTCCGTCTCTTGTACCAAGATTTTCCAGATGGCACAAACCAATATTTGTGATCACTCCGATATCCGGCCGTGCCATCGCTGCCAGACGGTGCATCTCTCCAAAATCGGAAATTCCCATTTCCAGTACCGCGACTTCGTGTTTTGCGCGAATCTTAAAAATAGTGAGCGGAAGTCCGATCTCATTGTTAAAGTTTCCCTCTGTCTTAAGCACTTTATACCGCTGTTCCAAAACGGAAGCTATCATTTCCTTGGTGCTTGTTTTTCCGACACTTCCCGTAATTCCAACCACTTTACAGGATAACTGTGTCCGATAAAAAGCTGCAATTTTTTTCATCGCTTCTGTTGTGGAACTTACCAGAATATAGGGTCCCGTCTCTTCCGGCAGTGCATGATCCGAAAGCACTACCAGTGCTCCCTTTTCAAATACCTGCGGGATAAAATCATGACCATCCACACGTGCCCCTTTGATCGGAATAAACAGATAATCTTTTTGTACCTGGCGACTGTCGGTCACTGCTCCGGCAATTTCCTTCGTAACCAGGTCCCGGTCCCCGACAAACGTCCCCTCACATGCCGCTGCAATATTTTCAATTGTCATCCCCGGCATTTTATTTTCCAGTTCGTTTTTATAAAAACATCCAAACATGATTATCCCTCATACTTTTTCATGGAAATGGCAATCAGCTTCTCGCACAGCTCATTGAAATTGATTCCAATGACAGCAGCTTCCTGTGGCAGCAGACTTGTCGGTGTCATCCCCGGCAGAGTGTTTGCCTCCAGACAATACATATGATTATTTTCATCCAGCAGGAAATCTGAACGGGAATAGGTATCCAGTCCAATTACTTCGGCTACCTGCTCTGCATATTTACGCATCTGCGCAGAAACCTCCTCGGGCAGATCCGCCGGACAGGTCTCTACCGCACTGCCCGCTTTGTATTTATTCTTGTAATCGTAGAAGCCCTGAATCGGCGCAATCTCAATGACCGGAAGTGCCTTTCCTTCAATCACACCAACTGAGAACTCACGTCCCTTGACATATTCCTCAATGACCAGCTCATCTTCCCAGTGAAACGCTTCATCGAGTGCTTTCTTAAACTCTGCTGCATCCCTGACAATCGTCACGCCGATACTGGACCCTCCGCAGCATGGCTTTACAACACACGGAAGTGTCAGCGGAAGCTTTGTCACATCATCCTCACGATTCTCTTTTTTCATGGCAATGCCTCTCGGTGCAGGAATTCCCGCACTTGCAAACAGCTGTTTTGCCATACCTTTATTCATGGCAATCGCGCTGCTCAAATAATCACTTCCGGTATATTTTACACCAAGCAGATCAAAAGCTGCCTGTAGCTTTCCGTTCTCTCCGTTTTCTCCGTGCAGTGCCATAAACACGATATCTGCCATCTGGCACATACGGATTACATTCGGTCCGAAAAAGCATGGGGACTGATCCTTTCTGGAAGCTTTTACGGCTGCCAGATCCGGTGCTACCTCCGGGATGTCATCTACTTTTACGCTGATTTCATCCGCACGGTCAAAAATTCCGTCCAGATTTTCCTCTTTATCACTGTAACCCATGAACACATCCAGCAAGATCACCCGGTGTCCATTTTCTTTTAATGCAGAAGCAACCATGCTTCCTGTCTTAAATGACACATCCCGCTCTGTGCTGAGCCCACCTGCTAATACTATGATATCCATGATCTGTTTTCCTCTTTTCCATTAATAATAATCCTTCGGATACCGGAACCTTTTTATTTTCCGGCATCAGACCTTTTGTATCATTATATACGTTTGCCCCTGACTAACACAAGATATTATTTTCTTTTAGACACTTTTTTAACAATATCCAGCACTTCTTGTACAGAAAAAAAGAGACTGCTCAGCACTACAGTCTCCTTTTGCACAAACTCCGGTAGGATTCCCCCTTTATTCTATTGCTGCCGGCAAAGCCGCTGCCCTGCGATTCTGTTCCATTTTCCGCACCAGCTCTGCCATGTATTCGAAAAACTTTCTCTCCAGATAGTTTTTCTCTGTGAGATAACTCCCATATTGATACAAAACATTTTTTAATTCTTCGGTTTCCGATAACTCCACTTCAAAAATAAACTGCCTTAACAGCTGCATGCGCTCGTCCTCTATGGAAAGAAGCCAGCTGGCAACCAGTTCTAAAAAATCTTCCCGCTCTATGAGGAACTGCACGTAGCGCCCAATTTTATTTTCTGTATAAATTTTCTTCTTCTCCTTTTTCTTTTGTTTTCCTACCCGAATTTGTATCAAAAACCAACCCCCAATGTCAGTTTCTATATGTAATCATATCTTATTACATATTTGATGTAAAGACGCGATTCGCGTATGCTTTTTACACAAATTATTACTGTATAAATAATGCATTTTACACAAAAAAAGGGCATCCAATGGATGCCCTCCGGTTTCTATGAACTAGCACTCCGGCTCGATCAGACCAAATGTATTTCCTTTTCTCTTGTATACGACATTGACCTCGTCTGTCTCTGCATTGCGGAATACGAAGAAATCGTGTCCGGTCAGTTCCATCTGCACACATGCATCCTCCGGATACATTGGCTTCATACCAAATCTCTTGGTACGCACGATCTTGATCTCCTCATCCTCATCTGCATCACTGTCAATAAATGCCTCGCTGAAATTTTCTGCTACATTCATCTTCTTAGACGCAAGTTTGGTACGATATTTTCTAAGCTGACGCTCGATAACCTCCTCAACCAAGTCGATAGATACATACATATCATTGCTGCTCTGCTCTGAACGAATCACATGTCCCTTAATCGGAATCGTTACCTCAATCTTCTGGCGCTCCTTCTCCACGCTTAATGTAACAAATACATTGGTATCCGGTGCGAAAAACTTCTCCAGTTTGGAAAGCTTCTCCTCTACCGCTGCCTTTAATCCCTCTGTCAGTTCGATATTTCTTCCGGTAATTGTAATTCTCATGATGCCCAACCCCTTTGCTGTGTATTTGATACAAGAAGTATCATGGTTTCATTATATCATAAGTACCAAAAAAAGCAACGAGTTTTATAAAATTTTATGCATGTTTTATATTTTTTTCATCTGTTAATGGCCGATACAGTTCCTCTTCGTATCGCTTGAGTGCTTTCTGATAAATGGAACTTGGCACAACGTATTTATTTCCAACCTCCCGAATTCTTCCATCTCTCAGACAGCACTTCGTTCCATTAATAATAAATTCCCGGCTTGTATCCACTCCCATCTCCTGCAGCATCTCCAAAACCATCGGTGTACATTCTTCACTGATCAAACTAGAAAAACATTGCTGATCCGCAAAACGCATAAGTGCGTTCATGCCATACCGCAACTGTTCCATTTTTTCATCATCTTCCTTTGATCTTCCATACCCTTCTCCGTCCATACAATCATTTTTTACCGTAATACGATATCCATTTCCAAGATCAAACACATCTCCTACCGCAATATTGATACTGTTATCGGTTGGATCATATGCTTTCGATGTATGCGTCCGGTATGGCTGATGCAAATCTGAAAACATTTTAATTTCTTTATCTGTATAGGTCACCGGTCTGTATGCTGTAAAAACCTTTGTACCGTTGATATAAAAAGTTGAAGTCACGGTATCTTCAATTTCTGCAGTGATTTCATACTTTCCTGAGTCATCCTTTTGCACATTTTTCCCAATATATCCATCACGAAACAACCAAAAAAGTTCCTGCAGTTCATACTTATTATTTTTATCAAATCCATTTAAATCTTCAAGCGTTTCTTCTGAAGAATCACCATTAAAATAATCTACAAAATTATTTTTTGTTCCATCTTTTGTTGACAGCTTTCCCGTTGTTGCATCATATAAATATGTACTGCTGGTTCCAATTCCACTTACACTCATTCCACTAAACTCCTCCCAAGCATATATTAACTGCTATCCTCACTATATCGTATGACACCAAAAAGAAAAGCCTATATGCACAAACGGTCGATTTTCATACACAAGCGGTCGATTTTTGACTTCTTATAGACTAGACTTGACTTTTCATTATTTTAATTTTATATTTATTTCAATTACATAATATTAAACAAATGAGGGAATGTAAAATGAAGGAAATTTCTTACTTGATTTCTCATTATATAGAAGCATTTATTATTTTTCATTATTGTCATTCTATATTCAAACAAAAAAAATCAAATTTTTCTGTATTTTTGGGATTTACTTTGTGTTATTCTATTTTATTTGGAATCTTTCATTTTCAGAATATTTATGTAAACATCATCGCTTCCGTTCTTGCTCCATTGTTTTTAATCAGTTATTTATATGATGTTCCAAAAATATATGCTTTTTTTCACTCGCTTATTCTTTACCTGTCAATGGCATTAGGCGAATTATCCGGGGCCTCCCTGCTCTCCTTACTTTCTGATCATTATTGGAATGCATGGTCAACAGATATCCGCTTATTATTTTTATCTACTATACTATGCAAAACATTATATCTTTGCATAGTATTTATCTTAATATACTTCCAAAAGAAACGACCTATAACCATCCACTTTTCTCCCGATCATGGCTCTTTTTTTCTGGCCGCCATCACTTTCTGCTCTATGGCTGTCAGTATCCTGTTATACACATTCGGTCTGCAATTTCCGGAAAGTACATTCGGCAATTATGTTATTTTTATTACAACAGTACTGCTCCTCGTCATATTATTTCTGGTCTATGCACTCTACAACTACAACAATAAACGTAACTCTGATTTGCTACAATTAAAACTTCAGCTTCAAAAAGAGCAAAATCTTGCGGAATATAACACCGCACTAATTTCACAGGACACTGCCCGCCGGACACTGATCCATGACATCCGGAATCATCTGCTTTCCATTTCCATCTTAAATCAGCAGAAACGATACACCGAACTTGACCAATATATCCAGGCACTCATACACTCCGAACAATTGGCACCCTCCATTCGCATCTGTGATAATACCCTGCTTAACGCAACACTGCTTCGTTATCAGACCTTCTGCCACACAAAAGGTATACGATTTGAAGTTGCAATTGAAAATCACTCCATTGACTTTCTTTCGGATACTGACCTGACTGCACTTTTCTGCAATCTGCTTGATAACGCGGTAACGGCTGCCGATAAAGTTCCATCCGGATGGATTTCTCTCCATGTGGAACTTTTTTCTCCCTTGCATGGCATTTTGCTTACCATGAAAAATTCATGTATGAACCGACCACCACAAAATTCCCGGCATGAATGGCTGACAACCAAAAAAGAAGTCTCCACACATGGTTTCGGTATGAAATGTATCCGCAGAATTACCGATACTTATCATGGAGAATTACAAACTGCTTACCTCGATGATGAACATATATTCCAAACGATCATAACCATGTATCCACAGAAAGAAACGGTGACCTATGCGCATTCTGATTTGTGATGATAACCCTATATTTTTAGATGAATTTCAAGAACTGTTAAACGATTATTTTTCCAAAAATAATCTCACACTTCCATTTCCTGTATGCTATACGGATGGAGACTCTGTCCTTTCTGATACCGGAGAAATTGATATGTTGTTTTTAGATATGGAACTACCAGGACATGATGGAATCTATGTAGGTAATATGTTAAAAAAAACACACCCTTATACCATAATTCTTGCAGTCACTTCTCATCCCGATTTTCTTGATCCCGCCATGCATTTTGGCTGCTTTGCCTATCTGACAAAACCAATTGACCATGCACGGTTTTTCCGAAATATGGATGCTGCCATTGTGAAATATTATGAACAATCCTCCCGGATTACCATTCAGACCACCACCGGATTTGTTCCCGTTCAAACCCGCGATATTATTTTTGTCGAATCAGAAAAACGACACTCTGTTGTACACACTTTGTATGGTATCTATCACTGTATCCAGCCATTTGCTTTTTGGCAAGATCAGCTCTCTCAACCGTACTTTTATGTCACACACCGAAGTATGCTTGTAAATTTTTTCCATATAAAAGAAGTGCAGAATGACCGTATCCTTATGGACAATGGACAATACGCTTACATAAGCCGCAGGCGAATGACAGATTTTCGAAAAACTCTTGCCGCATATTATGCCGGTATGCATTTTTCAACATAGGGCATAAAAAAAGACGTGCAGTGCACGCCTTTTCATCCTACTGTAAATATCCATCCTTAACGATATCTGAAAGCTTCTCTGTCGGAACCGAAAATTCTACCAGCCCCATATATCCAGGAGCCACCTCATACTTATCAAAGACAAACGTTAACTCTCCATTGTCGCTGATATAAAAATCCGCATCATCCTTAATCTGCTTAAAATCCCATTCCGGTTGATCATCGTCCAGAAAATATGTCTTACTGCTGTCCTTTTTCATCTGGGCACGCATCTGTTCTTTTATACTGTCAGAAATACGCTTTTTATAATCACTTCCCTCGTGGAATAAATCTTTCAGTGTAATCATCTTTCCGGTCTTCTTGTCAATATTGTATATCTTTGTAAAACTGTCCGAACCGCCCATGGCAATAACCGTATCCACGCGAAGACTAAACAGCCGCTCATTGTTTGTGACAATCCGGTAATCCGAAGTGATTTCCTCATGTCCTTCCTCTCCGTCACTGACAGCTGCCACATCTTTCTTGTACCTCTGAATGATTTTGTCCAGATATCCGGATACTGCTGCATTTAACTCCTTTGATTCTCTTGTCAGTGGTTTTCCATCTGTTCCGATGACTTTTACTTCCGGCACCCTGACCGTTGCTTCCATCTGCTTTTTTTCCTGCTTATCCGAATACGTGGTAAAATTCACGATTTTAACAATCGCACCAAGTACCGGCACCTGTTCCATTGCATTAGCCACTGTTGGACTGACATTGACACTGATGACCAGCACTGCAACTGCTGCCGCCACTGCTTCTGCCACGCGGACAAACGGAAGCAGGTGACCTTTCTTTTGATTCCGTTCACTTTTTCCGGCAAACGCTTTGCCGGATTCTTTTTTTTCTCCACACGCATCCTTTTTGCCGCGTTCCATGCTTTGCAGCACACGTTCTTTTAATTCCGCCGGCACCTGAATGTTATCATATGCCTCTTTGATATCATCTAATCTGCTCATACCATCTCCGCCTCCACTTTTCCCCTTAATTTTTTCAGGCCGCGATAAAGCATTGATTTCACCGTATTCGGATTTTCATGCAGACAATCCGCAATTTCGCGGATTGTCCACTCTTCAAAAACTTTCAGCATGATCACCTTACGCTCTTTTTCCTCGAGCGTATCAAGCGCAGCCATGATATCCGTGTCCTCATAGCGATCCTCCTGTCCTTCCTCCTGAACCTGATCATCGCTCACGAACCTTGACTGACGCCGGGTTGCATCTACCGCCGTGTTAATCACAATACGCCACAGCCATGTTTTGATATATTTTTTCTCTTTGATCTGACTGGCATTTTTCATAGCTTTGTATACGCTCTCCTGCACAACGTCCATAGCGTCCTGCTCATTTTTCACGTATGAAAATGCAAGCCGGTAAAGCTTTTCATAAGAAGCCAGGATTTCCTGTTCGACAGCTTTGCTTATATCCGGATATTTCATGCTCTCTTTTGCCCCTTTCTGCTTATTAGACGTTCGGATGCCCAAAAAAGTTTCACAAACATAAAAATTGCGCGGGAAAAACTTTCTTTTTGTTTTTCCACACGCAATTTTGTCTCTAGCTTTCCAGCTCCTCAAGCTGCTGGGAAAGTGCCTCCCAGTTTTCCATATCTGCCATGATTTCTTCCTCGAGCGCATCGATTTCGCCCTGAATCTCTGTCAGTTTGGAATAGCTGGACTGATATTCCGGCCGCAGCAGTTCCTGTTTTAAAGCGTCCAGCTTCTCCTCTTTGACTGCCAGCTCTTCCTCGGCCTTCTTCACTTTTTTTTCAATTTTCGAGCGCTCCTTGCCCGGATTGTAATACGCTTTCTTACCACCGGTTTCCTGTGTGCCTTTGCTCTGCTGAGTGCCACCGTTCTGGCTGATTGCACCGCCTAACGCTGCAGGATTTTTACGATAATCATCCCCGGATTCTGCCGCTTCACGATCCAGTTTTTCCTGATATTCCTCGTAACCAAACTGATACAGATGTGTCGTGCCGTCCTCAAAAACAAGCAGACGGTTTGCTACCTTTCGCACAAAATATCGGTCATGCGATACGAAGATCAGCGTGCCGGAGAAATCTTTTAACATACTCTCAAGCGTTTCTTTTCCCACAATATCCATATGGTTGGTTGGCTCATCCAGCACCAGCACATTCGGTCGACGCTTTAAGATCTTACACAGCGCCAGACGCACCTTCTCCCCACCGGAAAGCATATCAATATTTTTAAATACATCCTCCCCGGTAAACATAAAGGCTCCAAGCGCATTCCGCGCTTCTGTCTCGGTCAGATTCGGGAACTCATCCCAGAAATCATCCAGCACCGTCTTCCGGCTCGAATACATCGCCATCTGCTGGTCAAAATAACCAATCTGCACATTTGTTCCAAAATTGTACTCTCCGGCCAGCGGGGCAAGCCGTCCCACCAGGGTTTTTAAAAGTGTCGATTTCCCCAGACCATTTCCACCGAGGATTCCCAGCTTTTCCCCTTTTTTCAGATCAAAACTGACCGTAGAAAGCGGATGGTCATATCCAATCGCAAGATTTGTCACCAAAAGCACATCGTTTCCGGTTTCTTTGTCCGGCTGGAAATTTGCATGGAATGTCCGGGTATCAAAACGATCCGGAGCTTCGAGTTTTACCATATGTTCAATGGCTTTCTCCTTGGAATGCGCCATGGATACCTTGGTTGGTTTATTTTTAAACCGGTCAACAATGCGCTGCAATCGTGCAATTTCTTTCTGCTGCGCATTGTAATCTTTCATCATCTTATTGTAGTTTTCTTTTTTCCGCTCCATGAAATTGGAGTAATTGCCCGGATAACGGGTCGCTGTGCCGTACTCAATCTCGTACACCACGTCCACCACATTGTCCAGAAACATACGGTCATGTGATACCACGACCACAGCCTTCGGATAATTTTTCAGATACGTCTCCAGCCACTCGATCGTTGTGATATCCAGATGGTTCGTCGGCTCATCCAGAAGCAGAATATCCGGCTTGCTCAACAGCAGCTTGATGAAGGCAATCTTTGTCTGCTGTCCACCGGAAAACTCGGACAGCGGTTTCTTTCGCTCTTCCTCGGAAAAGCCGAACTTACGGATGATTACATCATACTCTTTTTCAAAATAGTATCCGCCGTCTTCCTTGAATTTTTCTTCCATTGCGGTATAACGTGTCACGGCCTCTTCGGAATAATCAGTCTCAAGTGCCTGTGCCGCAGCTTCCAGTTCTTTTTTCCGGCGCTCCATCGGAGCAAAGACTTTACGCACTTCCTGCTCCAGCGTAACGGAAGGATCTTCAAACGCAATCTGTTTTAAGTAACCGATCTGCGGATTGCCTGCTTTTGCAATAAAAATATCCTCATCACTGTCTCTTTTGTCCAGCTCCACATCCCCGTGGATCAGCTTTAAGAGCGTGGTTTTGCCGCAGCCGTTCCGCCCGACGACTGCAATTTTTTCCGTATTTCTTATTTCAAAATTGATGTCATGCAGAATCTCTTCATCGGCAAAAGAGACTGCTCCATGGCAGATCTGATATAACATGTTTTCTCCTTTTATTTAAACGCATCCGGCTGGGAAGCAAGATAGCTGACAAACTGCTCTGCCGTACGTCCGGAAATGCCTCCATGGCTCAATTCCCACTTGTTGGCCTCTGCACGGAGTTCCTCATCCGGTAAGGTAACCCCTGCACGTCTTGCCAGATGCAAAACAATATCAAAGTATTCTTTCTGTGTCGGCTTCGAGTAATTAATGGTCACACCAAAGCGGTTCACCAGAGAAAGTTTCTCTTCAACCGTATCGGAATGGTGACGATCATTGGAATTATCCTGATCGTTTCGGTCATTCCAGCTCTCTTTGATCAGATGCCGCCGGTTGGAAGTTGCATAAATCAGAATATTTTCCGGTTTGGTTTCCACACCGCCCTCGATAACAGCTTTTAAGAACTTATACTCAATCTCAAATTCCTCGAAAGAAAGATCATCCATATAGATGATAAAACGATAGTTTCGGTTTTTGATCTCTGCAATGATTTCAGACAGATACTTAAACTGATGCTTGTAGATTTCAATCATACGCAGGCCGTCTTTGTAATACTGGTTGACAATGGCTTTGATACTGGTAGATTTACCGGTACCACTGTCACCAAACAGCAATACATTGTTTGCTTTCTTTCCCTGTACAAACGCTTCCGTATTGTCTACCAGCTTCTTTTTCTGAATCTCATATCCGACCAGATCGTCCAGCATAACGGTATCCATATTGTTGATTGCACGGAATGTAAAGCTTCCCTGCGGTGTATCATCAATCCGGAATGCTTTGTTGAGACCAAACATTCCAACACCGTAGTCTTTATAAAAACCAGTCACTGCATCAAAGAATTCTTTTTCATCCTTTGCCGCCTCCAGTTTTTTGCTTAAAGAGCGGACTTTTTCGCTGACATTTTTGTTGTACATCAGATCCTTTTTATGGATGGCCTTATAATTGGAAATCTGGCTGAAACAGTTGATTCCCAGATCTTTTTCGATTGGTCCGAAATCATAGTCAAACAACTCTTTAAAAATACGGAAATCATTTTCCACCAGTTCATTGACACTTCCATCGCTGGCTCCCACCTTTTCACAGGTCATGCTGAAAGGATTTTCACTCATCATAAGGAAAAATGTCAGATAATTATGCCACAGATTATCATCAAATCCATAATCTGTTGCCACTTTTAAAATCCGTTTTACCTGCGTATTGATATCGCGGACAAGTCCGGTTTTATTATATTCACCGGTCTCATATTTCCCGAATACTTCTCCCATCTGTGCAAGGATTGAATCCTCGTCCAAATCTCCATACATCAGTAACTGTGATATTTCCTGATACATTGTATCTCGCCTCTTTCTTTTCTCTTCCTATTTATTTTACCTATATTACACGAAAAAGGGGACTTTGTAAACCAAAGTCCCCTGTATGCAGCTAAAAAGCTACTGTGATCGTTGTTCCTTTTCCCGGCTCACTTTCCAAATGAAGTACCGCATCATGCAGTTCCACAATATGCTTGACGATAGCAAGTCCCAGTCCCGTACCACCGGTCTGTTTGGATCTGCTTTTATCAACACGGTAAAACCGCTCAAAAATACGTTCCTGCTGGTCTTTTGGAATCCCGATACCATTGTCTGCTACAGAAAGCATCGGCTGTCCTTTTTCATAGTACACACGCACGTGCACCTCACCACCTTCATTATTATAACGGATCGCATTCTGACACAGATTTTCCACAAGTTCCGAAATCATGCCCCTATCTGCCCGCAACATACAGGACACGCCTTCATAATACAGCGTTACATTCCGTTTCTGTGCATTCATCTGCAGATTTTTCACACAGGTACCGGCTACCTCATCCAGATCTACCTGTTCAAAACACAGCAGATTATCTTCACCGCTGTCCAGCTCGGAAAGCCGGATGATATCATTGATAAGAGAAAGCAGCCGTGTCGCATTCTGCTGGATTTCCAGTGCAAAGCGGGTCTCCTGCTCCGGATCTACCATATGGTTTTCGATCAGCTCCGCATATCCGGAAATTGCAGTAAGCGGTGTCTTCAGTTCATGGGAAACATTTGCCGTGAAATCCTGCCGTACTTTTGCTGCCATCAGGATATTTTCATGCTGTTTACGAATCGTATTTACAAATGGCACAAGTTCTTTGTATACAGGTTCTTCTATGGTATCTTCCATGTTTTCAGCAAGCCGTTCAATCGGATGCAGCAATTGTTTGGTCAAAAAATGTGCCAGGACAATACAGATGGAAACAATCAGTATCAGTATCAGCATCACAAATGGGGATGCCGCAAGGAACACACTGTAGACACTGCGTGCCTGTGTTGCCACACGGATAACCGTTCCATTTTCCAAACGGAGCGCATAATAGTAATTGTCCATCTGCATGGTATCCGACCGCCGGACACTTTCTCCCTCCCCCTGAAACAACGCCTTCTTTACTTCCGGGCGGTTTTTGTGGTTTGGAAGCTGTGAAATATCCAGATCATTATCAAAAAGTACCGTACCATCCTTTGCAATCCAGGTAACACGCAGGTCTTCCCCGACTTCATAATATTCGGAAAGTGAAACATTTGTATTGTCCGGATCATCAAACAATCCCGTGCCGGAAAGCAGTCTTGCATTGATCTGCAGATCCTTGCGCACCTGTCCTTGAAACAGTTTATAATAAATACCGGTCATACAGACCATGGTTACAATCACTGCAATACCTGCAATCAGAATCAGCCGTAAATTGATTCGTTTCTTCATAACAGCTCCTTACTCTATCACATATCCCACATTTCGAACGGTACGGATTTTGCTTCCCGCTTCTCCAAGCTTCTGCCGCAGTGTCTTGATATGCATATCAACGGTACGGGATTCCCCTTCAAATTCCGTTCCCCACACATGACGCATAATCACCTCTCTGGACAATACAACACTCGGATTGGTCATCAGCAGACGAAGCAGTTCATATTCCTTAAACGTCAGTTCCACCGGCTTATCATCCACAAAAACCATGTGGCGCTCATGATCCAGTGTAATGTTTTCTACCTGCAGGATTTTAATATCCTCGGTTTCTGTCCTCCGTAACAGTGCCTTTACTCTTGTAATAAGTTCCATAATGGAAAAAGGCTTCTTAATATAATCATCTGCCCCTTCGTCCAGACCTTTGATCATATCCATTTCTGCGGTCTTTGCCGTCACCATAATGACCGGCAATTTCTTTGTCGCAGGATTTTTCCGCAGTTTACGCACGATATCATACCCGCTCTCATCCGGAAGCATAACATCCAAAAGCACCAGATCCGGCATAATATCCTCCAGTTTTTTATAAAATGTAGTTGCCTTTTCAAATGCGCAGACCATATAATTGCTGTTTTTCAATGCAATTGTCTCAATCTCCCTGATATTTTCATCATCTTCTACGATATAAATCAATGCCATAACTTTTCCCTCTGTCTATCTTTATATATACCTCTGCAACATCAAGCAGGACGGCCATGCCTGCACAAGACCGCCCTCTCACACGTATTCTATCTGTTTCTTATCATAGCATACGACATGTAAAATCCAAAGTATCGTTTATGTAAAATTTATGTAAAGTTCTATCCACTGTCAGGATTCTTTTATTTCTTTTTTATCATTCAATGCAAAGATAACCCATTCTGCAATATTGGTCGCGTGGTCTCCGATTCGTTCAAAATATTTTGCAACCATCAGCATATCCGCCGCCTGCTCGCCTTTTTCCGGATCATGCCGGATCAGTTCAATGATATCTGCCTTATTTTTATCAAACAGGTCATCTACAATATCATCATGCCTGATGACTTCCTGTGCCTTATTCATATCCTTTTCCACATATGCTTCGATGCTGCGGATCAACATAATTACGGTTTCACTCGCCATCTTTTTGATGTCATCCAGATTCAGCACATACGGTTCTTTTGAAAGCATGATTGTGATTTCCGAGATATCTGCTGCATGGTCTCCGATTCGTTCCATATCCGTTACCATCTTCATGGCTGCGGAAATCACACGCAGATCCCTTGCAACCGGTTGTTGCTGCATCAGCAGATTAAAACAGATGTTTTCAATTTTCTTCTGTTCATGATCCACATCAGAATCTGAATTCATGATTTTTTCTGCAAGCTGCGCATTCTGAGCTATCAATGCTTCTATTGCTTTCTGGATGGAATCCTCGATCATGGTTCCCATATACATCATTTCCTGATTGAGCAGTCTAAGCTGCTCGTCGAACTTTGAGCGCATTAACCAAACCTCCCTGTAATATAATCTTCTGTCCGTTTATCCTTCGGATAAGAAAAAATTGTTTTCGTATCGCCAAACTCAACCATTTCTCCTACAAGGAAAAATGCCGTATCATCCGATACACGCACTGCCTGCTGCATATTATGGGTAACAACAACTACCGTGTATTTCTTTTTCAGATCCTCCATCAGTTCTTCAATCTTTGATGTGGAAATCGGGTCCAGTGCAGATGTCGGCTCATCCATCAACAGAACCTCAGGCTGTACGGCAAGTGCACGGGCAATACAGATACGCTGCTGCTGTCCACCGGAAAGACCCAGAGCGGATTTCTTTAAACGATCCTTGACCTCATCAAAAATAGCTGCTCCGCGCAGACTTTCTTCAACGATGGCATCCAGTTTTGACTTATCTTTAATTCCATGTACACGCGGACCATATGCAATGTTGTCATAAATACTCATCGGAAACGGGTTCGGCTGCTGAAACACCATGCCAATTCTTTTCCGAAGAACGGTTGTATCTACGCCTTCCGCATAGATATCCTCATCATCCAGTTTCACTTCTCCTGTGATTCTCACGCCATCCACCAGATCATTCATCCGGTTTAATGTTTTTAAGAATGTTGATTTTCCACATCCGGACGGTCCGATAAAAGCGGTCACGCAATTCTCACGAATATTCATGTTTACATCCTTGAGTGCATGGTTTTCACCGTAATACAGGTTCAGATCACGGACAGTAATTTTTGTTCGTTTTTCCATGTTTCTCTCCTCATCTGCAATGGTTTTCTCTCACTGCAATTATCCATTTCTTAGGATTTATGAATATTATAAAGAGAGATTGTAAAATGCACTGGACTGGGAATGTAAAATTTTTGCAAAATCCATGTAATGGATGTAAAGTTTCTTGATACGCCAAATTTGCAGGTTGATGTTTTAAATATAAGAGTTCTCTAAGTGACGTAAGAAGGGGGACATTTCTTCCTGTTGGTTGGAGAAAATATAATTGAAAGACATCCCGATAAATTAATTGATGATAAGGCCCGGTATCTATAGATGAAAAATTAAAGCCTAAGATGACGTTTTCTCGAAATTTTAATGCTAGAAATCTGGACATGTCACCTATATAGTAAAAATTGCTTTTCCGGATACCGCTTTTTTCATAAAAGTGGTACCTGAAGAAGCAATTTTTGATCTATAGAGACTTTCCGGTATCTAAATATTAAATTTTCGGTATATAGGTACCACAACGGTATCTTTTACATGAATTTTATCGGCATAGAAACCACGCCGATATCTTTCCGATGAATTTACCGGTCCATCTTTTCCACAAACATGAGCAGAAAACTGATCAGAAGCAGTCCGCTCGATACCCAGATCATATGATATCCAAACCGGATAGAGAGATTTCCTCCAATACCAGCCCCGAGTCCGAAAAATAAAATAATGCCAAAATAATACAGTGCCTTTTTTAATTTTTCTGTGTCATGGGTCTGCAGATAACCGGTAAATGCTTCTGTTCCGCTACGAAGATTTCCGATGCACATTGTGCTTGCATAAGAATATCCGCTTACTTTCCGGAACGTCTGTACCTGCATTGCACATGCAAACGATACCAGCACGGTAGCCAGCAGATCCAGGCGTTTTGGCATGAATCCAACAAAAACCAGAATCGCAATTTCCATCAAAAGCACACCCTGCCGCCAGTGCAGTTTCTTAGCATATTTAAAGATCACATGAATCTTCTCTGCAAAGAAAACGCCCGATGCAAATGCCAGAAGCGGTAATAAGTATCGTAACACATCCAGCCATTCTCCCATCATCAGGTGCGTACTCATCAAAACAATATTTCCCGTCTGTGCGTTGGAAAATACTTCCTCACGCGTAAAGTATGTATACGCATCCTGAAAACCTCCGGACAGTGCCAAAAACACACTTGTGACAAATGCTTCCGACATTTGGACGTCCGCATTTGTCTTAGGATTTCCTAGTTTCATCACTTCACATCCTTCTTTTTAATATATAAACTCTATATATTATAGTGTGCTTTTATACAAAATTCAACCTAAATTATAAGAATGACCGCATATGAATGCTTAATTCTTCTTCCTGTTTTATCAATTTCTTTGCAATATCCTTTGTTTCCTCATCTGCAGCCTGATACTGGTTCAGATAACGGCTTAAAGATTTTACTCCCATGTTACAGCCGTCCGTTATCAGATCTGCGATCGTTGCATCCGATTCATCCATGGCAAGTTTTACATTTGTTTTCATCCAGGACATTCCCTGTGCCATCGGATTTGGATCTTTTCCCGTATCGTGACATTGTTCGAGTTTATTCTGAATTTCTTCTTTCAGTTTTTCATGCCCCTCTTTACATGCTTCCAGTAGTTTTTTTAATTTTTCATTGGTGGTTTTTTCGAGGATCTCCCCGATGGATGCCGTTCCCATCTTGATTCCCGCATCACATTCTCTCAATAATTTTATAGTATCCGGTTCCGTCATTTCTTCCTCCTTTATGAAATTGGTTTATTACGGTTTCCGTAATGATTGTCATTCATAAGTATTCCCGGATTTTCTGTTAAATATTTTCAGGCACCTTTTCTTTCTTTATTATTTTCTAAGAAACCCGTAAAACAGCCATTGACTGATTTCACAGAGAAATTTATAATCCAAGAAAAAAGCAATTACAAAGATGACTTCCCTGCAGCAGACACTTAATACCCTGGATTATAAATGCTGGTATTACGAAACCGCATTAAAAGCCGGCACCACCGATGTACTGCAAAACATGCCTATAGAAGATATTCCGGAACAGTTTCAGGAGGTGCGGCAGAACCTGACGCATGTTCCCATGCCTACCAGCGCATAGCTTTTCAAAAATACGCAAAAATCCTTCGGAAGCGGTTTTCCGAAGGATTTCTTTATATATATATTTATTTATCTGCGGTTGACATCAAATTTCTTTGCCAGTGCTTTGGTAAGCAGGTTAATGCCAAGAACAATCATCAGCAGAACCACTGCAATACCGAATGCCACTCCGAATTCACCCTTAGTCGCACTCAGGTAAAGCTGAATGGTAAGAGTTCCGGCCGGCATTTTCGCCTTTGTAAACAGATCGGCAAAGCTCTTCGGGAGGAGACCCGAGCTTCCCGCCGTAAACAACAGGGCTGCTGACTCACCGACAATTCGTCCGATGGCAAGAATAACACCGGTGATGATTCCCGGCATCGCTGACGGCAGTAAAATAGTCCTTATCATATGCCACTTTCCGGCTCCCAGACCGATGGCACCGCTGCGGTAACTGTCCGGAACTGTTTTTAATGCTTCCTGTGTATTACGTGTAATCAGTGGAAGCACCATCAGCGTCAGAGTAAAGGAACCTGTCAGGATCGAATACTTCAGATGAAGTGTCTGTCCGAAAAACATCATACCAAACAGACCAAAAATAATGGACGGAATACCTGCCAGCGTCTCGGTTGCGAACTCAATCATGCTGACCAGTTTTCCCGGTTTTGCGTATTCATTCAAATAAACCGCTGCACCAACACCGATGGGGGTAGCAATCAGCATGGTTACAATTATGATATAAAGCGTATTTACAATATTTCCCGCAATACCGGTTGTTCCTTTTAACACCGAAGTGACACTGGTAAGGAATTCCCAGTTAACGCTCCGGATACCTTTGACAAATACATACACAATGATTCCGAGAAGCAGCGCAACGGAAAGAATTGCACACACATAGATGGCAACATAAGTAAAGAAATCCGCCGGATGTCTGGTTTTCGTACGAATACTTGTATTACTTCCTGTCATTTTTCAACGGCTCCTTTCTTCTCGACCTGCGCAAGCACCAGATTGATGATCATAATAAAGATAAACAGTACCAGACCTACGGTAAAGAGTACTTCCCGGTGAAGCCCTTCCGCATAACTCATCTCGCTGACAATCTGTGTGGTCAGGAAACGTACCGAGTTGAATGGAAGCGGCAGATTTACCGAACCTCCGGCAACCAGATTGATTGCCATGGCTTCTCCGAGCGCGCGGCCGATACCAAGAACCACACCTGTCATAATACCGGATCTTGCTGCCGGAATCATAACTTTAAATATCGTCTGGATATGTGTTGCTCCGAGGGCAAGCGAAGCAGATTTTAAATGTCCGGGTACTGCTCGGATGGAGGAAACACTGATATTGATTACCGTAGGCAAAATCATGATTGCCAGTACAATAATCGCAGAAAGCAGATTGGAACCACCGGTAAACTGATGGGTTGTACTTCCCGCAAACACCCGTTTTTCCAGGCGGTACATCAATGGATTTAAAACCATAAGTCCAAGCAGTCCATATATTACAGACGGAATTGCTGCCAGCAGCTCTACCGCCGGCTGTACAATCGCTGCCAGCTTTTTATTGGAAACCTCTGTGATAAATACCGCTGTCAGAATTCCAATCGGTACACCGATCAGAATTACCACTGCAGTACCTACAATAGAAGTCAGAATAATGTACAAAATACCATAAGATGGTGTTGCTGCTGTCGGCTGCCATACAGTTCCAAATAACAGGTCAATCACCCCGACTTTTGCCAGTGCCGGGGTGCCCTTTGCAAACATATAAACCGTTATGGAAAGAACTGCTACGATGGCAACGGCTGCGCATATAAGAAATATTACTTTTGCAATCGTTTCCACGATGTGCTTTGTTGCTTTGCCGCCTGTCATATCTTTATCCTCGTTTGCCTGTTTACGTGTTTCTTAATTTACATTATTTGCTGTTTGGGATGATCAGTCCTACAGACTTGATAACATTCTGTCCGTCTGCAGAGTTGATAAAGTCGAAATATGCCTGTACCTGCTTGCTCTGCTCAGAAATCTCACCCTTGGTAGCCATTACGAACGGTCTCTGTAATACATAGTCGCCTGCAAGAATATTGTCTTCTGTCGGCTCTACAGAGTTGATCTTTAATCCATTTACGGTGTCATCCAGCACATCCAGGGATACATATCCAACTGCTCCCGGAGTTGCTGCAACCTTTGCCAAAACAGCACCTGTAGAATCAAGTTCCTGCGCATATTTGCAGGAATCCTTTACATCCATCAGTTCCTCAAACGCATCTCTTGTACCAGATCCCGCCTCACGGCCGATGACTACGATCTGCTCATCCGGTCCGCCGAGATCTTTCCAGTTTGTAATCTCTCCGGTATATACTTTTGCAAGATCTTCAGACTTAATATCTGTGACTGTGTTTGCTGTATCTGTAATAACTGCGATACCGTCAATTGCCACAATATTCTCTACGACACCCTGGCTTTTCTCATCGTCAGAAAGGGCACGGGAAGCATCTCCGATATCAACGCTGCCGGCTGTAAGAGACTCGATTCCTGCACTGGACCCTGTAAACTCTGCGGTTGCGGAAACATTCGGATATTTCTCCATGAATGCTTCGTTCATGGCATTTGCAAGTTTCTCCATGGAAGTACTTCCTGCCAGTGTAACGGTTCCACTCAGATCCGCTCCATCTGTTGTATCTGCATTTGCAGTTGTATCAGATGCCGTTGTATCTGTATTTGCATCAGCACTTGCATCACTGCTGTCAGAACCACATCCCATCACACCTGCAGCGACCATTGTTGTTGCTGTCAGTAAAGCCATCATTTTTACAAGTTTGTTTTTCATGATTTTCTCCTCTTTCTTTCATGTTGTTCCTCATTACAGTTGTTATCTTATCGGGTCTGTGTAAAATGCATAACCAGACTAATGTAAATTAAATGTAAAAAATATGTTGTCCTGTAAAACGACAAAACTTACGAATGTTTTAAGTTTATTTAAGGTTCCCGTCTTATCTTCTATGTATAAAGATGTTACCGTAGTCTACGCCATTGTAACCGCACACAAAGGGAAAATTTCTGCCAAAAGTGAAGATGGAAATTCCCTGACTTTTTCCATTCTTCTCAATTAAACATCCCATGTTTCCACAAAAAAGAGAAGAAGATTCTTACATAGCATGCAGAATCTTCTTCTCTTTTTCATTGGATCTTTATAAGCTATTTCAAAAATCCGAAATTGCTGACTATAGCAGCTTCCTTTGCCTTTCCATTGCAGACGTTAACAAAACTGATGATACGGACAACCAGTAAAATGATAAAACATATGGCTGCTGCAATCGGAACGACAACGGTCCAGCAGAACACTACGGTAATCAGTCCCAGCAGAACTTCAGACACAAGGATCCTGATTCCCTCACGCACATGAAATCCGACATAAGGAGAATCCTTCGCCACAAGAAGTGCCACGATGGTTCCCAAAATTCCCAGAAGATATGGAAGCATTGCAAACAGTTTGTGATCTGCAATATCCTTTCCGTCAAATTCTGCGGAATGATCCTTTGGATCTACATAAGGCTGCCCGTACGGCATCCCATTGTTCATCTGTGGATTGCCATAATACGCTCCGTTGTTTCCCTGTGGATTTCCGTAGCCGTATGGCGTCCCCTGCGGATTTCCCTGCTGTGGTCCTCCCTGCGAATTCTGATTTTCCTGTGTTCCTGTATGTAAGCTGGCTCCACATCTGGTGCAGAACGCACTGTCATCCGGCATTTCACTGCCGCACTTCGGACATATCATATAAAATTCCTCCTCTTCGTTTGAAATGAACTCTGCGAACATCTCCGCGCTTTTTATTTTATATAAGTTTATGTTGCAAGTCAATTTAGATTCTCTTAAGTTTTCCTTTTCTTTCTTCATAAATTGTTTTCAGAATACCTGTGTGCCTTTTAAAGTTCATTTAAAGTTCCCCCGCTATACTGATCCTATCAAAATAAAGGAGAACCATCATGAGTGATCAAATGATCTTTAAACGATACAAAATGAAATATCTGCTCAACCGTACACAGTACCGGCAGATAACAGAAGTCTTTGAGGGCCGGATGAAACCGGATATCCACGAAAAAAACACCATTTGTAATCAGTTGTCCAAAGCTCACCAGCGGAGAAACGTACACGCTCCTTGCCGGTGATACCACCACAACTGTTACATTGGATTCCCTTGTAAAATCGGTAAAAAAATAAAGTGTGCGTTTACCGCACACTTTCGCGCCCTTGCGGAGACACAGCATCATCTTTGACTCCGCAGGGCGCGCATCTTTGCAGGCTGACCTGCTTTAATTGCCAAGTTCCAGCATGGTATCAATACAGCGTTTTGCTTTTATACGCACTTCTTCGTCCAGCTTGATTTCCTCTCCGCCGGTACCCTTTACACACTGGTACACATCTCCGAGTGTGGTCAGTTTCATATTGTGGCAGACACAGTCTCTTGATAATGGATAAAACTGCTTGTCCGGACATGCAAACTGCAGATGCTGCACGATACTGTTCTCGGTTCCGATAATGAATTCCTTTGCATCACTTTTCTTTGCATAGTCCATGATTCCGGTTGTACTTCCCCGATAATCCGCCAATTCGGAAACCTCCGGCAGACATTCCGGATGTACCAGAAGAAGTGCGTCCGGATGTGTCTTTCGTGCTTTTTCCACATCCCGTTTCGACATGCGGACATGCGTTGGACATCCCCCCTGCAGCAGTTTGATATTTTTCTCCGGCACCTGATCAGCCACCCATTTTCCCAGATTGCAGTCCGGGATAAACAAAATATTTTTATTCTCTATATTCTTTACAATCTGAACTGCCGATGAGGAAGTTACACAGACATCACAAATCGTTTTTAACTCGGAAGTCGTATTAATATACGCTACCACGGTATAATCCGGATACATCTTTTTCACCCCGGAAATCAGTTCCACATCCATCTGCTCTGCCATCGGACATCCCGCATTGCTGTTGGATAACAATACCCTTTTCTGTGGGGACAAAATCTTGACCGTCTCTGCCATAAAACGGACTCCGCACATCAGCACAGTGCTCTGCGCTGCCTTGGCAGCCTGCACGCTCAGCCCATAGGAATCCCCTACATAATCAGCCACCTCCCAGATATCATGACTCTGATATGCATGTGCCAGAATACAGATATCCTTTTCTTTCTTCAGGCGGATGATCTCGTCCTGCAGTTCTCTTGTCGTTAACATAAAATACTCCTTTTCACGAAATACCCTTCTATACAGACATTTCTTGTTACATTCAACATATTACATAGAGTATACTCACATGCCCGTCAGGTGTCAAGACACAAAAGGGTTAAAACCACGGAAGCCTGTGAAACGGGATGATAAAGATTTCCTTCGACTTCATGTCATCCGTTGTAATGTAGGTATGTTTCCAATATCGCGCATCCAGGGAAATTTCCCGGTTATCCCCCAACATGAAATAAGAGCCCTCCGGAACGGTAAAGGTTTTATCTTCTTCTCCACAATCCGTTTCGACAGTGTCATCCAGATAAGCCGATTCATCCAGCGGTTCCCCATTGATGTATACTTTTCCTCCGACAAAAGAAACCGTCTCCCCCGGAAGTCCGATCACACGTTTGACCATGGTTTCATTTTCATCTTTCTGATAAAACATGACAATATCGCCGCGTTGTGGTTTTTCTTCCTCATATGCATGACGGTCTCCGATGAGCCAGTCATGAACCATCAGTGTCGGTTCCATACTCTCAGATGGCACCCGCCCGATCATCAAAAAACAACGGAATGTGATAATAATGGCAAGAAGAACTGCTATGTAAATCACCCACCCCACGATATCTTTTCGTTTTTGTTTTGTCTGTTCGTCCATAGATTCCTCCCTGTATGTTTTTCATTTGGAATTAATCATATCATACCAAAGGCAAAGATGTATAAATTTTTTTAAGATTGTAAGTAACGTGAAAAATTTATGCAATTACTGTAAATCTCTGTGGATATTTTCGGTTGTGAGAACCCCGGTGTTTATGTTAAGATGGGGGTGTCTGTTATAGAAAGGAGAAACAGATTTCGAAAAGTTAAAAACTTTAGCGCCATGTACCCTGTGATACAGCTTTCCTGCACCACAAGGGTTAACGAGGATTCAGGTGATCGAAGATTCGGCGGATGCCTGAACGCAGGAATGGGGCTGCGCATACGAATCACAAACAGGATGGTAACATCCGAACAAAGGATTCGTACCCCGATGGAGCCAATTGCATGAGAATTTGCTTGCGAAGCAATTGGCATAGGTGATAACACTTACGTGTTACCATATAATGCACAATGAAAAATATTCTGATGAACGAAAACAATATCGGGATCATAAAATTATATGAGAAAAAGGAGATTTCAATTATGTGTGGAATTATTGGATTTACAGGTAAATTAAAAGCCCAGGATGTCTTATTGACAGGACTTGCAAGCCTTGAGTACCGTGGATATGACAGTGCGGGAATTGCGTACTTTAAAGATACCGGAAAAATTTCACTTCGGAAAACTGTCGGAAAAGTAAAAGATCTTCGTGCCATCTGCGATGATGATAACAATTCTACGTGTGGAATCGGCCACACCCGCTGGGCAACCCATGGTGGCGTTACCAATGCCAATGCACACCCTCATAAGGTCGGACAGGTTGCATTGATCCACAATGGTATCATCGAGAACTATCATGATCTCGCCACCAAATACGATCTGACGGATGAACTGATTTCCGAGACGGATACCGAAGTTGCCGCCGCATTGATCAATAAACTCTACGAAGGAGATCCAAAAGAAGCTCTACGTAAAGCAGTAGCCGAAATTGAAGGTTCCTTTGCCTTCTGCGTTCTGTTCAAGGATCATCCGGGTGAAATTTATGCGGTAAGAAATGTCAGCCCTATGGTTGCAACATACTGTGATGACGGTGCTTTTATTGCATCTGACCTGACTGCTTTTATCGCATACAACAAGCGTTATTTCATCGTGCCGGAATATCATATTTTAACTATGACTGCGGACGGCATTACGTTAGAGGATTTAGACGGTCATTCCGTAGAACCGGAATATATGGAAGTAAACTGGGATGTTACCGCAGCCCAGAAAGATGGTTATCCGCATTTCATGATCAAAGAAATTCATGAACAGCCGGCTGCCATCACAAGAACCATTACCCCACGTATCAAAGATATGCTTCCGGATTTTTCGGAAGATGCCATTGCGGATTCCTTCTTTGAAAATGTAAGCGACATTACAATCGTTGCCTGTGGTACTGCAATGTACGCGGGAATGGTAGGAAAAACCATGATCCAGAACCGCCTGCATATTCCGGTTACCGTGGCAATCGCATCGGAGTTCCGCTATGAAGAACCGGTAATCAATGAAAAATCCATGGTGATCGTTGTATCCCAATCCGGAGAAACCATTGATACTTTGGAAGCTCTTCGCCTTGCAAATAAATATACAAAAAAAACACTGTCTATTGTAAATGTAAAAGGCTCCAGCATTGCACGTGAAAGCACCTATGTATTATATACACATGCCGGTCCGGAAATCGCTGTTGCAAGTACAAAAGCATACACCGTTCAGGTTGCTTCTTTTTACCTGCTTGCATGCAAACTTGCCATGACACAGCAAAAGATTTCTGTCGAAGAGGCACGTACATTTATTGGAACACTGCAGGAAATTCCAAATTACATCGAGGAAGTTCTTGCACAGGCTCCTGATATTGAACAGCTGACCAAACGCATGATCAATGCCAACAACGCGTTCTTTATCGGTCGTGGACTCGATTATACCCTTTGCATGGAAGGGGCTTTGAAATTAAAGGAAATTTCTTATATTCATGCCGAAGCCTATGCTGCCGGTGAATTAAAACACGGAACCATTGCCCTGGTCAGTGAAGGGGTTCCTGTCATTGCCGCTGCTACCCAGAAACATGTATACAGTAAAGTTATTTCCAATATCCGAGAAGTAAAAGCCCGTGGTGCTTATGTCATTCTTTTGTCCAAAGACAAAGAAATCACAGATCCTTCTATCTGTGATGTACACATCAATCTTCCGGATGTATCCGACGAATTTACGATTTTTGAATCTGTTGTAATTTTCCAGCTGATTGCATATTACACATCCGTTGGAAAAGGCTTAAATCCGGATCAGCCACGTAACCTGGCAAAATCTGTAACGGTAGAATAAAAAAACTGTCGCGCGAAAATTCGTGCGACAGTTTTTTTGACATAGAGCCTTTCTAAAACTTTTGAAGGCAAAAAAAGAACCCCAGAAGCTCTCTAAAAGCCTCTGAGGTTGCCCCTGCCAAGGATTCTCTCACCCATGTACCGGAATCCTTGTATCGTCGGCGCGACAGGATTTGAACCTGCGACCTCTGCGTCCCGAACGCAGCGCTCTACCAAGCTGAGCCACGCGCCGTTTCAACTGCCCAATTATAGTAACACATTCTCCGGTGTTTGTCTAGTGAATTTTTTTAATTTATGGTACAATACAAAAAAAGAATGGAGAAGAACAATGAAACATACTGCTTTGATTACAGGTGCATCCCGTGGAATCGGTGCAGCCCTGGCATGTCGATTTGCCGCCGAAGGCTATCATCTGGCTCTTTGCTGCCATAACTCTTATGAAACGCTGCAGGCACTTGCCACAAAACTTGAAACAACCTGCTCCATACAGGTGCTTTGCTTCCGTGGTGATGTAGGAGACTATACTTTTATCTGTGACATGGTGCAAAAAACACTGGATACCTTCGGCCAGATTGATGTGTTAATCAACAATGCCGGCATCTCTTATATCGGTCTGCTCACCGACATGGATATTACCGACTGGAATCAGATAGTTGCGACAAACCTCACATCCGTCTTTTCCACCTGCAGACAGGTCATCCCTTCCATGGTTCATGCCAAATCCGGACATATCATCAATATTTCTTCTGTATGGGGAAATGTCGGAGCTTCCTGCGAAGTTGCCTATTCTGCATGCAAAGGCGGGATCAATTCCCTTACACGCGCTTTGGGCAAAGAACTTGCCCCCAGCAATATCCAGGTAAATGCCATCGCCTGTGGGGTAATCGATACGGATATGAACCGTTATTTCTCCGAGGAAGAACGCTCTGCACTCATCGAAGAAATTCCTGCCGGCCGGATGGGATCCCCGGAAGAAGTTGCTTCACTGGCATATTCTCTTGCCACAGCAAGCAGTTACCTGAATGGACAGATTCTCACCTTAGACGGCGGATGGATTTAATTTCTTATCTTTTTGGAAATCTTTTTCCATTTATTTAAGAATTAAAACGCGATACGCGTTTTCTCTGTTTTTTATATCAACTTTCTATAAAATCATTTGTATGAAAACGAATGATAAAAATAAATACAAAGATTTTGGTGACCGTCTGAGTCTGATTATGTATAAACAAAATATTTCCAATATCCAGCTGGCAAATGCAATGTTTGTTTCGCCGTCCACGATCAGCGGATACCGTACCGGCCGTCGTTCTCCGACCGTTGCGGATCTTGCAGCCATCGTGCAGATTCTGAATGTTTCTGCAGATTACCTCATCGGAACCAGTGAAATTACAAAAAGACCCGATACCACCGAAAAAAAGAGTTGAGCACGCCCTGTTTCCAGAGCGGTGCTCAACTCTTTTTTATAAATCATGTTCTGCCAGTAAAATTACCGTAGAACGTTCCGGAACACGCACACGTGTCTGATCTCCCTGTGTCTGGGCTTCAAAATCTGCCCCATCCTGGTATTCACAGAAAGTATTTACTACAAGTTTCCAATGATAAGACTCCGGCAACGAAGGCAGGCGCATCTCCAAAGGCTCCCAATACGCATTCATTCCGTAAAAGATCATATCATCATCCGTATCATCGGCATTTCTTCCCGCATACATGATTCCAATTAAATGTGTATTATAGTCCGTATAATTCCGGTTCGGCTCTCCGTTATGGATACTTACGGAAGGTAACCCGCAGACTGCCGGCTTTGTATCCCTTCGCAGAATCGGATGCTTTGCACGGAAATGGATCATAAAACGGGCAAAATCATGAATCTCCTGAAATTCTTCCAGTCTGTTCCAGTCCAGCCAGGAAATAATATTATCCTGACAGTATGCGTTGTTATTTCCATACTGCGTATTACAAAATTCATCCCCTGCAAAAAACATAGCCGGTCCACGGCTGCATAACAACGCGGCAAATGCATTTTTTACAAGCCTGCGCCGCAGGCCCATAACCGCCGGATCATCCGTCTCACCTTCCACCCCGCAGTTCCAGCTCAGGCCGTTGTTATCCCCGTCCGTATTGTTCCATCCGTTTTTCTCATTATGCTTTTCATTATACGAATACAGATCATACAACGTGAACCCATCATGACAGGTCAGAAAATTGACGGATGCACTATATCCGCGGCTTGCCGGATCATACATGTCGGAGGATCCGGTGATACGTGTAATTGCACGCCCTGCGACGCCACTGTCGCCCTTTAAAAAGCTTCTCATATCATCACGGTATCTTCCGTTCCATTCGGCCCAGCGGTTCCAGGACGGAAAACTTCCAACCTGATACAAGCCACCCGCATCCCAGGCTTCTGCGATCAGCTTCATATCCCCCAGAATAGAGTCAAATGCAAGGGCTTCCAGAATCGGCGGATTCTCCATCGGTGCACCATTCTGATCTCTTCCCAGAATCGATGCCAGATCAAACCGGAATCCATCCACCCGGTACTCTACTGCCCAGTGCCGCAGACAGTCTGTAATAAACCGCCGTACCACCGGATGGTTGCAGTTTAAGACATTGCCACAGCCGCTGAAATTGTAATAATATCCATCCGGTGTAAGCATATAATAAATATTGTTATCAATCCCCTTAAAGCAAAAACATGGACCGTCTTCATTTCCCTCTGCCGTATGGTTGAATACCACATCAAGAATGACTTCAATTCCATTTTCTTTCAGTTCGCGGATCAGACGCTTTAATTCATCACCCTCATGATTATGCTCCTGATGAAATGCATAACTTGTATTCGGGGCAAAAAAGGAAACCGTATTATAGCCCCAGTAATTGTACAACTGCACGCCATCCACCACACGGGCACTTTCCATTTCATCAAATTCAAAAATCGGCATGAGTTCTACCGCATTGATTCCCAGATCTTTCAAATACGGAATTTTCTGTCGCAGACCTTCAAATGTTCCCCCACCTTTTACACCGGAGGACGCATCTTTGGTAAATCCCCTGACATGCATCTCATAGATCACCAGATCTTCAAATTTGTAATTCAGATTCCGATACCGCCCCCAGTCAAAATCACTTTGCACCACACGGGCTTTATAGACAAAATCCTTTCCGCCTTCCGGTTTTTCTCCCCAGTTTCTCTGACCGGTAACAGCTTTCGCATATGGATCAAGAAGCGTATGTTTTCTGTTAAACAGTAACCCTCTCGCCTGATCGGCAGGACCGTCCATCTGATAGGCATACTCAAAATCCTCTGCTTTTAAGCCAAAAACAAGGATAGAATACGTATTTCCAATTTTATAACTTTCCGGAATGCGGATTCTTGCATACGGTTCCTGTGCCGCCGGCCGGAATAACAGCAGGACACAGCTCGTAGCTCCATGGGAGCTTACGGTAAAACTTACCCCTTCCTCTGTCTGATATGCACCATTCATCTGATAAAATCCCGGACGTACATCAAATCCACCGATATTATCGAGTGGATGAATGACTTCCCCGAGACTTTCCATTTCTTCGTCTATCGGCCAGCTTTTCTGTTTTGACGGATAATTCCAAAAACTTGCATTCATGTGCTGATTCCTCTTATCATTATTATTTACTTGCCACATAAAATTATATTATCCCCCTACTCTTCCCTGATGATTACCCTGCCATTTGCGTCAAATCCGATTTTACTGTACTTTTCCGAATACTCATTCATATGATCAATAATCGTCTGTTTTCTGTCGCCTTTTGCTATGGCAGGCTGAAAATTATTTCTTTCTGATGTGGAAGAAATGCTGCATGGTATCATATCGGCTGATATATCTGTCTGCAGTACCCCATCCACAAAGGTAAAGGTCTGTTCATAGATCGCCGTATCTTTGTCTTTTGGATTCCTGTTCCCCCCAAAGCAGAAATTTCCAAGACTGTAGCAGATCATTTTTCCGTTGTATAATTCCATTCCCTGCAATACATGAGGATGTGTACCGACCAGCAGATCTGCTCCCCAGTCAATCACCTGGTGTGCCAGCTTCTGCTGATAATCATTCGGATAATGATCCCCCTCTATCCCCCAGTGGCAACAGGCAATTACCAGATCCGCTCCTTCTTCCCGAAGTTTAGCAATCCCATCCCGGATATAATTGGCATGTGTTTCATCAGCGGACAGCTGGCTTGCGGAGACAATTCCGATTTTGATACCATCCTTCGTGGTATAGGTATCCACATGATCATTGAATCCGAAGATAATCCCTGCTTTATTTAACACTTCTCTGGTATCATCAAGTCCCTGCTGCCCATAATCAAACGTATGATTATTTCCCAGACTTGCCCCCTCCACAGAACTGTCTGTCATAATACCAACATACTCCGGTTTTCCTTTTAAGTTCCACGTTTTTTCCACACGCTCGGTCGCATTTGACAACACACATTCCAGATTGATCAGTGTAAAATCATCCTGCCCGTATTTATCATAGTATTCATGAAAGGAACCTGCATACCCATGCGTCTGTGTTGCCCCAAGCGTACAGTCACCTGTCGCCGTAATTTTTACCGTCTGTATCACCGGTTCCTGCTGCGTTTCAGTTGCAGTCCCGGTTTCCGTTTCTTCCAGCGTACCCGGTTCTTCCGTCATCTGTGTCTCCGTGATTTTTTCCGTAGAAGAGGGCAAAGCCGATGACGTTGCTGCAGGAGAAGAACATCCCGTCAGCAAAAATCCTGCCATTAGGATTGGCAATATCCATTTTTTCATACGTTTTCAGACTCCTCTTTCACAAGAATATCCACCGTGTGACCGCTTGCACCCATAAGATCCATCCGTTCACAGGTTGCCAGATGATACTGCAGAAACGCATCAAACTCTTCTTCCGTCAGCGCATTTAAAAACGGACGCATATAATTTGCTGCACCGTCTGCCGCTATGATCTGCCGGCGCCTGACCTCTACCTGCCGGTCCAATGCTTCAATATCTTCCAGACGAACCATGGAATACAGAGGATTGGCTTTTGAAGTACAGTGATAATCCTCTGTGAGCATTCCCTCCTGAAGCGCCTCCAGAATATGTTTTTCCTTAAACGCATACGTGATAACGGAAAATTCATTCATAATATACGCCACGAGAATCCTGCCTCCGGGTCTGGTCACCCTCACCGCCTCCCGCAGCGCAGCAAGCTTGTCCTTTTCCTCATGCAGGTGATACATCGGCCCAAACAACAGGGTTACGTCAAAGGAATCATCGGAAAATTTTTTCAGATTCATTGCATTTCCCTGATATGCATGCACTCCTGCACCCTTCTGTTTCAGGCGTCCCAGATTATGCTTTACCAGTTCCACGGCCGTCACATCGAACCCTTCCTGTGCCAGCGGTACGCTGTATCGTCCGGTTCCCGCCCCGATATCAAGGATATGGATTTCCTCTTTTGCACGTTCTTTCACAATTTCATCCAGACACTGATGGATATAATGCATGCTTGTCACAAATTCCACCCTGCCGTGTCGGCTGTCCAGACGCTTCTCTTCATTAAATTTATTATAATAGGCTTCTAAGTCTGTCATATTTTAATACTAACACATTTTCTTTAAAATTTCACTCACAATCGCTGATGCGACATCCGCTTTGCTCATTATTTCCAGTTCCCTGCAGTCATCTGCCGTAATCAGCGTCACCACATTGGTATCTGTACCAAATCCGGCTCCGGCTACCTTCAGGTTATTCGCCACAATCATATCTGCATTCTTTTTTGCAAGTTTTGCACGGGAATTCTCCAGCATATGTTCCGTCTCCATGGAAAATCCACACAGAAACTGTCCCGGTTTTTTGTGCGCGCCCAGATACGAAAGGATATCTTCCGTGCGTTCCATCGTAAGAGTGGCATCCCCGTCTTTTTTCTTGACTTTTTCATCGACCGGGTGATCCGGACGATAATCCGCCACAGCTGCCGCTTTGATAATAATATCCTGTTGCTCTGCTGTCTCCTTTACGGCTGCTGCCATATCCGCGGCAGATACAACCGGAACGACCTTTACAAACGGCGGCGGAGTGATTGCCACCGGTCCCGTGATCAGCGTCACTTCCGCGCCACGGCGCATACAGTTTTCCGCAATTGCATAGCCCATTTTTCCGGTAGAGTGATTCGTAATATAACGCACCGGATCAATCTTCTCCTGTGTCGGTCCTGCTGTGACCATCACTTTCTTTCCGACCATGTCCTTTTCGCAGGCAAGATCTTTCATAATATAAGAAAACAGTGTTTCCGGTTCCGGCATTTTCCCGGCTCCGGTATCCCCGCAGGCAAGATATCCGCTCGCCGGATCAATGATATGAAACCCATAGTCCCCGAGCTTTTTGATGTTATCCTGCACGATCGGATTTTCAAACATATTTGTATTCATGGCAGGGGAAACATACTTCGGGCATTTTGCCGCAAGAATCGTTGTTGTCAGCATATCATCTGCGATTCCGTTTGCCATCTTGCCGATCACATTGGCAGAAGCCGGTGCAACCATAAAAATATCTGCACGCTTTGCCAGTGCCACATGCTCGACATTGAACTGGAAATTCCGGTCAAATGTATCGACCAGACACTTGTTGCTTGTGAGCGTCTCAAACGTGATAGGATTAATAAAATTGGTTGCATTTTCCGTCATGATCACATGCACATCCGCATGCTGCTTGACGAGCGCACTTGCCAGACAGGCGATTTTATAGGCAGCGATACTTCCGGTCACACCGAGTACCACACATTTTCCTTTTAACATTGTCTCTTACTCCTTTGCAGAAAAAATCATATCTTCTGCTATTTTATCACACTTGCGACAGAATCGTAAAGAAACTGTCTTCAAAGTTAACAACGTTCAAAATTCAGATATCGGGTTCCCTGAAATGTCAGTTTTCCAACATCCCCTTCTGCAAGCATTCCATATTCAGATCCGCGCACATTCATTTCCATGCGATCTCCACTCTCCACCTCAAACGTAACATAATAAGTTGTGTTTGTATGTACCATAGTTGTATCTGTCCCATCATTGAAATGCGTTATATTCGTCCGTTTGGCTACAACCTTTGCCTCTACTGTCAGTCTCGGTGCATGATTATTGTCATTCCATTGTGAAATTCCCTTTATGATTGTAACCACAATAAAACCTGCTACAACAATAAACATAATCGGAAAAATTACATCCATCACATTAAAAAACATACTTTTCCCCTCCTTTAATAAACTCATACCTTTTTTATTTTAGCATACCCCTGTTGAATGCACTATTGCTTTTTCCAAAGAATACAACAAAAAAGGCAGCCCTCAGATGAATATCACGAAATTGATATTCGTCTTCCCGCTGCCTTTCAAAATCATTATTTCTGGATCGGTTTTAATTTATTCAGTACCATGCCAAGCGCTGCTACAATGATTGCAGCCACAATCGCTTCAATGACTCCGTTAAAACTGATGACACCACCGATGATTCCAAGCACGGCTCCTGCATCGACACTCAGGGCTTTTGCATATGCATCTTTGTATAACACAAAAATTCCGCCCATAACCAGTATCGTATTGACCATTGCGCCTGTTACACCCGCGTAGACAAATGCACAGACTGCGCCGGATTTCAGTACCGTATACACTTCCAATGCTATAAAAACGAACCATCCAACCAGTGCACTTACTGCATACAATGCAATATCTGACAATGGCTTCTTGTCAAACACATGAAGCAGAAACGCACGCGCACCAAGAAACAGGAACACACCGATCAGAATATTAAACACACTTGCCCAGAGAATTTTGTGCCGGGAAGAAAGTGCTTTCTTTACTCCGATATATACAAAATATGGCAGAATTCCTACAAGAATACGCGGTACAAAACAGATAAATGCACTCTTTACGATTCCGCTGGTGCCTACCATGCTGGCTGCCAGTACCGGGGAAAATACAAATGCCGAAAGGGATGTCGGCATAACCGTATTCTTGATAAAGCTGGTCAGACCAAAGATAAATCCTAAAAATCCACCCTTCTTCGGTCCACAGAATAACGATCCTAAAATGACAGGGATGTGGATGATGGTCGCATTGATCACCACAAGCGGGATGTAGCCCAGCGGTGTAAACGCCATAATGATAATGATTGCTGCAAACAGAGCGGTCAGTACCAGCTCCGCGGTCTTATTGTTTCGCATTGGTTCCTCCTGTTCCAGATGAAAGCGGATGTTATGTTTTCCGTCTCTCTCTTTTTCTTTTGCGAATAAATTAAACATTAACTTTATCAGTTTACACCCTGCTCCTCTTATGGTCAAGTCATACGCATCGTGAACTCCTAATCTCCAAAAACATAATTTTTCATTGAAAAAATATCGCTAAGGCGATATAATATTTTATATTATCAGGAGGAAACTATGGGAACAATACTATATCACGGTTCTGAATATTTAATCGAAAATCCTCAGTTCGGAAAAGGCTCGTTGCACAACGATTACGGCAGAGGGTTTTACTGCACTGAAAACATCGAATTAGCAAAAGAATGGGCCTGTGGAAAACAAACGAACGGCTATGCCAATATTTATGAATTGGACATGTCTGATCTTAAATGTTTAAATCTCAATAGTAAAGAATACAATATCCTCAACTGGCTTGCGATTCTCGCAGACAACCGAACCTATTGGCAAAACGGAAGCATTGCCGAGGAGGCCAAAAAATATATTAAGGATCATTTTCTACTTGATATTTCCGGATATGATGTAATTATTGGTTATCGCGCAGACGATTCCTATTTTTCTTTTGCACAGGATTTTGTTTCAGGTCTGATATCGTTTCAAAAATTATCGGAAGCCATGCGTCTTGGAAAATTAGGTGAGCAGATCGTCCTGAAAAGTGAAAAGGCTTTTCAGCAGCTTAAATTTATCGGATATGAAGTTGCTGACGCAGAAGAATATTACATCAAAAAAACCGAGCGGGAACGCGAAGCCCGAAAAGAGTACCGTAGAAACAAAAAAGGAAATGCCAATATAAATGATTTATTTATGCTTGATATCATGAGGGAGGGAATACAAAATGGAGATGCGCGCTTATCCATCTGATTATCTTACATCTGCCCAACGCATTTTAGGCGATATGCTTGATTTTGCCGTCAATACCTGTGACCTGGACATTGATTCATATTTTGGGCTTTTCACGGTATCTTCTGTATCCGTGCAATTTCAAAACGGAAATCCAACCTATATTGCTGGAAAAACAGGCTGTGAATTAGTTAAAGAAGTGATTGCAGATGCAGGAATGTCCCCACTCTCTTACGAAGATGAAATGTATCTTGATAAATCTCCGGAATATTGGGCAGGCTGGGCTTTAGCATATTATCAATGGTACACCTGTCGGACTTTTACCAAAATTCATAAAGCCGTTTCTTTAAAGCGAATCGTTTCCATGTACGACATTTATCACGAGATGGATATTACACATTTTATCGATACCATCAACGAATTATGGGATAATTATTACAAAGAAACCAACCTCAAACGACTCCGGAAATTAGCTGGTTTGTCCCAACGCGAATTATCCGAATTATCCGGGGTTCCGTTACGGCAAATCCAGCTTTTCGAACAACGGCAACGTAATATCAACCATACCAAAGCCATTGATGTCGTAAAATTTGCACGTGTCTTACGCTGCAAAACAGAAGACCTGTTACAAATATAGTAAAACCGCCGCGGAAATCCGCGGCGATCTCTTTTCACATCTTTATATAAGATGAAATTATTTGCCCATCTCAGCCTTTAAAATAACTCATGCATCAATCAAATAAAGAATATTCTTTTTCCGCCCCCGCATTTGATACTACACATAACAATGCCCCATAATTTGGAGTAACATTTTTGTTAATGGCAAGAAAACACGTTTCGCCTTCACCTATATAATACACATCGCTTACGCTGTAATATTCTGCGGTCTCCACCCCCATCGGTTCTGTTTTCGGATTCCAGCTTTCTTTTTTATCTAATTGATTCTTTTGTTGTTTTGTTTTCAAATCATACTGCAACTGTTTTTCATTATCACTTAGCTGGATATACCGTCCATCCTTCGATACATGAATAAATGTTGCATCATCTCCCTGTAATCCCTTAAAATGATTTTTTTCAAAATCAACATAATCCGTCAGGTCTGAAGAGGAAAGATCATAAACATACACCCCCATATTGTCATAAACAACTAATTGTCCCTTTCCGACATAACCAATTTTAGGCATTGTATCATCAAAATTTAAAGTTGATTTGTAACTTGCCAGCCTTGCAAGTTCTTTCGAATCAACATTATTCAAACCAATTTTTTTATAAAGAAAACTTCCAAATAATACTACTAATAACAATCCACTGGCAACAACTATATATATTGTTTTTTGGCAGCTATATTCTTTCCCAATATTTTTAATCCGCATCTTCAATGTACTCCTTTCGCAAATAAAAGGTCGCATAGCTGATACATATTTTAATCTACCTTTATCACATAACCGAAGTAATGTTCTGGCATAAAATTTTCTTTCCTCCATTGATGTATTTTGTAATGTCTGTTCATCACAGGCCATTTCTATATCTTTATTTACTCCAAAATAAATTAACCAACATAAGGGATTATACCAATTCAAAGCAAGAGCTATATAATACAACATCATCAATAGATAATCTTTGCGTTTTATATGGGTCTTTTCATGCTGTAACACTATCTGCCGTTGCTCTGGACTCAAATCAAATGGCAAAAATATTTTTGGTTTAACTAAGCCGATAACACAAGCCATGCTTTCTTTCCACTCATAGATTTCATCCTGTGAAGATATCTTCTTTGCATTCTTTGTTCTTCTACAAACAGCAATCCTCTGTATAATATAATATACAGCAAAAACCAAAAGACCTATATACCACAATATCATAAGAATATTTATATTCTTCTTTTTTCCCATGTATGGTTTCGATGTATTTTCATCTTTTGGAAATATTTGCAAAGAATTATCACTTTTCATTTCCTGTGCAGAAAGATTTTCATTCTTTTCAACAAATGTTTCCGAATACAAAATGCCATATTCCGTATATATAGATACCGGAAACAATAAACGTATCAAAAGTATCACCCACAACATTATTTTTATGTAATTAGACTGTTTTCTTAATAAAAATCTTATAAATAAAAATATTATAATAACTATTATTGTTCCACTCAAAGAACCACTATAAAATTTGAAAAAATCATTCATGTAGTTCCTCCTTATATTCGTCTATTACTTTCTCCAATTCTTGAATATCTTCTCTTGTCAGATTTCTTTCTTTGATAAACGAAAGGACAAATTGCGGTAATGAATTTGAAAAATATTCCTTTATAACTTCTTTTCTCTGACCATTTTCATAATCTTCTCTTGATTTTAATACAGTAATAACTGCCTCTGAATTACAAACCATTTTTTTATCAACTAATTTTTTCAAATTAGTATAGGTTGTTGACTTTTTCCAATTAAACCGCTCTAAACATTCTTTAACAAGTTTATTTGAAGGAATTTGACCCTTCTCCCAAATTACTTCCATCAATTTTAATTCTGCTTTTGTCAAATAAGTTTTCATTTCTATCACCGTATTTATTACTTTACCTATTTATTTTTGATCTAAACTACTTAGACCACTTTTAGTCTAAGTCATTTAAACCTGTTTGTCAAGTATTTCCTTACACAAAAAAACCGCCGCGGAAATCCGCGGCGGTTTCTTTTCACATCTTTATGTAAGATGAAATTATTTATTCTTCATTTCAGCCTTTAAAGCTTCTGTCAGAGCTGGAACGATCTTGTTCAGATCTCCAACGATACCGTAATCAGCTACGGAGAAGATTGGAGCATCCTCATCCTTGTTGATTGCGATGATCAGGTCAGACTCTTCCATACCAGCTACGTGCTGGATTGCTCCGGAAATACCGATTGCAAAGTAGATCTGTGGACGAACAGTCTTACCTGTCTGTCCTACCTGATAATCCTGTGCTAACCAGCCGTTTTCTACAGCGGCACGGGAACAGCTTACCATTCCGCCAAATACATCAGCGAGATCCTGCAGCATCTTGAAGTTCTCTTTGCTTCCAACTCCACGACCACCGGATACAAGAACCTTTGCATCCATGATGTTCTCTACATTTCCAACTGCCTTAACAACGTTAAGAATCTCAACGTAACGGTTGTTCTTCTCAAGTGTAGGATTGAACTCGATTACTTCTGCCTTGCGTCCAGCCTCTTTTGGAAGCTTCTGCATAACACCAGGACGAACGGTAGCCATCTGAGGACGGTTGTCCGGGCAGGCGATGGTTGCGATTGTGTTTCCACCGAATGCAGGACGGGTCATCAGTAACTGGTTGTGCTTCTGCTCGTCTTCCTTACCAGGAACTGCGTTGATTGGGAAATCACCGATCTCAAGCTTTGTACAGTCAGCGGTAAGTCCAGTTGCAACTCTTGCAGATACGGTAGGACCAAGGTCACGACCGATTGCTGTTGCACCAACTAACATAATCTCTGGCTTGTACTCATTGATGACTGCTGCAAGAGCCTGTGCATATGGCTCTGTACGGTATGTCTCAAGCTCAGGGTTGTCCACTACGATAACCTTGTCTGCGCCATACTCGCCTAACTCATCTGTTAAGCCCTTTACGTTTGATCCAAGAAGGACTGCTGTTACGTCTGTTCCTAAATCTTTTGCAAGCTCCTTTGCCTTTCCGATTAACTCAAAAGCGATAGAGCTAAGTTCATTGTCTACCTGCTGTGCGTAGATAAATACGCCCTTATATTCTTCTAAACCCATGTTATTCACCACTTTTCTCTATAATCTTAGATAATATGTTTCTCTTTGAATTTTCCGATTAAGTATGCAACGGACTCTGCAGGATCCAGATTTACTTTCTCTCCTGCACCCTTCGGTACCTTATCAGATGCCTTAGCGATCTTTGTTGGAGATCCTTTCAGACCAAGGTTAGAATCATCTACATCCTTTAAGTCTGCTCTGCCCCATACGGTAACTTCTTTGTCACACGCATCGAAAATTCCACCCGGAGTCATATATCTTGGCTCGTTTAACTCAGAAAGAGCAGTGATCAGGCAAGGCATTTTAGCCTTAACTTCATGATATCTGTCCTCATACTGACGCTTAACGATTACGGAATCTCCCTCAACCTTGATATCCTCAGCATAAGAGATTACCGGAAGTCCAAGATGCTCAGCGATCTGTGGTCCTACCTGTGCGGTATCACCATCGATAGCCTGACGTCCTGTGATAATCAGATCATAATCTAAGTTACGAAGTGCACCGGCGATTGTTGTGGAAGTAGCCCATGTATCAGCTCCACCTAATACTCTGTCGGTAACAAGAATAGCATCGTCAGCTCCCATAGCCATAGCCTCACGAAGAACAGCATCTGCCTTTGGAAGTCCCATGGTAAGAACAGTAACCTTTGCACCGTTCTGATCCTTAATTCTAAGTGCTGCCTCAAGACCAGCTTTGTCATCTGGGTTCATGATAGCAAGCATTGCAGCTCTATCGAGTGTTCCGTCTGCGTTGAACTTTACGCCGCCCTTTGTATCCGGAACCTGTTTAATACATACTACGATATTCATGTATTATTTATCTCCTTTTCTTCAATCTTTGTGATACAACTGTACGATTATCTTAATAATGATCCAGAAATAACCATACGCTGAACTTCGGAAGTTCCTTCGTAGATCTCTGTGATCTTGGCATCGCGCATCATACGCTCTACGTCGTACTCACGGATATATCCGTATCCACCGAATAACTGGACAACTTCTGTTGTAACAGCCATAGCGGTCTCTGCTGCGAATAATTTAGCCTTGGCAGCTTCTACAGAATAAACCTTCTGTGTAGCCTTAGCCATGGCAGCCTTGTAAACAAGAAGCTGAGCAGCTTCGATTCTTGCAGCCATATCAGCAAGCTTGAACTGTGTATTCTGCTGCTGTGCGATAGAACGGCCAAACTGCTTTCTTTCCTTTGTGTACTCGATACAACGATCCAAAGCACCTTCTGCAATACCAAGTGCCTGAGCAGCGATACCGATACGTCCACCATCGAGTGTGTGCATTGCGATTGGGAAACCTCTTCCTTCCTGACCGAGTAATGCATCCTTTGGAATTCTGCAGTCCTCGAAGATCAGCTCGTATGTAGAAGATCCACGGATACCCATCTTCTTTTCCTTTGTACCGAAGGAGAATCCAGGAGCACCCTTCTCTACGATAAATGCGGAGAAGTTTTTCTTCTTTCTTCCTCTCTTGTCCTCGGTAATGCTTGTGATTGCGATTACGATGTAAACATCTGCAACCTTACCGTTTGTGATGAAACACTTAGATCCGTTTAAAACCCACTCATCACCATCTAATACAGCCTTTGTCTGGCAGCCCTGTGCGTCTGTACCAGCGCCTGGCTCAGTAAGACCAAAAGCACCGAGCTTCTCGCCCTTTGCAAGCGGTACTACATATTTCTTCTTCTGCTCTTCGGTACCGAATGTCATGATTGGATCGATACAAAGGGAAGTATGTGCAGATACGATAACACCGGTAGTTGCACAAACTTTGGATAACTCCTCAACACATGTAACGTATGTCAGAGGATCACATCCCTGTCCGCCGTACTCCTTTGGAACCGGAATTCCCATGAATCCGTATTTTGCCATCTTTGCAACAGTCTCAGCCGGGAACTGTTCTGTCTCATCTGTCTCCTGTGCAAGAGGTTTTACTTCTGTCTCAGCGAAATCTCTGAAAAGACCGCGAGCCATCTCATGTTTCTTGTCTAAAGTAAAATCCATGATTTTAACACTCCTTAATTATGATTTATTTTTATTTATACTTTTCTACTGTGCGTCTACAGGTGTCTTTGTGCGGTCTGCATTGTAGATGTAGAATCCCTTACCAGACTTAGCACCAAGGTTACCACCACGAACCATCTTACGGATGAGTGGGCATGCACGGTACTTGCTGTCACCTGTCTCGTTGTAAAGTACATCCATGATTGCAAGGCAGATATCAAGACCAATGAAATCACCTAACTCTAATGGTCCCATTGGATGGTTAGCACCAAGCTTCATAGCTGCGTCGATACCAGCGATATCGGAAACACCTTCCATCTTGATGAAAGCAGCTTCGTTGATCATTGGGATTAAGATACGGTTTACTACGAAACCAGCAGCCTCATTTACCTGTACCGGAGTCTTTCCGATCTCTACAGCGATCTTCTTGATTGCTTCAACAGTCTCAGCAGGAGTATTTACACCAGCGATAACTTCTACTAACTTCATACGGTCAGCAGGATTGAAGAAATGCATACCGATCATTGGACGGGTAAGTCCGTTTCCGATCTCTGTGATAGAAAGGGAAGAAGTATTGGAAGCGAAGATACACTCTGGCTTGGCAATCTTGTCTAACTCAGCAAATGTAGTCTTCTTTACATTCATATCCTCGAAAGCAGCCTCAACGATCAGGTCGCAGTCTTTGCAAAGGTCTTCTTTTAAGCCTGGAGTGATCTTGGCAAGAATGCCATCAACCTTCTCCTGTGTCATTTTCTCTTTTGCAACAAGTCTTGCATATCCTTTTGCAATCTTGTCTTTTCCGCCTTCAGCCCACTCCTGCTTGATATCGCAGAGTGCTACTTCATATCCGTCAACCTGTGCGAATGCCTTAGCGATTCCCTGGCCCATTGTACCAGCACCGATAACTCCAACCTTCATTTTAGTTCCTCCTAAATAATAAATATATTCACATTTCAAGGGGATGCAGCGCACCCCCTCTATGTATCTTATCTGGCAAAAAAATTAGTATTTCTCAACGATTGTAGAACATCCCATTCCACCACCGATGCAAAGTGTAGCAAGACCTCTGTTAGATCCACGCTTCTGCATCTCATGAAGCAGTGTAACAAGGATACGGCATCCAGAAGCTCCTACCGGATGTCCAAGTGCGATTGCACCACCGTTTACGTTTACCTTGCTCATATCGAACTTTAAGTCTCTTGCAACTGCGATAGACTGGGCAGCAAATGCCTCGTTAGCCTCGATCAGATCGAAATCATCGATAGAAAGACCGGTCTTTGCAAGAACTTTCTTTGTAGAAGCAACAGGACCAACACCCATGATCTCCGGCTCAACTCCGCCAAGAGCTCCAGCTACCCATGTAGCCATTGGTGTAACACCAAGCTCCTTAGCCTTCTCTTCGCTCATAACAACGATTGCTGCAGCACCATCGTTGATTCCGGAAGCGTTACCAGCTGTAACAAGTCCACCCTCTTTACCAGAGCAGCAGCGTAACTTGGAAAGAGACTCAGCAGTTGTTCCAGGACGAGGTCCCTCATCCTTTACGAAATCAACCATTTCCTTCTTAACCTTTACAGGTACCGGAACGATCTCATCATCAAACTTGCCGGCTGCGATAGCTGCCTCGCACTTCTGCTGGCTGTTTGCAGAGAACTCATCAAGTTCTTCTCTTGTAATACCATACTTGTCACATACGTTCTCAGCGGTGATCATCATGTGGTAGTGGTTGAATGCATCTGTTAATGCATCGTTAACCATTGTATCGATAATTGTTGCATTGTTCATTCTGTATCCGAAACGAGCCTTTGTCATAGCGTAAGGAGCCATAGACATGTTCTCCATACCACCGGCTACAACGATATCAGCCTCACCAGCCATGATCATTGTTGCAGCATCGTTTACACACTTAAGACCGGATCCACAAACAACGTTGATTGTGATTGCCGGAACTTCGATCGGTAAACCAGCCTTGATGGAAGCCTGACGAGCTACGTTCTGTCCCTGAGCTGCCTGGATTACACAACCCATCTTAACTTCGTCAACCATCTCCGGCTTAACACCTGCTCTGTTTAAAGCTTCTTTAATTACAATTGCACCTAAATCTGCTGCTGGAGTATTGCTTAATGCTCCACCCATCTTGCCGATTGCTGTACGGCAAGCACCTGCTAATACAACTTTCTTTGCCATTCTTCGTTCTCCTTTAAATCAAACTCGCACCCAATGATGCTGTTAATTTTTTAACAATGTCTATAATACCACATTTTCCGCACAAAATCAATGAAAACCTACGTTGTTCATAAAAAATTCTTCATTTATTGCAACCGGCTCTGTTTCATGGTATATTTATGGTATATTTCAAGCAATACTGAGGGGAATCCAAACGGGGGATCATGTGATATGAAATTTGTAAGAACAGAAGACTTAAAGGCAGGCATGCGTCTTGCCAAACCAATTTACAATAAAAAAGGTGTGCTGCTTTATGAGCGCAATTCCGCACTCACCGCGCCGGGAATTGCCAGTGCAAAAAATTTCGGTCTGATCGGTGTCTACATTCTCGAGCCGGCCGAACCGCTTCCTCCGCTTTCCCGTGAAGATCTGGAGTTTGAGCAGTTACAGACGGTATACATTTTCCGTCTCCGGGAAGTGTTAAACTGCATTACCGAGCGCAGAAAACTCGAAAAATACCCGGTATTTCTGGAAGATATCCTTTCCCACTACGGGTCTTTAAAACACCGTGTGAATTTTAACCAGAATCTGCGCAGCAGTGATGATTTCATGTACAAGCATGCGATCAGCACCGCAATACTTGTAACCATGATGGGCGCCCATCTGAGACTACCGAAGGAAAAACTCCGTATACTGACCACGGCTGCCCTTCTTTATGACAATGGATACCGGAATGTTCCGCGGAATATTCTGGAAAAAGGAATGAACGACCTGTCCTCATCCGATCAGGATGTCATCCAGCTTTCTCTGGAAAAAGGACTCGTTCCGCTTTCCATGTACCGGAATGATTTTGACTTTTTTCCACGCGCACTGGCTCTGATGCAGACCTATGTATATGAAGACCACCTGGAAAAACTCGCAACCGCTCCGGATCAGGAATTACAGGAAATGGCATCCATTCTGCGCATCGCCGACTGGTTTGACCAGATGACTGCGATGAACAGCGGCCATGAACCGATGTCAGAAATTGCCGCCATGCAGTATTTCAAAAAATACCCAAAGAAGTTTCTTCCGGTGCTTGTCACAGCACTTGCAGAGTGTATTCATATTGTTCCAAAGGCCGCCAGTGTTGATCTTTCCACAGGTGATAAAGGCATTGTCCTTATAGAAAACACCCGTGATTTTATGCGTCCGGTTGTCCTGCGCCTTTCTGACAATCAGATCTACGACCTGAGTGACAAAAACGTTTATCAGGAAATGCAGGTGACCGACATCATGAAAACCATGGATAACCGTGTTGCCATGGATGAAGAAACCCTAAAGCAATTTGTACCGGATGAAAAACTCCGACAATTAACGCAGGAATTCCGTAGAAAACTTGCTGCCGGGAAAAAATAGCATAACCGTAATCACCTTCCCCATGATTTATTCATGGGGATTTTTTATTTTCCACTTGACGTGTTTCCTCTATTCTGTTATATTTACTTCATCAGACGTAGTACATCTATCGTAGCAACGACAGACGAAATACGACAGATAAAGTAAGGAGGAATGCATATGGCAATCAGCAGTGATGTTATCCGTGGTTACAATGACACCATGATTCTTTATCTTCTGCTGGATCAGCCATCCTATGGTTATGAAATCTCCAGACAGATCAAAACGCTCTCCCATGAAAAATATATTATCAAGGAGACCACGCTCTATTCTGCGTTTACACGTATGGAGAAAAATGGCTATATCACATCTTTTCAGGATCAGAACACTGCAACCGGCAAACGCCGTACCTACTACCAGATCACTGGCAAAGGGCGTGCTTACTATCAGGAAAAATGTGAGGAATGGCTGCTTACGCAGGAAGTTGTAGAACAGTTTATCAGGAAAGGGGAAACGGAAAATGGAAGCTATTAGAAATTATCTGGAAACTATGTTTTTAAATCTTCCAAACACGCCAGAAGTATACAAAGCCAAAAACGAGCTCTGGCAGATGATGGAAGACAAATACACCGAGTTAAAAAATGAGGGAAAATCGGAAAATGAAGCGGTTGGCACCGTCATCGCGGAATTTGGAAATCTCGACGAACTTGCAGAAGATCTTGGGATCAAACAGTTTGTTCACCAGCCGCGACAGGAGCAGACTCCCAATGCTGTATCGCTCTCTATGGAAGATGTCAGACAGTTTCTGCGGGAACATTCCCGTCATTCCTACTTTGTGGCACTAAGCGTATTTTTGTTTATCCTTTCTGCCTGCTGTCCGATCTTTTTCGGGGCTGCTGCAGATACTTCGCTGCGCAGCAGTGATGTACTTGATGCATCCGGTATTATTCTGATGTTTGTTTTCATAGCCATCGGTGTGGGCATGCTTGTCTATTCGAATGTATGCATGGGACACTGGAAACACTTAGAGGAAGGAAATTTCGTTACTGATTTTGCCACCACAGACTACATCCATCACGAAATGGAACATTATAAAAGCACACATGCGCTCCTGCTGACCATAGGTATCATGCTGTGCATCTTAAGTGTTGTCCCACCGATCCTTTTAGATGCGGCATCCAGTTTTGCGGCAGATACACTTGAGGACTGTTCCGCCGGGTTTGTATTAATCTTTGTTGCCATCGGCGTTTTCCTGATTGTAATCAGTTCCATGCGCATGGGCGGATATCGCACACTGCTGCATCTGAACAACCAGAACACCATTGGCGGAAACTACGTTCCGGAGCAGCAGGACCGCCAGCAGTACCATAATTCCACACTGGCTGCAATCATGTCCGTCTACTGGCCAACCATCACCTGCCTTTACCTGATCTGGAGTTTTCTTTCGTTCGACTGGTGGATTACCTGGATTGTCTGGCCGATTGCTGCGATTGTAGAATCCCTGATCAAAAACATCAGTAAAAACTAATGGGAGGAGAACTGTCATGAAACGAAATGTTTATTTAATCCTTATTACCGTCATTACGATTCTCTGTATCATTGCAGGAACCGGCTACCATCTGGTGCGTTTTGGTCTCTCCGTGGCAGAAGGACTGCCGTCCTTCAGCGAATTTATAGAGGCCATCTCTGACTGGGATGATGATGATGATAGTGATGACAATGATGATAGCGATAATGGTATATCTACATCCGTAGATGCCAGCCAAAAAAATCTGGATGCCTTCTCATCCATCAATGCCGACTTAAATGTTGTCGATTTAACCATCCAGCGGGGGAACACTTTTTCCATCACCTGCAAAGCCAGCAAAAAGCTTACCCCGGAATATAAAGTAGAAAACAACTGCCTGACAATCACACAGTATGCCAAAGCCCACAACGCTCTCGGCAGAAACAAAAAATGCTCCGTAACCATCACGGTCGCCGATACTTTAACCGATTTAAAACTCCATACAAACGTGGGCGATGTTGACCTGTCCGGTCTGAACGTTCTGGCACTTGACCTGCGTGCCGATGTCGGAGATATTGATCTGGAGAACTGCACTCTGGAGACTTCCACACTGGATGCAAATGTGGGCGATATTGATCTGGAAGATTGTACCTTTACTTCCATGGAAATTACCAGTAATGTGGGAGATGTCGATCTCGATTGCAAGGAAGACCTGTCCGGTTACCATATAGAATTAGGAACCGGTGTCGGAGATGTAAATGTTAATGATACCTACTGTCACCGCAGTTACTCCAACCAAGGCGATTCCTCACACTCGCTGACCATTTCCAACGATACCGGGGATATCAGCTTAACCTACTGATTCCAAAAAAGAGCGGAACACCTGACGGTGCCCGCTCTTTCTTTTTCATTATCTTTTATTTTAATGTAAGAAACAGATTTGCTTTCTTGAGTGCCGGACGAAGTGCCATGTAGATAATTACTGCAACAACGGCAGAAATGATGGCATTGACAGAAGTCGTTGTGATATTCCATACCAGTGCCACTTCTGCAGCCGGTTTTCCCATCAGCACACGCTTGTAAAAATATCCGAACAGTGGATCAAATACCACATTAAATCCAAGTCCGCAGACCGTGGCAATAATTGTCCACTTTAATACATGCTTATTGTCATTTGATGTAGAGATATGACCAATCTTGTGTGCAATCAGTCCTGTGATCAGACCGATACAAAATTTCAAAATAAATGTCTTTGGCGCATACACAACATAAACTGGATTAAACAGATCTCCGATTGTCATACCGATCGCTCCGCCGATTCCACCGTATACACCGCCAACAAGCAGTGCACCCAGCACACAGACAGCATTGCCAAGATGAAACGAAGTTGCATCTCCACCCGGCAGGGTAATCTGAATTTGAAGAAATGTAAAAATCACATAGGATAATGCTGCCATCAGCGCAGTCAATGTCAATTTGTAAATATTTTCGTGTTTCATAACCAATTCCTCTTTTCTGTAAAATCTAACGATATTTTACAGCAGAATGGTTATATGTAAATATCCAGTTTTATATATTTTTATAGGGTCAGGCAATCCTGTCTGACCCCATCGCTCTTAATTTCCACACTCAATGGAAATTTCATTAAATGTTCCAAGAATATCATCGACTTCCATTGCCTGTTTTTCCGCTCCGGATTTATCAATGATTGCATGCCCCTGATGCATCATGAGAAGACGATCACCGTATTCCACAGCGTAGCGGAGGTTGTGAGTAACCATAATCGTGGTAACCTTCTTCTCTTTTACAATTTTTCCTGTAAGCTGCATAACGATCTCTGCCGTCTTCGGATCAAGAGCAGCCGTATGTTCGTCGAGAATCAAAAATTCGATCGGCTTCATGGTCGCCATAAGAAGTGCCAGTGTCTGCCGCTGTCCACCGGAAAGTGCCCCGACCTTTGTATGCATCTTGTCTTCCAGTCCCAGCCCAACACTTGCAAGAAGTTCACGATACGCATCCATTCTTGCATGGTTGGTTCCTCTTCCGAGACCATAAGCCTTTCCCTTGTTATCCGCAATTGCAAGATTCTCCAGAATTGTCATGGACGGACAGGTTCCCTTGGACGGGTCCTGAAATACACGACCGATTCTGCGGTGACGGATATAATCTTTCTGACGGGAAATATCCACTCCATTCACCAGGATCTTTCCGGCATCCACCGGTATACTGCCGCAAATGATGTTCAGCATGGATGTCTTTCCGGAACCATTGCTTCCGACAACGGAAACAAACTGGCCATCCTCAATTTTCAGGTTAAAATCTTCAAACAGGCAGATCTCGTTGATCGTACCCGGATTATACATTTTGTGAATATGCTGTAATTCCAACATCTATGCCACCTTCTTTCTCTTTTTGCGATCCATGCCGAGAACTAAAATCACAAGAAACAGTACCGCTGTAATCATCTTCAGATCGGAGGATGGCATTCCCAGTTTGATGGCAATTGCCACACATGCTTTATAAATGATCGAACCAATAATTACGCTTGTTGTCACACGAATGAAAGAAACTTTTTTCAGCAGGCTGATACCGATGATCACGCTTGCCAGACCGATGACCATCGTTCCAGTTCCCATAGAGATGTCAAAATATCTCTGCTGCTGTGCAAAAATACATCCGCTCAATGTTACCAGTCCGTTGGCAATCGCAAGGCCGATGATTTTAATAACGCCTTTGTCCACGCCCATCGAAGTGACGATCGTCTCATTATCTCCGACTGCCCGCAGCAGATAGCCGGATTTGGTGCTCATATACCAGTCCAGTAAAAACTTCATAATCAGCGTGATCACCAGAATGATAATCGTATTTGCAAATGGTGCAAGCGATCCCGTAAAGATCTTTTTTACCAGCGCATTGTCAAACAGTGTTGTCATGTTATAAATCGGCACATTGGCCCTGCCCGCAATACGGAGATTTACCGTATAAAGAGCTGTCATCATAATAATTCCGGACAACAGATCCCGTACCTTTAATTTTACATGAATCAGTCCGGTCAGTGTTCCTGCCGCCACTCCTGCCAGAAATGAAATCAGAAGCGTCAGTATCGGATTTACTCCCTTCGTGATCAGTACCGCGGAAATTGCAGCTCCAAGCGGAAAACTTCCGTCAACCGTCAGATCCGGAAAATCCAGAATCGTATACGTAATATAAATGCCGAGTGCCATGATCGCATAGATCATACCCTGTTCCAGTACGCTTAATACCAATGTCATGTGATACCCCTTATCTTTCCCAAATATGATTATTTTACGGTAATCTCATCAAAAGTCTGAGCCGCATCCTTGACATAAGATGCATCCAGCTTCATTCCAATCTTATCGGCTGCTGCTGTGTTTACATATAATTCTGCTTTGGAAGCTGTAATATACGGAGTCTCCGAAGCTTTCTCCTCACCCTTTAAAATCTTTGCTGCCATCTTTCCGGTCTCGATTCCAAGCTGATAGTAATCAATTCCCATGGAAGCAACACATCCGGATTTTACCTGCTCAATCTCACTTCCGAATACCGGAATCTTTGCATTATTTGCCTTGTCAAGAACGGTCTGCAGAGCATTTACCACGGTGTTATCTGTCAGGTTGCACAGGCAGTCTACTTTGCTTACCAGATCTGTTGCCGCCATGTCTATATCTGCAGAAGTGTTGATTCCGGTATCCACGATCTCGAAATCATATTTTCCGGCAAGTTCCTGGTATTCTTTTACGGTACTGCAGGAATTTGTCTCGCTCGTTGTATAAAGAATACCAATCTTCTTTGCATCCGGCAGCATGGCACGGATCATTTTTAACTGTTCTTCCACCGGAAGCACATCGGAAGAACCGGTAACATTTCCCACGCAGGAACCGTCTTCATTGGCAAGTTTTGCAGCAACCGGATCCGATACGGCTGTGTAAACTACCGGAATATCTGCATTCATGGCAGAGTTGTAAGCACTCTGTGCACACGGTGTTGCAATTGCACAGATCAGATCCTCTTTTGCGGATACGAAACTGTCTGCGATCGTGCTTGCTGTACCGGTATCGGTCTGCGCGTTCTGATAATCAACCGTCAGATTTTTTCCTTCCTCAATCCCTTCTTCTTTTAAACCCTCTAAAAAGCCTTCCCTGCAATTGTCCAATGATCCATGTTCTGCGAACTGGGAAATTCCAATCTTATAACCGTCCTCTGCTGAGGACGCATTTTTCTGGGTGTTTGTATTTCCCACATTACTGTTTCCACATCCTGCCATAAGTCCCATGGTGCATACTGCTGTCAAAATCACTGCTAATACTTTCTTTTTCATAATAATCTCTCCTTTTCCTTTTTCCCGATGAATAAAAAAACCGTCTCAGGATAAAATCCTGAGACGGTAATAAAGCCTTTGCTCTCTTATCGCGGTACCACTCAAATTGACAATGAATTGTCCACTCTGTCACATACATCCATATGTGCCGAATTGATAACGGGTTCGGTTCCCGGCGACACCTACTAAATGCAATCTGCTTCTTTTTCAGGCCGCCCTCAAAAGTCCATTCAGCAAATCCTTTCATGCTGCATCACACCACCTGCAGCTCTCTGTGATGTCCAGATAAGCTTACTTCTCTTTCTCATCGGTTTTCTCTTATTGTTATACTTTAATCCTTTTTGCTCGGTTTGTCAAGTTCTACCGCCAAATTCCCCGGCGTTTTCGAATCGTATCATACATATCGTGTTCCATTGCCATTACTTTTTCCACAGGAACACTTTTAAAAACCGGCATCTTCATTTTAAACCGTATCCAGAAGAAAGAATACACACCCAATGCAAGAAATACGGCTCCGGACAAAAGCAGAATCGCATTGCGTTCTGTCGGATCTGTCGAAATATTACAGATCATAAACACCGTACCTGCAATTCCGACAAGCGGCAGCACCGGTCCAAACGGAACTTTGAAACTTCTTGGTGCTTTCGGAAGACGGTGCCGCAGCACCAGCACATCAATATGTGCAAAAATATAAGACACCATCCAGAATACCGATCCAACCAGAATAAAAAAGGAAATTGCATCCGATGAATCACTGCTGATAAATGCAAATACAAGAATCAGAATACTGATGAACCACACACCGACAAACGGCACATTGTTTTTGTTCAGTTTTTTAAAGCAGCGCGGCATCATATTCATTTTTGCCATTCCCTGACAGATACTTGCCAGCCCGTTGATCGCAGAGTTCTGGGAACTGATCAGTGCCAGCGCCGCCACAAAAGCCATCCATATTTTTCCGACATTTCCCAGAAGATTTTCCCCATACAGCAGATGCGGGGCTGCAGAATCTGCCAGCTTGTCCCATGGAGTATAATTGTGAAATCCGAACACCAGAATCGACTGCACAACACAGATCAGTCCCAGCCCAAGAAACATACCGAGCGGTACATTTCGCTTGGCATTTTTGACATCCTTCGAAATCGGAATCACATATTCTGCACCGATAAACAGCCAGAATGCAACTGCGGTCATGGAAACAATCGTTTTCCAGTCTGCGGAAAGAACCATCGGCTGGCTTATCTTTTTCCCAGTGCCAAGCCCCAGCATACCGATGACACCCATAATCACCATCGATCCGACCATCAGATATGCCACTGCATCCTGAATCTTTGCAAACATATCCACACCCTTTAAATTGGCAATCAGAAGAATAACCGTCACCAGAACGGTATAGGAAAAGTTTGGAATCGGCAGATGAAAAATTTCTCCCATGGCATATGCAAAAATTGAGGCTTCCACACCGGAAGACAATACATTGCAGAACAGATACCCTCCCACCATGGAAATCATCGTTGGAAACGGTCCCAGGCAGGCAAGCGTATACTGTGCCAGTCCCCCGGTCGTATTCGGCATCAGGGCATTGAGTTCCGACAGGGATGCAATGGTTGTCATGTTAAACAGACAGGCAATTACCATGGCAAAAATAAAGGTCACACCTATCGTCCCTGCACCCTGTCCGAGTGAAACCAGACAACTCGTTGCAATGACAAGTCCTACAGAAACAGAAATAACACTTTTGAGTCCTAACTTCTTTTCTTCCATAAACAGACCCCCATCCCCTACAACGCTTTTTCGCCCTCATCACCGGTGCGGACGCGGATGACATTGTCCAGTTTATAGATAAAGATCTTTCCATCTCCGATGTGACCGGTATACAGCTGTTCCTTGATGATCTCTACGATGGAATTCACACGCTCCGTTTCCACAACAATATTGATCTGCTGTTTTGGTAGCAGTTCCATCTCTTCAAGCTCATCCACTTCATACTCTCTGGTTCCTTTTTCCACACCGCATCCAAGTACCTGCATCACGGTCATTCCCCGCACACCGGCTTTGCTGAGTGCTGCTTTTAAGCTGGAAAATTTTGACATGCCTGTAATTACTTCAATTCTTGACAAACTCATGGTCTTTCCTCCTTGGTATAATGCTCTTTACAATTCCAGTTCCGGAATCTTTGTTCCTGTAATGAGCCGCTCATAACCCTGTGGGGTAATCCCGGCATACTGTTTAAAATCTTTGATCATATGTGCTTCGTCATAATAGCCGCACTGCTGCGCCAGTGCATCCAGCCGGATCCTCTCCGGCATTTTATTTATGACATGCAGCAGCTTCTGAAACCGGACAAACCGTTCAAAATTCTTTGGCGAAATTCCATGCACCTGCTGAAAAACACGCCGGATATAACATTCCGAATATCCGGTTTCCTCTGCCAGCTGCCGGATAGAAATGCATCCATCGGTATCATAAATTCTCTCCCTGAGATAATTTTCCAGTTTTTGTATGCCATCCGCCAGTTCTTTTCCCCGCAGTTTTACATATTCCGTGGTAAACACATTGACACGCTCCGAAATATTTTTACTCCCGGCAAGTTTCTCGGTCAGGTGATCTCCAAACAGATTGCCATCTATCTCCAGGTCTTTATTGACCAGATCCCGGATGGAAAGTTCTTCCGGCAGAATACAGCTTCCCGGCTGAAAACGGACCCCAAAATATGAACGTCCGTCCTCAAACTCCCAGCCTTTTGCGGCAAGAACCGTTCCGCCAATATACGTCTTGACATCCTGCTCTCCGATTCCAAACAACAGGTCCACGCTGCCATCCGGCACCGCTTTCATCTCTTCCTTTAAACTCTTCTTTTTGGAAAATTCATAAAAGTGGGAGATTCCGGATTTCATTTCTTTTTTTACCTCATAATCATCTGTATCCAGCACCAGATACGGCTGCATTGGCATGACGTTTTTCATTTTCTTTCGCCCCTTGTACTTAAACCTCTGCCAGGGCCGCCCGGCAAAAAGTACTTAAAAAGACGTACCTTTTATGCCATATCCGGCTGATCCCATAAAGGCAGTTCCACGCCGATACCTTCTTTTAATGCATTGCGGTATACGGTACCGCCCCAGGCAATGTCCTCAACAGGCATACCGCCTACCGAGTATACAATGATCTCATCATCGCTTTCCCGTCCCGGATGCTTTTTATTAATGATATCGGCAATATCTACAATATCTTCCCGCTGAATCCGTCCTTCGTGCAGATAATCCGTAAACTTGGAACCTATGATCTGTACCATCTCATAACTCGGATACGGAAATTCCTCTGCCCAGGCTTCATACAGTTTATAGTTATCCACCACTTTCTTGCAGCGGTTGATCAGAAAATCATCATCAAACCGTGCAGCCGATGGCAGACAGATGAGTGCACCTTTTTTGACCCAGTCTTCTGCGATATATGGGAAATCGATTTCTTTTACCGGTGCGGTGGAAGTCACACAGATGATGTCACTGTCTTTTACAGCCTCTTCCATCGAATCACATACGATGACCTGCTGAATCTGCGGACATTCCTTCTTTACGAACTTTTCAAATGCATGCAGGGAACGCAGTCCTCTTCCTTTCACTTTTACCGTAGTAATCTTCGGGCAGACGCTTAAAAAAGCCAGCAGACAGGTTCTTCCCATAACACCCGGTCCTATAATAGTAACCGTTTCGGAATCTTTTCCTGCCAGATATTTTGCCCCGACTCCTGGAATTGCTCCGGTACGGTAACAGCTGACAAGATTTGCAGACATCAGTGCCAGTGGCGCCCCGGTATCTTTATCGTTCAACATCATCATCAGAATGGAACGCGGCAGACCGGAAGCTTTATTCTCACAGTTACTTCCATACCACTTCATTCCGGCCATCTGGTATTTTCCTCCAAGATACGCCGGCATCGCCATAAACCGGCGGTCGTCTGCATTTTTCGGCATTCCCTCAAACTGCGGATCATCTGGAAAAATGACCTGTGCACCGTGGGAATTATGGTTGACTCCGGCCATCACATAATCGCCTTTGTTCAATGTAACCAGCAGATCTTCCATTGCCTCCACACACTGATCCATGTTCTTTACTCCGGCTTTGATCATATCCGGTTCACTCAAATATAAAAATTTAATCCTGGTATCCATATGCATTTCCTCCTTATGTTTTCAGAGGTATGGAATATCAAAGCAAATAAACAAAAAAGACGCCATAGTATCACCTACTATAGCGCCTTTGCTACTTATTCGTGCTTATAATATACCATACTATCTTTTTGATTGCTACTCTTGTATTCTTTTTTATACAACAATCCTGCTGTCTTAGATCACTGCCTGAAACCGGTCATACCGCAGTTCATGCAGATCCAGTGTGGTTTCTTTTCCCATGGCCAGTTCGGATAACAGTTTTCCGACAATCGGTGAAATTCCAAATCCGTGTCCGGTAAAAGCACAGGCTAACAGCAGTCCCGGCACTTCTTTAACCGGTCCGAGTACCGGTACTCCGTCCGCACACAGATCTTCATATCCGGCCCAGGTACGGACAATCTTTGCATCGGCAAGTTTTGGAATGTATTTCATAATTCCCCTGCAGATGCACGGAGCAGTGATACTCGAAGTAATCATATGTCCGTTGTCACGATTTTCTGCCTCAAATCCGGAAGCACCTCCGAATACAAAAGATCCATGATTCGTCTGATGGCCGTAGAAATCCGCATCTGCGGTACCAAGCATCTGTGGAAACATCTTTGGCTCTGCCTCCGTAACCAGTGCCTCGATCAGCTCTTTGCGCATCGGGATGTCGATGCCGACACTCGCTGCAATCGGTCGGCTTTCGTATCCGGATGCCAGTACGATGGTTTCTCCTTCATACACATTTTTTTCTGTTACTACACGTCTGGCTTTTCCTTTGATCTTCTGGATCTCGAGCACATCCTCACCTGTGATAAACTCTGCGCCAAGCTCTCTGGCTCTCTTGTAAAAACCGAGGGTTGCAACGAGCGGATTGGCATGTCCGTCGGTCGGGCACCAGCTGGCAACCGTAATCTCATCGCTTAAGTATGGGTTGATCTCACGCACTTCTTTTCCATCGATCATCCGCACATCCAGTCCCAGTGCAACGGCACGGTCCGTCAGTCCCTGTAAGATTTCTTTATGCTTTGCTGTCTTTCCGAGACGAAGGTTTCCTTCTTTATGGTATTCCACATCCACACCGAGTTCTTCGGACAGTGTCGGCCACATGTGTTCCACGGCATACATGGCAAGCGGAAGTTCTCTCGGATCACGTCCGGACTGTCTTACACCGCCTCCGTTTCTTGAGGAACCACCGTTTCCGATATGATCGCTTTTTTCGAGTACGATCACGGAAACCCCTTCTTTTGCCAGATAATAAGCTGTTGCGCATCCGATGATTCCACCACCGATAATTACTACTTCCGCATTATTCTTCATCTTCCTCGCCCTCCTTTGCCTCTGCCGCAAACACGCGCATCTCGATCGGACGCATCGGTGCCCGGGATGTTGCCGGTTCCAGTTCTGCCGGGGATACGTTCAGTTCTCTTGCCACGATTCCTTTGACCAGCTTTGCACAGGTCTGTCCCTGACAGAGTCCCATGCCGGTTCTTAAATACCGGCGGATCTCCGTCAGTGTGAACATTCCATCGTGCACCGCTTTGCGAATCTCCCCTTTGGTTACTTCCTCGCACCGGCAGATGATCATATCGTCATCCGGTCCCGGTACGAAAGGTCCGATATCTCTTGATCTATCATTAATCTCATGCATAATTTTTTCCTCCTCTGTGAATCAGGCTTCTGCCTTACGATAAAATCTGGCCTTCATTGCCATATCTGCCGGCACCTTAATCGTCAGCAGATTCGTATGGTCAAATGCCTTCGATGTCCTGACGGATACCACTTCCGCCTCACAGATTTTTTCACCGCTCCGGCTCATTCCGTATCCCTTTTCTCCCTTTTCCGGAAGTGGAAGGAATTCATATGGAAGCGTCACGGTTGCAAATCCCGGCTCATACGTTTCATCGACTAAGAAGATTGCCTGTCCGGAGCAGGATGCCACGCACATACCGCATCCGATGCAATCCACATCCGGATCTACCACCGGAAGGGAGGTAATATTTTCTCCAATCCTGATGCAATGCTTCGGGCATGCATCCTGACATGGGTTACACGGAATGTTCTGTGTACATTCCATCACCGGATGAACACCGACTTTGTGTGTCACGCCCGGGAAGCGTTCGATTTCATCATCTGCAACATATCCCTTTTTCAGAAGATTCATGGAAATATCGATTCCTTCTTCTGTCTTCTCGATAAGTTTTCCACGATTCTTTGGAGCAAACATGCCCTGACGCAGTCCGTCAAGTGCATCCTCCTGTTCTTTTACCTTTGTCTTTAATTCTTCCTCATCCATATATCCCAGGTAATGGGCAGCTGCGATTCCTGCGATACGTCCCTCGATCATGGCAGAGCTGGCTTCCTCGATCCCTGATACATCGCCTGCTACGAAAATGCCCTTGATCGAGGTTTCGCCATATTCATCACAGATTGGAACCTGTCCGCCACGCTTTGGATTGTCTTCCATCTCGCAGCCCGCCATCTTCAACAGCTGCGACATAGGAGAAAGTCCGACTGCCAGGCAGATCGTATCCACATCGAAATGCTTTTCGGTTCCCGGAATGAACTGGAAGTGGTCATCCACTTCTGCAATCGTAACACCGGTCACATACTCCTCGCCCTCTGCTTTTACAATAGTATGGGAAAGATAAAACGGAACGCCTGTTCGTGCAACCTTTGCTGCATGGACTCCGTAACCACCGACACGGGGTGCTGCATCAACCAGTGCAACCACATCACAGCCGCACTGCATCAGCTGGAAGGATACGACCAGACCGACATTTCCGGAACCAAGCATCAGAATTTTGTTTCCCGGTTTTACCCCGTGCAGATTCATCATCGTCTGTGCGGCTCCTGCGCCGATGACTCCCGGAAGATTCCAGCCCTCAAAGGTAACCATATTTTCTGCGGCTCCTGTAGCAATGATAATGGAATCTCCTTTGTAGTGATGAACCTCATCTTTGATCCTTACCACAATTTCTTTATCCAGATACATGCCGATAACGGTTGCATTCAGCACAACTTTCACACCGGCATCCGCTGCTTCCTGCAACAGCTGCTGCCCGATCACAAAACCTCTGACTTTTGCCTTATGTTCCTTTGATCCAAAGAATTTATGGATCTGCTTAAACAGCTGTCCACCCGGCTTTTCATTTTCATCAAATACTACAACTTTCAGTCCCCGCTTTGCTGCCTCAACTGCTGCAGACAATCCGGATGGACCGGCTCCTACGATAATCAGATCATAACGCTTCATATTACTCACTCCCCTCTACTGTTCTTCAAACGGTTTATCCGATACGCCGTACTGTGTCTGGACTTTCATGCCCTCTGCAAGCGGTGTCATGCAGGTGCGGACATTTGGTTTTCCATCCACAACCATCACGCAGTCGGTGCATCTTCCGATCGCACAGAAGATTCCTCTCGGTTTGTGTTCCTTTTTGGTATAACGGTGAACCATCACGCCTGCGGCTTTTAATGCTGCGGCAATTGGCTCTCCCTCGTATCCCTGTAATTCTTTACCGTCATAGGTGAATGTAACCAGTTTCCCTTTCTGCTGTTCTCCAAGGATTGGATGTTCTGAAATTCTGCTGCTCATATAACTCCTTCCTTTCTATGTGTAATCATGTATGGTTTCCGTGAAAATCAAAAAGACACCTATGATTTCTCATAGACGCCTTTGTCTAATGTGGTGCCCCGTAAGGGGTATCGCCTTCGTACATCGCTTCCGCGTGAGCGGAACTCTCATGCGATGTGCTCCTTACTGCGGTGCCCCGTAAGGGGTATCGCCTGCGGTACATCTCTGATGTATCGCCCTCCATTATGTTTTTTCCAAGAACCAATTACTTTTCTTAACTTGTCCTTATCATACCCTCTCTCCCAACACATGTATTGTAAAAAACGATACAACAAAAAAGAAGCTGTGCATTCATGCAACAGCTTCCTTCTTTGTTTTCATCTCCGACAAATTATCCTTCAATCACTTTTTTGATTGCTGCAAACAGCTCATCGTACGTCTCATATGCAGGAATATCCGGATACTCAGCCTTGATCGCATCGGTACTCTTAAATAAGAAACCAGCCTTGCTGGCCTGGATCATGCCAAGATCATTGTGACTGTCTCCGCTAGCGATGGTATCATAACCGATGGACTGCAGTGCCTTGACGGTTGTGTACTTGGACTTCTCACAGCGCATCTTAAAGCCTGTGATTTCTCCGTTATCGGCAACTTCAAGCGAGTTGCAGAAAATTGTCGGGTATCCGAGTTTTTTCATAAGCGGACCTGCAAACTGGGAAAACGTATCACTGATGATAATCACCTGTGTCATGGCACGCAGTTTATCCAAAAATTCCTTTGCGCCCGGAATCGGATCGATCTTTGCGATGGTCTCCTGAATCTCTTTGAGTCCAAGACCGTGCTCCTTTAAAATTCCGATACGGTATTTCATAAGCTTATCATAATCCGGCTCATCTCTGGTTGTTCTCTTTAATTCCGGAATTCCGGTCTCTTCTGCAAATGCGATCCAGATTTCCGGTACCAGTACACCTTCTAAGTCCAAGCAAACAATTTCCATTTTTTCTTCCTCCATGTTAAAATAAATATACTACTATTCCGATTTAGTTCCATTGTAATGAATTCGGCAGTCCCTGTCTAGTACCAAAAGGAGATTCCTATTGATTGATAAAAACAAGAGACCACAAATTATTTCTGTGATCCCTTGTTTGTCTATCTTTCCAACTGCTCATACCAGTCTTGTGGAAACCCTATATGTTTTAACGATATGTCATCCTCATATTCTTCTATTACAGCCCTTAATTCTGTCATAACCTTGCTATTCCATTCTTTCTTATCGGGATACAATCGTTTAAGAACTAATATCTGGGAAAATAATTTTCTATTTTGTGGTGCTACAGATTCCTTTGGCATTTTAGGTAATGCCGTAAATGACCAATAATATAACCTTGAATAATGAGCACATCTATTTCTTAAGTCAGTAATACAACGTAACCAGCTTTTTAAACACGCTACTGATGTATCATATATCTCTTTTGCTATATATTTCTGATCGCCCGATTGTAAATCCGCATAAAAATAAGACAGCATCCCCATCGAAAAGAATTCGATAATTACCCATATCGGAAATTTTCCATCATATTTTTCCTTATGATGCTTAACAACTAAACTGTTTTTATTTTCCTCTATGCAAACATTCAGTAGTTTTCTAAATTTATCATGATTGTGTTTTTTATTATAAATACTCTTATCCATGTACCCCAAAGATCCATAGACATGTCCACAGTAATAAGCAAGTTGTGTTCTTAAATGTAATTCAATTCTCTCTATACAATTAAACAGTACTCCTCGTAATTTACTATCAAACTTATAAATTCGTTGAATTCTATTAAAACTTATATCTGCAAAATATGTTCCATTCTTTTTTCTAAACGGAAGAAAATAAGCAGATAAACGATAATAGTTTGCCTGCTTTAAAAAACTGATACATTCCGTATCATTATTCACTATAAAGCCTTTTTCTTTGATAAGTTCCACTTGCTGTTCATAGGTTTTCGGCTGTTTTATAATTTGATAATCATGCCCTGCTTTACTATGATTTTCCCGTACCCCATCGCTTATATCCACTATTATTTCTCCCAAAATAAAAATGTCTCCCCATGGGACACATCACTTACGTGAGAGGTGTGGGGAGTCCTGTTGATATTATAATATGCTATTTCTATAAAAATCGCAACCATTTTTTAATTTATTTTTTCTGTCTAAATACAATCGTTACTCTTCACTTCTGTTGTGCCATAAATCTTCGGTAAAAGAACACCCCCACCAGCGTGGTAAGAACTTCCGTCACCGGAAAAGTAAACCAGAAATAATTAAGTCCCAGACGGGAAAACAAATATCCAAGCGGTACAAACAGAATCATCGTGCGCACGACGGTAAGAAGCGAACTTTTGACTGCTGCACCAACCGCCTGAAAAAATACCGGAAAAATCAGGGAAGTAACCATCGGGATAAAACTGATTCCCACAAAATGAAACCCAACGGTTCCAATCGCAATCACCTGTGGATCACTTGTAAATACCCGAAGCATCTGTCCAGGAATCAGATTGAAAACTAACGTCCCGATAAACATCAGCCCCATGCCTCCCACAAGCGAAGTGGACAATGTTTTCTTACAGCGATCCATCTGCCCCGAAGCATAATTGTAGCTGATCACCGGTACAATACAAGTCTGCAGTGCGCCCAGCGGGATAAAGAAAAAAGACTGCCATTTGTAATAAAGCCCCAGTGCCGTGACGGCCTGATCTGAAAATGTTGCAAGGATCAGATTAAGTCCGAGAATATAAAAAGTATATGCCGACTGCATTAAAATATTGGGGATTCCGAGCTTGTAAATAAAGCAGATACCTTTTGGATACACCGAAAGCTGGGGCGATTTACAAAATCCTTTTCTCATTACGATAAGAGCCGCCACAATCTGTCCCACAACCGTTGCAATGGCCGCCCCGGCAATTCCAAGCTTTGGCAGACCAAACATACCAAAAATAAACAACGGGTCCAGTACTATATTGACCAATGCCCCGACAATCTGCGCAATCATCGGTGTCCGCATATCTCCATTCGCCTGTAAAATCTTTGTCCAGATACTTTCTGTAAACAGTCCGATGCTGAATACGCAGACGATCCGGCCGTATACAATCACATCCTTTATGACTTCCGGGGAATCCGTAGACATACGCGCATATGCGGGCATAAAAAGGAAGCATATCAGTGCAAACAATACCCACAGAACCAGTGTAAGCGGTGTTCCGATCCCGCCATATTCATTTGCTTTTTTCTCATCATGCACACCCAGATAATGTGCCATTGCCGTATTGATCCCGACTCCCGTTCCTACAGCAATGGCAATCATAAGAAGCTGCAATGGATAAATAATGGAAAGTGCCGTCAGTCCACTCTCCGAATATTTTCCGACAAACAGGCTGTCAACAATATTATAAAGAGCCTGTATCAGCTGGGCGAGCATGACCGGTGGCGCAATCTTGAGCAGAATCCTGCTGACTTTTTCTGTTCCAAAAAAGTTGCTGTCTGATGTATTCATAAAACAAAATCCCCTGTGAAAATTCGTATTTCCACAGGGGATTTTACGCCCGAAAATCATACAAGTCAATCTGTTTTTCCCATCCATTTACACCAGCCTGGGATGCTTTTTCTTTTCTAAAATTTATAAATGATAAGCATACACCCGTGCTTCATATGCTTGCAGCATTTCTTCTTTCTGTTTGGAATAATTTCCGATCAAAAGCTTGGCATCTGCAGGAATCTGTTCCGTTACTTCTTGCGGAATGGCAACTTCTTTTTCCGTAAAATTACAAAGCACCATCAGCCGCTGCGTCCCGAGCATTCTGGTATAGATAAATAATGCCTCATCCTCCGGTGCTAACAGTTCGTAATCGCCATAAACGATAATCTCGTTTTCATGACGCAGACGAATCAGTTTTTTGTAGTACGAAAAGACAGAATCCGGATCACTGACCTCCTGTTTTGCATTGACTTTAGGATAGTTACTGTTTACCTTAATCCACGGAGTTCCTGTGGTAAAACCAGCATTTGCACTGTCATCCCACTGCATCGGCGTGCGCGCATTGTCGCGGCTGATCCGCTTTAAATATCCCATCATTTCTTCATGGGAAACACCGCAGGTTTCTGTCAGTTCTTTATAAGCATTGAGACTTTCAATATCCCGGTAATCCTCTAACTGATCAAAATAAGCATTACACATGCCAAGTTCTTCCCCCTGATAAACATATGGCGTTCCCTGCATCATATGCAGACAGGTTCCCAGCATTTTGGCCGAAATTTCCCGATACTGTTCACTGTCATTTCCAAACCAGGAAACCGAGCGCGGCTGATCATGATTGGATAAAAACAAACTGTTCCAGGCTTTCCCTTCCAGTCCGGTCTGCCATCTGGATAAAATCTTCTTCCATACCGGAAGCGGCATCTTATGGCTATCCCATTTACCGTAATGGTTGTCTGCCTCCGGTCCGCCTCCGGTATGTTCGAACTGGAAAACCATGTTCAGTTCGCTGCCATCTGCATTGGCATATTTTTTGGCCTCTTCCAGCGTCACTCCGGCAGCCTCTCCTACCGTGATCAGATCATAATGGGAAAGCACTTTCCGGTTCATTTCTTTTAAATACTCATGTACATGCGGACCATTCGCACAACCGCTGTCTGCGTATCCGGTTTCTCCCGGAATTCCATCCGGCAGTCCTTCCGGTTTGGAAATCAGGCTGATCACGTCCATACGGAATCCATCAATGCCTTTTTCACACCACCAGTTCATCATCTCAAATACCTGATCCCGCACTTTTGGATTGTCCCAGTTGAGATCCGGCTGTTTTTTCGAAAACAGATGCAGGAAATACATATCCGTCTGTGGATCATATTTCCATGCCGAACCACTGAAACAGGACCCCCAGTTATTCGGCTCTTTTCCGTCTTTTCCTTTTCTCCAGATATAAAAATCGCGGTATGGATTATCCACGCTCTTTCTGCTTTCCACAAACCATGCATGCTCATCGGATGTATGATTGACAACCAGATCCATCATGATCTTAATTCCCAGCTCATGTGCCCGTGCAAGCATTCTGTCATAATCTTCCATGGTTCCGAATTCTTCCATGATTGCCTGATAATCGCTGATGTCGTATCCATTGTCATCGTTCGGTGACTGATAAACCGGGGACAGCCAGATCACATCAATTCCAAGTTCTTTGAGGTACTCTAATTTTTCTGTAATACCATTGAGATCCCCGATGCCGTCTCCATTTGAATCCATAAAACTCCGCGGATAAATCTGATATACAACCGCTTCTTTCCACCATGCCTTATTCAATACCGTATCCTCCTTGCCTCTCTCATATTTGAATACCTGCATTATACGGCATTTTTACGGAATTTTCTTTCACATTACTGCGCAAAAATAAAACAATTCTGCCCTCATTTCTACGCTTAGATTATTTTTGTTTCCTCCAGCTGCTCGGTAAACGCTTCGTTCATCCGGATAATCGGTTTACGAAGTACAAGTCCCATAAAAAGTGCAATCACCAGGAAGATGCCCAGTTTTGCCAGATCTATCCAGTAATCGTTCCCATAACAGCCTCCAACCGATTCCCTCAGGGCTGCCATACTGTGCGTAAACGGCAGAAGCGGATACACAGCCCGGAAAAATTTCGGAGCACATTCAATCGGGAAAGTTCCACCGGTTCCCGCAACCTGCATAACAAGTAAAACCACACTGCCTGCTTTTCCGATATCTCCAAATGAAACCGTCAGCGTATAACTGATCGTGACATAGACTATACTTGAAAACCAGCACCCAAATAAAAACAGAAACGTATGCTCACACTGAATCCCAAGATAATACAGATCTCCCAGTGCAATCAGCGTACTCTGCAACAGACCAAGGATCAGAAATATGATCCAGCGTCCAAGATAAATTTCATGAATTTTGACATTTTTCAGTCCCATCTTTTTTATGCTTTCCTCGGAAACGGTCACTTTTAACATCGCAACCAGCACGATTCCGCCGATCCAGATAGAAAGTGTCGAATAAAACGGTGCCATGGAAGAACCATAATTATCAATCGGATAAATTTTCTTCGTATTCAGTTCCACCGGTGCCGACAGGAAATCACTGACTCCGGACTTATTATCATAGATCATATGTTCCAGATCCGCATAATCCCCGTTGTCTTTTGCTTTCGTGAGCTTATCCGTAATCTTTTTTATTTTATTTGCAGATTTACGTAAAAGTTTACCGGAATCATCCAGACAGGTCTGTATTTCTGACAGATCAGATCCTGCAGTGTCCGTTAACGTGTAAACACCCTTTGCACTTGCATTGATCTGTTTCGTCAGACCGGTAATGTCTTTTGATGTTTCACCGATCGAATCTGCAAGGTTCTGCAGAGTTCCTTTTACATCCTTTTCATATTCTTTGCTGATCTGCTGCAGACGTTTCTGATTTTCTTTTACAAGGGCATCCAAAGCTTTCTTGTCAGAGATCAGGCTGGTTGTGGACTTCCTCATGGAAGCCGCAGTATCGGTCAGATCATCCCGCAGTTCTTCCTGTTTTTCAATAGAACGGTTGATCTTTTCAATCATAGGTCCTATTGAGGAATCGGTTTCCGGATGTTTTTCCGAAAGCTTGATCAAATTATCCCGGAGTGTTGTAAATGACTTGATGTTTTTATCCACCGTCTTTGCTGCTTTTACAAGGGTATCTGCTGTATCCTCACTGCCATTTATTCCATCTTCCACCGTCTGATCCAAAAGCAGGCTCATTTCAGAATATACCTTTTGGCCTGCTTTCAGTGCTTTTCCCACGCTCTCGGTCGCACTGCTTATTGTCGTTTTCATATCGGTAAACGTCTTTTTGGAATTTTCCAGAACCTGTTTTCCATCCGCAGACTCTGTTTTCAGTTCTTTTAAAAAATCAGAAGACGCATTCAGCAGGGACTGGGCAGAAGACGTAATCCCCGAAAAAGTTTCCAGCGTGGACGCAGTCATATCCATGTCATCCGATGCATCCCCAAGATTGTGGATCAGATTATCCACCAGCCGGTCTGCTCCGTTTGCCTCAGCCATATTAGAGACCGACTGAAACACCGTCATTGCCGTGTCGGATATTGTCTTTATAAATACCTGATTCACCTGTTTCTGGATCGCGGTTGCACCCTTGTCGGTCACTTTTGGTGCAATCGCATTTTCCTTGGCGTTGGAATAGTAAATAATTTCCGGCTTTTGAATCTGATCGGAAAACAGACTCATCATCTGGGTACTGAATTTCTCCGGAACAACAATCGCCGCATAATATTGTCCGGATTTTACCCCCTCCATTGCCTTTTCTTTGCTGGTAAATACCCAGTCCATCTGTGTATTTTCCCTTAGTGCGGAAATCACCTGTTCCCCTACATTAATCTCAAGGGGAATCAGACTTCCGGTATATCCCTCATCCACACTTGCCACCGCGACCTTTAAATTTCCCGTATTGTTATACGGGTCCCAGCTTGCCGCAATATTAAACCATGCATACAGACACGGAACGACAAGGACACCGATGACAACAATCATTGCGATTACATTTTTGCGAATCCGTTTCACGTCGTCGATGAAAATTTTCAGAATGTTTTTCATTTGCTGTTCTCCTCCTTCAAAATTTTCATCAGTTCCTCAGAACTCATCTCTCCCAAAACAGATTTCTTTTTCATCTCTTCATGCAGATATTCCACAATCAGCAGATACAGAATCAGTGCAAGTAAAGAAACGATCCACAAAATCAGATAGACCAGTTTGGATTCCAGGCTAAACATCAAAATCAGAAATACGAGTGGTATAACCATCATACAGATAAATCCGGAGCGTACCATAACCGGATAATATTTTTCAAACGCGAGTGTTTTCTCTGTTAATTTCTTTCTCCACGCATCATCTTTCATAATCACCTGCATAATCCGCTGCAGCTGTGGATTATCCCTGCCTTTGGAATCCGTCTCACAGATCATCAGATCGGTTTCTGCAAGTCTGACATCAAACAGATGATTCAGATTCATCAGAAGCGGACGGAGTACAAGCCCGATAAACAATGCGACCAGTAAAAATACCAGCAGTTTTCCCAGGCTGCTTCTATAAGTATGATGATAGTATCCGGCAATACATTCCCGCATTGCGCTGATCGAATAAGAAAACGGAAGCAGCGGATGCAGTTTCTGGAAAAATTCCGGCATCATTTCAATCGGATACGTTCCGGAAGAACCCGGAATCTGTAAAATTACCAGAAGAACCGCCAGTGCTTTTCCCATGTGTTTAAACGTCGATGCCAGTGCAAAGATCAGATTCACATAAACAAAAGAAGTTAACATTCCGGCAAGAATAAATTTTACCGGATGCAAACACTGTACTTTCAGCAGAATAATATCTCCCGCACATACGATAGCTCCCTGAATCAGTCCTATGATAAGAAACAGCAGAATACGCCCGAAATACGCACTTGTCGGTGTAAAATCCGGCACTTCTTTGTCCCGGTCTACTTCCTGTTTTAAAATAGAAACCAGTATCAGTCCACCTACCCAGAGTGCCAGGTTTGTATAAAACGGGGTCATTCCTGTTCCGTAATTTTCCACCTCATACAGGACATCCGTCTTTATGTTTACCGGAGAAGACATAAAATTGGAAATATCTTTGGCATCAATCTTTTCCAGTGACAGGATATTCTGATACATATCCGAATTCTGCAGTGTCTGCAGATCCGTGACCGTTTTCTGCAGTTTCTGATCCACCTGTCCCATGACATTGCCCGTCTGTGTAAATACTTTGGAGCTGCTGTGCAATGCAGATTTTAACTGATCCAGCAGATCTCTCATCTGTTTTGTCATGGATGTTATGCTATGTAAGGTTGTTGACAGATCTCCGCTTATATCTGCCAGACCTTCCAGTGACTGATCCAGCTGCGGGTAAATATTTTTGCTGAAATCAATCCGGCTGTTCTGAAAACTCTCACGGTTATCCTCTGCAAGCGTTTCCAGTGAACTTCTCGTATCTTTGGAATTCTTTAACACTTTCCGCATACTGGTATTTGCACTTTTCAATGAATTTACCAGTTTCTGCGCAGAAATGCTCTGCGTCTGCAGCTGTGAAATTTTCTGTCCGACAGATGCTGATAACTGTGTATCTTTTCCAAGATTCTGATTTAACTTTTCCAGATCTTTGAGAAGCTGGGCATTTTTCTCATTGATCTGGGTGATCGTATCGAGACTGTCCCCAACCGCAAGATTTGCCTTATCTGCCTTTATCTCAAACTTATTCAGACTCTTAGAAGCCGAGGACGAAACTTCATCCAGAAAAACTTCCCCGCCGGTCAGCCCATTGGAGAACTGTTTATAAAATTTTCCAAGTGCCGTCTGACTTTTTTCCAGCAATACAGAAGTTTCTTTTAAAGAAGAAGAGCTGTCCTTTGCTGCCTCATCCACCTGATCCAAAGACTCCTTGAGTTCTTTGATCTGTGCATCGGATTTATCTACTTTTTTCTGAAATTCTTTTACCAGCTTCTGATAATCCGTTAAATTATTCTGAACTTCGGTAATGGCAGATGTCAGTTCCGACTGTGTATCGTCCAGTCCTCTGGTAATACTGTCTGCGGAAGACTTTACAATTTCTGATACTGCCGAAGATGCCGTGGCGGAAAATGTGTCGTTGATCTGCTGTTGCACCGTTGTCGCACCGGTATCCGTAATCTTCGGTGCAATGGCATTTTTCTTTTCATTAACATAATAGTCCAGCTTCGGGCGTTTCAGGTCTCCGGAGAGAATACTTACCAGGGAACTACTGAAATTCTCCGGAATGACGATTGCCGCATAGTAATCTCCTGCCTGAACACCTTCTTTTGCTTTCTCTTCACTGACAAACTGCCAGCCCAGCGACTTGTTTTCTTTCAGTTTTTCAACAATCGAATCGCCTGCATTCATCGTGATCACGTCGGTTTTGGTTCCTGTATCGCAATTGGCAATTGCCACCCTGATTCCCGAAGTATTTGCATACGGGTCCATGTTTGCGGCAATATTAAACCATGCATACAAAGACGGCAGGAGACATACGCCGATCATAACCAGTGTCGCGGCACGGTTTTTTAACAGACGTCGCACATCCCTGCGGAAAATCTGAAATGCTGTCTTCATTCATTACCTCTTTCTATTCTCAGTTTCTTCATGAAAAAAGGAAAATGGCTTTTTCAGCCATTCCCCTTTTTTATTATAAAGAGTTCTATATGAATGTTCAACCGAAACTTGAAAATTATTAGAACGTATTATTTGGACGCAGATATTAGAATTTTCTCTGTTCACAGAAAACCTATCTTCCTAAAATCATGTCCTTATTTTTCATCATTGCATACCTTATCATGCCGGCAAACAACAACAAGAGTCCAACCATAATCACTACAGTTGCCGCAACACAAAACCATAACGCGCCCTGCACACCAGAGGCAAAGATCCTGTAATACAATGCAGACGCACAGCCTCCAATGACAAGCCCTATAGCAATGCCATTCCTTCCATATCCGAAAAACTCTTTTGCAAGCATCTGTTTCTCCTGCTTCGGTGTCATGCCGACCGAGCGCAGAATGACAAATTCCCGTCTCCGCTGCCACAGATCGGTCAGCACCGTATTACAGATGTTCGTCACACCGATTAAAAGCACTGCAAGCAAAAATCCATAGAGGGCAATTCCATCTACAAACAACAGCATATTGTTTTCCCGGTTCTGCAGATCGCGGTTTCGGATTTCCTCCGGATAAAAATCATAGGTTTTTTCCAGTGCCTGTGTGAGCGTTCCCGGATCGGTACTGGCGTATTTTACGGTAATTTTTGCACCTCCCTGCGGATCGTGGGCATCAAGCCATGCATCACTGACAATGATGGTTCCGGAGTCTGTATAGCTCTGCGACGTATCGACACCAAACGGCCGCCTGGTTGTGACTGCTGCGATCTGCATCTGATCGGTCATGTCCGGTGTTTTCTCCATCTGTTCTTCGTGGCAGAACTGTCCCCTGATCCAGTCGCCTGGTTTGTAATCTGTCACCTTCCATGTGGTTTCCTTTCCATCCCAGTACCCGGCATACGCATTGTAAAATATCGCACAATCTTTTGCCGTTTCATAGGAAAGTCCCAGTTCTTTCAGGTAATTGCGGTACGCTGTTTCTCCGACTGCCAGTACCTGGATCACTGCGGTCGTCTCATGTTTGAGATCCGGCGCTCCATTTCGTCGGATATGCGTCTGTGTATACGGTACCTCTTTCGTATTCACCATATATGCCGCCGTCCGCAGGACTGCCGCTTCCGTGACGCTTTTTTCCTTTGTGCTCTGCAAAACCGCAGACCGGCTTACCTCCCAGCTTCCCTGCACATCCACCGAAACATTGGCATGATCGTCAAACATATGGTTGCTTTGTCCTACCGAAATCGTCTGTACTCCCATAAAATAGGATACCAGAATAAAAAGCGCCGTACATCCTGCGATTGCAGCCGTGATCGTCCGCTTTTTTGCCCGGCGGCTTTTCTTTGCCTGCCCGCGCATTGCCGCAACCGGAGAACTTTTTGCCGCCTGTTTTGCCGGACGGCGCGCGGAAAGAACAAGAGTGACAGCCGAAAGTAAGATACCGGCGATAAGCATCTGCCATGCCACATGAACATGCAGATACTGTACGGTATTCTGCCCGTACAACAACGCTTTGATAGCAAAAATTCCGCCTGTCGAAAGCAACAGTCCCAGCACAGTTCCCAGAGGAATTGCGGTGCGCCCTGTCAAAAATGCCTCGTAATACACGCTTTGCCGAATCTGCCGCGGTGTGGCGCCGACCGATGCAAGCATTCCGTAACTCTTTCGCTTTTCCTCCATGGAAATAGCAAAGCTACTACCGATGCAGCTTACCGCTGCTGCCAGAATGATAACATTTGTGACCGCAACTGCAAGATAGAGCATGTGATACGCCGACTGGCCGATATCCATGCGCTCAAATCTTATCAGCCCCCAGTTTTCATAAAACCGGTACGGAGACCTCTCCATCAGATCATTAATCTGGCGGTTTGTGATGCGTTCATCTTTGATAAACGGAAATTTCTGTACGCCGGGGGTAAGTGTAACACCCACAATATCCGCTGTCGTCTGTGCCCGGTCACGCAGCCCTGCTTTCGTGTACTTGCAATAAATATCCGTGCGCTGCATGTACTTTTCCAGGATATTATCTCCCTTTGGATTCAGATATGTAATTACACTGTAGCCCGGTGCTGTCCACTCCTCAAATCCAAAGTTCGGACGCTGCACAATGCCAACCACCTGAAAAGATGCCGTTAATTTCTTTTTCAGTTTTTCTCCCGTTCGGTAACCACTCGACTGTGTCAGTACATTCCCGTTCTTATCCTCACGTTCGGAAATGTCCAGTGTGATCGTATCCCCCACACGATATTCCACACCACCGTTCGTCATCATATGCCGGGAAAGCAAAATCTCATGATCGTTTTTGGGCATACGTCCCTTGATCAGATGCAGGGCATTTTTCTGCATGGCCCGATTGTCCATTGCGGTCAGATACACATACGGTTTATCGGGATTTTTACTGCCGGAAAGCTTTGCATACCCCAGCCCGACACTCTGGTATGCGGTCGCAACCTTGCGGTTATTTACAATGTGATCCGCCTCCTCACGCGGCACATCGTAAAATACATAGTCATAATCTCCGCTTAAATCCTTTGCATATTCGATCAGTCCCGCCTGACAGGACGAAGCAAAGGAAAAAACTGCGGCAAACAACGCCGTGGCAATGCAGGTTGTGATCCACACGGCAATGGTCTGCCGTCTGTTTTTCTTTCGCTCACGGATTGTCTGTTTTTTCATAATGGAAGTAACCATGCCTATCCCTCCCTTATGATTTTTCCATCTTCAATGACAATCACACGGTCGGCGGTCTTTGCGATCTCGAGATTATGCGTGATCATGATGATGGTCTGTCTGTATTCCTGATTCGCTCTGCGCAGCAGCTCAACGATCTCGTCACTGTTCTTTTTATCCAGATTTCCGGTTGGTTCATCTGCCAGAACAATTGCCGGACGGTTGATCAGTGCCCGCCCGATGGATACGCGCTGCTGCTGTCCGCCGGAGAGTTCTTCCGGAAGATGCGTTTTTCTTCCGTTAAGTCCCAGCTCATCGATCAGTTTATCCAGACGCTTTTTATCCACCGTCTGTCCGTCAAGTTCACACGGCAATGTAATGTTTTCCTCCACATTTAATGTCGGGATCAGGTTGAAAAACTGATAGATCAGACCGATCTGCCTGCGCCGGAAAATTGCCAGTTTTTCCGTGCTCAGCGTGTAGATGTCTTCTCCCTGTATCCAGACTTTCCCCTCCGTTGGCTGATCCACGCCGCCTAACATATGAAGCAGTGTCGATTTTCCGCTTCCGGAACTGCCGACAACTGCCACAAATTCGCCCTGTGCGACGGAAAGAGACAGATCATTGACTGCGGTCACACTTGTATTGCCTTTGCCATAGATCTTCGTAAGATGTTCTGCTCTTAAAATTTCCATTGTGTTCTTTCCTCCTCTACAGGTTTCATCTTACGGATGGCAGGTGACATCTCCGTGACATTTTTCAAATTTGTCAGGTTATTTTAAGTATTTTATGATAAAAACGTTGTATCCATTTTCGGATTCAACACTCAGATAAGCATTTTGTTTTTCAAGAATGGCTTTTGCAAGGGGCAGTCCGATTCCGATATTGCTGCTTCCATCGTTTGCGGCACTGTAATAGCGTTCAAAAATTTTCTTTATCTTTTCTTTTGTGATCGGTGCTCCCGGATTTGCTATGGAGACAGACGTATAAACTGCATTATCCAAAAGCGTTACCGTCACGGTTTCGCCCTTTTTGCTGTGCTCAATGGCATTTTTCAGAATGTTTTGTACCGCTTCGCGGTTCCAGTCCAAATCGCCCACCCGCAGCACCTGTACTTCCATGCCGCAAACGCGGATTTTTACGCCTTTCAGTTCCGCAAAAATTTCCAGATGATCGATTGCCTCCGTAAGCATCCGGTTGACGGAAAACGGCTCTTTTTTCAGTGCAACCATTCCCGCATCCAGCCGGGACAGTTTTAACATAGCTACGATCATCCAGTTCATGGAATAAATCTGCCGGGAGACTTCGCGCAGAAAACGCCTGCGGGTTTCCGGCGGCATCTGCTCATTTTCATTGAGGTTATCCAGCAGAATGGATGCTGAAGTAAGCGGTGTTTTCAACTGGTGGGAAATGTCCGCAACCGATTCTGCAAGCGCGGTCTTTTTCTCTTTTGCGTGGTCGGATTCTTCTTTTAGAAACAGCGTGATCTTGTAAAGCTGGTTTTTCAGATGGCTTAGTTCATCCTCCGTGTTGTCCGCCAGTGCCAGATCATAATGACCGCGGACGATTTCTTCCATGTAATCCGACAGTTCTGCAAGTTTACGACTCCGCCGTTTCTGATAAATGAAAAACAGACCTCCGGCTGCAAGTTCCGCCAGCAGCACACCGCCAAGCTTCCTCAAAAGAATCCTGCGTTCCATGGTTTTTGTTCCGGCAATCACCGGTTCCGCCTCTGATATGCCATAACTTTGCAGGATTTTTTCTGCTTCTTTTATTTCTTTCTGATGGGATTTCTGATATGCATGCGGGTGCTCTAACATGCGCATGCACTCTGAGATTTTTTCCTGTCTGGATTCCTCTGTGTCACTGCCATCGTTTTTCAGTACGATGCCAAGCATTGCAGTTACTGCCTCATTTTCCCGCGCCCTGTAGTTGCGAACCACCAACGTGGTCACAGTTCCTGTAAGAAGTAAAATTATAACACTGCACAACAGAAACCATTGAACAAATTTCTTTGCTTCTTTATTTTCGTATTCCATTATTTATCACTGTAATGTCCTTTGCATTGTACCACTTCAATCATCCCATCCGTCACTTCATAAACCAGACGGTCTTTCTGATTAATTCTGCGGCTCCATTTACCACTCAAATCGCCCCGTAATCCTTCCGGTTCTCCCTTCCCATCGAAAGGCGTCCTTTGTATATCTTTGAGCAGTTCATTTATTTTTTTCAATGTCTTCCTGTCCTGCATCTGCCAATACAAATAGTCCTTCCATGCCTCCTCCGAAAATGTAATTTTACTCACCCGCCATAGCCTCCAGTTCTTCCATCGTTTTTACCACAACCTTCCCCTCTTTGATCTGGCGATCGGATTCCCGAATGTGTTCCAAATTGGTTTTCGAATAGAATGGATCCTGTGGTGCTTCAATTTCAAACGGAATTTTCCGTTCTCTCAATGCCTTTTTCGTATACACCATATAAAATGTGGAAATATTCATTCCCATTGCTTCACACATTTCATCCAGTTCCTTTTTCATCTCATCATCCATACGCAAACTAATTGTTGTCATATTCTCACACCTTTCTGCAATATTTAATACATATGCTTTCATTTTGCATATATTATATTCTTTTTTATGAAAATTATCAATATTTTGTCACAGATTCAGCCGATACCCGATCCCGCGCACCGTGACAATCACATTCCCCTCTTTGTCGCCTAGTTTTTCGCGCAGACGCTTCATTGTAACGGTCAACGTATTGTCATTGACAAAATTTCCTGCCATATCCCAGATTCCGTTTAAAATTTCCTCGCGCGTAAAAATTTTATGCGGATTGGAAAATAAAGTCATAAGGATTTTGTATTCCAGCTTTGTCACGGCGATCGGTTCCCCGTGCCGATAGACTTTGCCCGTGTCCGGTTCCACCGCAATATTTCCACAGGTCAGCCGCCGGATTTTTTCGGTCCTGCGCAGCACATTGCGGATGCGCGACACCAGTTCCCGATTTCGAAACGGCTTGATCACATAATCATCCGCTCCGAGATCAAATCCGAGCACCACATCTTTTTCCTCATCCTTTGCCGTCAGAAAAATGACCGGTGCAATGTCATGTTCCTTAATTTCCCTGCACAGATCAAATCCGTTTCCATCCGGAAGGGAAACGTCAAGAAGCACAAGATCCACCTGCCTGCCGGCAAGAAGATCCTGTGCTTCTTTCTTGGTTTTTGCCACTAAAAACGTATATTGTTCTTCTGTCAGAAGATATTCTAACCCCATGATGATTGACTCGTTATCCTCGATCAGTAAAATTGTCTCGTTCATACCGCTTTTTCCTCTGTTTTTCAACATTCTGCTTATTATAATAAAAGAAACGAAAGGAAAAGTCCAGCCGGCAATCAGACTTCCAACCGGTGGTATCTTCGTTTTCCCACAGCCATCAAGCAGACCGCAGCCGTTCCACTGCAGAATAACACGGCAAATTCATTTCCTGCAAACGACAGGCACAGATCATTTTCCATAAACCAGCCTCCGCTGGTTGCATACAGTACTGTGGGATTAAAGAATTCCCGGATAAGATCCCACACATTTCCCATCTGCACATAGGCAAGCAGATATGCCCCCATAAAAAGAAGACCCAATACCGCAAACGAAAAATAACTGTTCTGTAAAAACAACTGCACTGCGGCAGTAACAACCGCAATGATCCCAAGCAGTCCCACAAGCACCACCAGCGCAAGCAAAAAATAACGCCACTGCTCCAGCCGCCAGAACGTGACAAACGGATACATCATCTGCAGCCGCGGCTCTGCAACCATGCATGCCGCCACCGGAACATGCCACAGGTTCTGAAACGGAACCGCTGCAAAAAATACCAAGAGGGTAAACACTGTAAGCAGTCCTGCATAAAACAGCCCGCACAACGTTCCTGCAAGCATTTTCTTTTCCATCATTTTCTTTCCGGTGGTGGTCGCCAAAACCAGATCCTGCGTCTTATATATCCTCTCATAATCCATCAGATACAGCATCGAAAGAATCATCAGAACCGCGGTCTGCAAAATCAGCTTCTTCCACAGTTTTCCATACAAAGTAGAGTGCAGTTTATACCAACTTCCCGGATAAAAGGCATACGTGCCTTCCCCTGTTTTTCTGATCTGTTCCACCCGCTTCTGCAACCTGTCATAATTGCGCACAATCCACATTCCCCAGGCTCCTTGCGGTTCATATCCACTCTTTTTTTCTTTCTGTTCCAGAATCTTACGCATATCCAGTGTATCATACATTCCGCCATAGGTCTTTTTATAGTCCGCATAGGCACTTTCATACTCCGGGCTTGCCGTCTCCTCATCCGTCACAGCCACATGCATCTGCCGCAGTTCCTTTCTCATGCCGGCATTTCCCACATAGGTATAGATACTCAAAAACTGAAACAGCCCGAATGTGATACAGACAATCCACAGAAACGGATGCCGCAGACATTTTCCACACTCTTTTTGCAAAAGGCGCATTCTTTCTCTCCTTTACACTCATCTATCGTCAGAGATCTCTGTAATGATCCCTGTGCATTTTCCACCACAGCACGCACGCGCATGCCAAAATCCACCCCAGAATCCAAAGCACTTCCGAATAAGGCAGCCCATTTTCTTCCATTGGCTCCTGAAACAGATGTACAAAAATGTGTGTCAGCAAAAAGCCAATTCCTGCGCATGCCGGAATGGCAAATGCAATTCCCGCAATGTAATTGCCTGCCGTTCTTCCGATCAGGTAAATCAAAACAACCGCAGCCAGCACAAACACAAAAACCAGCAGCATGTAAAGCAGCATATAGAAACCAAATGGCAGATTTTTACACCACAACTGCAGTCCCGTATCATCGATACAATCGCCTTTCCAGAATACCGCCAGTCCTTTTATGACATAAACCAGTACATAAATACCAAATTGTACGATTCCCACAAAACCGCAGCAGGCCACAAGTGCCTGAAACTGCCTGTCAAAAAGTTTCCGCCCGGTAGCAGTCGTTGCATACAACGGCAGCACATGACATAACCGTTCCCGTATCAGATACGGCAGTGCAAGGATTGCAAAACAAATCAGAAGCAGAATTCCCATCATTCTCATATCTTTTTCTACAATATAAAAAATTCCACCCGGCATTAGAGAGATACTGTCTCCATTCTGTAAATTTTTGTATTCATCCAGCCGATCGAGCACCTGAAGTTCAAAAAACAGTTTTGACCCTTTTGAATCCTCAAAGACCAGACGCGACAGTTCCTGATCGATTTTCTTTTCCTCATCGGTTAAAGTATCCTTATCAAAAAATGTTTCCTGTGTCTTCGAAAATTCCTGATAATTCGTAATTTTTGCATCTGCAAGAACCTGATCCGCCGCAATGATCCGGGTGTATGCCTCTTCCAGTTCTTTTCTTTTTTCATCCAGCTTCGACCAGTCCTCACGCGGCAGCGAAGTTCCCCAGCTTTCGATCAGTTCGGCGTAAAACGGCATATCATACTGGGAATTTGTTGTCTGCCCTCCCGCCGGATAAATCGTCACTTCTAAAAACAAATGATAAAACAGCACCGTAAATACTGCTATAACAAGCAATACCCGGATATCCATGATTTTTTTACATTCTTTTATCAATATTTTCATGCCGGTTCCTCCTGATATGTAACCAGAAATACATCTTCCAGATTCGGCGTACAATTCCTGCTGCCTTCCTCCGGCTTGCTGCTGTAATAACGCACCTGCATATGTTCCTGCTCCTGCCGCACAGAAAGAATCAGATGCGTGTCTTGAAATGCATCAAACGCACGGTCTTCCATCACGCACTCATACACCTTTCCATCAAGCGTTTTACAAATATTGGAAACCGTGTCCATCCGGTATAGTTTACGTTCTTTTAACAGAATCACCTGATTGGCATTCGACTCAATATCCGACACAATATGCGTGGAAAGAATGACGATCCGGTCCTTTGACAACGTTGACAGGATATTGCGGAAGCGCGCCCGCTCTTTTGGATCAAGTCCCGCAGTCGGTTCATCCAGTATCAGAATTTTCGGATCATTTAACATTGCCTGTGCAATTCCCACCCGCTGGATCATTCCTCCGGAAAATTTTTTCATTTTCTTGTCTGCCACATCAGAAAGTCCGACCAGTTCAAGCAGTTGTTCTATCTTTTCTTTTGCGGTCTGCTTTGGCATATTTTTAAGTGCTGCCAGATAATCCAGATACTGCACGGGTGTGTTGTTTTTGTAATATCCAAACTGCTGCGGCAGATACCCCAGCAGATCCCGGTATTTTTCCCCGAGCTTTGCAACAGGAATCCCATCCCATAAAATTTCTCCCTGTGTAGGAACCAGCAGGGTTGCAATCATTTTTATGAGAGTTGTCTTTCCCGCACCGTTTGGGGCAAGCATTCCGTAAAGCCCATGCTCCATCTCAAGACTGATGTCTTCCACCGCCGGAAATTTTCCGTAACTTTTGCTAACATGCGAAAGAGTAAGCATCTTTTTTTTCCACCTTTCCTATTGATACGAACAAAAGACAAAAGCTTGCGGCAGTGACCGCGCCGTGCACCGCCAGCGGAACCGATGTAAAAAGAAACATCTGCACGCCAGTTCCCGCAAGCCTTGCAATCACGCACACACACGCCCAGACTGCGATCAGACCTGCATAAAACAGACCACCCGCGCCTTTGTGGCAGGCATATACACAGACCGAAGCAAACAAAAACACACTGCTACTTCCCAGCAGAACCATACTCACAAATGCTTTTCCCGAAACATCCGTAAATAAAGCTGCTCCGGTCACATTGACCAGTATCATGATCACGCCTGCATACAGCATGCGAAGTCCCGACAGATAGCTCTTGGAATAATGAAGCGAGCCGATCAGCTCCTGCATATGGTTCTGCGCATCCAGCCACCATGCCAGCACCGCAAACACCAGAAAACAGACAGGAAATCCTAAAAACACGATTATCATCTGTGTTTCGGGCTGCTTTGCATATGACTGTCCAAGCCATCCGATTCCCAGATACAGACAGGCAACTATAAGCCAGATACTTCCGCTCTGATAAAATATGGCACGAATGCCCGGTCCCCAGTAAATTTCTTTGCTTCTTTCCCACAGACTCTGCCTCTTTGGTATTGCTTTTTCCACAATCGCACGACATTCCTTCTGCATAACGCTATCCTCCGGGAATTCTACTGGAAGCAGTGGTATCTTCTGTTCTTTCTTCCATTCCTTTTCCTTCATCTTTGCACCTCCTGCCGAATCCTTTTTAACATCTGGTAAAACCGAGTCTTTACGGTACTCTCCGCAAGATCCATCTCCTCTGCAATCTGCGCAAATGTCTTCTCCTCAAAGCATTTTTTCTGAAAAATGCGAATCCATTCGCGCTCATAGGAAACGACAATATCCATAATCCGGCGAATCTCTTCTTTTTGAACCATATGCTCCGCCAGATCACGCACAGTTTTTTCCTCCTCTGTTTCCCATTGCAGGGGCTGTTGCAGTTTTTCCTTTTTATAACTTTTACTGCGATAATAATCTGTGATCCTGTTGGCTGCCACACGGTATGCCCAGGTGCGGAAGCCCGCCTTTTTCTCATCAAACGCATAAATCCCCTGCAAAACCGTAATAAAAATTTCCTGTGTCAGATCAAGCGCAAGTTCCCTCTCTCCGGTCTGCCGGTAGGTAAACGCATAGATTTCCCGGTAATATCGCCGGATCAGTTCATCCGCCGCTTTTTTATCCTGTTTTTTCTTAATTCTGCGGATTAACTGGTTGTCCGTCTGCATGCATGTTCACCGCCTTTATCTCCGTTCACTCAGATATACGAAATATGATACAAAATAGTTGGGATTCTGAAAAGATTTTTCAAAAACAAAAAAGAACCGGTGCAAAATCAATTTGCACCGGTTTCCTTTTGTAACACTTTTTATGCTTCCTTCCGCAGTTCCTTTGCCGCCTCCACAAGATGTTTCAAGCTGGCAACGGTCTCCGGTACGCCGCGGGTTTTTAATCCACAGTCCGGATTTACCCAGAGCTTCTCCGGAGCGATACGGGTGAGCATTTTTTCAAGTGCTGCCTTGATTTCCTCTACTGACGGTACACGTGGGGAATGGATATCGTACACGCCCGGTCCTACCTCCGTCTTGAAATGGTTCTCCTTTAAAGAATCCAGAATCACCAGATCGGAACGGGATGCCTCAAACGTAATGACATCGGCATCCATGTCGTCGATTGCGCGGATGATATCGGTAAACTCGCTGTAGCACATATGGGTGTGGATCTGTGTCTGTGCGTCCACACCGCTGTGTACCAGCCGGAATGCCGGAATTGCCCAGTCAAGATATTCTTTGTACCAGTCACTCCTGCGCAGCGGAAGCTTCTCACGGAGCGCCGCCTCGTCAACCTGGATCACACGGATACCGTTTGCCTCAAGATCGAGCACCTCATCCCGAATGGCAAGTGCGATCTGATAGGTGCTTTCCTTTAAGGAAATGTCCTCACGCGGAAAAGACCAGTTTAAAATCGTAACCGGACCGGTCAGCATGCCCTTCATCGGCTTCTTTGTCAGGCTCTGTGCATAAACGGACCAGTCCACGGTCATCGGCTTTTCGCGGGATACATCCCCCCAGATGACTGGCGGCTTCACGCAGCGGGTACCATAAGACTGTACCCACGCTTTCTCTGTAAACAGATAGCCGCTCAACTGCTCACCGAAATATTCCACCATATCATTTCGCTCAAACTCACCGTGTACCAGCACATCCAATCCGATTTCTTCCTGAATCTGCACCCAGTCTGCGATTTTCTTTTGATTAAATTCTACATAGGCGTCTTCACTGATCTCTCCCTTGCGACGTGCTGTGCGGTTCTTCTTGACATCTGCAGTCTGTGGGAAAGAACCAATCGTTGTCGTTGGAAATAGTGGCAAAGCAAACGCTTTCTTTTGAATTGCTTCGCGCTCTTTAAACGCTGGAAGTCTGGTAAAATCTTCCTCCCTGATCGCTGCTACACGCTTCTGTACCGCAAGGTTTCTGCAATCCGGACGGGTAGCAAACAAAAAGGTATTTTCCAGAAATGCCGCATCCAGTTTGTAATCAACGTCTGCCAGTTTCTTTAACTCTGCCAGTTCCTGCAGCTTCTCCTCTGCAAATGCAAAGTGCTCGGTATATTTTTCCGGAAGCTTTGTCTCATTTTTCAATGTATATGGCACATGAAGCAGCGAGCAGGAAGTATTTAACACCACATTGATGTTCTTCGCCTTAAGCGCATTGATCACTTTCAAAGTCTTTCCGTAGTGGTTCTTCCAGATATTTTTTCCATTGACAAGTCCTGCAAACAATACCTTATCCTGTGGAAAACCATTTGCTTCTACCAGTTCTTTTGTTTTTCTGCCCTCTAGGAAATCCAGACCGATCCCGTCAAAAGCAAGCGCTGTGATATTGCCATAACAGTCACGCACATCCCCGAAATAGGTCTGTAACAGTACTTTGCCTGGTCCCTTTTTTTCAAGGATTCCCTGATATAAGGTTTCGAATAATGCAATGTCTTCACTGGTCAGATCATGCACCAGATATGGTTCGTCAAACTGTACCCATTCTGCGCCGGCTGCAACAAACTTCTCAAGCAACCCTGCGTATGCAGCGATCACGGCATCTGCATAATCTGTGGCCTGTTTCTTTCCCACATAACGTAGGAGTTTTAACAGGGTAAATGCACCGATGATTACCGGTTTTGTGGTAATGCCAAGGGCTTTTGCCTCTGCAAACTCGTCAAAGGGCTTGGTTCCGGCAAGTTTGATCTCTGTATTATCATCGATTTCCGGTACCATGTAATGATAGTTGGTGTTGAACCATTTTTTCATGGCAAGTGCCTTGACATCCCCGGCTGCTCCCTGATACCCCCTTGCCATGGCAAAATAGATATCCAGTGCAGAAAGTCCAAGCTTTGTGTAGCGCTCTGGAATAATATTGAATAATACTGCCGTATCCAATGTCATATCATAGAAAGAAAAATCATTTGACGGAATGAAATCCAGTCCGGTATTTTTTTGTAATGTCCACTGGGTTTTGCGGATTTCTTTTGCGGTATTTTGTAATTCTTCCACAGAAATCTCACCGCGGAAATATTTTTCTGTTGTAAATTTCAGTTCCCGTAAGGCCCCCACTCTCGGGTATCCGATAATTGATGTTTTCATTATGCTCTCCTGATGTACAATGTTATAAAGTTCATCCAGAGAAGCGGCCACTTCTTTTGTTGCGCTTTAGTATAGCACAAGTCAAATTTATTGCATAATACGATTTTCTACCGGTTTACCATAGTTTCAAACTATATCAGTTTTATTTGACAAACGCCCTCTGGTTTCATATGCTTATTAATAGATTTGTCCCTATTTACATTTGTGTGTCTGATAGCTGTTTTAGTCAATGGTTCTTTATGACATTTACATTGAATATAGAAACATACATTTCTATGGATGGGTTTAACAACATCAAATGTTGCAATGAAATCAACGCCACCATCAAAGCCTGCCTTATATCTTTCTGGGTCAGCTTCATTAAATTGTGGTTTTAAGGTAATGAGTACAAGCATTAACCAACGTCTATGAGGCTATTTTTCAAACACCAAGATATAGAAAATATAAAATATTTTTTAGAAAGGAAAATTTTTATAGAAAATAAATTACAGACATTAGCTTGGCTGTAGTCTTTTTAAACAGCATATGTTAGACTACTGTTATACAATTGGTATTTATAGAAAAAATCAAACAGCTAGGAGAGCATTTATTTATGAATAGTTTTACATATGCATTGGAACAAAGAAATTTGGAAGAATTAAGAAAGTATCCTAAGGCAGACTTGCACAATCATTTTGTGCTTGGTGGAAATAGAATGTTTATATATCAGAAAACTCGTAAAAAAATTGAGCCATTAGTTAATCCTTTGTCATCAATGGATGAGATGAATCAATGGAGTCAAAAATATATTGATCAAGATTTTAATAGCACTGCGATGAGAAAATTTTTAATCAGAGCAACCTTTGAACAAGCCAAGGAAGATGGAGTAACTGTGCTTGAAATTGGTGAAGATGTGTGGGGCTTAAATGAATTTTTTAATAATGATATTGATGAGTTGGTTAATGCTTTTACAAGTGCTCAAAAAGAAGTCGCTCCCGATATAGAATTAAGGCTCCAAATTGGATTATCAAGACATTGTCCTATCAGTTATTTAGAAGATTGTTTATCGCTTTTTTGGGGAAATAAGAATTTTTATTCTATTGATTTGTACGGTGATGAATTAGCACAACCTATCGAAAATTTTAAAGGAATTTATCGGCGTGCAAAAAAAGAAGGATTAAGGCTAAAAGCGCATGTTGGAGAATGGGGGACTGCCAAAGACGTAAGAACAGCAGTAGAGGAATTAGAACTTGATGAGGTTCAACATGGGATAGCAGCAGTCAGCGATGAATCAGTAATCCGCTTTTTGGCAGATAATAAAATCAGATTAAATATTACGCCAACAAGTAATATTTTACTTGGAAGGGTTGCAGATATGTCTATGCATCCGATTGGAAAACTGTATCGTAGTGGTGTTGATGTTACTATAAATTCTGATGATGTATTAATATTTGATTCAGATGTATCCAAAGAATATCTACGGCTTTATGAGTCTCAGTGCTTAACTGCAGAAGAATTAGAAAACATAAGAAAAAATGGACTGAAACCTATAATTGTATAGACAAATCCTTGTCAATTACAAGAGACATTGAAAGAGCCAGTCCATTCAAGGTGCTGGCTCTTTCAAAATTCAAATCTAATAAATTGCACGACAACTTAGTGAAAAAATGAATACCCATTAGTGTAAAAATGAATAAAACATGTAGAAACGAATAAATATTCATGTTAGTTTAATCTAATAGGCAGAAGGAACACTTTTCCGAAAAGGGAGATAGATTTTTATCGCCCCAAAAGAGAAACTGATTATGCAGACAAATTTTCATTTATATCCACCGGAATACGATCGTACAACAAAACAGCCAATGAAGGATTTCGGGTTCATCGAATCGTTAAAAATCGACTCCATGGTTGTTCTGATCAAAGAAAGCTATCGCGGATTCGCTGATCTGTCACTGGAAAACTATTTTTCCACAGATGAACAGGTTCTTGATTACCGCCTCGGGGTTGTCGAAGATCTTGTTAACAATCCCAATCTGTACGAAACATTCGGTAAGGCTGTATCCATGATCTACAACATCAACGATATGCGCCGCGCGATGAGTTCCGAATTTACCATTGATTCTTCGCTCCGCTCTGTGCGGTACCTGGAATTATATGTGGAAATCGTCACACTGTTTGCCGATAATTTATCACAGGCTGCGCTGCAATCCGAAGGCATGAAAAATTTCCAGAAAGAAATCAATGGAATTGCACAGAGCAGCGAGTTTCAAACGCTAAGCTCTGAGCTTTCCAAGATGGAAACAAATTTCGGATACTTAAAAAGCGTAACGCTTGGCATCAATTTAGACGGAAATCTCTGCCCGATGGAAGCCGGATATATTGCAACCGAAGTGCTCACCGGCATCGGCATTATCGGCTGCTGTGGGCTTTATGTCACACACATCCACGATCTGACACAACAACTCGATGTCTACAATTCCCATCCTGAAAACCGCGGAAAAATTGACAACCTTGTTGCCATGATGGAAAGTAAGGAAGAAGGCACCCGAAGCTACAAGGTGATCCGGACAACCCCGGATGGCTTAAGCTATGCGAAGGATATTGCCAGACGGTATAGGCTGGATCTGGAAGATATTTTAAAGAATTGTAAATAAATCTATGGTAAACCTTGTCCCCATCCCAAATTCACTGTCCACTTCGATGGTTCCGTCATGTGCTTCGATAATTACTTTTGCAATTCAACATAACTGCACCTCCTACCGACTGGCATACAGGATAAATCCAAGTAGTCCGATTACAGCGGCACTTAACTATGCCCGCCAAAATAGAAAACAGCCTGTTGGCTTAGAAAGCACGATAACACTGATACACACGCTCCATCAAAAAATCAGAGGTTCCGGAGGACTAAAATCTCCCACAAAAATACCCTCGAAACTGCTCTCTGGTTGTCCTATATTTAACCACTAAAAATTGGGGGAAAACGACTCTCATTTAGCCAAATCTGGTCAAACCACATCATCCCGTTTATGTATAAGAAAACCCCGGAAAACCTTGATTTTCCGGGGTTTGTAAACCTTTTGATATAGCCTGAACAGTCGATTAACGCTTGCTGAACTGAGAAATCCCACAGGACAAGGGTTTGCAGAGATAATGTTGCATACTTGTTGTATGCGTAGAACTGTCCACAGAGTTCCAAAACAGCTAATGGTTCTATTATTCTTGCAATCAATTGTCTGCTTAAATATGCTGCGTCATAAAACATACCAATGATATACCGATTTGTCACTAAACTATTTGTTCCTTGCAATAGGGAAGTTCATATAGCGTATCCGGATCAATATCAATGCATTTACAAGCATCTCTATTTCCGCCTATATCCCATGCTAATGTATCATTCATGATCGTACATGTATCAATAAATACCGAAATATCCCTCAATGGTTTGAAAACTTCTTTATCCAACATATTTTTCATATCATAACATACAATTTTTCCATCTTCAAAGTAGACATACACTGTGTAGTCTTTCCTTGGTATCACTTGAACTACCTCAGGAAACATAAACAGCACCTCCTATACAAGTGGATTAATTCTATTTAACGGCTTTCCATCTTTTGATAATTCCCAATTCTGCATCAACTCATCTTGATGTAAAACACACCACGCTAGAATTAACTTTAATTGTCTTGATGGCAAAGCTCCCTTGATGCATCTAGCTGTATCAATTTCAATAATTGCCTTATTCTCATTATACTCCGCATGAAAATGCGGCGGATTATGGTCATCATAATACATTGTAACCCGAATTCCATAAAATAAAGATATTTCCGGCATATATTCACCTCCAAATACTCATTTTGATCTGTTCAAATACAGTATATCATACTTATTCCTTTTTTTATACAAAAACTCCCCAGAACAAAGATCCTGAGGAGTTGTAAATCGTATATAATTGTCCCTAAATATGCTGAATCGTATGATTCCAATTATCTCTTTGTTAACGCTTGCTAAACTTTGGTGCTCTACGAGCTGCTTTGAGACCGTATTAAACATCTCTATGGTGCGGTTTCCCTTGATATTACGGGCTTTTTCGCATTTTCTGTTGTCGGTTGTTCTATTCCTTAACCATAGAAATCGGTGATTTTTCATCAAGATTCTCTTGGTTCAAAGCATCATTCACTACCTCGAAAAGTTCCTCTGGTTTATTATACTTGACCCTCGCGTAAATGTCCATAGTTGTCTTACTATTCTCATGCCCTGCCAGATACTGAACTGTCTTAGGATCAACGCCCGCATAGAGCAGATTCGTGATGTAGGTATGCCGCAATAAGTGCGGTATTACATCGAACCCCAGGGTATAGCGAATCTTGGGATTGTTCCTCTGCGTTGTTCCTAATGTCGGCTTGACGGTATATTTGATGCTCTGTCCATTCACATATTTATAGTAGGTTCTCTCTTTCACAGAACGAACAACTACATACTGCCAAACTCTCGTAAACTGTGAATAGGAAAGTGGTTGCCCTTTGCTGTCAGCAATCACATACTCCGATATGGAATTTGCTTTTGCTTCCCGCAGACAGTCCACCAGACACTTCGGAATGGGAATATCCCTTTTAGCTGCCTTTGTCTTTAAGACGGTGGAGATCACTGGTCTGTTATGCTCTGCGCGCCATGCACGTTGTACAGAAATATATGTGGTGGATTCATCCAGGAATACACACTCCCATTGCAATGCAAGAATTTCTTCCCGACGTAGACCGGCATACAAGCCTGTCATAATAAAGAGATACGGCGGTAGTCCTTTCACCGTATCCAGCAGAACTGCAACCTGCTGGTCCGTTAAGGCATCTTTCTTTTTCGATGCTTTTCCACCCTTTGCTGAAATTCCAACGCATGGATTATGGGTTATCAGCTGACTGCGCTCTGCCGAATAGAAAACACACTTGATCAACATATTTACCGTAGCGTATAATCCTTCCGACTTTTTTGACAGTGGAACAAGTGCCAGGCGAATATCATCCGCAGTTACTTCTTCCATATACATATCTCCCAGAGACTTGATGACGTAGCTCCTCATGTTCTGGTTATACCCCTTCATGGTAGCCGCAGACACCTTTGCCGACTGCATCAGCAGCCATTTTTCACAATACTCGGCAACCGTCGGATGCTTCCGGCGAAAGATGATTTCCTCCACCTGTCTCCGGGCCTCCAACTGCTTTTCATATAATTCTTCACAGGTGGTCGCATATAAGCTGACCTGCTTTCCATCGGCATCTGTAATTCTGGTTCTGTAATACAGTGTTCCTTTTCTTGTAACCGTTCCGTACTCTGGAACGCTTTGCTTTTTCTTAGCCATACAAATCTTGTCCTTCTCATTAACACTGACAAAAAAAACAAAAAACAGGCGCATCAAATGAAATTTTATCAAAAATATTTTACAAGCTGCTTTAATCCACGGCGGATACTGTCTCGGACACGGCTTGGGTCTACACCTTCTACTTCGGCAATTTCATTTACCGTCATTCCCAGATAGTATCGGGCATAAATTCGCTTTGCCTGTTTCTCCGGCAGCTTCATCACAGCGGCATAGACCTGCTCCCGAAACTGTTTTTCCTCCAGAACCATCTCCGAAAAAATGGCAACAAAAAACGCCAGATTTCCGTGAGGGAAAACTAGCGCGCCAAGAACAGCCATTATTATACTGAATTACATGGAACGATAATGCCGATGCAATGTTATACTTGCCCGGAGGAGGAGCAATGCTTTTTTTAACTGATGTAGATCATGTGAGCTTTGAAAAAGCAAACGAGACGCGGCAAAATAACCTCCAATCGGCTACCGTGTCCCTGCAAGTCGTCATAGGTTTGTGCAAACGCAAAGAAACGGCGGCTCTGAAAATCAAAGCCGCCGTTTCAAATGGGCGTGTCAAATTGTCTGCTCTACGACGGCTTTTTTTCTTTTGCCGTCGTGCGGCAGATTAAAATATTGAATTACAATTCATTGATGGTTGCAGTAATCGGCATGTTACAGATGCGTTTTGCCGGAGCGAAAGGTGCAAGAAGAGAAGTGAACACAAGCAACACCAGTATTTCTCCAATAGATGTTAAAGGGATTTGCCATGCCGTTCCCCAATAATTTGTAATCATCTGCGAATAGAGAAAATGATGCAGCGGTAATCCCAGACCACAACCTGCGAGGAGTCCAAGCGTAGTGTACGTGGCGGTTTCCATGAGAATCATCTTCTTGATTTGTAAACTATCCATCCCCACTGCACGCATGGCTCCGTATTGATTTGTTCTTGCAGACACGCTCATAGAAATACTGTTTACCGTATGAATAATAGTAATCAATGTGATCACGGCGAGAAATCCATAAACAAACAGGCAGAACATAAAATAGGTATTTTGTGTGTCTTTGTTTTGCGCCAGTCGATCATAAAAGCGATAATGTCCATTTGCCAATACGTGAAGCTCATTTACATTCTGCTCTGTTGCTTTTTTGGACAGCTGTACGTCAAGAACAGCATAGGCATCTTTGCCTGTAATTTCCTTGAACGTTTTCTCTGAGCAAATCACAGTTGGCTGATCCGATGTATCAAAGGGACTATCTTTCAAGACTCCAGCCACGGTAAGCTCTGTCTGCTCCAGCTGAATCGTATCTCCAACCTTTAAAGAATTGCTTTTATCAAAAACCGTCAGTACACCGTTGCCTTCAGAGACAGCCGATATATCACCTGCAATCAAATCTTCAGCTGCCCACTGAAACTGCTGATTCTCATAAGAAATCAAATCAATTTGCCCCAATTTTCCTTCATATTCTGCAGGAAGGCTTTGATACATCCGCCCAAATACCCGCTTTACATACGGCCGGCTTTCCACCTCTTTGGCAAAACTTTGTTTAATGTCGCACAGATTATCAGGACTACTATAAAAGACATCTGGTGCCCATGGCTTTAAGGGATTGAGTGCCATATTCACCCATTGTATAAGAACAGAAAAGCTCAAAATCATAATGATGCTGAGTGCAAAGGAGCCAGTCATGAGAAGTAGATTTTTGGGAGAGGATACAGCATGATGAATCCCCAAGGCCATCTCAATTTTCAAAAAGTTCTGCTTGATTGGCCGGGATGTGTTCCAATTTTCGGAAAGATTTCCGGTAACAGCCGCAACCGGAGAAACACCTGCCGCCCGCCTTGCGGGAGAGATGGAAGATAACAGCACGGTCAAAACACCAACAACAATTCCGCTGATGATACCGACACTACTAATCCCAAATAGCGGAATCTGTACAAATTCAGCGCCCGCACCAAACCGGAGCAGTGCACAAAGCATCCATGTGCCCACAATCCCAACTATCACGCCAATCGGAACCGCTGTTTTGCACCAATAGAGTGCTTCCAACTTGACTATGTGCATAACTTGTGCCCGGCTTGCTCCAATACAACGAAGCATTCCAAAAAATTGTGTTCTCTCTGCGGTTCTGCTGTTCAAGCTTCCCGCAATCATAAAGACTCCCGCAGCCAAAACCAGAACAAACAAGATTGCAGCTACAAGGTACATTCCCATGACATAAGAATCACTGCTGAAGCCCGTCAATCCCAGCAAAGCCGTGTTTTCGGATAATGTTTCGTCGGTAAAGCCATATGTTTTCCGCAACTCTGCAATCACCTTACGAATATGGATATTCTCGTAAAAGCGCACAAAACAAACGGGAGCAAGCTTACTTCCTTCTGCTTTTGCAAGACTTTGGAAGGAGTCCCAATTTAGAAAAGCCCCCACAATGTCGGCATCTGTGGTAATGGTAACATCTCCTCCAAAACCGGAAATCGTATAGCCAAAATCTCCAGCTGGTGTATGTACGGTAATCGTCTCTCCAATCTTCAGAGAAAGCAGTTCTTTTGAACGATTCGAAAGTAAAATTTCATCCTCTTTTGTAGGATATCGGCCTTCAGTCAAATTGTCATAGATCTCCGTTAGAATCGCATTATCACCACCTACGATGACGCAGCTTTTTCCATTGATCGTATAGTCTTCGGATAAATCAAAGTTCAGTCCGTCATAACGGGAGGACGTCATCACATCTGTTCGCTGTGCGATTTGCTCAATCTGTTGCTCGGATGGCTCCTTCAACATGATATGCCAGTTCCCATGTTCTTTGATCACTCGTGTCTTTTCCATTCGGATCGCCATATCTGCCATGCTGAAAATCATCGTAACCAACAGCACTGAGATAATGATGCACAGCATCGTCATCCTATTCTGTCTCTTCCGCACCTTTGCAGAAATCGGAATAAGGCTAAGATAGCTTTTCATTCGCGGCACCTCCCGAAGTCGGTCAGTACACCGTCCGATACCTGCAAAACCCGGTCAGCCGTTTGCGCGATACTGCGATTGTGGGTAATCATAATGATGGTTTGTTCGTATTTTTTCGACGCCTCTTTTAGCAAGGCAATGACCTCGCTGCTATTCTGCGTGTCCAGATTGCCGGTCGGCTCGTCAGCTAAAATCAGGGCTGGCCGGGTAATCAGTGCCCGCCCAATTGCCACACGTTGCTGCTGACCACCGGAAAGCTGGCTCGGCAGGTGATTTCGGCGCTCTTTCAGATTCAGCACCGCCAGTAGTTCTTCCAGATACTTTTTGTCCGGCTTCTGGTAGTCCAGCAACACAGGGAATATGATATTCTGCTCCACTGTCAGCTCCGGCACAAGGTTGAACGCCTGAAAGATAAAGCCGATATTCCTACGCCGAAACACGGTCAACTTCTTGTCGTTCATGGAAAAAATGTCCTTGCCGTCGATCAGCACCTTGCCTGACGTAGGCGTGTCCAATGCGCCGATCATGTTCAGCAGTGTACTTTTGCCGGAACCGGATTCTCCAACGATTGCCACATACTCTCCTTTGGGAACAGAAAAGCTAACATCTTTCAAAGCCTTGACCGCGGTTTCCCCGTTGCCATAGGTTTTACAAATATTTTTGACTTCTAACAAGTTCATAGTGCAAACACCTCTTTCTCAATAATTTTGCTGTCGTAAACGGGTGGACTTTCGTTCCCTGTCTACGATGGAAAGAATAGCACCCTAATATTACTGTAGCCCTACAACCAGCCTACAATTTTGTAGGAATTGGGAAGTTCATTATAAAACTCGTTCCAATTCCTAATTCACTTTCCACTTCTATTAGGCCCCCATGAGCTTCGATAATCGCTTTTGCCAACGGCAGGCCAAGCCCGATCCCCTGTGTATCCTTTGAAAAACGGCTGCGATAAAACCTTTTGAAGATATGGTGTAAATCTTCTGGATGAATTCCGCACCCGTTATCCTTTATTGTGATTTGAACAGCGGATGGTAGTGCCGTCCATTTGATGTAAATGGTATCGCCCTTTCCCGTATGGTCAAGTGCATTTTTTACAATATTGCCAATCGCTTCGCCCAACCAATCACGGTCACAGAAAAGAGAAATATCATCTGCACCAGATAATACGATCTCTTTCTGTTCCTGCTTGGCACGATATGCAAAGTGTAGCTCCAAATCCTGCATCATATCCGCTACATTTTCTATTTCCTTTTCAAATGCAATAGAACCAGCGTCCAACTTTGTGATTTTAAGAAGGCTTTGCACCAGCACTTCAATACGGTCAAGCTCCTGCTCGGACAGATTAGCAAATTCTTTCACAGATGACACTTCTATATCCTCGTCCTGAAGCAGTCCGTTATAAATGTTCAGAGCCGCCAGCGGTGTTTTCAGTTGGTGTGAAATGTCGGAGATTGTATTTTTCAAAAACTCTTTCTCTCGTAACTCGTTATCTGCATGGGCATTTAACACTGCCGCTAAAGAATTGATGGAATGAAACAGTCGGTACAATTCGCCCTCATTGTCACATTCAATACGGGCATTGCGATCACCATCAAGATACGCATTGATTTGTAATATCGCCTGCTCCATGATCTGATTTTGCCGATTAAAATATACAAAGCAGACTGCCCATACAGCACCGCCAGCCAATAGAAAAAGGATTAGCAATAACAGAGAAAGCCGGCGATATGACAGCCATAGAAAAACCTCGGCTAAGAGAAATGTAACCCCCAAAACCAGTGAAAGCGAAAGAAATAGATTTTTGATTTCTTTATTTGCCAGTATCTTCATTCTGCACCTCACCCGATAATATTCCATTTATATCCCATACCTCGAACAGTCAGGAGCATTTGTGGTTCACTTGGATTATCCTCGATCTTCATACGAAGCCGACGCATATAGACCGTAAGGGTACTACTGTCGATATAATTCCCGTCGCAATCCCATAGCTTATCTAAAATTTGTCCCTTTGTCAGCACCATGCTTGGGTTTCTCATAAACAAGCACAGTAGCTTGTATTCCGCGGCAGTCAAATCCAACAGCTCCCCATTTTTGAAAACCTGTCCTTGCAGCAAAAGAACTTTGATGCCATTCGACTGCAATTCTGTGTCTGCTGCTTGAAAAGAATTTGCACGTCGAAGTAAGGCATTAATCCTTGAAACGAGAACCCCCAGTTTGAACGGTTTTGTGATATAGTCATCACCTCCAATATCCAGCCCCATAATAATACTTGTTTCCTCATCCGAAGCCGTCAGAAAAATAATTGGCACCTTTGATGTAAGTCGAACTCTTTTGCAAAATTCAAAGCCAGACCCATCTGGCAGAGATACGTCCAACACCAACAAATCATATTTTCCGTCTGTCCACAATTCCTCCGCTTCTTTGAGCGTTCTGGCGATATTTAATTCAAATCCCTGCTTTTTGAAAGCAAAAGAAAGCCCATTAATCAGGCTTAGATCATCTTCAAGAAGTAATATATTACTCATACTTTTCTGCCTTCCCTTGTTTTGTCCTTCCGTCAATCGGCTTTTCTGCGTTCTTTGGGATCAGCCAAACACCAGCCATCTTTACAGCGCCGGGGATACGCCCAGCAGCGCAATAGTAATTTACTCTACGAGGTGTCACGCCCCATTTTTCGGCGGCCTCTTTTAGTGTCATATAATCCATTATGCACCTCCACAGAGTACATTATAGTTCTTTGTCTCGAACAATACAAGTTTATCACCAATTGTAGCTCTATAAAATCGGCATAATCATACTGATTGTTAGGCATAATAAGGTCATTCCATCATATAAACCGGAACGATACAATATTATTGAGGTGAACGATTATGCCGATTGATGATTTAACTGCTTTGGGGCAAAAAATGCGGGAAGCCCGAAAGAATAAAGAACTGACAGAGTCGTCCGAGAAATTTGAAACGAATTGAGCCAGTGAGAGAATCGTTAAAATTCACTCACTGGCTCTTTTCATTTTAAGAGAGCTAGTTCGTCTAACACTATATGTATCATCAAATGAAAATTTATCTGTTTTATAATTTCTTCACGAAACATTATTTCCAACTGAATAAGAAATATTTTTTACTTATTTCCATATTACGCTTTGCCTTCGTTCAAATAACCCAGGCTTGTTCAAAAAACCTGATGGATATGCACTGACAAAATCATTATCTTTTTTTCCTAACCACATGAACAATTATAGCAATCACAACGATTGCGGCAACCATGCCAATTAGGGGGAGCCATGTGTCTACGATACTTTGAAACACAGCCTCCCATTTTACATTTTCAGGTAACATGATTTACACCTCCAATTTCTTTTGCTCTGTAACAATGCGTTTACAAGATAGATAGGTTGCAAGGAAATAACTCCCGTAAACAATGAGGAAAAGAATAATAGTCAATCCGATATTTGTTGAAATATGGATATTCATAAATTCCTCAACGACAGTCATTGCTTTGCCGATTAAGAAAGCCGAGTATATTCCGGCAACAGTCAACGGAATTGCAAAAAACACAACCGTCTGCGTAAAAAGTGTTCGGTTAATTTGCTTGCGCTTGGCTCCCAACTTTTGCAGCAATCCATATCGGTAAATATTGTCCGTCGTTTCTGTGAGCTGTTTTAGTGCCAAAAGAGCAGCACAGATCAGCAAAAAGATTAAGCCGATATAACAACAAAGGAAACTCACCAAAGCATTGAGTCCGTAGAACATTTCATACATCATGTTCTTTTCTGCGTACCGATAACCATGCGCTTCGTCCAATCCAATAGGGATCATCTTTTGCAGGATTTCATTAGAATCCGCATCCGGCTTATATTGTACCAAAAGCACATTAATGTCTTTTTCGAGGCCAGCCACTACATGATCTGGGACAATGATTGTTCCGCGATCATTGTTTCCAACAGAAGTCATAAAATATGTTTCTTGCAAAACTTCATCGGATGCACGCAGTAAGGTTGTTCCGCCTATTGTGATTTCCAAATGATTTTGTAAGGCCAGAGAAACATATTGATATGTCCCAGTGTAATTACAATTTAACAAGTATTGGTCATCGTTCAGCGTGATTGGCTCTTTGCCCTGCATAGCCAAAGCACGATTGAAGTCCGAAACGGGAATTATGGCAACTTTGCTATTGGAAACTTCCTCATCAATAGGCCACAGCTCGACATTCTGACCTTCAAATAGCTCTGAATAGGTCATATCTGCCTCATAAATGCTGATTTGCTCCATGTTTTCGGCGTAATCACGCATTGCAACATCATGTGTGGCAAGATACTCGGAAATGTTGCTGTCTCCATCAGTGGAAACATTGGAAAGTACATTCAAATCATAGGGGGTTGCAGCTTTTGATAATTCATTCATTGCAAGAGCTGTGCTTGCCCCAATAGATACAGCACAGATGGTAATGGTCAGCAGGCCACAAACAATCGTCACCACAAGATAATTCGTGCGAATTTTACTTCCGATTTGGCGTACAAGGAATGTGTTCAAACCTTTCAGATAAAACCCTTTACCAGCTCTTACCACTTGGATGAAAACAGTGGATAATGAGTTGAACAACAGAAAGGTTCCAACAACCAAAGCTGCTCCCGCAATTTGAAAAGACATATTTTCACGAGATGGCAGTATTCCGTTTTTGTTGAACAGCACAGCGGAAATCCCTATGCAGATCAGGGAAAGCACAAACAGACAGAGCGGCAAAACACGATTTTCTGCTTTTATGCTTTCGTTTTTTCTGCTGGCCGTCAATAAGTCAATCAATTTGACATTGGTTACAGACCACACATTGAAAAGCATTACGATAAAGAAGATGATCGCAAAACAAAGCACTGTCTGTCGAAATGCTCCAGCAGAAAATACGATTTGAAATTTATCCAATTCAATCGCAAAAAGTTTTAATGCAACCAAAGAAAGTCCTTGCGAAAAGAGCAACCCAAGAACCAAACCTGAAACCAAAGCAATGACACCAACACAAAGAGTTTCACCGGCAAACAGCCGGGAAATGCGTCTTTTTTTCATGCCGAGCACCATATATACGCCCAATTCTTTTTTGCGACGTTTCAAAAGAAACTGGTTGGCATAGATAATCAGAAAAGCCAATACTACCGCAATGACAACAGAAAGCGCCGACAACAGTATGCCGAGTTGGTCGTATAAAAGCGAACCGGTTATTCCCATATCGGAAAAAGCTGGCTGATCGGAAATTGAGTTGAAGGCATAAAACAGACTGACCGAAAGCGTCAGTGTAAGGAAATAAATCAGATAGTCCCGGATATTCTTATGAACATTTCGGAAGATCAGCTTAAATGAGGTCATTTTGCTCACCTCCCAAGACGGAAACCACTTCCAGAATCTTTGCAAAAAAGTCTTTGCGTGTGTCCGTCCCTCGGTGCAGCTCATTGAACACCTGCCCGTCTTTGATAAACAAAATGCGATGGCAATAGCTGGCGGAAAAAGCATCATGCGTTACCATTAGGATTGTTGCCGCAAGCTGTTCGTTCAATTCCGTCAGCATCGTCAACAGCATCCGCGAGGAATTGGAATCAAGAGCGCCGGTAGGTTCATCAGCCAGTACGATTGCTGGATTTGTTACCATTGCTCTTGCAGCGGCTACCCGCTGCTGTTGGCCGCCGGACATCTGATAGGGATATTTGTTCAATACTTCCTGAATGTTCAGCGCCTTTGCAATCTGCGGGACACATTTTTGAATCTCGCTGGGTTTGGTTCCTGCGATAGATAAGGCCAGAGAGATATTTTCGTAGGCTGTCAGAGTATCCAGTAGATTGAAGTCCTGAAAGATAAAGCCCAGCTTTTTTCCGCGAAAGTCTGCAAGCTGTGATCCGTGAAGCGTCGTAATGTCCTTTCCCTCCACATAAATATGGCCGCTGGTAACGGTATCAATCGTAGAAATGCAGTTCAGCAAAGTGGTTTTCCCGGAGCCGGAAGAACCCATAATACCGAGAAACTCACCTTTACGCACAGAGAAAGAAATATGATCGACGGCTTTTGTCAGGTTGCCCTTGTTACCGTAAAATTTTTGGATGTCATCCACCCGTAAAATTGTGTCGTCCATTGATTATGAGACTCCTTTCTCAAAAGCATTTTGCTTTTATATTCTTACTCTACCATAGGGGCTTATCCTGTGCCATTAAGTTAGATTACATTTACCTTACCAGAATGTAAGGTTGAAAAAAGCGAGGTTTTACAGCCCCGCCTCTTTCAAATAGCTCTCCGTAGGAAATACCATAGTTACGGTAGTCCCTTGTCCGGGATCACTGGAAACGGAAAGCACAATATTCATTTTTTTACACAGCTTTTGGCTCAAATACAGCCCAATCCCGGTTGACTTGGAATAGCGGCGTCCGTTTTCTCCAGTGAAGCCTTTGTCAAACACGCGTGGTAAATCCGCAGCAGAAATTCCAATTCCATTATCTGAAATAAAAAGGGATATATTATTTTTATCTGTTTTGGTAGAAAACTCAATTTGTAAATTGTCTTTACGATATTTGATCGCGTTGGATATGATTTGTCCGATTACAAATGTGCAACTCTTGCTATCGGCAACAATAGGAATGTCCAGATCATTCAGCACTGGTTTTCCGCCTGCTTGGATCAGAGGTTTGGAATATGTCTTTAACGCAGCATGAACTAAAGATTGCAGTGTGGTTTTTTCCACCTTGAAATCCTTTTCCACATCCGTACTGCGGGCATAGTATAGCACCTGTTCCACATAGGTATCAATTTTGCGGAGTTCATCGTCGATGCGTAGCGTAGTGGGATTTTTTTCGTTTTCTATCATCAGGCGTGCAGAGGTAATAGGGGTCTTGATCTCGTGTATCCATGAATCAATGTACTCCCGGTATTCCCGACTTGCTTGTTTTGCATTGGAAATCTGATCGTTCTGGTATTTATTGCAGCGCCGCAAAATATCCACTAAAATCTGACCTTCCAAAAAATGAGGCTGTGTCAATAGTTCACCCAAAAGCGACTTTTCTTCCATCTGTTCCATCATTTTCAGAAGTAGATTATAATAACTTCGTTTGCGGAAAAAATCATATACCAAAGCGGAAATATACGCTGCCATAAGGATCGTTTCGGCAAACAGAATAAAAGTAGCAGGGGTTTCAATTAGCCAAAGCAGGCCAAACAGTAGGAGTGCCGACACCAGCATACATATCAATGAAAAAATTCGATCTAAAAGATACTCGGATAATCTCATACGCAATACCCCAATCCACGCTTCGTTTCCAAATAGTCAGGCAAACCGATCTCTGCCAGCGTTTTCCGCAAACGAACGATATTCACATTCAAGGTGTTTTCGTCTATAAATTGCTCACTCTGCCAGAGTTCATCAATAATGGCATCACGAGGAATGATATTTCCCTTGTTTACCATGAGCAGACGCAAAATCCCCATTTCATTTTTAGTAAGAGATTTTCTCTGTCCTTGGTAACTGATTTCTGCTTTGAGCAGGTTTAGAGTTAAGCCTTTGTGTGTCAAAACCACATTGTCCTGTATTTCATAAGTTCGTGCCAGAAGTTTTTGTATGCGTGCCAAAAGAACCTGTGCATTGTAGGGCTTTGAAATATAATCATCGGCACCGATGTTCAAACTCATTAGTTCGTCAAAATCGCTGTTTCTGCTGGTAAGCACAATGATTGGAAGATTGGATTTCTGCCGGATTTCTCTGCACACCTGAAAGCCGTCCTGATACGGCAAATTGATGTCCAAAAGAATCAAGTCAGCCCCAGACGAAAGGGCGGTTTCTGCGATATGCTGAAAATCGCTACTACTAGCACATTGGTATCCGTATTTTTCAAAAAGTTGGGTAAGTTCCTCACGGATTGCTGGTTCATCTTCTATGATAAAAATTTTCATTTTGTTGCCTCCCTTGCGTTGTTCTCATATCCAACGGCTTCTCCGCAATTTTAGGGAGCAGCCAAACCCCGGCCATTTTCACAGCGCCGGGGATACGCCCAGCAGCGCAATAGTAATTTACTCTACGAGGTGTCACGCCCCATTTTTCGGCGGCCTCTTTTAGTGTCATATAATCCATTATGCACCTCCACAGAGTACATTATAGTTCTTTGTCTCGAACAATACAAGTTTATCACCAATCGCAGCTTTATATTGAATAATTTTCATATCTTCCTTGCACTCGACCGGCAGCAACGATATACTGCCTTTTTGTTAAAAGGAACCCCGCATCAACCATTCTGCTGTCACACGCATAGCCGGTAATGAGCCTGCCATTATCTGTTTTCTGTGGATTTACTACATAATCGATGATGTCACTGATCGCCCGACTTTCTGTGCGGTCTTTGCCAACATGAAGCGGCATGATTCTTGTGGTTGCCATAATGCTTCCTCCTCTCCAAACACAAAAGCTGCCACCCAACGAATCTTTATCGTCGAAGTGACAGCTTTCTGTCATTATGCACATTTTATGTTCTTTTACTATTCAAAAATTCAACCAGCTCATAGACTGTCGTTACCGGATTACTGTCTCGGCAGATCACAGCAACCTGATCTCTGGTTAATCTCTCCACTCGTTCTTTTGCGTACTGAATAGCTTCTGGCTGGTGTTCCTGCAATTCTTCAAAAACATCCACACTTTTTCCGTAATTTTCCAAATATCCTTTGTTTTTCAAGATGTCAATTACCGTAGCGGAATCTTTCAAATATCCATTCCGTTTTTCAAAATGGAGCAGATACCAATATTCAAATGCCGGATTGGAATATGCGATTTTGTACCCATGCTTCTCCGAATAGGAAATTGCAGCTTGAAGCTCTGAGTCTTTATTATCATCACAGTCAAATACACACCAAAGCTGATCTCCGTCTTTCGGATAATAATCTGCTTGAGAGATCAGAGATTTTGCGTGTTTCACCAAATGTTCCGCCGCTTAACTTTGTTCGGATCATACTCTTTTCGCATCTTGCTCATCAGGCGTCACCTCCGATAAAAGGGATTGCACCAAATCGTCCCTGAAGATAACCCTTACGCACATTTTCTCCTTTTCTTGGAGAGAAAGATGCCAACGAGTAAAGCTCTGTTGCACAAGTCTCATCGTTTTTTTCAGCAAACCAAATCTGATCTCTACGGAAGAAATTCAAGTCAAGCAGCATTGCATCGTGTGTTGTAAAAATCAGCTGCGCTCCCTTTGTATTGACAGCCTTATCCTGCACCATTTCAATCAACCTTCTGGTTAAAAGAGGATGCAGACTATCTTCAATTTCATCAACAACTAAAAGTGCGCCGTTTTCAAGTGCCTGCAACCATCCTCCGATGCGGGCAAAAAAGTGTTGTGTACCGACAGATTCCTGCTCCATTAAAAGCTGAAAGTATTCTGTTGTACCGTCCTCGTTAATAATTCGATGTGTTGTCGTAATAACCGGTATTTTACCAGAGGTATTCTTGATTGTAACATCGGTGATTCCAAGATCGGCAAGCATCAATTCTTTTAAGATTCGAGCTTTCTTATCATCACCGCTGACAATCTGGGCAACAGTTTCTGAGGTAGCTGGCTCTTCATCCATCAGGAATGTCAACTTTTCCAGGAACCACTGATAAGCATTTTCCGTCTGAGGCAGATTCCAGTCATTAGAGGACACCAGATAGAGCTTATTGTCCGGTGTTCGGTTACTCAGAGTAACCTGCTCATTTACATTTTCCCGGAACTCATACACTCCATTTTCTCTTGAAAAAATTAAGGCTTCACGGCCATTCGGCCAATGGTAAAGATACTCTTTGTAAATCTTCTTTGCATCAAAAGAAAAACCGTACGTGTAACGAACTCCCTGAAAAATAAATACCATTTCAAAAGAAGTCGGAACCTTTGTTCCTCCAAACGGCTCCCACGGCAACTTTTGTCCCTTAGAAACTTTTGCAGCATTTCCCACAACCATTTCTTTCATCGTCATCATTGCATGTAATACGTTACTTTTTCCGGCTGCATTTGCACCGTAAATTGCAAGTACGGGCAGCAATGCCTTCTTTTCATCTGGACGAAGCAGATACTCATCAAATGACTTATCCTTAGAGGCCGCAAAACTGATCACGGTACTGTTTTTTATTGACCTGTGATTTTCCACTGTAAACTGAATCAGCATAATTGAATACCTCCATTCTCAGTATTCGTATTTTCAGTCACTATTATAACAGTTAAAAATGCCTTTGTCAATATTTACGGATTGTTTTTGCAGTTTTTCTGCGAAATTTATAAATAAATTCTTTCTCAGCCATTTTTCGCAAAATATTTATCACCATTGCTGAATTGGAATCCGAGCTTCCAGTTTGCAAGTTTTAGTTCTGATTTAGCTAATCGCTTGCATAAGTAAATTCTGGCAAATCAAAATATCA
>OHBP01000049.1_pt1 | contig 96987 bp, 81 predicted proteins | sample 1577471 | NCBI WGS metagenome assembly OHBP01 (sample SAMEA3879503, study PRJEB24766) | human gut metagenome | biome: human-associated habitat; feature: feces | place: USA | collected 1985/1987
AGTACCTTGGACCGAAACCGCCAAGAAGGAGAAAATAATGAAACAGAGATTAATCTTTGCCACGGGCAACGAACATAAGATGAAAGAGATCAGAGAGATCCTTGATGAATCCAAATACGAGATCATTTCTATGAAAGAAGCAGGAGTAGACATTGACATCGTAGAAGATGGAAAAACATTTGAAGAAAATGCGTTGATCAAAGCAAAAGCGGTGATGGAAGTCACAGGACAGTTAACACTTGCAGATGATTCAGGATTAGAAATTGATGCACTAAATGGAGAACCTGGAATCTATTCTTCCAGATATCTTGGAGAAGATACTTCTTATGTGAAGAAAAACAGTGTGATCCTTGAAAGATTAAAAGATGTACCAGAAGAGAAGAGAAGTGCAAGATTCGTTTGTGCGGTCGCAGCTGCATTTCCAGATGGACAAACGAAGGTGATTCGTGGTACTATGGAAGGGATTATAGGATATGAGATCAAAGGAGAGAATGGATTTGGATATGATCCGATCTTCTATTTACCACAATATGGGAAGTATAGTGCCGAACTGAGCAGTGATGAGAAGAATGCGATCAGTCACAGAGGCGAAGCACTGAGACGTATACGAGAAGTTTTGTAAATAAAACAAGGAGAAAGTTTATGAGGATATTGGTGATCAGTGATTCCCATGGACGCAATGATGATATCGAGGGAGTTTTAAAACAGGTAGGCGACATCGATATGATGATCCATTGCGGAGATGTGGAACGTGGAGATTCATACATACGAGAAATAGCGGACTGCCCAGTAGTTATGGTCGCAGGAAACAATGATTACTACTTAGATCTGCCAAGCGAAGAAGAAGTGAGAATTGGCGATTATAAAGTATTAGTGACTCATGGACATGGCTATTATGTAAACTCAGGTGTGGATTATTTAAGAGAACATGCTTTGGAATATGGATATGATGTTGTAATGTATGGACATACTCATGTGCCATATATTGAGATTGGGGATGATGTAACGATCTTGAATCCAGGAAGTATATCTTATCCTCGTCAGCCAGGAAGGAAGCCAACATTTCTTATTATGGAGATTGACGAAGAAGGACAGGCACATTATGCCCATGGATATTACAAAGAACAGTTTGACGAATTAATGCTATAATATGAATGATGGAAGTATCGTAGGTGGTATTTCCATCTTTTTTCTGCGATAGGTTTGATTTGATAAGATAAGAAAGGGATGACAATGAAGAAAAAAGATATCATTGAAGGAAAGATCATAAAGACAGAATTCCCAAATAAGGGAACATTTATCTGCGAAGATCAGAAAGTTACAGTCAAAGGTGTCATTGATGGGCAGACGATCAAAGGGCAGGTTACCAAAAAGAGAAAAAGTGGTTGTGTGGTAAGATTGTTAGATGTATTAGAGAAATCTCCATTAGAAGATGCAAAACCAGTCTGTCCACACTTTGGAATATGCGGTGGATGTTTTTATCAGACGGTATCTTATGAAAACCAGTTAAAGATCAAAGAGGGAATGGTACGTGATCTGTTAAAAGATTATGTCAATGATGATATATGGGAAGAAATCAAAGGAAGTCCTAAAGTGCATGGGTATCGCAATAAAATGGAATTCTCTTTTGGTGATGAGGTAAAAGACGGTCCATTAGCATTGGGAATGCACAAAAAGAACACATTCCATGATATTGTAAACATCACAGACTGCCAGATTGTAGACAATGATTACAATCTGATCGTAAAATGTGCATTAAATATCGCACAACAGATGGAGCTGCCATTCTATCATAAGATGCGTCATGAAGGATATTTCAGACATTTAGTTGTAAGAAGAGCAGAAAGTTCTGGAGATATTTTGGTAAATATTGTAACGACATCGCAGGTAGAAGCAGATCTTACCAAACTTCGAGATGCATTATTAGAATTACCATTGAGTGGAAAGATCATTGGGATTCTTCATACAACAAACGACAGCCTTGCAGATGTGGTACAGGCAGACAAAATAGATATTTTATATGGACAGGATTATTTCTATGAGGAAATTTTAGGATTAAAATTCAAGATTTCACCATTTTCATTCTTCCAGACAAACACATTAGGGGCAGAGGTACTTTATAAGACTGCCAGAGATTTTGTTGGGGAGACAAAAGATAAAGTGATCTTTGATCTGTATAGTGGAACTGGAACGATCGCGCAGATGTTAGCACCAGTTGCTAAGAAAGTTGTTGGAGTCGAGATCGTTGAGGAAGCGGTAGAGGCAGCGAAAGTCAACGCAGAATTAAATGGATTGGATAATTGTGAATTTATTGCAGGAGATGTATTAAAGGTTGTGGATGAATTAGAAGATAAGCCAGACTTTATCGTACTTGACCCTCCTAGAGATGGAATCCATCCAAAAGCGATTCAGAAGATTATTGATTTCGGGGTTGAACAGATGGTATATATCAGTTGCAAACCGACAAGTCTTGCGAGAGATCTGGAAGTGTTTGAGGCAGCAGGATATAAAGTTAAGCGAGCTACAGCGGTAGATCAGTTCCCGAATACGGTTCATATCGAAACGGTTGTTCTTTTGTCCCAACAAAAACCAGATGACACGATAGAGATCGACTTAGACCTGGACGAGCTGGATGCCACCAGTGCCGAGTTGAAAGCGACCTATCAGGAAATCAAAGATTATGTGCTGAAAGAATTTGGCTTGAAGGTTTCAAGTTTATATATTTCTCAGGTAAAACGCAAATGTGGAATTGAAGTGGGAGAAAACTATAATCTTCCAAAATCAGAAAATGCAAGAGTTCCACAATGCCCGAAAGAGAAAGAAGATGCTATCAAGGCTGCCCTGAAATATTTTGCGATGATCTAAGGACATCGCTGATTTCAAGGAGGAATAACACATGAAAAGCACATTTGAAAAAATGGGTGGAACCTACACACTTGGCGCAGACGGAATTTACTATCCGAATCTTGTCAGTACAGATGAAGAACCGCATTATGGGAAATATGGAATGATGCGGAAAACATATCTGAAAGAGCATCGTCCGGCAATGTATTCACTGTATATGTTGGAAGACAGACTGACAGAACATCTGAATACTGTGGACGATGAAGCACAGGAGAGAATGGATATTCTGGTGCGTCAGATGATGGAGAGGCAGGGCATTACGGAAGAATTGAAAGTTCGTGATCAGATGGAATGGGTCAGAGCGGTAAATAATATCCGGAATGCTGCAGAAGAGATTGTGTTGAAAGAATTAGTGTATATTGAAAGCGTGGAAAGCTCCTTCGGGAGCTTTTTGCTGTTTATAAGATAAATTCTGTCGGAGCTTTTGACTTAATGATTTGATTTATAAAACTGGCAATGATACAATTAGCGTAATTTGTAAGAAAGCAGAGAAAATATGAGTGAAAAGTTACTGATTGTTGAAGATGACAAAAAATTAAATGATGGAATCCGTCTGGCTTTAAAGAATGATGCCTATTTCTTTTATCAGTGCAGAACTTTGCAGGAAGCTAGAGAAATCTTGAAAAAGGAAGATATCACATTGGTTTTATTAGATGTGAACTTGCCGGATGGGAATGGGATTGATTTTGTAAGAGAAATAAGGAAAAATAGTCAGGTGTCGATTATTCTGCTTACAGTAAATAACATGGAAGTAGATATTGTAACAGGATTGGAAGCTGGGGCAAATGATTATATTACGAAACCGTTTAGCTTGATGGTTTTGCGTGCAAGAGTGTCTGTGCAGCTTAGAAATAAAGAGGCAGCAGCTAAAAATTCTATGGAGCTTGATGGATTTGAGTTCTATTTCGATAAAATGGAATTTTTCAAAGATGGAGAACCTATTGAACTTAGTAAGACAGATCAAAAGCTCCTTAGAGTGCTGTGTGAAAACAGAGGAAAAGTATTGAAACGGGAATATCTGATTGACGAGGTATGGCAGGGAGATACAGAGTTTGTGGATGCTCATGCTCTGACTGTTGCAGTCAAACGCCTCAGGGACAAATTAGAAGATGATACGCAGAAGCCTGAATATATCAAGACAGTCTATGGAATTGGTTATACCTGGGCGGTGAATGGATGATAGAACTAATTATATTGATTGTAGGAATATTTGTTTTAAGTGGAATCTTCTGGCATAGCATTTTTTATCAGAAAGAAAAAAAGCTTTTGAACCGGCTGCAGCAAATGCTGGATTGTGCTATAGATGGAGAACTGGAACGGACAGAAATATCAGAAGAAAAGTATTCTGCTCTTGAAAACAGCATGAAACAACATTTAGACAGTAGCTTTCTGGCAAGAAAGAACCAACAGGAAGAAAAAGAAGTGATACAGAAACTTATTTCCGACATTGCGCATCAGACCTTGACTCCTATTTCAAATTTGAAAATTTATGGTGAAATACTCTCTGAAACAAATCATGAAAATCAGGAGGAGATAGCTACCATTTTGGAGCAGACAGAGAAATTAGATTTCCTGATACAATCATTGGTCAAATTATCACGGATGGAGAGTGGAATTATCGCAGTACATTCGGAGGATACTGCTATTGCACAGATGTTTGCATCCGTACAGCAGCAGTTTAACGTAAAAGTAAGGGAGAAGAATATTACTCTGAGCCTATGTGACACGGATTTGCATGTTCGATGTGATCCAAAATGGACCGTGGAGGCACTCGGAAATATTGTAGATAATGCGATTAAATACACAGCATGTGGGGGAAATGTTCAGGTAAAAGCCGAGCAGAATTCTTTCTTTGTAAAGATTGATATCATTGATGATGGCATTGGAATAGAAAAAGAAGAAATACCAAAGATATTTGGACGGTTTTATCGGAGTCTGTCAGTGGCAGACCAGCCAGGAGTAGGAATTGGCTTATTCCTTGCAAGAGAGATCATTCAGGCACAAAATGGGTATATAAAAGTGACATCAGAGAGAGAAAAGGGCTCTACCTTTTCTGTGTTTCTCCCGATATCAAAAAAGGAATAGTATCAAAACTGTGATATTTCAGAAACAAGATGGAGACATTGTTATGATAAAGTCTGTATTGTAAAGATCAATACAGGCTTTTTTGATGGGAGGATGGCATGAATATATTAAAAGCAGTGAATTTAAGAAAAATATATGGACAAGGAGAAACAGAAGTCAAAGCCCTTGATGGTGTAAATTTAGAAGTGGAAAAGGGGGAGTTTGTAGCGATTGTTGGAACTTCTGGGAGCGGAAAGTCTACGATGCTTCATATGATTGGAGGATTAGATAATCCAACATCCGGTCAGGTCATTGTTGACGGACAGAATTTAAGCCATATGACAGATGAAGAGATTACTATTTTTAGGCGTAGAAATATTGGATTTGTATTTCAACAGTATAATCTGGTTCCGATGCTGAATGTATGGGAAAATATTGTTCTTCCTGTAAAACTGGATGGAAAAAAGATTGAAAAAGATTATGTAAATGAAATCATAGATACACTAGGCATTTGGACAAAACTGGAAAATCTTCCAAGTGCACTGTCAGGGGGTCAGCAGCAAAGGGTGGCAATCGCAAGAGCATTAGCGGCAAAACCTGCTATTTTGCTGGCAGATGAACCGACAGGAAATCTGGACTCAAAAACGAGTCAGGATGTATTGGGACTTTTAAAAGTCACCGGTAAGCGTTTTCATCAAACGATTGTAATGATTACTCACAATGAGGAGATTGCCCAGATGGCTGACAGGATTTTACAGATTGAAGACGGAAAAATTGTTTCAGACAGTGGTTTGGTATAGTGAGGGCGTTTATATGGTAAAAGTAGAGAATAAAGAAACGTTACGATTATTGACGAAACGTTTTATGAAAATGAACCGAGCAAGAAATATTATTGCTGTTATTGCAATCATGTTGACATCACTGTTATTTACAAGCCTCTTTGTGGGGAGTGTATCCATGATACTTTCCAAAAGAGCAACGGAAATTAAGCAATTTATGGATTCATCCCATGCTATTGCGCAGAATTTGTCAGAAGAAGATGCGGAGAGATTGCAAAAAACAATAGAACAGGATGAAGATGTGGAACGATATGGTTCCGGTATTTTTCTGGGAGCTGGAATGGACGAACGGTTTGGATTTTCCGTAGAGGTCCGATATGCAGATGAAAATATGGCAGAAAGTTTTAATTGTCTGCCAACTACAGGAAGACTGCCGGAGAAAGAAAATGAAGTAGCACTTAGCAGCACGATATTGGAATCTCTGGGTGCTACACCAAAGATTGGGGAAGAAGTAACGCTGACTTGGGAAGTAAATCCCATGCTGAAACAATATAAGACAGATACGTTTCAGATATGTGGATTCTGGCAGGGGGATAAAGCTGTTTTAGGTCAGATGGTCTGGGTATCCGAAGCCTATGCAAAGGAGAATCGTTATCCCGTTACGCAGGAAGAATTAGAAAATGGCATCTACAATGGAGGGAAAGAGTACTCTGTCTGGTACAAGAACCTTTGGAATCTGGAAAAGAAAACGGAAAAGATATCCAAAGCAGCGGGATTTACGAAAGCTGGGACAGGAATGGAAGTCAATCCGGCATATAATCTCTTTGAAGAGGATTCATTTTCATTTTCTTCTTTAATTATCATGATTCTATTTGTCATATTAGCTGGATACCTGATTATTTATAATATTTTTAACATTTCTGTGAAAACAGATATCCGGGCTTACGGATTGTTAAAGAATGTGGGGACAACGGGAAAGCAGTTGAAGAAAATTGTACGTATGCAGGCGTGGAGATTATCAGCTATTGGCATTCCAATCGGATTACTTTGTGGTTATCTTGCAGGTCTTTGTATGGCTCCGTCCTTGACTGCAGATGCCCAAATTAGTGCACAGGCAGGAAAAACAGCTCAGACAGTAGTATCAGCCAATCCTTTGATTTTCCTTGCAGCGATACTTTTAACTCTTTTAACGGTGTATCTCTCCAGTCTGCAGGCTTGTAAAATGGTGGAAAGAGTTTCGCCTGTGGAAGCTCTGCGTTTGGCAGAAGGAGAGCAGTCACATAGGAAAATAAAAAAGAATACTTCTGTAACCTGGTGGGGGATGGCAGTTCAAAATGTGTTACGAAATTGGAAAAAGGGATTGATTGTTATGCTTTCTATCGCTCTTTCTATGGTGGTTGTCAACTGTATCGTGATGTTGGTGCAGGGATATGATTTTGATTCTTACCGAAAAGTGTTTTTAGCTTCCGATTTTCAACTGGATCAGATGACGGGAAGTTTGTCAAATACGAATTTCAACGGTATTACACCTGAAATCAAAGAGATTTTGGACGAATGTCCTGATAGTGCTAAGACAGGATATGTGTATTATTCTGAGGAAACCCACAAGATGGAGCCGGAACTTCTGGAAACATGGGAAGCATTCGCAGATAAATATGAAAAAAACTGGACCGATTATGAAGAACAGGTTTGGGAAGATGCAAAGGCTTCCAATACAGTAAGTGTTCATTTTCTCGGAATCAGCGAGTCGGTGTTTGACAAATTAGAATGGAGAGGGGAAAAATGCTCTTGGGATACATTTAAAAGCGGAAATTATGTGCTTGTAGATTATGGTGATAAATATGCAGAGCATCCGGTTTCTTATTATCAGACTGGGGATGTTTTTCAGATGGAGTACAAAAATGGAAACCAAAAAGATTACGAAGTCATTGGAGAAGCACTGATGCCATATGCATTGGATTATCCGTATGCAGACCTTATCTATATTACGGTATTAGTTCCAGAAGATGAGTATATTACCCAGACGGGAAATGAATCAGCCATGTATGCTGCCATCGATGCAAAGAAGGGCGAGGACAAGAAGATAAAAGAATACATTGATGAAAATATTTTGAAAGAAAATGATATGATCAATGTTTTTTCTGTATTGGATATGAAGGCGAGCTTTAGGCGGTTTGTCAGTAAATATTATATGATCGGTAGTTTTCTTGTCGTTATTTTAGGCTTTATTGGCATTATGAATTTCTTTAATACAACAGCAACTTCTGTAATTAGCAGAAAAAAAGAACTGGCACTTTTGGAAGTTGTTGGAATGACGAAAAAACAGATATCGAAAATGCTAGTGGCTGAGGGATTCCTATATTTGGGAGGCGCATTTATGATTGCAGTATTGTTAGTTGTGGTTGGAGCAAAGCAGATTTTAATAAATACGCTTGGTACAGCATTTTTCTTTCAACTGCATCTTACAATCGTGCCGTGCCTGCTTATGGTTCCGATATTAAGTGGAATTGCATATGCGATTCCAAAGTATCAGTTTAAAAAGATGAGTCAGGAAAGTGTAGTTGAAAGAATTCGTAAGGAATAATAACAATATCCTTACCTAAAATGAAATTTTAAATTCCATTTTAGGACAGAAAAATATTTTACGAATGACCTATACTTTTACATGAAAGATGGTTATAATAGAGTTGAGGTTAAAGGAAAGGAGATGTTTTACATGGAAGCTGTAGTAAAGGATATGAATGTTGTAGAAGATAGAACAGCAATGGAAACATTATTTTCTTATCTCGATAGAGGAATTGATGATATGGAAGCAGGGCGGCTTCATACCGTTGATGATGCATTTCAGATTATCAGAGATAGGATGAAAAATGAATTATAGAGTACTAATCACAGATGAAGCAACGGATGATGTATTCAATTTGGTTAAGTATATTCAGGTTGATTTATGTAATCCAGATGCTGCAAATAAGTTATATACGAATTTAAATAGGGAAGTCAATAACATGGGTGACTTCCCTTTAAAATTTGCTGATTCAGGGATAAAATATAGAGGATATATAATACATAAAAAGATATATCAGTCATATTTATTGTTTTATATCATAAGCGACGAGAATCAGACAGTATATGTTCTTCGTATTTTGAAGGATATTATGAATTGGCGCAATATATTGCAAAAAAAAAATATCTATCATTTTTCAAATTATAGATGATAAAAGTAAGTGGTCGGAATCAAGCCTCCAAGTCTTCCAAAGATTTGGAGGTTTTCTTCTGCCCATTTTCAGAGGAGAATAATTTTCGAAACAAACAATCTGTGATACAATGTCCTTGAAGGTATTCAGAATAGAATTGGAGCGACCGTTGATACAACGGATCAGGAATCCTCACGCTTGTCATCAAATACAGCAGAAGCATTGTCGAGGAATTCTTTTTTCCAGTTGCGGAGCAGATTCGGCCGATTTGGAAGAAAGGCGGCGGATGTACTCAGTTCTTTACAGCTTATGGTGCAGATAATGCAAAAAATTGATTGTATAAAAGAAATGGGTAAGTTATAATATAGGCGTGGTCAGATGCCTTTTTGGGGATGACGATATCTGTTACAAAAAGGAGAAAGACCAGTGAATACAGAATTGAAAAATGAAGTGAAAGCGATTATTGCAGGAAAAGAACCTGCACTTGCATAAAGTTATGTAAGAAAAAGAGCCTTTGAGTTAAAATGACTTGGAGGCTCCTGTTATTTTTCAGTAAGGAGTTAGGAGTAGTAAATGGATATTAATAGACAGCAGAAAGCTCCAATTTATGAGGCACTTGAGGAATTTAAAAAAAGAAGAGTGGTTCCATTTGATGTGCCTGGGCACAAAAGAGGCAGGGGAAACCCGGAACTGGTACAGCTGCTTGGACAAAAGTGCGTGGAACTGGACGTAAATTCCATGAAACCACTGGATAATTTGTGCCATCCGGTTTCTGTTATCCGCGAAGCAGAAGAACTGACGGCAGATGCATTTGGCGCAGAAAATGCATTCCTCATGGTTGGGGGAACGACATCGGCAGTGCAGGCAATGATATTGTCAACCTGTAAGGCGGGAGATAAAATTATATTACCGAGAAATGTCCATAAAAGTGCACTTAATGCACTGGTGCTCTGTGGGGCAGTTCCGGTTTATGTGAATCCGGAGATGAATGCGAAACTTGGGATTTCTCTCGGAATGGAAATAGACCAGGTTGCCAGGGCGATTGAGGACAACCCGGATGCAAAAGCGGTTCTGGTAAACAATCCGACGTATTACGGGATATGTTCAGACCTCCGGGCAATCGTAAAACTTGCTCATTCCAGAGGAATCAAGGTGCTTACAGATGAAGCACATGGGACGCATCTGTATTTTGGGGAAAACCTTCCGGTATGTGGTATGGCAGCAGGCGCAGACATGTCTGCCATCTCCATGCACAAATCCGGGGGAAGCCTTACACAAAGCTCCATCCTTCTTACCGGGAAAGCGGTAAAAGCAGATCATGTCAGGCAGATTATCAATCTGACACAGACAACCAGTGCATCGTATCTCCTTTTATCGAGTCTTGATATTTCAAGAAGAAATCTTGCGTTGCGGGGAAGAGAATCTTTTGCCAGAGTTGCAAAAATGGCAGAATATGCCAGAAATGAAATCAATTCTATTGGCGGTTACTATGCCTATGGGCGTGATCTGGTAAATGAAACCAGCATTTACGATTACGATGTCACCAAGCTGTCCGTTTATACACTGGATATCGGGCTTGCCGGAATAGAAGTATATGACCTGCTCCGGGATGAATATGACATACAGATCGAATTCGGTGATATCTGTAATATCCTTGCGTATATTTCCATTGGTGACAGAATTCAGGATATTGAGAGACTCGTAGGGGCATTGCAGGATATCAAGAGGTTATACAGCAGGGACAGGACAGGGCTTTTGTCCGGGGAATATATCAATCCGGAGGTGGCGGTATCTCCGCAGAAAGCTTTTTATGCAGAAAAAAAATCGCTAAACATAAAAGATTCCGTGGGATGCATCAGTGGAGAGTTTGTCATGTGCTACCCACCGGGGATTCCGATTCTTGCCCCGGGGGAACGGATTACAAAAGAGATTGCGGAATATATTCTGTATGCAAAAGAAAAAGGATGCTCCATGCAGGGAACCGAAGATCCGGCAGTGGAATATCTTCAGGTACTGGCATGAGTGGCAACAGGAGGTAAAGATATGCAAATGTGGTTTTCGGAATATCATACAGTTAATGTAAAACTGGATGTCCGGATAGAGGAGCAGCTTTTTTCGGGGAAAAGTGAATATCAGAAGATAGATGTATTTAAATCCTATGAATTTGGAAAAATGGCAGCATTGGATGGTGAAATTGTTTTTTCCGATGCAGATGAATTTATATATGATGAAATGGTGACCCATGTGCCGATGGCAGTCCATCCCAATGCAAAAAAAATTCTGATTATCGGTGGCGGGGATGGGGGTGTGGCGAAAGAACTCATAAAATACCCGTTTGTTGAAAAGATTGACGTGGTAGAAACCGATAAAATGTTTGTTGATGTATGCAGAAAATTTTTCCCGGAGGTGGCATGTGGATTAGAGGATCCCAGAATTTCAATGTATTATGATGATGGGCTTAGATTTCTGCGTGGGAAAAATGATGAATACGATCTGATCATCAACGATTCAACAGATCCATTGGGGCATACGGAAGGACTTTTTACAAAAGAATTTTACGGAAGCTGTTATAAAGCTCTCCGGGAGGACGGAATCATGGTGTATCAGCATGGAAGCCCGTTTTATGACGAGGATGAGGCTGAATGCCGGAAAATGCACAGAAAAGTCTACAAGTCATTCCCGATCAGCCGGGTATACCAGGCACATATCCCGACCTGTCCTTCCGGGTACTGGTTATTCGGATTCGCTTCTAAAAAGTATCATCCGCTGAATGATCTTGATGCAGAAAGATGGGATGCACTTGGAATGAAAACATGGTACTATACTACAAATTTACACCGGGGGGCATTTATGCTTCCAAAATATGTAGAGGACTTACTCGAAGAGGAAGAAACCCGGTAAAACAAATGATACAGGAGGAATAAAAATGAGCAGATTACTTATTATTGGATGTGGCGGTGTTGCACAGGTGGCAATCAGAAAATGCTGTCAGAACAGTGAAGTTTTCACGGACATCATGATTGCAAGCCGTACCCTGTCAAAATGTGACGATTTAAAGGCAAAACTTGAAGGGAAAACAGCTTCCAGAATTGAGACGGCAAGGGTTGACGCGGACAACGTGGAAGAATTAAAAACACTGATCCGTTCGTACCGGCCGGATGCAGTGCTCAATGTGGCACTCCCTTATCAGGATCTTACGATTATGGATGCATGTCTTGCCTGTGGAGTTGACTATATTGATACCGCAAACTACGAGTGCGAGGATACGCAAGATCCACAGTGGAGGGAAATTTATGAGAAGCGGTGCAAAAAACTGGGATTTACCGCTTACTTTGATTATTCCTGGCAGTGGGCTTATCAGGAAAAATTCAAGGAGGCAGGACTTACCGCAATTCTTGGAAGCGGGTTTGACCCTGGTGTCACATCGGTATTTACGGCATATGCGCAGAAACATTATTTTGATGAAATCCACACCATTGATATACTTGACTGTAATGGCGGAGATCATGGTTATCCGTTTGCCACAAACTTTAATCCGGAGATAAATCTTCGGGAGGTATCCGCTAACGGTTCCTACTGGACGGATGGGCACTGGGTAGAAACCGAGCCGATGGAGTGGCGGGCACAGTATAATTTTGACCAGGTCGGAGAAAAAGATATGTATCTTCTCCACCATGAGGAAATAGAATCCCTTGCCAAAAATATTCCGGGTGTGAAAAGAATCCGGTTTTTCATGACGTTTGGACAGAGTTATCTTACACACATGAAATGCCTTGAGGATGTGGGAATGCTCCGGACAGACCCGATTATGGTAGACGGAAAAGAAGTGGTGCCGTTACAGGTGTTAAAAGAACTGCTTCCGGATCCGGCATCACTTGGACCACGGACAGTAGGGAAGACAAATATCGGATGTATTTTTAATGGGATAAAGGACGGAAAAAAGAAATCTATTTATATTTATAATGTATGTGACCATCAGGAATGCTACAAAGAAGTGGAATCACAGGCAGTTTCCTATACAACAGGAGTACCGGCAATGATAGGTTCCATGATGGTTGTGACAGGACTCTGGAAAAAGCCCGGGGTATTCAATCTTGAGGAGATGGATCCGGATCCGTATATGGAAGCACTGAATAAATTTGGTCTTCCATGGAAGGTAGTTGAAAATCCGGTATCCGTGGATTGTTACAAGACAGCAGACCCTTCTGTTCATATGGATTGAGCCGGAGGGAAGGATGAAGATTAATGAACTGAAAACTCCCTGCTATGTGATAGATGAGGGAAAACTGACAGAAAACCTGAAGATTTTGCATCATGTAATGCAGAGAACGGGCGCAAAGATCCTTCTTGCACAGAAAGCATTCAGCGCATTTTGTGAATATCCCCTGATTGGAAAATATTTAAGTGGGACGACGGCAAGCGGGCTGTATGAAGCACGTCTGGCACAGGAAGAGATGGGGAAAGAAAACCATGTCTTCTGTCCGGCATATCTGCCGGAAGAAATGGACGAACTGGTAAAAATATGTGACCATATTGTTTTTAATTCCGTTTCCCAGTTTCTGGTTCATAAGGAAAAAATCAAAGAAGCAGCCGCAGGGGTAAGTACAGGACTTAGAATTAACCCGGAGTGTTCTACACAGGAAGGGCATGAGATTTATGATCCGTGCGGTACAGGTTCAAGGCTTGGTCTAACGAGGGCAGAGCTTGACAAAGCCATACAAAACGGTTTTGACCTGTCGCAGATAGATGGGTTTCACTTCCATACGCTCTGTGAACAGAATTCGGATGCCCTGGAAACGACACTTGTTGCTGTGGAAAAAAAGTTTGGAGATCTGCTGTACGGACGGAAATGGCTTAATATGGGTGGCGGACATCATATCACAAAAGCCGGTTACGACATGGAAAAACTGGAGAACTGTATCCGGCGCATGCAGGAAACATATGACCTTGAAATTTATCTTGAGCCGGGGGAGGCAGTAGCCCTGAATGCAGGCTATCTTGAGACAACCGTGCTCGATATTGTCGAAAACAATGGGATAAAGATACTGGTTCTGGACACTTCAGCGGCATGCCATATGCCGGATGTACTCGAAATGCCGTATCGTCCGCCGCTTAAGGACAGTGGAAAAGCAGGGGAGAAAGCATATACGTACCGGCTTTCTTCCTGTACCTGTCTGGCAGGTGATGTGATCGGTGATTACTCATTTGATAAAGAGATAAAAGTGGGCAACAGGCTTACATTCTGTGACATGGCAATTTATTCCATGGTCAAAAATAATACGTTTAACGGTATGCCGCTTCCGGACATCGCAGTTATGGGGGCGGATAAAGAATGCAGGGTAATCAGGAGATTTGGATATGAAGATTTTAAAGGAAGGCTGTCCTAGCCAGGATGGATTTCATATGCCAGCGGAGTATGAACCGCATAAAGGGACAATACTTATATGGCCGAAACGGCCGGGTTCCTGGATATATGGTGCAAAAAAGGCAAGAGAGGCTTTTGCGGATGTCATATGTGCCACTGCGGAATCCGAGACGGTATATCTGCTGGTGGAAGCAGGGGAGCTGGATCATGCACAAATGATCATTGAAGCTGTCCGGAAAGAAAAAAACTATCAGAAAAATTATCCGGTCCATTATATGGAAATTGCATCGGATGATGCATGGGCGAGGGATGTCGGACCGACCTTTGTTGTCAATGGGCAGGGGCAGGTACGGGGAATTGACTGGTGTTTTAATGCATGGGGTGGAATCTGTGACGGATTGTATGCAGACTGGGAAAAGGATGATAAAGTAGCGTCCTCTTTTTGCCGGAAGACAGGATATGATCTGTATGATGCGCATCCGTTTGTGTTAGAAGGCGGGGCAATCCATACCGATGGAGAGGGAACCATCCTTGTGACAGAAAGCTGTCTGCTCAGCAAAGGCAGGAATCCGGAACTTTCAAAAGAAAAGATCGGACAGAAGTTAAAGGATTATCTTGGGGCAGAAAAAATCATCTGGATTCCATATGGAATCTACAACGATGAGACAAACGGACACATAGACAATGTCTGTGCATTTACCGCTCCCGGACATGTGGTGCTTGCGTGGACGGAGGATCCCAAAGATCCGCAGTATCCCTTGTCATCTGCAGATCTTGCAATATTGGAAAAAGAGACAGATGCCAGGGGGCGGAAGCTCATAGTCCACAAAGTCCCGGTTCCGGGGAAGCCGGTTTGTATAACGGAATATGAACTTGCCGGTTTTTCCTTTGAAGAGGGGGAGGAGCAGCGAAAAGCAGGGGAGCGGCTTGCCGCAAGCTATGTTAATTTTTATATTACAAATGGAGGAGTCCTGATTCCCCAGTTTGAGGATGAAATGGATGCAGAGGCTGTGAACATCATAGGGGGGCTTTTTCCCAGAAGGAAAGTATACCCGGTTTACGCACGTGATATTATTGTCGGTGGTGGGAACATTCATTGTATTACACAGCAGATACCGGCTGATTCCGGGAGGATGGGAGGAGCATGATATGAGAAAAACCACAGTGGCTGCCATACAGATGGGCTGCGGCAGCGATGTAAAAGAAAATATAGAAAAAGCATCGGAACTGATCAGGGAGGCCGCTGCACAGGGGGCGCAGGTCATTCTTCCTCCTGAACTTTTCGAAAGACCGTATTTCTGTCAGGAGAGAAGGTATGAATATTATGGATATGCAAGAACGCCAGAGGAAGATGATGCTGTCATCCATATGAAAAAACTGGCCAAAGAGCTGGAAACGGTGATTCCGGTGAGCTTTTATGAAGCCGGGGATCACAGACAGATGTTCAATTCCGTGGCAGTCATTGATGCCGATGGAAGTGTGCGCGGCATTTACAGGAAAACACATATTCCGGACGACCATTATTATCAGGAAAAATTTTATTTTACGCCCGGTGATACAGGGTTTCGGGCATTTAAAACCAGATATGGGACGATTGGGGTTGGAATCTGCTGGGATCAGTGGTTTCCGGAGACGGCAAGAGGCATGGCACTAAAAGGGGCGGAACTCCTTTTTTATCCAACTGCAATCGGAAGCGAGCCGATACTTGGCTGCGACAGTATGCCGCACTGGAGACGGTGCATGATGGGGCATGCGGCATGTAATCTTATGCCGGTCATTGCTGCAAACAGGATCGGGACAGAAACCGTGGAACCGTGCGCGGAAAATGGACAGCAGAGCTCAGCCCTCACGTTTTACGGTTCCTCTTTTATCACAGACGCAACAGGGGAAGTGAAAGAAGAGATGGACAGGGTATCAGAAGGCTTTATCCTGCATACGTTTGATCTGGATGAAATAGAAGAAGAAAGAAGAAGCTGGGGGCTGTTCCGGGACAGAAGACCGGAAATATATTTGAAAGAATAATGACGGCGCGGCTGCACATATGGAAAATTTTTGTCATATGATAAAGCATACCTGAATAAAATGAAAGGATGCAAAAAAATGGCAATATTTACCAATCAGGCACAGCTCCGCTATGGAAACGCTGTAGCCAATTCCAACGTTGCAGTGGGAGAAATCCTTGAGGTACTTGCCGCAACCAAAACTGCGGTACGCAAAACATACGGGCAGAATGACCGTGTCACCTATGTTGTGAGCATAGTGAATTCCGGAAATACAGCCATGACAGGACTGATGGTTGCAGATGATCTGGGGGCATATGCATTTGGCACAGACACACTGGTGCCACTGACGTATGTGGCAGATACCGTGCGTTATTACAGCAATGGAATCTTACAGACAACACCGGCAGTCACGGCAGGACCACCCCTTTCCGTTTCCGGGATCAGTGTACCGGCGGGGGGAAACGTGACCATTGTATATGAGGCAGAAACCAATGCGTTTGCACCTCTTTTGGCGGAATCGGAGATTACCAACACGGTGACCGTTTCCGGAGGGGGAATTACACCGGTTACCGCAAAGGAAACCGTCATCGCGGAAAGTGGTCCGAAGCTGACAATCACCAAATCCGTCAGTCCGGTTCCGGTTACGGAAAATGGAACACTGACCTATACGTTCCTTATCCAGAATACTGGAAATACTGCGGCACTGGCGGCAACCGGCGCAGTGGTGACAGATACATTCGATCCGGTACTTTCGAATCTTGCGGTATCGTATAATGGAACGGCATGGTCGGATCCGGCAAATTATTCCTACAATGCCACGACCGGTACGTTTGCGACGCAGGAAGGGCAGATTACCGTACCGGCAGCAACCTTTACGCAGGATGCCACAACCGGCGAGTGGACAGTGACACCGGGGGCAGGTACACTTACCGTAACCGGAACAATCTGAGTTTTCTTTTCAGGGGATTACCACGAAATGGGTGGTAATCCCTTTTTTGCGTGACATGGCGCAGTGCTGAGTGAACAGGAACGTGGTGCTTGCATTTCCGGTATAGTTATGGAATAATTAAAAAAACATATGAATGCAAAATATAAAGTATAAAGGACAGGGTGAGAAACTGAAAGATGAAAAAGTATATGGGGAATAAAAAGGAAGTACTTTTATTTTATCTTCTGATGATTGCGGTGATTGGCTGGTTTGTGGTAGCGGAGACGGTGTATCCGTCAGAACGGATCAAAGATTCCGGATCGGAGAATCTTGCATACAGGGGGACATTTACCTGGCAAAGAGATCAATGATGACCATTATGGACAGAAGCATATTATATCAGATTAACAGTCTGGAGAAACCACAGAAAATCAGTGGATTTTTAAAAGAAAAAGGGTATTCCCGGCAGAATCTTGTGGATCTGCGCAAAGACGAACAGGCAATCTGCCTGAACGGGACGTATGTACATATGAACCACATGCTTGCAGAAGGGGATGTTCTGACCGTATGGATTCGGGAAACGGATAATTCCGGACAGATCCGTCCGGTAAAACTGCCATTTGCCATCGTTTATGAGGATGAGGATCTGCTTGTGATCAACAAACCGGCAGGAATGCCGGTTCATCCATCCCGTGGGAATCCGGACAATTCTCTCGGCAATGCACTGGCATGGTATTTCAAAGAGCAGGGGGTTCCCTTTGTGTTCCGCTGTATCAACCGGCTGGACCGGGATACCTCCGGGCTTACTATTGTGGCAAAACATGCGGTTTCTGCAGCGATCCTCGGGCAGATGGTGCGGGCAAAAGCCGAGCAGGGACTAAAAGCACCCGGGATTCACCGGACGTATCTTGCGCTTGTGGAGGGAAAGGTTGTGCCGGTTTCCGGCGTCATTGATGCACCGATTGCCAGACAGGAGGACCGTTGCCTGCGCCGCGTGGTTGATTTTAAGCGGGGAGACCGGGCGGTGACGCATTACCGGGTTCTGACCGGATGGCAGACCGGAAATGCACAGAAGTTCCGAAGTCTGGTGAAACTTCAGCTGGAGACCGGGAGAACCCACCAGATCCGCGTGCATATGGCATATCTGGGACATCCGCTGGTGGGGGATTTCCTGTACAACCCGGCATACGGGGAAAATCAGATTGACCGTCGGGACGATGAAAATTCCGGGGAGAGACATTTTTCCTGCGGAAAGACTTTTTCCTGTGAGAGAGGGCAATATGATATTGGCCGTCAGGCACTGCATGCCTGGAAACTTTCATTTTTCCATCCTATGACAGGGGAGCCGATGGAGTTTACGGCTTCGCTGCCACCGGATATGCAAAGGCTGATACCAGAAGAAGCATTGCCTTCTGTGTAATCATAACAGGGTAACATGCACAGATGTGGATTATATGCGCTGTGCACAGATATCCTGCAGGCAGCAGTGCTCACAGTGCGGAGTCGTGCGTGCGCTGCAGATGTCACGTCCGTGCAGCACAAAGCGGTGACATAAATCATTCCCTTCTTCCGGCGGAATGATTTTCCACAATTCCATTTCCAACTTTTTTGGCTCTTTGATATGGTCGACCAGACCAATCCGGTTACACAGACGGATGCAGTGCGTGTCCGTCACGATGGCCGGTTTTCCAAAGACATCTCCCATAATCAGGTTGGCACTTTTACGCCCGACACCCGGCAGCTTTAACAGGGCATTAAAATCGTTTGGAACATTTCCACCATACACATCCCGCAGCATCCGCATGCAGGCACTGATATCCCTTGCCTTGCTTTTTCCCAGTCCACAGGGACGCACAATTTCTTCGATTTCTTCCACAGGAGCATCTGCTAAAGCATTGACATCCGGGAATTTTTCATATAGTTTGGGTACGATCATATTCACGCGGGCATCCGTACACTGTGCCGCCAGCCGCACACTGACGAGCAGTTTCCAAGCCTCATTGTAATCTAAGCTGCAGGCCGCATCCGGGTATGCCTGCTTCAGTCGCGCAATCACTTCCAGCGCCAGTTTCTTTTTTTCATCTATATTCATCATCCTATATTCTCCGTAACTTTCTGTTATGTGTAAGCAAATTTATTATACCACGTGCCAAAACAGAAGCAAATGGATTTGTGATCCTTATCCTGGTACTTATCTTTTTTCCAACACACAGGAAGAAGGGAATCATTTCTTTTGAAAGAACAAATTTGCAACTGCTCCGGAGTTCCATCAAATAACGCAAATAGCGTAATCCTGCAAACCCGCAAATACGTACGTGAAATCAGGACCGGAGCTGACTTGTAAATTTTTCTGGAAAAAGAGAATGACTCCCTTCTTCCGTCGTTTTGAAAAAAACTTATGTTTAAACCAATTCCCCTCCCGAAAAAAATATGCTATATTGAAGTAAATTTCTGGAAAACACAATGGAGGAAAACATGGAGAGAATCAATGCAGTTACCTTTGCACCATTTTGTGCAAGAGGTACCTTTGAAAAAGAAGAAACCAGACAGAGTCTGAAACTGATGAAAGAAAAGACGGGAGCAAACTATGTGATTTTTGCACCGAACGGTGTGCAGAAGACAGCATTTTCCGAGAACATTGATTACCGGACCAAGCGGAATGTATCGGATGAGGAGCTGACTGCCATGATTGCTTACGCAAAACAGCTTGGCCTTAAGGTGGCGTTAAAGCCAACGGCAAACTGTGAGGACGGAACATGGCGTGCACATATCAATTTCTTTGATGAAGATGTCGTGTGTGAACCGAAGTGGAGCAATTGGTTCGCCTCTTACCGGGCATTTCAGGAACACTATGCCAGACTTGCGCAGCAGTGCGGAGTGGATCTGTTTATTGCAGGCTGCGAGATGGTGCAGACCGAGCGCCGCGAAGCGGAATGGCGGGAAGTGATTGCGGCAATCCGCCGGAAGTATGATGGACTGGTTTCCTACAATACGGATAAGTACCAGGAACATAATGTGAAATGGTGGGATGCGGTAGATGTGATTTCATCCAGCGGGTATTATCCGATTGACGATTGGGACAATCAGCTGGATCGTATTGAACAGGTGGTAAAGAAGTTTGATAAGCCGTTTTTCTTTGCGGAAGCCGGCTGTATGTCTGTGAAAGGTTCCAATCAGGTGCCGAATGACTGGGGCGTGCGTGGGGACTATGATGAAAAAGGACAGGCAGACTGGTTTCAGGCGATGTTTGATGCCTGCGAAAAGAGAGACTGGGTAGGCGGATTTGGCATCTGGGAATGGGCTGCATGGCATGGAGACGGCAGAAATCCTGTCAAAAGAGGGGATTATGAAGTCTACGGGAAAGCGGCAGCAGACATCATCTATCGTAAATTTTCACAAGTTTCAGAATGAAAATTTAGCTTAAATTCTGACTAAAAACATATTTACACAAACTTAAATTATGGTATACTTAAATAAAAAGCTGAATAGAAGGGGGACCTGAAATGAGTTATATGGATACATACAAGAAATGGTGCACAGACAGTTATTTTGATGAAGAAACCAGAAAAGAACTGCTGGCACTGCAAGGAAATGACGCGGAGATCGAGGATCGTTTTTACCGTCAGCTGGAGTTTGGTACTGGTGGTCTGCGCGGGGTAATCGGCGCAGGAACGAACCGTATGAACATTTATACGGTTCGTCAGGCAACCCAGGGACTGGCAAACTACATCATTTCCCAGAACGGACAGGACAAGGGAGTTGCGATCGCTTATGATTCCCGTATCATGTCCCCGGAGTTTTCCGATGAGGCAGCACTCTGCCTGAATGCAAACGGGATTAAGACTTATCGTTTTGAATCCCTGCGTCCGACACCGGAACTGTCATTTTCCGTCCGTGAACTTGGATGTATTGCAGGTATCGTGATTACGGCAAGCCATAATCCGCGTGAGTATAACGGATACAAAGTATACTGGGAGGATGGCGCACAGATTACTCCGCCACACGATAAAAATATTCTTGCAGAAGTGGCAAAAGTCACTGATTTTTCACAGGTGAAGACTATGATGAAATCTGAGGCCGAAGCTGCAGGACTTTATCATACCATCGGAAAAGAAATGGATGACCGTTATATGGAAGAACTCAAAAAACAGTCGATCCACCCGGAAATCATCAAAGCGATGGCAAAAGATATCAAGATTGTTTACACTCCGTTACATGGAACAGGAAATCTCCCGGTACGCCGTGTATTAAAAGAACTGGGATTTGAAAATGTCTATGTAGTAAAAGAGCAGGAACTTCCGGATGGAAATTTCCCGACCGTTTCCTATCCGAATCCAGAGTCGCCAAAGGCATTTGAGCTTGCATTGAAACTGGCAAAAGAAGTAGATGCGGATATCGTTCTGGCAACCGATCCGGATGCCGATCGTCTGGGTGTTTATGCAAAGGATACCAAGACAGGAGAGTATGTAAGTTTCACTGGAAATATGTCCGGTATGCTGATTGCAGAGTACATTCTGCGTGAGAAAAAAGCAAACGGAACACTCCCGGCAAACGGTGCACTGGTTGAGACTATCGTAACCACCGACATGGCAAAGGCAATCGCAAAAGCTTACGGAGTAAAACTGATCGAGGTACTGACCGGATTTAAGTATATCGGTGAGCAGATCAAATTTTTTGAGCAGCAGAACAGTTATGAGTACGTCTTTGGACTGGAAGAAAGCTACGGATGTCTGGCAGGAACTTATGCCAGGGACAAGGATGCCTGTGTGGCAGTCATGATGCTCTGCGAAGTGGCAGCATGGTGCAAATCCAACGGAATCACCCTCTGGGATGCCATGGTTTCCCTGTATGAGACTTACGGTTATTACAAAGAAGGTCTTGAGACTATGACCTTAAAGGGTATGGACGGAGCAGAAAAGATTCAGAGCATGATGAACGAGATGCGGAACAATCCGCCGAAAAAGATCGGTGCATGGGATGTTTTAGCACTTCGTGATTACAAGAAAGATACAAGAACAGATATGACAAGCGGAGAAGTTACACCAACCGGACTTCCGGAAAGTAACGTTCTTTACTATGAACTGAGCAACAATGCATGGTGTTGTGTACGTCCATCCGGAACAGAGCCAAAGATCAAATTCTATTTTGGTGTTGTCGGAACGGATATCAAAGATTCCGAAAAGAAATTGGATGAGCTGCGCACCGCGATGCTTACATACGCAGGAGAATAAACGTTATGGATGATCAGAAGAATATAAAACCGGATTTTTCCAAAGCAGGAGAAGACAGCATCCTCTATAAAAAAGAGGAGCCGAAGACAGAAAGAGAAAAGTTAAAAGAGCTGCATGGAAAAGATAAAATATGGTATCTGGTTCATTACTATGGATTGCAGACCATTGTCGCACTTGCCATTATAGGAATCATCAGCTTTCTGATCATCCATTATGTTACGCAAAAAGATACCGCACTGGAAATTATGGCGGTAAATGCCATACAGTCTGAGGACAATCCGGCTGGGGATTCCGGTTATTATAATGGTTTCCTAAAAGAAAACGGACTGGATCCGGATAAAAGCGAAGTGCTTGTCAGCAGTAATCTGGGAGCCTCGGCAAATGAAAACGACGGGGCATCCGCAGAGAGCATTCAGATGATTCAGAGCCGCTTTATGACACAGTCGGTAGATGTCTTTTTTGCGGATTATGATTTCTTTTATTCACTGGGAGAGTTTGACTATCTGGCAGACATCCGGGAATATTTGCCAGAAGAATTGCTGGAAAAATATAAGGACGATCTGGTGTATGTAAAAAGTACCGAAACAGGGAAAAAATATCCGATCGGCATAAAGTTAGAAAAAAATGCCTGGGTGAAGGAAACCGGCTGGTATCCGGATACCTGTGTGGTAGGTCTGGCAGAAGGTTTAAAAAACAAGGACCTGGCAGTGAAATTTATAGAAGAAAACATACTGGAGGATTAACATGAGTATCGTATTTGATGAAAATCTGGATCTGTTTTGTCTGGAGACAGCGAATACCAGCTATATCATAGGTCTTGCAGACCACCGGACCTTTGTAGGTCATGTATATTACGGCAAGCGTGTGCGCGGACAGGATCTGCGCTACCTGCTCCGTACCGGAGAGGCACCGTTTGTTCCATCGGAGAATGAAAGAGAGCGCTGTTCTTTTTATGATACGTTTCCATCGGAGTATTCTGGAAACGGAGTGGGAGATTATCGGGAAAGCAGCATTGCTGTGCGAACACAGGCAGGTCAGCATGCGGTTATGCCGACGTATGTTTCCTATGAAATTACAGATCAGAAACCGCAGCTTCCGGGACTTCCGTCCGCATTTGACAGGGAGCATACCGCACAGACACTGATTCTTCACTGCAGGGATGAAGTGTTGCAGCTGGATGTGGATCTGTATTATACCGTGTTTGAAGAAAACGATATGATTACCAGAAGCGTGCGCATCAGCAATCAGAGCAAAGAGGCAGTTTACCTCACAAAAGCATATTCGGCATGCCTGGATATGGATGATGATGCCTACGAGATGCTGACACTTCACGGTTCATGGGCAAGAGAACGCCAGATGGACCGCCGTCCGCTGGGATATGGAAAGACCAGTGTGGGAAGTATCCGTGGGGAGTCCTCCCATCAGGAACACCCATTTATGGCATGGATGAAATCTTCCACGACACAGACATCCGGTGAAGTGTATGCCATGCATTTTATTTATTCCGGCAATTTTATCGCACAGCTGGAAAAAAGCCAGTTTGACAGTATCCGTGCAGTCATGGGAATTCATCCGGCAGATTTTTCCTGGAAACTGGAAAGTGAAGAATCATTTTATACACCGGAAGCTGTCCTTACATTTTCCGCAGAGGGACTTGGAAAAATGACCCGTAATTTCCACGACTTCTATCGGAATCATTTAATCCGCAGCAAATACCGCAATCAGAAACGCCCGATTCTGATCAACAACTGGGAAGCAACCTACTTTGATTTCAATACCGAAAAACTTTTAGATATTGCAAAACTTGCCTCTCAGTACGGAATTGAAATGCTGGTTATGGATGATGGCTGGTTTGGACACCGCAATGATGACAGTACAAGTCTTGGGGACTGGTTTGTGAATGAAAAGAAACTGCCGGGCGGATTGAACTATCTGGTAGATGAAGTGAATAAGCTTGGCATGAAATTCGGTATCTGGATGGAACCGGAAATGATTTCCCCGGATTCGGAATTGTACAAAGAGCATCCGGACTGGGCAATTGCTGTGAAAGGACGCACCGGAACGCTTTCGAGAAATCAGTATGTCCTTGATTTCAGCAGAAAAGATGTGAGGGACTGCATCTATGAAAAGATCCGTGCAATTTTAAGCAGTGCCAATATCGAATATGTGAAGTGGGATATGAACCGTCAGCTTACCGATCTGGGAAGCCTTGCGCTTCCGGCGGACCGCCAGGGGGAGTTAAGCCACCGTTATGTGCTTGGTGTGTATGAGATGCAGGAACGCCTGACCCGTGATTTCCCGGATCTTCTTCTGGAGAACTGTTCCGGTGGTGGAGCACGTTTTGATCCGGGTATGCTTTATTACAGCCCACAGATCTGGTGCTCGGATGATACGGATGCAATCGAGAGACTTGGCATTCAGGAAGGTACGGCACTGATTTATCCACTGTCCGCAATGGGAGCACACGTTTCGGACTGCCCGAACCATACCGTGGGCAGAAATACCCCGTTTAAGACAAGAGGGGAAGTTGCCCTGGCAGGAACCTTTGGTTATGAGTTGGATATCACAAAGATTGCAAAGGAAGAGCAGGAACAGATTCCACAGCAGACAGCTATGTATCACAAGTATAACGATCTGGTAAGGGAGGGGGATTATTACCGTATCGCTTCTTACCGGGAAAATCATTTCTACGATTGTTATATGGTAGTATCCAAAGATAAAAAAGAGGCACTGGTTACTTTCGTGACCGTACACGCACGGCCAAATTACCACAGCTTAAAGGTACGTCTGCAGGGACTGAATCCGAATCTGGATTATCGTCTGGAAGGCGGGATGGAGAACGAATGCGTATATGGTGGAGATCTGCTTATGAATGCTGGTATGCTGGTTCCTTCTGAGCAGGGGGATTACCGAAGTTATCTGTACCATTTTGTGGCAGATTAATTGACAGAAGAAAAAAAAGAATGTAAAATTAACTTAAATTAGCCGGTTTGTGTGGCTGCATAAATGAATGAGTATGAAAATATCGAGGAAATTATGGCAAAAGCAGTAAAACTTGCAGATATTGCGGAACAGGTTGGTGTCAGCACGGTAACTGTTTCAAAAGCTTTGTCCGGACAAAAAGGTGTCAGCGAGGAAATGCGGGAGAAAATAAAGAATCTTGCAGAAGAACTTGGATACCGCAGTCCTTCAGAGACGAAACGGCAGTCTGCGGAAAAACAATATAATATCGGAGTCCTGATACAGGAAGTATATCTGGACAAATACGATTCCTTTTACTGGAAAATGTATCAGGAAGTAAACAAGAGGGCAGTTTCCCGTGGGTGTTTTACGCTGCTCGAAAGTATTTCAAGGGAGAGTGTGCTGGAAAACCAGATGCCGCTTCTGCTTCAGGAAAAAAAGGTGGATGGTCTGATTATTCTCGGAGATATGACAAAGCCGTACATTGAACAGATTGAAAAAGAGGGCGGCGTGCCAGTGGTCTGTCTGGATTTTTATAACGATGCCGTTGGTCTTGACACCGTGATTTCCAACAGCTTTTATGGAACCTATGCGCTGACCAATTATCTGTTTTCCATGGGGCATAAAAAAATTGCCTATGTGGGAACCGTTGGTATGACGAACAGTATTACAGACCGTTACCTTGGTTATCTGAAATCAATGATGGAACACGGCATGGATGTGCCAAAAGATTATGTAATGGATGACCGGGATACCAAAACCGGGCGGATGGATCTGGAAAAATATTATAAATTTCCGAAAGATATGCCGACGGCATTTGTCTGTAACTGCGATCTTGCAGCTTCGTATCTGATCCGGAAACTTGAAAATGAAGGATACCGGATTCCGGAAGATGTTTCCGTCGTGGGATTTGATAATTTTCTTTATCCGGGGCTGTGCGATATCGGAATTACAACATATGAGGTGGATATATCGGAGATGGCACGCAGAGCCATTCATAAGATTGTCCGCAAAATTGCAAATGAAAACTATACAGCCGGTGTGTTCATTGTAGATGGACATGTGGTATTTAAAGATAGTGTAGCTCGGATATAGAAACCGGGGCATCCTGCTTAAATGCAAGTGGGGTTGCCCCGGTTTCCCGTTTAAACAGATTGATAAAATGATTGGTATTATGAATTCCTACCTTGCTTCCGATTTCGTGTATGGTGTCGTTGGTAGTCAGAAGCAGTTTTTTAGCCTCTTCAATCCGCTTATGGTTTAAGTACTGGACAGGAGAAGCCCCATAGTATTTAGAAAACTCGCGGCAGATCCGGTATTTGCTGACGGAATACGTATTTTCCAGTTCGTCCAGTGAATAATTTTCTCCGTATTGTGTGTCAAATAAATGATGAATTTCCCGCAGATAATCCGGGATCGTATCCCGGTGTGTGGCAGGATGGCCGGAATAGACTGCCATTTCCGTAAGAATATTGGTGATCCACATGGAGATCCGGCAGACGGACAGAGGATCATTAAAAGTGTCTTTCTGCAGATTCTGTAAATGCTCCATCGTATGGAACAGCGTAAACATAGAAGAACTCTCTGCCGGATAGGCAAGAGGTGATGGGAGCAGTGTGTGAAACTGCAGGAGGGCAAGACCGGAAATATACATATGGAAATAGTGGCAGCGGCCTTTTAAAATTTCGATCGTGAGGGCACCGGAAATCGGAAGAAGTGCTGCGTGCCGGTCTGCCAGCCGACACGTATGATGTTCATCCGTTACAGAAAGAGTGCCTTCATATACATAAAAAAAATGATAAGGCGCGTTGATACGGAATGTCATGGAACAATTGTTCGGAAAGGAACAGATGCCTTTTCCGAGCAGATGAATAAAGCCGTCATCCGCTGGTGCGGACAGCGGAAAAGCCGTAAAGTTTTTCATGTTGTCAGATAATACATGCTTTGGCACCGTTCCTGTAATCCCATGATGCTGTAATTGTTCCATAAAATCATCCTCTTTCAATCATAACCAGTTTTTAATTAAGTATAATTGGATGAAAGGTAAAAAGCAATAATTTAAAATAAAATATAACTTAAAATTACTTTTTGGACAAAAATATATAGGCATAATATACAAAAAAGTAAATGCAAAATTGTGCATTATAGGGAATGTGTTTGAAAACGCAATATGGTATGATTAAAAGCAATAAAGAGCGATGATTAAATTAACAAAAAATGTATACTTAAATTAACTTAATAATTCACATGTTTAAGGAGGAGAACAACATGAAATTTAAAAAGTTTATGGCACTTGGTCTTGTAGCTGCAATGACCGCAACATTATTCGCAGGATGTGGTTCTAAGGGAAATGATTCTGCTGATGCCACACAGAAATCAGACAGCGCTTCTGCAGATGGTCTTGTAAGCTATTCAGACATTGTATTGGGAGAAACAGGAAAAGACTTAAGCGCAACAATTACAATGTTCAACCACAGAACAGATATGGATACCGATGATTACGGCGGAAAGAACTGGAAATCTTATCTGGAAGACTTCAACAAAGAGTATCCGAACATCAAGGTTGAAATCACTACAGATACAAACTATGCCGATGATGCATTGACACATTTACAGTCCGGACAGTACGAAACCATTACCATGATTCCGGCAGTAGATAAGGCAGACCTCAGTACATATTATATGTCATACGGTACACTTGATGAGATGAGCCAGCAGATCAACTACGCAAACACATGGCTCTATGGAGATGATGTATACGGTGTTCCTTCCACAGCAACGACACAGGGTATCGTTTACAACAAGAAAGTGTTTGAGGATGCCGGTGTGACCGATATTCCAAAGACTCCGGACGAGTTCATTGATGCATTAAAGAAGATCAAGGACAAGACGGATGCAATTCCGCTTTACACAAACTATGCAGCAGGCTGGACAATGGGTGCATGGGATGCTTATATCGGAAACAATGCAACTGGTGACAATACATATTTCAACCAGAAATTCCTTCATACAAAGGATCCATTCAAGGATTATGGCGATGGCACACATCCATATGCAGTATACAAGATCCTTTACGATGCAGTTGCTGGCGGACTTACCGAGGATGACTATTCTACAACTGACTGGGAAGGCTCTAAGAGCATGTTAAACAACGGACAGATCGGATGTATGGTACTTGGATCATGGGCTTACCCACAGATGGAAGCAGCCGGTGAGAACGCAGATGACATCGGATATATGCCATTCCCGATTTCTGTAAACGGTGAGCAGTATGCATCAGCCGGAGCAGATTACTCTTATGGTATCAACGTAAACGCTTCTGATGATGAGAAGCAGGCAGCTTTAATCTTTGTTAAGTGGATGACTGAAAAGTCTGGATTTTCTTACAACGAGGATGGACTTCCGGTTGCAAAGTCATCTTCTGATACAAAGCTTGATTTCTCTGGTGTAACATTCCTTGAGGATGAACCTGCTGTAAAAGGCGAAGAGGATCTTTTAAATGCATTAAATGCTGATTCAGAGTTAAATGTTAACAATGGCGGTAATGATAAGATTCAGGCAATCATTGAGCATGCGGCAAATGGCGATGAGAGCTTTGATGATATTATGAACGAGTGGAACCAGAAATGGACAGATGCTCAGGAATCTGAGGGCGTAGAAATTACAGAGTAGTTCCACGCTACATAAAGGTATATCATCCAGTTGCCGGGCCGAAAAACTGTTTTCGGCCCGGTGGCATGATTGCCTGTTTCATATGGGAGGAACGTAGTATGAAATCAAAATCATTTAATTTTAAAAAATGGGCAAAGAGCAGAGCCGGCCAGCAGGTATTTATCTGTATCGGTTTTATGATTATCCCATTGCTCTTACTCTTTTTATTCACTTATTTTCCATTTGCGGAAATGATCAAATTCAGTTTTTATAAGATGAAATATACAACGCCAATAGACAGGCGCGAATTTGTCGGATGGGATAACTATCTTGATGTATTCAGAAGAAACGATTGTTTCGGGGCGTTGAAACTTAGTTTATTCTATATGGTCGGTGCATTGGTCCAGCTTGTGCTTGCACTGTATCTTGCAACAATTTTAAGCTTTAAGGTAAAGGGTGGAAATCTTTTCAAAGGGCTGATGTTTTTCCCTTACCTCATCAGTGGTATTGCCATTGGTTTTATCTTTAAATTCTTCTTCACCAGAGGATTCGTATTTGATACAATCCTGCAGTGGTGTGGGTTTCAATTAGAAAATCTTCCATACTGGTTAAAGGATCAGAGTGTAAACAACTGGTCCCTGACGGCGACTTCCGTATGGCGGTATACCGGACAGAATATGGTACTGTTTATTGGTGCCATGATGTCTGTGGATAGCGAACTCTACGAAGCAGCGTCCCTGGATGGTGCAAATAAATGGGAGCAGTTTAAACACATTATTCTCCCGAGTATCAAGACAATTATTACATTAAATGTTATCCTTTCCATCACCGGTTCCTTAAGTGCGTTTGAGGCGCCTTTCGTAATCACCACCGGTGCAAACGGAACAGGAACGTATTTCGTAATTATGAACAAGATCGCACATACCAGTCAGAAAGTAGGTCTGGCATCGGCAATGTCTGTTGTTCTGCTGATGATCATCTTTATCTGTACGATCTTACAGAATGTGTTCTTTAAATATGTGTTCAGGGATGCCGCGTCGGAGGATGAATCCTATAAGGCAAAGAAAGCCCGGCTGAAGGCAGAAAAACAGGTGATTAAGCAGATCAAAAAACAGGAGAAAATGAAGAAAGGAGCAGCGAAATAATGAGTAGTACAGTAGCAGTAAAACGTAAAAACATGAAACATTATTCCGTAGGAAGCATTATCTGGATTATTGTGGAATATGCATCGCTGATCTTTTTCGGATTCTGTGCAATCATTCCGATTGTTTCCTGTATCACAACGGCATTTAAGACAGATGCCGAGTACCAGAATACCAATGTTATGGCATTCCCGGGAAGCTGGCTGAATTTTGACAACTTTGTAAATGCATTTAAGACAGCAAATATGGGACGTGCATTTTTAAACTCTGTCATAGTTATGGTGGTTGTGCTTACCGTATCCGTTATTGTAGGTTCCCAGCTTGCTTACGTATTAAACCGGTTCAAGTTCCCGGGCAATGGGTTTATCCGTAACCTGTATACAATTGCCGCACTGCTTCCGGCAGTAGCAATGCAGGTTACCGTATACCAGATTATGTCAGATTTACATCTTGTAAACAGTCTGGGCGGTTACATCATTATGAGCTGTGGTACCGATGTTATTTCCATGTATATTTTCATTCAGTTTATGGAAAATATTCCACTTTCACTGGATGAGTCGGCAATTATCGATGGCGCAAATTACTGGCAGATTTATTGGAAGATTATGCTTCCACTGTTAAAACCGGCAATCGTTACATCCTGTATTTTAAAGGGTGTTGGTGTGTACAACGAATACTACGCAGCAAACCTTTACCTGATGAGAAAAGAGATCCGTACCATGGCACTTTCCCTCTACACATTCGTAGGACCAATGGGAAGCAAGTACAATCTGATCTGTGCAGGTGTTATTATCTCCCTGCTTCCGGCGCTGATCGTATTTGTCTGCTGCCAGAAACAGATTTACAGTGGAATTACTGCAGGTGCAGTAAAGGGTTAATGATTTTAGAAAAATAAGAGGTATCGGCATGAATAAGAGCATGATGAAAGAAGAAGTCACAAAGCATTTGACAGAAGGGATTATTCCCTTCTGGAAGGCATTAAGAGACGATACATATGGTGGTTACTATGGATATATGGACTATGATTTAAACGTAGACAAAACAGCAGAAAAGGGCTGTATCTTAAATAGCAGAATTACCTGGTTTTTTGCAAATGCGTATATCCTTCTGAAAGATGAAACCTTATTGGATGAGGCAAGACACGGTTATGAGTTCCTGCGTGATCATTGCATTGACAAAGAAAATGGTGGAATCTTCTGGTCTATGACCTATGACGGAAAGCCACTTGACACAACAAAACATACTTATAATCAGGCGTTCTGTATTTATGCTCTTTCTTCCTATTATGATGCATCCAAAGACGAGGAAGCATTGAAACTTGCCAAAGAACTGCAGGTACTGATTGAAAGCAAATGTACGGATGAAATCGGATATCTGGAGGCTTTCACAAAGGATTTTCAGCCAGAATCCAATGAAAAACTGTCTGAAAACGGTGTACTTGCAGAAAAAACGATGAATACACTGCTTCATGTGTTTGAGGCTTACACGGAGTTTTACCGGGTTTCCCATGATGAAGAGGTGGGAGAGCGGTTAAAGTGGATTATGGATGTATTTGCGGATAAGGTATACAATCCGAAACTTAAGAGACAGGAAGTATTCTTTGACAAGAACTACAACACCATCATTGATCTGTATTCTTATGGTCATGACATTGAGACAGCATGGCTGATGGATCGTGGAGTAGAGGTACTTGGGGATGCACATTACAAAGAAAAGATGTCCCCGATTACCGAAACACTTGCGGAAAATGTATATAAGGTTGCTTTTGACGGTCATTCTCTGGCAAATGAATGCTGTAAAGGAGAAGTGAATGACCACCGGGTCTGGTGGGTACAGGCAGAGACGGTCATTGGATTTTTGAATGAATACCAGAAGCATCCGCAGAAAGAGAATTTCCTGGAAGCATCTGAGGCAGAATGGGAATTCATCAAAGAACACGTAATTGACAAGAGAACCGGTTCTGAATGGTTCTGGGAAGTACATCCGGATGGAAGTCCGATTGCTGACCGTCCAATCGTAGAACCCTGGAAATGTCCGTATCATAACGGAAGAATGTGTATGGAAGTAATAAGGAGACTTTAAATAATGCATGAAAGATATTATGTAGAACTGGCAAAGCAGGAGAAGCTGCTTTCCCGAAAAAATGAAAAAAGCGATTTTTATAACGGTGTATTTGACCGCTATGTAAATCCCGTTCTTACAAGAGATATGATTCCGCTCACCTGGAGATATGACTTAAACGAAGAAACCAATCCATTCTTTATGGAGCGTCTTGGAATCAATGCAGTCATGAATTCCGGAGCAATTTATTTAAACGGAAAGTATTATCTGGTTGCCCGTATCGAGGGAAATGACAGAAAATCTTTCTTTGGCGTAGCAGAGAGTGACAACGGAATTGATAATTTCCGTTTCTGGGATTACCCGATTCTTCTGGATGATGTATGTCCGGAAGAAACAAATGTCTATGATATGCGTCTGACACAGCATGAGGATGGATACATTTACGGAGTATTCTGTTCCGAGAGCAAAGACACCAGCGTAAACGATCTGTCTGCGGCAGTTGCAGCAGCAGGTATTGTCCGCACAAAAGATTTAAAGCACTGGGAGCGTCTGGAAAACTTAAAGACCCTTCGTTCCCCGCAGCAGAGAAATGTCGTGCTGCATCCGGAATTTGTGGATGGAAAGTATGCATTCTATACCCGTCCGATGGATGACTTCATTGATACCGGAAGCGGAAGCGGTATTGGATTCGGTCTTTGCGAGGACATCACACATGCAGTCATTGACGAAGAGAAGATGACCAGCATCCGTAAGTACCATACCATTACCGAGGCAAAGAACGGTGCAGGTGCTACTCCGATCAAGACTGACCGCGGCTGGATTCACATTGCACACGGTGTAAGAAATACTGCAGCAGGTCTGCGCTATGTGATCTATGCATTTGCCACGGATTTAAACGATCCGTCTAAGGTAATTGCAGAGCCATCCGGACTGTTAATCGGACCAAGAGGTGAGGAGCGTGTCGGAGATGTATCCAATGTTGTATTTACCAACGGTGCAATCGTAAACGATAAGAACGAAGTATTTATTTACTATGCTTCTTCTGATACAAGAATGCATGTGGCGACTACAACGATTGACCGTCTGATTGATTACGTATTCAACACCCCACAGGATCCGGGAAGAAGCGTACTGTGTGTACAGCAGAGATGCGACCTGATTAAGAAGAACTTAGAGTATTTAAAAAATCATAAATAAGAGGAGAGTTGATTATGAGTGAAGTAAAGATGCTGACAGCACCGGTACCAAACGTACCTTGGCAGGACAGACCGGCAGGACCACAGAACGGTGCACCGATCTGGAGATACAGTGAAAACCCAATCATTGGAAGAAATCCGGTAAAGGGTGTTGCAAGAATTTTTAACAGTGCGGTTATGCCATATGGCGATGCTTTCATCGGTGTGTTCCGTGGAGAGCAGACCAATGGTATTCCATATATTTATCTTGGACACAGCAAAGATGCCATCCACTGGGATTTTGAAGAAAACAAGATTCCATTCGTAGATGAAAACGGCGATCCATTTATGCCAATCTATGCATATGATCCAAGACTTGTAAAAGTAGAAGACACCTATTATATCATCTGGTGTCAGGATTTCTACGGAGCAGCAATCGGCATGGCAAAAACAACAGATTTCAAGACGTTTACACGGATTGAGAATCCGTTCCTCCCATTCAACCGCAATGCCGTGCTGTTCCCTAGAAAGATCAATGGAAACTTCATGATGCTTTCCCGTCCTTCAGACAGTGGTCATACACCGTTTGGTGACATCTTCTTAAGTGAAAGCCCGGATCTGGTATACTGGGGCAAACACAGACATGTCATGGGCAAAGGAAGCGAATGGTGGGAGTCCTTAAAGATCGGCGGTGGTGCTGCTCCAATCGAGACTTCCGAAGGATGGCTCTTATTCTATCATGGGGTATCCGGTACATGTAACGGATATGTTTACTCCATCGGTGGGGCAATCCTTGACATTGATAATCCTTCCATCGTGAAGTATCGCTGTGAGAATTTCCTTCTGACTCCGGAAGAGTGGTATGAGGAGAGAGGTTTCGTTCCGAACGTATGCTTCCCATGTGCAACCATTCACGACAGTGCATCTGGTAAGATCGCGATCTATTATGGTGCGGCAGACAGTTACGTTGGCCTGGCATTTACAAAACTGGATGAGATTGTAGATTACATAAAAACAAACAGTGTTGTAACACCTGCAGACACTGAAATCGGAAGGAGATAACTATGCATATTTCACCGGACGACAAGAGATTACAATATTGTGGAAGAATTGATTTTGATGATCCGAAAGCACCGGTGCTTGTCTATGCGGCAAGTTTTGTACAGATTTGTTTTACCGGAACAGAAATTTCCGTGACACTGGCAAATAAGCGTGCTTACTGGTCGAGCCGGATGGGATATATATTGGACGGGAAGCAGGGGCAGTTCTTACTCACCTCGGATCCGGGGGCAGAAACGTATGTGATTGCCAGGGATCTTGAACATACAGAGCATACCCTCACTCTGTTTAAAAGAATGGACTCCTGCCATATCGTCACTTTACTGGGATTTGAATTGGGAAGCGATGCCGAGGTACTTACTCCGGCACCGCTTCCGTCCCGTAAAATCGAAGTTTTCGGGGACAGCGTTTCCTGCGGCGAAGTATCAGAGGCCGTAGATTATGCAGGAAAACCGGATCCGGAACACGATGGGGAATATTCAAACAGTTGGTATTCTTATGCGTGGATGACCGCGCGAAATCTGCATGCACAGTTGCATGACACATCACAGGGTGGTATCGCCCTTCTTGACAAAACCGGCTGGTTTATGGCGCCGGATTATCTGGGAATAGAATCCTGTTATGATAAAATAGAATACCAGCCGGAACTCAGTGAAGTAAAACCATGGGATTTTTCACGTTATACACCAGATGTTGTGATTTTTGCATTCGGGCAGAATGATAACCACCCGGATGATTATATGGCAGAAGATTATAACAGTGCACGTTCCGAAAACTGGCGGCAGCATTACCGCAGATTTTTAGAGCATCTCATGGAAGTATATCCGAAGGCAACCTTTATATTGACAACCACAATATTGGAACATAACGAAAACTGGGACATTTCCATTGAGGAAGTGTGCAAAACAGTAAACAGTCCGCGGGTACACCATTTCCTGTATTCACAGAACGGAAAAGGAACACCGGGACATATCCGTATTCCGGAGGCAGAACAGATGAGTAAAGAACTTACGGCATACATCGAAAGTCTTGGAGAAGGAATTTGGGAGGAGTAAACATGCAGATCGAATATGAAAGAGGTATTTCCAATCCGGGAAATCTGTACCGGATGAAAAATTTGATGGCAAGGGCAGAGGCCGGTGAGACATTAAATATCGGCTTTTTAGGTGGCTCAATTACACAGGGATGTCTTGCGTCCACGCCGGAGCTGTGTTATGCTTACCGCGTATTTCAGTGGTGGGAAAAAACATTTCCGCAGGCAGAGTTTCATTATATCAATGCCGGAATCGGTGGAACGACATCGCATTTTGGAACCGCCCGTGCAGAGTCCGATCTGCTTTCCCATAAACCGGATTTTGTTATCATTGAATTTTCGGTCAATGATGAATCAACGGAATTTTTCCGTGAGACATATGAAGGACTGGTACGCCGTGTATGGCAGGATGAAAACGAACCTGCTGTGATGCTGGTGCACAATGTCTATTATAACAACGGTGGTAATGCACAGATCATGCACGGTCAGATAGCCAGACATTATCAGCTTCCGGCGGTCAGCATGCAGAGCAGTATTTATCCGGAGGTCGTTGCGGGGCGGATTCCAAACCGCGACATTACAGAGGATGATCTGCATCCAAACGACAAAGGGCATGAGCTGGTTGCATCTGTGATTACTTATGCCTTAGAGAAAATCCATATAACACAGACAAAGGATGCAAAACCAGAATTCCCAGAACCACTGACAGACAATTGCTATGAAAAAGCAGTGCGTCTGGATAATCGTAATTATGAACCTGAAAACCAGGGATTTGTCAAAGATACCAGAGTACAGGAAGAAGTCAAAGATTGCTTCAAAAATGGATGGTCCGCAAAAGAAAAAGGAGCATCGTTAACGTTTGCTGTAAATGGAAGTGAGATTGCAGCACAGTATAAGCGTTGTGTAACGAAACCGGCGCCGGTGGCACTGGCCATTGTGGATGGGGATGAAGCACATGCGGTGACACTGGATGCAAACTTTGATGAGGATTGGGGGGATTCCCTGACGCTGACTCCGGTTCTGGTGCATGGAAAAGAAGGGGCACATACGGTGGAAATACGGCTGATTTCCGGAGATTCTACCATGCCGAGTGCATTTGAACTGATCTCTGTAATTGTTTCTGAAAAATAGAGAGAGGAAGAAAAATATGTTTCCAAAAGATTTTGTCTGGGGAGTGGCAAGCAGTGCTTATCAGGTGGAAGGAACCGATCCTGACGATGGCCGTGGAAAGAATGTGTGGGATGAGTTTGTGCGTTCCGGCAGGGTGTATGAACAACAGACTGCAGATGTTTCCTGCGATCATATGCACCGTTATAAAGAAGATTTTGCTTTGATGCGGTTACTTGGAATCAAAAATTATCGTTTTTCACTCAGCTGGTCAAGAATCCTTCCGGCGGGAACCGGGAAGGTGAATGAGAAAGCTGTACAGATGTATCGCGATATGATTCTTTGCATGAAAGAAAACGGAATTCGTCCGTTTATCACCATGTTTCATTGGGAGTTTCCATATGAGCTGTTTAAAAAAGGCGGATGGCTCAATGAAGATGTGGTGGAGTGGTTTGGAGAATATGCAAAAGTCGTTGCAGAAAATTTCTCTGATCTGTGTACCGATTTTATCACAATCAATGAGCCGCAGTGTGCGATTGGACTGGGACACTTAAGCGGGGTACATGCACCGGGAATGCAGTATTCTGTTCCAGAGACCTTTCAGATGGCACACAATCTGATGAAAGCACATGGTCAGGCAGTGATCAATCTGCGTAAATATGCAAAGCAGAAGATACGTGTCGGCTATGCACCGACCTGTGGTGTGGCATATCCGGCATCGGAGGGTACAAAGGATATAGAGGCTGCAAAAAAGGTATATTTTGGTTTTGACAACCCAATGGATAACTGGACCTGGAATGTGGCATGGTTTTCCGATCCGGTCTTTTTAGGAGAGTATCCAAAAGAAGGACTGGAAAAATTTGCACCATATCTTCCGGAGATTACGAAAGAAGATATGGAACTCATTCATCAGCCGCTCGATTTTATGGGACAAAATATATATAACGGTTATATGATCCGTTGTGGAAAAGATGGAAAACCGGAATATGTAGACCGCGCCCCTGGGGCAGCTAAGACAGGCACAGGCTGGCCAGTGACACCGGAGGCATTGTATTACGGAATCCGTTTCTTGACGGAGCGTTACCATCTGCCGCTTTATATTACAGAAAACGGAATGTCCGATCTGGATAATATTTCCGCGGACGGACAGGTGCATGACAGCGAAAGAATCACATTTTTGGATGCATATCTGGGTGCTGTGCAGCGTGCGGTCAATGAGGGAATGCCGGTGATCGGATATTTCCTCTGGACATTTCTGGATAACTTTGAGTGGGCAGAAGGTTACAAAGAGCGTTTTGGACTTGTTTATGTAGACTACACAACCCAGCGCAGAATTGCAAAAGATTCTGCCTACTGGTACAGAGAGGTAATGAAAATGAATGGAGAAAATTTAAGCTGTAACCAGCCATGTAAAGAAATTTTGTTTATGAATCCGGTATTTACCCACAACATCTGGGGCGGCACCAAGCTGCGTGAGGAGTTTGGCTATGCGATCGAGGGCGATGACATCGGAGAATGCTGGGGTATCGCAGCACATCCAAACGGAACCTGTACGATTGCAGACGGTGCGTATAAGGGAAAGAAATTATCCGATCTGTGGGAGGAACATAAAGAACTCTTTGGAAATACACAGGGGAAAGTATTCCCACTGCTGATCAAGATTATTGATGCAAAGGCAGATTTAAGTATTCAGGTACATCCGGATGATACCTATGCTGCAGAGCATGAAAACGGTTCTCTTGGCAAGATGGAGTGCTGGTATATCCTTGACTGTGAGCCGGATTCCAAGCTTGTTATCGGACACAATGCAAAGACACACGAAGAACTGGAAGACATGGTACACAACGGACGCTGGAGTGAGCTGATCCGTGAAGTCCCGGTAAAGAAAGGTGATTTCATCCAGATTGATCCGGGTACCGTGCATGCAATCAAGGGTGGAATTACAATTCTTGAGACACAGCAGAACAGTGATATTACCTATCGTGTCTATGATTATGACCGTCTTTCCAACGGCAAACCGCGTCAGCTTCATGTACAGCAGAGTCTCGATGTCATCAAAGTGCCGGCAGCACCGATGTCCGAGTGCATGATCGAGACTGGGGAAGCGGAGACCAACAAACTGCAGAAACTCATCGAGTGTAAGTATTATCAGGTATTCCACATGAAAGTGGATGGGAAGGCTGAGTTTGAGCAGTCTTATCCGTTCCTGATCGTCAGCGTAGTCGAGGGCAATGGTCTTTTGAATCATACCAGTGTCAAGAAGGGAGATCATTTTATTCTTCCTTGTGGATACGGTAATGTCGAGATAGAAGGAAATCTGGAGCTGGTAGCTTCTACGGTTTCTACGAAATAAGACTGGGTAACGGTTTGTAAAGGCATACATGATCCTTTGAGGAATGTATGCCTTTTTTATGTGTAAAACTTTGTTTGACAAAGTAAAATATTTATGTAAAATAATTATAACAGAATTTATCAATAAAGAAATCCATGAAAACATTGGAGGAATCGTATGGCGACAATTAAAGAAATTGCAGAAATCGTAGGGGTTTCGAGCTCAGCAGTTTCAAGGGTACTCAATTATGATGAGGGAATCTCTGTTAGTGATGAGACAAGAGAGGCGATCTTTGCCACAGCAGAGAAAATCGGATACAAAAAGAGAGTAATCTATCCCAAGATCGAAAATGTGGCATTGCTGTATTTTGTTGACCACGAGGATGAACTCGAAGATGTCTTTTACCACGGGGTAAAGGATGAGATAATAAAGCAGGCAAAAAAGATGAATATTCAGCTCAGTATCTATGACCGAAAGGACGGCATGGATCATGTTCCGAAAGATTTAAGTGCCTTTATTGCGATTGGATGGCTCACCAGAAAAGAAATCAATGCTTTGTATAAACGGTGCAAAAGGGGCGTGTTTATCGGCACATCCCCGGATGAAAAACTTTTTGATGCCGTGAAGCCCAATATGGATTCGTTTGTGACACAGATGGTTGATTACTTTGTGGAAAAAGGACATAAACGGATTGGATTTATCGGGGGCAGTGATAGAAATATTGACACCGGAAAACCTTCCATGGATATCCGGGAGTGGTCATTTCGACAGAGCGCTGCATACTATGGGTATCTCAATGAGGAGTACATTTTCATTTCCGAGAGATTTACGGTGGATGATGGCTACCGCATGGGAAAAGAACTGCTTAAAAAAGAGATACTGCCAACAGCACTTTGTGTGGCAAGTGACACACTGGCGGTGGGTGTGCTACAGGCTTTAAATGAAGGCAATATACAGATTCCGGAGCAGGTGGCGGTTTTTAGCATCAATGATGTGAATATTGCAAAGTATTTATCACCACCCCTTACTACTATTCATATTGATATTCCATGTATCTGTGAAACCGCGCTTGATCTGTTGCGAAACAGGGTACTATATGGCGGACGCGTAACCAAGCTGGTGTTTGTAAATGGAATTCCAGTTTTCCGGAAGAGTTGTTGAAAAAAGATGTTCGATTGCGAACATCTTTTTTTGTGCCTTTTTTGTATATATTGCATAAAATACAAAAATAAAAATTGGCAATATAGTGAAAAGTGTATTTGTGAGTATTGACATTATTAGGTTTAGATGATACATTCTTAATAAGTAAACAATTTACTTAAATATTAGTAAAGATTTAATTTCAGAAAAGGGGGAACATTTATGAAAAGGAAGTTATTACATGCAGTCCTTGTAGCGAGCATGGCAGTAGCATTGTCAGGATGTGGAAACACATCTGGTATTAATGCTGATGCTGAGAAAACACAAAAAGCTACAGAAACAGAGAACATTGAAGAGGAGAGAGGCACAGAAGTTGCTGCCGCAGAACAGAAGGAAAATACAACAGGTACGCCAGATGAAAACGGAAATTATCTGATCAACGGAAGTTTTGAAGAACCAGATTTTTCCGGATGGACGGTGACAAACAACAATGATGTTACAGAGGAGTTAGATGTTTATGATCGTGAGACAGACTGTTTTGCAGGTGCACAGTCACTGCATTTTTATTCAGGAAACAATCCGGTGGATTTTTCCATGAAACAGACAGTGAGTGGACTTGAGGATGGCACCTACAAACTAACCGCTCATATTCAGGGTGATGCAGCAGGGGATGAAAATCCGACCGTATATTTTTATGCGCTCGTGGATGGCGAAGAGGTAAAAGCAGATGGCAAATTGCAGGGGTATGTTAACTGGTATACGGTGGAAATCCCGGGCATTACACCAACGGACGGAGCAATCACAGTAGGAGCACACGTGGCAACAGCACCGGGCGGTTGGGGAACCATTGATGATATTACACTTGTGAAGGAGTAGTTATGAAATTTATTAAGGGTATGGATATTTCCATGGTGAAAGAACTGGAACAATATGGTGCGTCCTATCGGCTGAACGGGAAAAAAGAAGATCTGTTTGCAATTTTAAAGACATGCGGAACCAATAACGTAAGGATTCGGATTTGGCCGGATCCCTACGATGAAAACGGAAATTCTTACGGGGGAGGTGGAAATGATCTGGAGACCACCATTGAGATCGCAGAAAGAACTGTACAAAGCGGTATGGATTTTATGCTTGATTTCCATTATAGTGATTTCTGGGCAGACCCGGCCAAACAGGTAAAACCGAAAGCCTGGAAAGAATTAAGCGGAGAGGCACTGGAAACGGCGGTGTATCTGCATACTGTAGATACGTTAAAGGCATTGAAAAACCACAAGCTTGTGCCGACTATGGTGCAAGTTGGAAATGAGATTACAAAAGGGCTGTTGTGGCCGGATGGTTACATCGAACAGACCGAAAATATGGCACATCTTCTGCAGGCAGGGATTAAGGGGGTGCGCGAGGAGTGTCCGGATGCAAGGATCGTATTGCATCTGGATTTCGGAACGGATAATAAAATGTATCGACAGTGGTTTGATCAGGTTTCATCGTATGCGTTGGATTTTGATATTATTGGAATGTCGTATTATCCGCACTGGAACGGAAGTCTTTCACTTCTTCTGGATAATATGAATGATATCAGCAGCCGGTATGACAAAGATGTGCTTGTTGCAGAGACTTCAATTGGTTATACTACGGAAACATTTGGCTGTAACGGAATCGTTTATTCGAAGGAGCATGAAAAAATCACTGGATACCCAGCAACACAGCAGGGACAGGAAGCATTCTTGCGGGATTTGTTTGCAACGGTAAGAAGTGTAAACAATAAAAGAGGCATCGGTGTGTTTTACTGGGAACCGGCATGGCTGCCAATACCGGACTGTACGTGGGCAAGTAAGAGTGGCAGCAAATACATGAAAGACAAGATGACAGCAGGAAATGCCATGGCAAATATGGCATTGTTTGACGAAAATGGAAACGCAAACAGCGCGCTGATAAACATGAAAACAATGTAAAGGGAGGACAATCATATGAAAAAAATAATAACAGCTGTGCTGGCTGTAACAATGGCAGTGGGAATGTTGACTGGCTGTGGAAGTGGAAGTGGAACCGGAAAAAAGGTAGCTTCCGGGGAAAAACTCGTGATTTGGACGAACATGAACGTGGAAGTGGATACCATTCAGAAATATGCAGATGAATGGGGAGAAAAGAACGGACGAAAGGTAGAAGTCATTCACCAGTCTCCATCTGTCCAGCAGTTTGCACAGGCAGTAAAAAGTGCTTCCGGACCGGATGCTGTGGTGGGTATTCCAAATGACCAGCTTGCAGATTATGTAAACGCAGATCTTACTGCAGAAGTGCCACAGGATCTGTATGCGGATCAGGATTTTTCCGATGCAGCCATCCAGGCATGTTATGTAGATGGAAAACGATATGCAGCACCACTTTCCGTAGAGACTACTGCACTGTTTTACAACACAGATCTTGTGTCGGAAGTTCCAAAAACATGGGAAGAACTGGTCGATCAGGCAGCCGCAGACGGAGGTGTGCAGTTTGATGCAACAAGCATATACTACGATCTTGGTTTTGTGAGAGCCTGCGGAGGTTATATTTTTAAATATCAGGATGGGGCATATGACACGGCAGACATCGGTCTTGATAATGAAGGCAGTGTGGAAGCCTATGCCTTTATCAATGACCTGTGCAATAAATATAAACTGATCACGGCAGATGTGACAGCCGATATCGCAAGAAGTAATTTCCAGAACGGAAAATGTGCTTATTATATTGGTGGACCATGGGACATTGATGGTTTTACTTCTGCAGGAACTAAATTTGCTGTAGCAAAAATGCCAACTTTCCACGGACAGCCGTTTGTGACCCCGGTGGGTACACAGGTAAGTTTTGTGAGCAACAGCAGTAAAAATCAGGATGCAGCATGGGATTTTATTTCCTATCTGATGGAAAACGGTGCACTTGGCATGTATGAGGCGGGTGACCGTATACCGGCAAAACTGGCAGATCAGGAACTTGATGAGATCCAGAGTAATGCATACACACAGGCATTTGTCGAGCAGATCAATGATGGAGAGCCGATGCCGACCGTATCAGAAATGGGACAGCTCTGGAGTATCCACACAAACAATATCCGTTCGATGTGGTCTGGGGAGCAAACACCAGAGGAAGCTGCCGAAAATATGGTTACGCAGTTGAAAGAAGCGATTGAATTGATGAATTCAGGAAAGTAGTGATGGCATGAGAAAGAAAAAGAATGCGCTTGGGTATACTTATCTGGCACCGGCACTGATCTCGATTCTGTTGGTGACATGTCTGCCAATTATTTATACGGTGATTTTATCTTTTACTAATTACAACATGTATCATCTGACAGATTACACGTTTGTGGGTCTGGAAAATTATCTGACCGTATTTTCCGGAAGTATTAAAAATGTGTTTTTCCCGGTACTTGGGTGGACGATTTGTTTTGCGCTGTTAAGTACGGCAGGTTCCTATGTAATGGGACTGATTCTTGCCATTTTGTTAAACAATCCGCATATGAAAGAATCAAAAATTTACCGTGCAGTGCTGATTGTTCCGTGGGCATTGCCATCTACGATTGCAATCCTCGCATGGCAGGGACTGCTAAATGAGCAGTATGGTGGAATCAATAATTTACTGCATACAATCGGTATTGCCTGGAATGTACCGTGGCTGACCAATCCATTCTGGGCAAGGGCTGGGCTGATTATCGTGAATGTGTGGCTGGGATTTCCCTATATGATGAATGTCTGTCTTGGTGGACTACAGGCGATTTCTGGTGAATACTATGAGGCGGCTAAAATGGATGGGGCATCAAAATTTCAGTGCTTTAAGAGCATTACATTGCCGATGGTGACAAAACTTTCCATTCCTCTTGTAATTTCCTCGTTTGCGGCTAATTTTAACAATTTTGGAAATATATATATGATTACACAAGGTGGACCAGCGAGAGTGGATAACCAGTTTGCGGGTTATACGGATATCCTTGCCAGTACCACCTATAAGATGACCACATGGTCGAACCGGTATGAACTGTCTGCAACGTTCAGTGTGCTGATCTTTATCATTGTCGGAACATTTACGCTGATTAATATGCGGCTGTCCGGCTCATTTAAGGAGGTTGATTAAATGAAAAATAAAAAGAAAATATCCGCCTCAGAACAACGGACACTGTGGGGAAGCAGAGTGGTCATATGGATCACAATGATCGTGGTGCTGTTTCCGGTCATATGGATTGTTATGTCCTCTTTTTCCGCGGGTGACAGCTTTTTCCTGTCCTCATTGTTCCCTGAAAAATTCAGCATTGAACATTATGTGGAACTGTTTCGGGAAACGGATTTTGGAATCTGGGTTTTTAATTCCCTAAAGTTTTGCTTTATTGTAGCAATCATACAACTTGTGCTTACTTCACTTGCAGCGTATGCGTTTGCAAGACTGCGGTTTGTGGGAAGAAAATATGGACTGATGGCACTTTTGATATTACAGGTGTTTCCAAACAGCATGGCAGTTGCCGGATACTATATTTTAATTTATAAGTTCGGGCTGGTGGACAACAGCTTTGCACTCATTCTTGTGCTTGCAGGTGGAAGTGCTTACAATATCTGGTTACTTAAATCTTATATCGATGGACTTCCGGTGGAATTGGATGAAGCTGCAATGGTGGATGGAGCAAATGAATTCCAGGTTTTTTATAAGATCATCATCCCGCTTGCAATGCCACAGCTTGCCGTGATCTTCCTGTTTTCGTTTATTGCAACATACAGTGAATATGTGATTACCTCAATCTTTTTGCAGACACCGGGAAAAATGACGCTTGCACTCGGACTGCAGTCCTTTATCAGTGATCAGTTTGCTGCGCACTGGACTTTGTTTGCTGCAGCAGCAGTGATTTCATCCCTGCCGATCATGATCATCTTTATGTGCTTACAGCGATTTATTCAGAATGGATTGGTTGCCGGAGGGGTAAAAGGATAAAATGAAATATCATCGGGGATTCTTCATGAAGATGGCAAAATAGGGACGAATGAGGATTTTTCCGGATTAGCGGGTCTTTTAGAATCTGCAATTTCTGGAGTACGTGCTTCTGCTGCATCAAGTACCAAAATTATGCTTCATCTGGATCAGGGTGGAAAAAATCAGTTGTATACCTGGTATTTTGGTGGATTATTGAAAGAGTCACCAAACTTGGATTTTGATGTATTTGGATTATCTTATTATCCAATGTGGCATGGAACCATGGAGGGGCTTCAGTATAATTTGAATTACTTGGCGACCACCTATAATAAAGAAGTGTGTGTTGTAGAAACTGCGTATGCATGGACAACGGAAGATGGTGATGGTGAAGGAAATGTATTCATTAGTGGAGATGAAGAAGTTGGAGGATATCCTGCAACAGTAGAAGGACAATTTGAATTTATGAATGATCTGGAATCAATCATTTTAAATGTACCAGATGACAAAGGTATTGGATATTTTTATTGGGAACCAGAATGGATACCTGTAGAAGGCGGAACATATGCTACATCTGCAGGGGTTGCGTATAAAAATGATACCGTAACGCCAAGTAATACATGGGATAACATGACGTTGTTTAATTTTCAGGGAAATGCATTAGATTCTATTAAGGTGCTTAATAAACCGTGTGAAAATTTATTGACAAATATCAGTTTTGAACAGAATGGGATAACTACTTCACCGAGTGGATGGAATGTATGGACAAGTGATTCGTCAGATGAAAATACTGTAAGAACAGAATATGGTGATGCATATGATGGAGATTACAAATTAACATTTTGGGATGATAAAGAGTATTCGTGTTCTGTATATAAAACGTATACAAATATTCCGAATGGAACATATAAATTCTCAATTTGGGCAAAGACAAATGGGAAACAGGATGTTTTACAACTTTATGCAAAAAATTATGGAGGAAGTGAGCTTGATACCACGATTGAAACAAGTGACATTAATTGGAATATTTTTAGTATAGACAAGATTGTTGTTACAAATCATACGTTGGAGATCGGGGTTTATTCTGTAGCAGGAGCAAATGACTGGTGTAACCTTGACTTGGCAATGTTAAGAAAAATTGATTAATTATATTTAAAATTTTTAAGGGGATGGTTTTGATCGTCCCCTTAATTTTTGAATTGTTCTTTGACTGGTGGAATCTTATGAAAAAGAAAATATGGAATAGGTGCAGAAAAAATGGTAGACTATAAAAAAGAGTTTTTGTAGGGGTGTAATAAATGTTAACGGATATGATGAAAGACGAATTGGTAAAAGGGTTACTTAATCTGTTTCATGAAAATTTATCAATGATTATTTTGTATGGATCTGTTGCAAGAAATGAAGCTACATCAGAAAGTGATATAGATATAGCAATCATCACTAAAAATGATATGAATGAAGAAATAAGAAATAAATTTATTTGCTGGTCAGCAGAGATGGATATACGTTATGATAAGATTTTTTCTATCATTGATATTAAAGAAGAAAATATGAAAAAGTGGGGGGAAGTGCTTCCATTTTATAAGAATGTACAAAAAGAGGGGGTTATTCTTTGGAAGGCAGCTTAAAAGAACTTGCACGATATTAGCACCTGTAGAGCAGAACATAATCTGTTTTACAGGTGCTTTTTTCAATTAATAAGGAACTGGTACTTTCGCCTCTTGTGAAAATGTCTAATTAAAAGACTAAAAAAAGACTAAAAAACTTTAAATTAAGTAATACTTTACAAATGTTTAATTTTCTATTAACTAAATATTGACTTAAAATTACTTTATGATATACTGAATTTATCAAATAAATAAAGCAATTGCACACTGGTTCCCATATTTTTACTGCACTCCCCAAGTATGCAGTACCCTCTCCCTGAAATATGGGAAGCAGCGTGCAATTGCTTTTTTATTAAGTGAAACCGGATAGATGGAGGGCACTGGAAGGTTTTTACAAGAAATGGAGAAGAAAGGAAAGGTAGAGCAAAAACATGAGAAGGGTAGGAAAACAGATTGTTGCCATCACGCTGGCAGCGGCAATGATGGGGTCACTGACACCGGAGGCATGCACATTTTTACAAAATGAGGTGGTGTATGCGGCGGAGACAAATGAAGCGTCAGCACCAACAGTAACACGTACAGAACTGTACAAAAATGAGGGCGCAAAAACAACAAAAACCATTGATTTTTCAGAATTGAAAGAAGATGACTGGAATGGTGAAGGAAAAATTACTTTTGCATATGATGAATCCATCAATGGCTCGTTGGGAAATGTGAATGAAGAGTATGAATTAACTGCAAAGGTAACACTGGATGAAACATCCTATCAGTCGCTGGATGCAGATAAAGCGCATCTGAATATCCAGGGTGTAACAAAACTGGGATCAAAATGGGGATGGAACAACAGTACGGATTGCCAGTGGCTGCAGAAGGATTCTTTTATGAAAGTTGGGGAGAATTATTCAGCTGATCTGAAAGTAAAGTTTTCAGGAATAACACCGGATACATTGATGGATGTTGAATTCGTTCTTGTGGGAACCGGATTTAAGGGAACTGTGACATTTTCAAATGTAGTTCTCACAAATTTATCAAGCGATAAACAGGAACTGACCAAACAGGAGCCAACCGTTCTTTCTGATTTAAATAATGAATCCCAGGTAAATCTGTGGGCAGGTGAAACCGGATATCAGTATTTCCACGGTGGAACAAAAAATGCTGCTCCGGAACTTTCCTATGACGCAAATGGCGGGGACGGAAGATTAAAAGTAAGCCTGAATTATACAGCCAACTCCGGCGAATCATGGAGTGAGGCAAAAGTGAAATTCACACCGAAGACACCGGCTGATATCAGCAATTATAATCAGGTGAGTGTGGATTTGATTTATCCGGAAAGCAGTAATATTTCCAAGATAAAATTTTTCTCCAACAGCGGAATCAATAAAGATACCAGCATAGATTCGTCCGAGGCAACAGATGCAGGAAAAGGATATAAGAAAGTTACAGTTACTTTAGGATTTTCTCCATCTGCCACACCAATGGATGATCTGACAATCGGACTTATCGGAGCCAACAGTTCCTTTGCAGGGGATGTTTATCTGGATAATCTGATACTTTCCCAGAAGGATGCCAGTGGTGATTTTGTGACAATTACCGCAACACCGAATACAGACGCAACACAGGCAAAACCAGAAGCAACAGATAAAACCCTGACCATGACAGATCCGGATGCCAGCAATAGCGCAAAGGCATTGTATGCATATCTGCAGGGACTGACCGAAAGTGATCAGGTACTGTTTGGACATCAGAATGATGTGAGCCATTCCGTAGGAAACAACGATCTGGGAGATGTAAAAGATGTGACCGGTTCCGTCAGCGGTATTTTCGGCATTGACTCCCTGGCATTGTTTGGAAGCGAGGCTGGTGGTACGGATGCGGCATCTGCACTGCAGAGTTCCATTGACTACAGCAAAAAGGCGGCCAAAAACGGTGCAATCGTTACCTTATCCACCCATATGCCGAATTTCACCAACGCAAAAATTAAAAAGAATGCAGATGGAACCTACGATTTCTATAACTGTGATTTTAATGAAGCAAAAGATTTATCCGGTGATTCGTTAAAGAAGATTTTGCCTGGTGGAGAGAAGAATGAGGTATTTAAGGCATATCTTGATACGATTGCAGTCTATGCCAATGCATTGGAACAAGAGAATATCCCGGTGATTTTCCGGCCATTCCATGAGGATACCGGCGGCTGGTTCTGGTGGGGCAGTGCAAACACCGCAGAAAGTTACAGGAGTCTGTATGCATATACCAGAGATTATCTGGAATTCAAAGGCGTGCACAATATGCTTTATGTGTATTCGCCAAACGGACCGCTGGAGACCGAGGCAGAGTATATGTCGCGGTATCCGGGAGATGCCTGTGTAGACATTCTGGCATTTGATTATTACAACGACTTTAATACTTATCCGGCAGAGAGTGATACTTCATTCTTTGATCATCTGGATCAGACCTGTCAGGTTGTATCATCACTTGCAAAACAGCATAACAAGCTGGCTGCGATTTCGGAGACCGGTGTACGTGTGATGAAAAAGGATGGAAGTGATAACGAAGGGCTTCTTGTAAAAAATAATCCGGTCAGTGAGGCAAAGTCGGGTGTGAACTGGTATCAGAAAGTGAATGATATCGCAAAGAAAAACGACATGCCATATTATATGGTATGGGCAAATTTCAGCGATACCAATTTCTATGTGCCGTATAAATACAGTGATACCATGGGTCAGGAAATGGTCAATGAGTTTATTGATTACTACAACAACGCGGATTCAGTATTTGGAAACGGTACGAATTTCTATGGAAATATCGATAAGTACGCAGGAGTAAAGACGGATAATTACAAAGATGTCAGCGGATACATGGTAGCACCGTTTGATATGGATACGATTTTAAAGCCAACTGCATTAAAGGCAAGTGTTTCCAATGCCGGTGAAGTATCGTTTGTTGTAAAGGATACGGCAAAAGGCAAACAGTTGACATTGCCGGCTGCAAAAGGCTCCGACAGATTCTATACGGCGCAGCTGACACAAAAGGAAATGGATCAGATCGGAGAAACAGATGTTGCATCCATTACACTCGTTGCAGATGGAAAAGAACTGTCCACGATCACAAATCTGAGTATCGGAAAAGAAAAGGACAAAGCTCCGGCAGGTGTGCTGGAAAATTTTGACTACTATGTCGGGAGTAATGGACTTCTGGATGCAGCTTACGGTGGAAATTCTGCCGCTGGATGCAGTTCGTCCTTTACGCTGGATCAGGAGCATAAGGCAGACGGTACATATGGTGCTGCATTTAGTTACAAATTAAAAACAACCGGTTCGGAAGTCTGGACGGGTCTGGTAAATGCAAGTCTGGGCAATACAGATTTTTCAGCCTATAATGCATTGAAATTCTGGACAAAACTTGATGGAAAAGGGCAGAAGGTTGTTGTACAGATCAAGGCAGGAGGAGAAGAGTATGAAGTATATCTGACCAATCTTGCGAAGACAGAAGATGCCTATGAAGTAACCGTTCCATTCTCAGCTTTTAAAGGGAAGACGGGTGGAAAACTTAGTGGGGATGCTTTAAAAGATGTGCAGGCATTCGGACTCTGGTGTAATTCCAACCCGGCAGGTTCCGCGGTAGATGTGGAATCGGTACTTTACTTTGATGCATTCAAAGGAACAACGATCAGTGATGCAGAAGCTGCAAAAGCAGATGCCGATGGCCTGATTGCGGTAAAACAGATCAGCCAGAGTGGAAATAATGGCGGAAATTCTTCCTCCGGCAGCAGCACCTCTGGTGGAAATTCCGGCAGCACAACAACACCGGATACAAAACCATCGGAAACCCGGAAAACGGACAAAACATTTGAGAATATTGCAAAAGATACAAATGCGACACTTACCGTTGAAAAGAACGATAAGGGAGAAGTGACAGATGCCCGGGCACAGCTGGACAAAACAGTAAAGAATGCTTCCGAGACAAAGAAGACTACAATTTCAGCAGATGTGGTTGCAAAATTAGTCCAAGAGGCAGGAACCAGCGACATCACGATTACCCAGACAACAAAGAACGCTTCCGGCAAAGTGATGAACAGCGTATCTGTCAATGCGAAGGATCTGCAGGCAGGCAAAAAGCTGACACTTGTAAAAGTTGATAAAAAGACAGGAGAAAAAGTCCTGATCAGCAGCAGGACTTATAAGGTTTCCAAAGACGGAACTGTGACAGCGGATACCAAAGATGCCGGTGATTATGTACTGCTGAATGAGAAGGATGCAAAAGCCCTGAGCAGTAAAATCTTAAAGAGTATTGCATTAAAGGATACCAAGAAAACGGTTGCAAACGGAAAGAAGGCAAAAGTTACTTTTGATAAGAACCTGAACATGGAAAATGTAAAGAAGATCACTTATACATCTTCCAAAAAGTCGGTTGTAACCGTGAATAAAAATGGTACAATTGTCGCAAAGAAAGCTGGCAAAGCAGTTGTGAAAGTAAAAGTCACTTTAAAGAACGGAAAGACAAAGACTGTAAAGATGACGATCAAAGTGACAAAGTAAATTTACAGGAGTTTCGTCAAAATTTTAATAAGAAAAAGACGGTTTCGCAGGAAATCGTCTTTTTTCTTACCCATAATTGTAAAGAGAAGCGTGTGTGTTTTTTCGGGGGAATTGATTGTAATTTCAGGAACCTTTGTTTATACTAAAATCAATAGAAAAGAGAATGAGAAGGAGAACATTTATTATGGCAGGAAAACACATTTCCATTCCGGCACTTTTAAAGATCGGTGCGGGTGCATTGGACAATCTGGGGATTTACTTAAAAGAGTTACAGTTACAGAAAGTAGTTGTATTGTTTGGAAACGGTCTTGTAGAAATGTTTGGTTCTACCGTTATGGAAGCATTGCAGCAGGAGGACATTGATATTTTAGAATATCAGGAACTTGATACCGTGCGGTTGGAAGATCTGACCAGTCTTGCATTTTCCATGCCGGCGAAGACGCAGGCAGTCATCGGCATCGGTGGCGGAAAAGTGATTGATGGTGCGAAATATTGTGGATTTCTGCGAAATCTGCCGTTTATCAGCATCCCGACATCGGCATCGAGCGATGGCTTTTCAAGTGCCAGTGCTTCCCTTCTGGTGGAAGGACGCCGCAAGTCCGTTCCGGCAAAACTTGCATATGGGATTGTGGTGGATACAAGGATTATCCGCAGTGCACCGGAGAAATTTTTATATTCCGGAATCGGCGATATGGTATCAAAAATTACGGCACTGTATGACTGGATTTTTGAGGAAGAACATGGGTACGGAAAAGTCAATGATTTTGCTGTCATGATTGCAAAGAAAGCAGTCAACAGTTTTGTGCGCACACCGTTTACTTCGATACAGGATGATCTGTTTTTAAAGGAACTTCTGGATTCTCTTGCAATGAGCGGAATTGCAAATGAGATTGCGGGCAGCAGTGCGCCAACGAGCGGCAGCGAACATCTGATTTCCCATGCGCTGGACAAGATGCTTGAGCATCCGCAGCTTCATGGTATTCAGGTTGGCATTGCAACCTATCTGATGAGTGTTGTGCAGGATCATCGTTACCGGAGGGTAGACACAATTTTTATGCAGACGGGGTTCTGGGATTATGTAAAAACACTGGATCTTCGGCGGGAGGATTTTGAGAAAGCAGTTGATCTGGCACCGTCGATCAAACCGTTCCGCTATACGTATCTGCATGAGCAGCAATATAGGGATCGCGCGAAGGAACTCCTGCATACAGATGCGCGGCTGCAGGAAATCCTGAAATAGAGAGGAAAATAAATTACAGGATATACAATGATAAAAGTAGCAATATGTGATGATGATATACAATTTATTTATAAATTGGAACAAAGTATTTTTCGGTTTGCAGAAATGAAAAGAATAAAAGTGGATGTTGACGGTTATACAAGTGGAGCAGAATTTATTCAAAAACTGCAGCAAAGCGAAAGGTATGATTTGTTATTTTTGGATATTGAATTAGGGGACAGCTCGGGGATTATCGTTGGAAACTGGATTCGATCCCAGATCCAATATGAATCCATGCAGATTGTTTTTGTATCGGCAAAAGAAATGTATGCCATGCAGCTTTTTGATCTGCGTCCAATGAATTTCCTCGTGAAACCCATACAACAGGAACGAGTAGATTATATATTAGATGAATATGAAAGGCTGTATCAGTTTCAGCCACATATTATAGAAATTGGGAAAGGAAGAAATTCGATACGGATAGAAGAACATTCTGTTTTTTATTTGCAGAGCCTTGCCAGAAAAATTCAAGTGGTAACAGCAAATGATACATTATGTGTTTATGGAAAACTTTCGGAGGTTATTCCTGCGTTGAATCCGCATTTATTCTGTGTGGTACATAAATCTTATGTCATTAATCTGCGGTATGCAGAATCTTTTCAGAAAGACAGCGTACACATGATCAATGGGGATGACATTCCGGTCAGTCGGTCTATGAAAAATAACCTTGATCATGCAATTGTGGAAAAGATGAGGTGTGGCGGGTGAATAACATAGAAAGAATATTTGAAGCGGTATGTAACATATTAAGTGTGTATGTAAGTTTTAAAGTGACGGATGTTTTTCTGGAAAAGAAAAGAAAACTGCCACGGATGGCAAATATTGTTTATGTGATCGTATGGCTTATTAATACAGTTGTTGCATTTGGTTTTCGAAATGCCATGGGAACTACGGTGAGTATGGTATTGCTTCTCTGGGCGGCAGAAGGTATATTGTATGAAGGAAGTATACTACAGAAAATAATGGCAGGTTGTTTTACAGTATTGCTGGGGCTTACCATAGAATTTATCATGTATTATTATCTGGGAGATTTTTCTTTGTTTTCCGAAGGGCGGGCAATGGGAACCATCACAGGGGCAATGGTCAATCTGCTCATAGCAATGGGAATAAGACAGGTGATATGTCGGCGAAGGGTTATGGAAACACAGAACTATTACTTTATGATTCTTGTATTAGCCGGAAATATTGTCTGGATATATGCTCTTGAGAGTGTATCCGGCGAAAATTCGCCAAAAACAGTATTATCACTGGCTATTATGATCGTTGTAGATCTTGGAATGTTCTATTTGTATGACCGTTTGGGAGAAGCTTATCAGGATAAAATGCAGCAACGGCTTTTAAAGGAACATATGATGGCCTATCAGGAGCAGATGCATATCATGCAGCAGAATCAGAAAAAGCTGGATTCTTTGCGGCATGACATGAAAAACCATATGTATCTTCTGCAGACATATCTTAATGAAGGAAGGTATGATAAGGCACAGGAATATGTAAATAAAATGAGTGAGCATTTGCAGACGGAGCATAAGTATGTGAATACGGGGAATCTGGAATTGGATATGATTTTGAATCATAAACTGGCAAAAGCGGAGGCAATGTCCTGTCAGATTCAGTCGCAGATTGTGATTCCGTGCCAGTTGCCAGTGGATGGATATGACTGGAATGTTTTGTTTGGAAATCTGTTGGACAATGCAATTGAGGCAATGGAGCAGATAAAAGATCGTTTTTTGGAGATTCGGATACAATACGACAGGGGAATTCTGGGTATACAGGTGAAAAATACGTTTGATGGAAAAGTCAATAAACAGGGAGAACGTTTACTGACAAGGAAGAAACAACAGGCATTGCATGGAATCGGTATGCAGAATATTTCAGATGTTGTAGACAAATACGGGGGATGGAAATCTATAAATATCGATGAAAATATATTTGAGGTTCAGATTGTGTTATATCTTTGAAAAAATCCCATGGTGTATGCTATGGGATTTTTAATGCAGATTTTGACGAAAATCAAACCAATTTTAACATGCAGAAAGAATAATGGGAAAAATGAAGTATAGTATACACAAGAGAGGGGAAATAGCCATGAAAAATATTTTAAAAATAATGCTTATGATGATTACAATTTATACGATAACAGGTTCTGCTGTGTATGCCGCGGAAATACCGGTTTCAGATCAGGATCAGTTAATAACGAGCCGTGATTGGACAGAAATCAGTAATTTACAGGATGAAATGAAAAAAGAAGAGCCGGATGCAACCATCGATTATGACAAGGCATTAAAAGTATATGTGGATTGTAATCTTATAAAATTGCAGACGGCAGATACGAAAAAACTCACAAGTGCTCTGGAAAGTGCAAATTATGTATGGGTCATTCCTTTTAAAATGGAAAAGACATATGGAATGTTTACCGTAGCCAAAGGACTTCCATTGCGTGAAGAAGCAAAGTCTGTATTGACAAAAGCAGAACAGGAAGAAGTAAAAAATCATGCCGGAAAATGGATGATTACAGAGACAGCAGAACATACAGTGGAACCTTACTATGATATACTTCTGGAAAAACGAGAGGCATTATCGGACTGTACGAGAGTAGTACTGGTGGGAAGTCAACCGGGAATGAGACAGCCGGTTGCACTTGGGATGGATGATGAAACAGCACGTATCTGGATTTCGTTAGGGTATCAGTATCCGGTTATGGAGAAAATTCCGGAAACTCAAAATGTGGAAAGCGGTGTCTATTCATTTGAGTCTGTAGCGGAGATTTCAGATACTTATATTGAAGATTCTGAGGTAAGTACAGGAGCTGGAGTACAGAGCAGAAGTTCGATGAAATATGTGGCTGGCATTGGAATTATAGTGATAGGAAGCATATTAATCCTTAGTGTTTTAAAGAAAAAGAAATTGGAGGATTATGAATGAAGAAAATCAGTCTGTACTTATTAATTTTTACAATGCTATATTGTCTGTGTGCGTGTGGAAAAAATTCTGATGCAAAATCAAACAGTAGAGAAGATGATGGCAGAAAAGAACAAAAGATAATCATATCATCAATTCAGGTTGCTTCAAATACGAAGGTTATGCGTGCAAAGGTGTTCCTTCCGAACGTAAAATCTTTGGAAGGAACAAATTATTGGTTAGGTGGGTTAGATACTACCAGTAAGGTGGATGTAATAGATACAGGTGATGGTATTCAGATCAATGTGTGCGGCTTTTATTCCGATGATACTGCGTGGAAAAATCCGAAAGTATATAAGGGATTTCAATCACCGGATAATTCAAATACGCCATTAAAAAATGTTTTGGTTAATGGAAAAGTTGTTCCAATGAAGGAGAAGATGTTAAAAGCGGATGTTAAGAAAACAAAAAAAACAATCCCTGTTGAAATTACACCTTATACGGTTAGTATTTGTCCCGTCAATGACTGGAGAGAAAAAGGGTGTTTTTATCATGTAGTTGCAACAACAAAAGACGGAAAGCAATATTCCATAGGAGAGTTACCTCTTACCGATGACAGAAAAGGAACTGAAAAAAAGAAACATCCTTTCATGGATGATACAGATCTTGAAGAGCTTGGAGATGGCTATGCATCTGCAAGTGAAATGAAATATTGTGGGGCTCGTTATATTTTCAATCAGAAGATTGATATCACACAGATAGAACAGATAGAAATAATAAAATATAAAATCAGCAGATGATATAGGTATAAAAACAGGTCATAAATTTGTTGACGATGATAGGAAACCATGTTAGGATGATGGTAGAGACTATCAATGAAGTGACAGGGGAATGAGTTTTTGACTCATCCCCCTGTTCTTATTATCAGGAGAAATGGATGAAAAAGAACAATCAGATGAAACCAGACAATGTAGCAAAACGTCTATGGGCATTTTTTATCGTGCTCACCATGTGTATTACCGTGCAGCCTGTCGTGCCGGCAAAGGCGCAGGAGGCTGTGCAGACAGCGGCAAGAACGATCTATACGGAATTTAAACATGGAAATTCTACTCGTTCCGGAGATGGAAGCTATGGAAATCCCTACAATTTATTTGAGGATGCCTATGCGGCTGCCGGCAATGGGGATGAAATCTCAATTTTGGGAAGTGGTGCTTTTTTAAATGCCGAGGCTGCGGAACCGTTTATTTTTGATAAAAGCGTGACCGTCAACGGAAATGGAAATACTTTTTCCAACCGTAAGGGGGGATTTATCCTGAATACGGATGTGACATTTAAAAACATTACGCTGCGGTTTTCCAATCGTCTGCACGATGCAATTTTTGCAAATGGGCATAAACTTGTTCTTGAGAATGTTACGTGCGACAGCGGATTCCGCTATGTAGATATCTTTGGCGGATCCCTTTATGAGAATGGAAAGAATATGGGGAATCATCCGGGATCAGAGGCACAGATTCTGATTACGGGTGGTGGTACCAATCTGGGGAATATTTATGCCGGTTCCATGAATGGAACATATGACGGTAAGACACAGATCGTGCTTGCGCACGTTTCCGGTACGCAAAATGGGGAAATCTATGCATCCGGTGCCAGGGAACCATATGTAAATCAGGATGACTGGTTTTCCACGCAGGAGCCGGATCCACCGGCAGCGGATGGACAATATACGGTTTCCGGCGATGTGGAAATTTCACTTACCGGTTCCGATACGAAACAGGTGTACGGAGTATCTGAAAATCACGCAGGGAAGACATTTCTGACCATAGATACCGACCAGTCCTATACCGGAATTCCAGGTATAAGCAAAGTAGGAAACCTCACAGTAAAGGGCGGTGGAACATTTGCACCGGCAGCGTTGGACAGCTGTACGGTCAGACTGGAAGGGGCAAGTGCGATTGATCTTTCCCAGATGGAAACTCCACAGGTACATTCGATTGTGAGTGCGGATTCAGCAGGAAACCGACTGATCTTAGGGAAAGAACAGAAGCTGAATGTTACAGATACCATTACGGGTGCACTTACATTTGAAACCCTGAATGGAAGAAATGGAAAATCCGGAATTGCGGAGTATGGTCACACCTATCTGGAACTTGGAAGGGCTGCGGATACGGCGGTTTCTTTTATACCGACAGACGGACAGGCGGGGATGACACTGGAACGGACATCGTCTGGAAATGGAGAAATCTGGAAAACCAGTGAGTTGTCAGGGAATGAACCGGTTGCAGTAAAAAATATGACCATAAAAAATCCGGTAATTACCACAACGGTTTCGGAGATTTCAAAAGTCGGTGAGTATGAAAATAAGAATCCAAAACCATATCTGGCAGAGGTAGCCTGGCTGGAGCAAACGGATGAGTATGATCGGGATCTAGGGTTTGTTCCGATGGAATATGAAGTAACATTTAATGGAACTGCTTATTTTTCAAAAACAGTTACAGAGAACGGGGATAGTTTTATTTGTATTCCAGAGTTAAATTTAATGTTTATGACGGGGGTATCATATGAGGAAATTACAGATGATACGATCACACCCATGTGCTATCACACGACTGAGAGTTCTACAGTAAAAGAAGGAACCTACTACATCACAATCCGTCCATTTTCAGCAGATGAACAGATCGAACAGAACGTAATTCTGATTGTAAACAAAGATCCGGATACATCCGGTTCGACGGCTACTTCAAAGGAAACAACCACTACGATAAATGGATTACCAACGGCCGTGTCCATGCAGGATGAACTGAATCTTACCGTGCAGACGGTCTATACAGATAGCAGCTTACAGGGACAGAACGTGCCGTCTGCTGGTTTTTCGGTATACATTAACCAGACCCCTTATGAAGTATCCGGCATCACGCTTCAAAACGGAGTGGCAGCCATAAAGATTCCGGTTTCAGAGACAAACGGATTTCATATGGGAGAAAATGCAATTACAGTTTCTTATGCAGGTGCAGGAGCAGCCAATGAAAACTACAGGGCACTTCCTTCCCAGGCAAACGAAACCGTGACGGTAAATCCAATTGCCGTAAAGATGCAGTATGATACCATCCAGCAGACAGCTGCGTACACAGGGCTGAAACAGAGCTGCCTTGTTTCCACGGTAAATGTAGTCCGAACGGACAACGGACAGACGGTAGATTCGCAGGTAAAGCCTGAAGTTTTCTATCGGCAGGATGGGAAAAATGTTGTTCCGGTGCAGCCGGGTAGTTATGATGTCTGGTTTAAAGTGGATGGAAACCAGTACGATGTGATAGTGGAAAAAGTCGGAACCTTTACCATTACAGCGGCGAAACCATCGATTCGTCTTACGGCAGAGACAGAAAACGGTAATTCCGTACATCTGTATGCAAAGGTAGATGGAGTCCGAAATGGCAGTATTCCGCTTGGTTCGATTTCTTTTTATCAGGACGGAACCATAATAAAGGCACAGGAAAAACTCGTATATGGGGAAGCCGATACGGTTGTATCAGACTTAAAACGTGGCGGTTCTTATCAGTTTAAGGCAGTATATGAGCCGGATGATAAGGATGGACAGAATTATTACGAAACAGTGACAAGTGAAGCCGCGACCGTTACAATCAAAGAGGACAGTTCCACCGGAGGCGGCTCATCTTCCGGAGGAAGTGGAACAACCGGAGGCGGCTCATCTTCCGGAGGCGGTGGAGCAACCGGAGGCGGCTCATCTTCCGGAGGTGGTGGAGCAACTGGAGGCGGCTCATCTTCCGGAGGAAGTTCTGGTGGCGGAAATACTTCGGGTGGTAACACAGCCGGAGGGGGAACACCGTCCAACGGAAACAAAACCGATGTAGAAACTCCGTCTGACGGAAATACAGCTGGTACACAAACACCGTCCGATGGAAACGCGACCGGACAAAATACACCAACCGTAACCGTTACCGGAACCCGGAAAAATAAAGCCATCAAAACAACGGTGACCGCTGATCTGATAAATCAGATACTGGAAGAAAACGATGGAAAACACACAGATGTGACGATCCGGGTCACCGATCCGGCTGGCAACGTAAGCTATACACTGACCGTAAATACAGCAGACATACAGACCGGAAATAAGCTGTATGTGTGTGCAAAAGATCAAAAGACAGGTGCCTATGTCCTTGTAAACGACAAGAGTTATACGGTTACAAAAGTCGGAAATGTGAATTTTTCAGCAGATTCCAAAAAGGATTATGTCCTTATGGATCAGAAAGATATGGATCAGGTCACAACGAAAATATTAAAAACGGTTACATTGAAGAATAAAACCGTTCAGGTGAAGAAGGGAAAACAAAAGAAGGTTTCTCTGGCAGCCACCTTAAATATGGACAATGTAAAAAGCATTTCTTATGAGAGCAATAACAAAAAAATTGCATCTGTAAACAAGAAGGGTACCATAAAATCGAACAAAAAAGGAACTGCGTCCATTCGCGTGACAGTAACCTTAAACAATGGAAAGACCAAAGTTTTAAAATTAAAAGTCAAAGTCAGATAGCAGATGCAGGAAAAGACAAAACCCCGGAAATAAATATCCGGGGTTTTTGTTTTACCTAGAGAGAAAGTGCACACTGATCAATTTTTTCCAGTTCCTCCTCCGTAAACGGAGCAGAGTTTAACACTTTCAGATTTTCAAGAATCTGTGCCGGGCGGGAAGCTCCGATCAGAACGGAAGTAACCACACCGTCCCGGATCACCCATTTGAGTGCCATCTGTGCGAGGCTTTCACCACGGGCAGCCGCAATCTCATTCAGGCTCCGGATACTTGCCATCCGTTTTTCATCAAACTGATCCGCATGCAGGAAACGTCCGTCCGTGTTGACACGGCTGTCTTTTGGAATACCGTTTAGATAGCGGTCGGTCAGCATACCCTGCGCGAGCGGGCTGAAAGAAATAATTCCTTTCTTCCCATCTGCTGCGGCCTGTTTTAAACCGTTTTCTTCAATGGTACGGTTAAAGATATTGTAGGAATTCTGGTTGATAATAAATGGGCAGTGCAGATCTTCTAAGATGGCAGCTGCGCGTTTCATGGTTTCCCCGTCGTAGTTGGACAGACCGACATACAGTGCTTTTCCGCTTCGCACGATCTGGTCGAGTGCACCCATGGTTTCTTCCAGCGGCGTATCCGGATCCATGCGGTGGTGATAGAAAATATCCACATAGTCCAGACCGAGCCGTTTTAAGCTCTGGTCAAGGCTGGCAATCAGGTACTTGCGGCTGCCCCAGTTTCCATAAGGTCCCGGCCACATGTCAAAACCGGCTTTGGAACTGATGATCAGTTCATCGCGGTAGGAAGAAAGCTCTTCCCGAAGGATCTTCCCGAGATTTTCCTCCGCACTGCCCGGCTGCGGTCCATAGTTGTTTGCCAGATCAAAATGTGTGATCCCGTGGTCAAATGCCGTAAAGCACATCTGTCTCATATTTTCATACACACCGGTATCTCCGAAATTGTGCCAGAAGCCCAAAGATACTTCCGGCAGCATCAGTCCGCTGTCGCCGCAGCGGTGGTATTTCATGGTTTCGTAACGTGATTCATTTGCGTGATACATAAGAAATCCTCCTTAGTTTGTAAAAAATTTATCATAAATGCCAAATCCAAAGATAAAAAGCACAATCAGCGGCAGAATATAGGTAATGTAGCCGCGCATCCAGTTTTTAATTTTTAATCCTTTTCCGGTATTGGCTTCGGTTATGTAGTTTTTCCAGCCCCAGCCGTAGCGGCTTGTGCAAAACAGCAGATATACCAGGGAACCGAGAGGCAGGAACAGGTTGCTTACCAGAAAATCTTCCAGGTCAAGCACAGACCCGCCAAAGATTGAAAAACCTTTCCAGTTCCATACATTGTATCCGAGTACACATGGCAGGGAGAGTACAATGATCAGTACCAGATTAACGGCACAGGATTTCTGGCGGCTGCATCCGGTCAGTTCCATACCGCAGGAGATGATGTTTTCAAATACTGCCAGGATTGTGGAAAACGCTGCAAAAAACATAAACAAAAAGAACAGGCTTCCCCAGAGTCTGCCAAGCGGAATATGGTTAAAAATATTCGGCAGGGTGATAAAAATCAGGCTTGGTCCGGAAGTCTGGTCAACATGGAACGTAAAGCATGCCGGAAAAATGATAAGTCCGGAGGTGATAGCAACAAACGTATCCAGAATGGCAATATTTACCGATTCACCAAGCAGAGAGCGTTCCTTTCCGATATAACTTCCCCAAATTGCCATCGCGCCGATTCCAAGGCTTAACGTGAAAAATGCCTGGTTCATGGCACCCGTAATGGTTTTTGCAATACCGATCTGTTTCATCCGTTCAAAGTCCGGGATCAGATAAAAGGCAAGGCCTTCTTTTGCACCATCCATAAAAAAGCTGTTGACCGCCAGAATGATCATGATGATAAGCAAAGAAGTCATCATGACCTTTGTTACTTTTTCCAGACCGTTCTGCAGTCCACGGGAGCAGACAAATACGCCGGCGCAAACAACTACCACCATCCAGAAGCCCATGGTCAGAGGTTTGCTCAGCATTGTGGTAAACTGTCCGGATACACCGTCGGCATCCAGTCCCTGAAACTGTCCGGTGACCGTCATATAAAAATAATGAAGCATCCAGCCGGTGACCGTTGTATAAAACATCATAAGAAGATAGCAGCCGATCAATGTGATAATCCCGTGGATATGCCATTTCTGTCCGGGTTTTTCCAGTGCCTGGTAGGCTTTGACCGGACTTTTCTGGCTGGCACGCCCAACCGCAAATTCCATCGTCATGATCGGGAGTCCGAGAATAATCAGAAACAACAGATAAAACAGCACAAAGGCACCGCCTCCGCCCTGTCCGGCAGTGTATGGAAATTTCCATACGTTTCCGATTCCGATCGCACATCCGGCTGACAGGAGAATGAATCCCAGACGGGATTTTAATTTTTCTCGTTCTTCCATAAAATAATCCACCTTTTTGTAAACATTGTATAAAATACAAACGAAATTATACAATCTGTTGTGAGAAGTTTCAACCCTTTTTGACGAAATTTTACCAGGTATGTGTTGCATTTTTTTACAGATACTAGAGGAGAAGGTTGCGGAGTGTTCATGTTCTGCAATCAACAAGATTATCTTATGGAAAGAAAGAGGTATAAACCATGGTTTTAACAGAAAAAGAGATGGCTACAATTGAGGATCTGCACACACAGGAGCTGTCCTGCGTGGAGAAGTACAAACGTTACGGACAGGAAGCAAAAGACCCGGTGCTTCGGGATTTATTCGCTGATCTTGAAAAGAAAGAGCAAAAGCATGTGGAGTCTCTGGAACAGGTCATGAAAGGCAGCGTCCCATCCTGTAACGTCAATGACAGGGATGGAAAGATGTATGAGCCAAAGGCAACCTATGATTCCATGACCAATCCGGAAGATAAGAAAAACGATAATTTCCTTGCCACAGACAGCATTGGTTCTGAAAAAATGGTGTCCGGAACGTATAATACCGATGTGTTTGCATTCGGGGATTCCGATGTGCGCAAACTTCTGGCAGATATCCAGGTGGAAGAACAAAACCACGCGGAGATGCTCTATAAATATAAAACCGTAAACGGCATGGCATAGCCGGCATGTGGAGTGGATGTCCCAAAGCATCCACTCTTTTTGTTTTTACAAAAGGATTACAGAAAACGGATAGTACATCTTACATAACCCGTTTATTATAAATCCTGTAATAAATCTTACAGATTTCACAAGGAGAACAAAAGAATTATGAGAAAAAATGTGATGAAACTTACAGCAGGAGTTCTCTCCACCGCTGTATTGGCAGGAATGTTTGCCACTGGTATCCCGACAAAGATTGCAGCAGCAACGGAACACTGGAATGATGCTTCCCGGGAATCTACAGACTGGAGCAACTGGAAAAAGAACTGGGCTGCTTATAGCAGTGAGTATGAACATGTATCGCTGACTCCGGGTGCGGATGAGACAAAATTAAATTATGCATGGTACAGCAAAACGGCTGAGACTCCAAAGGTGAGAATCTCTACCAGACAGAATATGGATGGTGCGACAGAGTTCACCGGAGCGCAGACCGAAGCTGTGACCATAGATACCACGAAATATTTTTCCAATAAAGTAACCGTAAGCGGTCTCAAAGAAAATACCAGCTATTATTATCAGGTATTTCAGGATGGAAAGTGGCAGGATACACAAAACTATACCACACAGGCATTTGATGAATTTTCTTTTCTGTATGTCGGAGATCCGCAGATCGGGGCTTCCAAAGGCCAGACCAGCAGTGAGAGTGAAAAGATGGAAAATGCAGGAAATGTTGTAACTTCTGCACCGGAAAAAAATCTTGCAGCAAGAAATGACAGCTATAACTGGAACAACGTATTAAATGAAGCACTCGAGGATCATTCCGATGTAAGTTTTCTTGTGTCCGCAGGAGATCAGGTGAACTACGGAAGCAACGAGCGGGAATATGCAGGATATCTTGGGGCAGAGGCACTGACTTCCCTTCCGGTAGCAACGACCATTGGTAACCACGACAGTGTTTCGAATCAGTACAGCCTGCATTTTAATAATCCAAATGCTTTTTCCGATACCGATACCAATTATGTACAGGGAAAGACAAAGGCAGGAACCGATTACTATTATCGTTATGGAAATGTCCTGTTCATTGTTCTTGACACAAACAACTATAACTGTGCAACGCATGAGAATGTCATGAAAAAAGCAATCAATGAGAATAAGGATGCCAAATGGCGCATCGTGGTATTCCATCAGGATATTTACGGCAGTGGTTATGATCATTCCGATTCCGATGGTATGGTGCTTCGTACACAGCTTACTCCACTGATGGATAAGTATAAGATTGATGTGGTGATGCAGGGACATGATCATACCTATTCCAGAACCTTCCAGCTTGAGGGGGATGGAAAGGATCATACTTCTTACAGCACTTATGGATACAAATCTGTAGAGGAAGCTGAAAAAGACAGTGATTATCAGGCACAGAACAACTGCTATGAAATCGTAAACAAGACCGTTGGCGGAACCGTTACCAATCCGGAAGGAACCGTATATTTAGAGGCAAACTCTGCAACAGGTTCAAAATTCTATAACCTGATTGCTTCCAAACAGGACTTCATTTCTGAGAGAAGCCAGACCTGGACACCAACCTATTCCGTAGTAAAAGTAACGGACAAAAAGTTTTCTGTAACAACTTATGATGCAACGACCAGAAAACAGTTACAGGGATCTACTACATATACGATCGTAAAAGATGCGGTAAAGCAGACCATTCAGGCGAAGAACTCTTACAAAAAAAACGTAGGAGACAAAGCCTTTTCCTTAAATGCAAAAGCGAAAACACCGCTTACCTATACATCTTCCGACAAGAAGGTTGCAACCGTTGACAAAAACGGAAAAGTCACAGTGAAGAAAGCCGGAAAAGTTACGATTACAGTAAAGGCAGCAGCAACCAGCCAGTATCAGGCAGCAGGTAAAACAATTACAATTACTGTTACAAAGAAAGCAGTAAAGAAAGCAGCTAAATAATAATGAAGAAAAACTGGAAAAAAGTTTTAGTGGGAACCCTTTGTCTGGTGGGGTTCCTACTGTTATTAGTCAAAGTAAACCAGTTCGAAAAAGTACCTCTGATTTCCACGGAAGGGCAAAGCTATGAGAAAGCAGTCGTGACAAAGATCACGAAAGATAATCTGGCGGAAGATGGGGAACGATACGGAACACAGGAGGTGCGCGTACAGGTCAAATCCGGAGCATATGCAGGGGAAGAGTTTGATGCCGTCAATCCAAGCGGTTCTTTGTTTGGCATGGAGAACTGTGAAGTTGGTTCGCGCGTAATTGTCATTGTCAGTTCCACAGATGATAATGCTGTCGTTACGGTATATAGCAAAGACCGTACTATGGCGATTTATCTGTTTGTACTTTTTTTCTGTCTGGTGATATGTATGATAGGTGGAAAAAAAGGAGTCAAAGCCATTGCAAGTCTGGCATTTACCGGTGTGTGTATTGTTTATCTGATGTTTCCGCTGATGTACCGGGGCATTTCACCGATCGGTATTACCATTGTTGTTGTCATTCTCTCGACATTGCTGACCCTGTGGCTTTTGGGCGGAGTCTCTAAAAAGACGGTATCTGCAGTGGTGGGAACGGTCAGCGGTGTGGTTGTGGCAGCCGCAGCCGCAGTTGTGTTTGGAAAAGCCGCAGGCATTACCGGGTATAATGTGTCTGATATTGAAACGTTGAATTATGTGGCACAGAATACACAGATAAAAATAGGACAGCTTCTGTTTTCGGGAATCATTATAGCAGCACTTGGGGCAACCATGGATGTTGGCATGTCAATTGCATCCACGATTCAGGAACTGCACGAACGCAGTCCGCAGCTGGAGAAAAAAGAGTTGTTTGTGTCGGGAATCCGTGTGGGGCGCGATATGATGGGAACCATGGCAAATACACTGATTTTTGCTTATGTCGGAGGTTCGTTGTCTACGCTCGTTGTCAATTATGCATACAATCTGAGTTATAATCAGCTGATCAATTCTTATGTAATCGGAACAGAAATCATGCAGGGACTTTCCGGAACTCTTGGGGTTGTGCTGACCGTACCGATTACCGCAGCCGTAGCGGCAGTGCTTATCGGAAAGAAAAAGATAGTAAAAGAACCATTGATGCAGGACATTTATGATGGCTCAGATGATTATGAAGAACCGGAAACAGATGGTGAATACGTGGAAGATGTTTAAATGGGACATATGTGAAAAAAGTATGCGATATGTCCCGGATATAAAAGGAAATGGGACATATGTAGAAAAATTATGTAATATGTCCCAAAAGAATAGAGAAGAGGGACATATATCAAGAAAGTTTATGAATATGTCCCGATGGCGGTGGCAAGTGGGACATAGTTGGAAAAATATATCATATATGTCCCAACACACAATGCAAGTGGGACATAATCAATCATTTATTTTCTATATGTCCCCTATCAATTTGGAAAGTGATCGAGCACTTGATTTTCTTAAAAAACATATGTAAATCTATTTACTCAAAAAATGGTCTGGAAAAATTCAATTCCGAAACAATCCCGAAGTATTAAAAATATATTGACATTTACGAATTTTGCGCTATAATAAAATCAAACATATGAACAAATGCTCATATGAAAGAACGATAAAATGTAAAAGGAAAGTATGGAGGAAACCGGCTATGAAGAAGACTTACAAAATTGATGTGGACTGTGCAAACTGTGCAAATAAAATGGAGGAAGCTGCAAAAGCTACTACCGGAGTAAAGGATGCAACTGTAAATTTCATGACACTGAAGATGAACGTAGAATTTGAAGAGGGTGCAGATGCGAAAGCGGTTATGCAGGATGTGTTAAAGAACTGTAAGAAAGTGGAAGATGATTGTGAGATCTTTCTTTAAATCCGGCTTTTCCCATAGGTATCAGTCAGATTGGAGGGCACCATGAATAAAAAGCAGAAAAAAGTATTGAAACGAATTATTGTGGCGGCAGTGCTTCTGGTTATCATCGGGATTGCAGGAAGCGTTGTTTCCATACCAAAGTGGCTGGAGTTCCTTTTCTATCTGGTTCCGTATTTTGTGATCGGTTATGATATTCTGCGGAAAGCCTGGAAGGGAATCTGTAACAGGCAGATGTTTGATGAAAATTTTCTGATGGCAGTGGCAACTATCGGAGCGATCGCCCTCGGTGATTACAAAGAGGGCGTTGCAGTTATGCTGTTTTATCAGATCGGAGAGCTGTTCCAGAGTTATGCAGTCGGTAAGAGCCGCCGGAATATCAGTGATCTGATGGATATCCGGCCGGATTATGCAAATATTGAAACAGACGGTCAGATGGAAAAAGTAGACCCGGATGAGGTGGAGATCGGCACGGTGATTATTGTACAGCCGGGCGAAAAAGTTCCAATCGATGGTGTGGTTGTGGAAGGACATTCTTCCCTGAATACCAGTGCACTGACGGGAGAGAGTGTTCCGCGGGAAGTCGCTGTGGGAGAGGAAATCATCAGTGGATGTATCAATATTTCCGGACTGTTAAAGATCCGCACCACAAAAGAGTTTGGAGAGTCTACGGTTTCTAAGATTCTTGATCTGGTGGAGAATGCAAGTTCCAAGAAATCACGTTCCGAGAATTTTATTTCCAGATTTGCACATTATTATACACCGGCAGTCTGCTACGGTGCGCTGGCACTGGCAATACTGCCACCGCTTGTCCGCATGCTGTTTATGGGGCTTCCGGCAGACTGGGGCATCTGGATTTACCGTGCACTGACATTTCTGGTTATCAGCTGCCCGTGTGCGCTGGTCATCAGTATTCCACTCAGCTTTTTTGCAGGAATCGGAGGTGCCAGTGCAGAGGGTGTTCTGGTAAAGGGTTCCAACTATCTGGAAGCACTTGCGGGAACGCGCACGGTTGTCTTTGACAAGACAGGGACAATTACGCAGGGGGTATTTGAAGTCTGCGGAATTCATGGAACAAACTGTGCATCCGGCAGCTGTCCGGTTGTGTCCGGACATCCGGTATATACGAAAGAGGAAGAACAGCTGCTGGAATACGCGGCACTGGCAGAGTGCCACAGTACACATCCGATCAGTGTCAGCCTGCAGAAAGCCTATGGCAGGAAACTGGATGTGGACCGGGTCACAGATGTACAGGAAATCGGTGGACACGGTGTGATCGCGACGGTAGACGGACACAGGGTTGCAGCAGGAAATGACAAACTCATGAAAAAAGAAAAAATTGCGTACCGCAACTGCAGCTGTACCGGTACAATCGTACATCTGGCAGTCGATGGTGTCTATGCCGGTCATATACTGATTTCAGATATGATTAAGCCGAATGCGGCGGCTGCCATGCAGGCACTGAAAAATTCCGGTGTGCACCGGCTGGTAATGCTGACGGGTGATGATGACCGTGTAGCACAGCAGGTAGCAGGGGAGGTTGGAATCACGGAAGTACATTCCCAGCTGCTTCCGGCAGATAAAGTTTCCGAAGTGGAAAAACTGTTGCAGACCAGGGAAGAAAAGAGTACCGTTGCCTTTGTCGGGGATGGCATCAATGATGCACCTGTGCTTTCCCGTGTTGACGTCGGAATCGCTATGGGAGCACTTGGATCGGATGCGGCGATTGAGGCAGCAGATGTGGTACTGATGGATGATGATCCACTCAAGATTGCGAAAGCAATCCGTATCGCAAGAAAGTGCCTGCGGATTGTATATGAAAATATCTGTTTTGCAATCGGGATTAAACTGCTCTGCCTGTTTTTGGTAACGATAGGTATTGCAAATATGTGGATGGGAATTTTTGCAGATGTTGGTGTTATGGTGATTGCTGTGCTGAATGCAATCCGCGCACTTTTTGTAAAAAAATTATAGGGTATAATTCTGCCGGAAATGTTCCGGTGGAGAGGAGGAACTTCATGGAAAAAGAAAAGATTGAATGCTGTAGTGAAAATCAGGTACATCCGGATCTGCTAAAGATTGTGAACGACACGATGCCGGAAGAAACGGAACTGTATGATCTTGCAGAATTATTTAAAGTGTTTGGAGATTCCACCCGTATCCGCATCCTGTTTGTCCTGTTTGAAGCAGAGGTGTGTGTCTGTGATCTTGCAGCGGCATTGTCAATGACACAGTCTGCAATTTCCCACCAGCTTCGGATTTTAAAACAGAATAAGCTAGTCAAATGCCGCAGGGAGGGAAAATCTGTTTTTTATTCCCTGGCAGATGACCACGTCCGGTCAATCATTGCACAGGGCAGGGAGCATATTGAGGAAGATGCAATATAAGGATGATACCATATGGGAGAAAAGGACATTCGCGGTGGATGTCCTTTTTTTCGTACAGACGGATCTTAATATTTATTTAAGTTTCTTTAAAGATAGCCTTTTTTGGATGTGAAACTGCTATAATAAAGGTGCAGTAGAAAAAATACATCAATTAAAATATGAGGTAAATACATATGGAAACTTATGAAAGCGTAAAAAGTAATCCGGTGCAGCCGGAGCAGAAAGAAAAGAAAAAAGGCGGTGCATGGAAAGGGATTGTAGCGGTGATTCTTGCAGCAGGCGTTGTGGGAAGTACCACGATTTCTGCGTTTAATCTGGTGACTTTAAAATCCTATATTGCAGAGCAGAAAAAGGAAGAAAATCCTGAGACTACCGAGGATTACGTAAAGATCGCAGATAATTATGAGATCAAACCTACCACAAATATTTCGGATGCCTACAAATCCGGCGATACTTCAAAGCTGACAGACAAAGAAAAAGAAACCCTTGATATGGCAAAAAAAGCGATCAAAGATATGAAGATTACGGACAGCATGTCTGATTTTGAAAAGGAAAAGGCGGTGTATGACTGGATGACCAAAAAGCTCCAGCAGGATTCCGGGGCACTGACCGTTATTCCGAGTACACAGGAAGACTGTGATAATCCATACGGTGTGTTAAAATACCACAATGCCGTATGTGTCGGTTATGCGACGACATTCCGCATGTTCATGCAGATGATGGGAATTGAATGTAAAGTGGAACATAATACAGAAAAATTCCATAGCTGGGATGTGGTAAAAATTGACGGAGATTGGTACATTACCGATATTTATTCCGATGCAGGAAATGGAAATTATGCGAACTTTAATGTGACGGATGCCATGTATGGACAGTCCCAGAGCTGGGATCGCGATTACTTCCCGGCAGCTAACTCATTAAAGTACAATATGGCATACCAGAATAAGAAAACCGTGGACAGTATATATGATCTGCCGAAAGCATTGCGTGCTGCTATGGACAAAAAGCTTGGCGGGGTCATGGTTGCGTTTAAAGAGGATATTACAGAGGAAAAAGCGCAGGTGGCAAATGCCATAGCTTCTTCCATTGACAATTTCCTGATGTCCGGAAACTATAAGGATATGCCATACAGTCTGGGAACTTACAACTGGATTCAGGATCCGGATGGAAAAGGATATTTGTTTAATGTTGCCATGCCGGGATATAACACGGACAATACAAGCCAGAATATCAGCGAAAAAGAACAGAAAAAAATCGACAAGGCTGTCCAGAAAGCATTTCAGGGACTGGAACCTGCAAACGGAGATGGCATGATGATGGATGGCGCAAGTGCTGATATCGGAAATAAGGATATGACCATGGATAATGCGGCTCAAAATGGGGCAACGTTCAGTACAGAAGAAACTGTGGAGGCCAGATAACAGATGAAAAAACAAAAAACGGGTTGGAAACTTCTGCTGGTGCTGACCATGCTGGTGATGTGTGTGGGATGTGGTGCGAAGAAAAACACGTCCGGTTCTGTCAGTATGTATGACCTGCGCACGGCGATGGAAGCAGCGGATCCGGATCTGCCGGAGATGCTCAATGCCAGCAGCGCAGAAAAAGATGCAGAAGATAAGTTTTCCCATATTTCTGACATGGACTATAAAAAAGTGGACAGTTATTTTGTAAGCTATTCTTCGGATGGACACAAAGCAGATGAAATTGTAGTGATTGCCGTGAAAGATAAGGCAGATGTGGATGAGGCAAAAGAAAGCCTGACAAAGCATCAGCAGGATCGGTATAATTTGCTGCAGTCCTATGAACCGAAGCAGGTCAGCCGGATTCAGGATGGGTTGGTTTTTACGAAAGGGCAGTATGCAGTCCTTATTATCACAAGCCATAATGATGATGTGCGGAAAGCGTTTGAAGATACCATAAAAAGTAAGTAGTATAAATAGGATCGTGTTTGAGTAAAATATAGAAATAAAAATGCAACATTCTTTTATAGAATGTTGCATTTTTATTTACACATAATATATCGGACGATTGTTATGTTACTTAACCCCTAAATTCAAAAAAATAAAAATATTACTTAAACCTTTGTGGGCATGGAATATAATGCCTTTTCGTATTCCTCCAAAGAATATTTTTTTAAAATCTGTTCTTTGTTCAGACCAAGATCAAGCATATTTTGAATCGCTTCGAGTCTCTCTTCACGTTTACCTTCGAGTTTACCTTTTGCTTCTCCCTGTTCCAGCAATTCCTCAGATCGTAATTTCAAAATCTTACCACCCATAATCTCACCCAATCCTTTCCTGATAGTGTTGTCCTCCGGAATAATATAATTCGCAATCTCTTTAATTAAGACAATCATATTCATATAGAGATGTGATTTGCTTTCTTTTTCCGATGCCTTTTCCAAGCAGTGGTTAATTTTCCGGAAATCATCCAGCAGATGCTGCAGTTTCTTCGAATCTGTTCCATTGTGTTTTAAAAAATGCTCATACCGCAAGATATGGTACGGAAGTAAAATTAGCAGTCGTTTTTCGAAAATCTGATCCACAGTATATTTTTTCGCCTGCAAAACAGGAACGCGGTAATGTACTTCCTGACCGTCCGCAAACTTCACAATCGCTCCGTGATATTCTGGAAGCGATCGGTGATTGCGTATATAGAGTACGCATGACTGCGGAAATTCAATCTCCCAGATATCGTTTTCTTCAAGAAAAGCATGTTCAATTGCAATCGAAATATCATACTCAAACATCCGGATGACCATCGTCTCATCTTTTGTGGACTGGCACTCTAGATGATACATGCGGTTGTCGATCCGAATAATTGAGTCCGTGATTATCGTTCCATACTTTTCGTAATGTTCGTTTCGCAGCTGTTCAAAGTGTTCCGCTTCGCTGTAAGAAGTGTGGAAAACTTCATTGATCAGTGGAATCAAAAGTTGCGGCATTTTTTGCGCGATGGTTCGAAATACATCGTCAAAAATCGTGCTGTGTCCTGTAGTGTTTTTTGCGTTGGCATCCGGCAACGAAGTTGCCACAATGTCAGTGTTCCCCATGTAGTATCCTACCTTTCTTTTAGTATATATCATAAACATCTGTTTTTACAATATGGAAAATATAAGAAACAGTTGTTATGACCGGTTTTATGAAGTTGTGATTCCAATAGTGATTTACGAGCGAAATGTTCTCCATGATTGCTTTGCACTACTTTTCCGGCAGTGCCTGTCTGGCATCAGATTTGGAATTATATGTGTTTATTGGAAATAGAATAACGTATTTACAAATAGAAGTCAAATGTTTTTATTATGAAGAGAACGCTTTGTATTGTGGTGCAGCAACAAAGCATTCCCATATTTTTATAAATTGATGTTCAGATAAACAAGATCTTTTTCATCCTGTTCAATTCCGAGATACCGTTTAGTGATGTGGAAAGAAGAGTGATTAAAGACATTCATTAAGAGAGCCGGCTGGACTCCTTCCTGCCATGCATAATAGCCAAAGGTTTTCCGGAGAGAATGACAGCTGATCGCCTCTTCACTGGTTGTATGTGAGGCATCTTCTTTAATAATGCGGTAAGCCTGTGAACGGCTGAGCGGTTTATAAGGGTTTGTCCGTTTGGAGAAAACATATTCTTCCGGATCAGGATTCTTTTCCATAAAATATAGATACAGGGCATTTTTCGCGTTCTGGTTTATCGCAATATAATTTCTTTTTCCTGTTTTATGTTCCCATATCAAAAGGTGATCCCGAAAACAGTTCTTTTTAAAATCATAGACACTTCTCCAGCGAAGATTTAATAGATCGCTGATTCTCAGTGCAGTGTTTAATCCCAATACAACTAAAGTATAATTTCGCAGATGCGGTTTTACCTGCTTGTAGTATGAACTGAAATTCTGCAGTTCCTGTCGGTTTCGGATCGGTTGTGTTGTTCCCATAAAAATTACTCCTTTCAAGCCAAAAATAAAGTGCTTTTGTGACATAAAATGCAACATTCTATAAAACATTGTCGCATTTTTGAAATAAAAAGAAAAGAAGCATTTTATAAAAATGCAGATGCGTAAGAAAATGCGCAGGACATACCCGAGGAAACAGGGTATGGAATACATACATGGAGGTAACAAAATGCTGAAACTTTCATTGAAACAGGGGCAATATGTAAACATTGGTGATAACATCCGTGTGGTCTATGTAGGTGGTTCAGGAAATCACGCAAGGCTGCTCATTGATGCTCCGAGGGAACTTAATATTGCCAGAAGTACCACGGAAGAAAATCCGGCACGAAAGAGAGAAACCTATTATGCAGAGCCTGGTATTTCCAGAGAGGCACAGCAGGAGATTAAACGAATTCTGTGGAATGAGCGGATGAAAGCAGAAGCAAAAAAAGATGCAGAGAGTTTAAAAGATAAATTTAACGCTTAGCATCACACAAACATTTGGTAATAAGCGGGGCACACCCGGGACGCTTCGCTTATTGCGGTATATCGTAAGGTGTACGGCAGAATATACAAGGTTGCAAAGCATCTCAGATGCTTGTGACGCACCGCGGACGTGGTGCAATAAGAAACAACCTCAGGAAAAGGATTTCCAGAGGAAAAGACATAATACCCCGCAAAGCGGGAGTTCAAGGAGGATTCTATTATGAGTATGGTAGTACAACACAACATGCAGGCAGCAAACGCAAACAGAATGCTTGGTATCACATCCGGAGCACAGGCTAAGTCAACCGAGAAGTTATCTTCCGGTTACAAGATCAACCGTGCAGCAGATGATGCAGCAGGACTTACCATTTCCGAGAAGATGAGAAAGCAGATCCGCGGACTGGACAAGGCTTCTTCCAATGCACAGGATGGTGTATCTTCTGTACAGACCGCTGAAGGTGCTTTAACAGAAGTTCACAGCATGTTACAGCGTATGAATGAGCTTGCAGTTCAGGCAGCAAACGGTACAAACTCCAAGGATACAGACCGTAAGGCTATTCAGGATGAGATCGACCAGTTAAATACAGAGATCGACCGTGTTGCTGAGACAACCAAATTCAATGAGATTTACCTGTTAAAGGGCGATGATGGAGAGAAAACGATCAACCTCAACGCACATGATGCTGGATTAAAGGGAACTCTTACCGATAATGGCGATGGAACAGCTACATTTACTATGAAAGCGTTAAATGATGGCGATACTGTAAGTATTGGTGGAAAGAACTATACAATTGGTTCAACAAAAACTGAAGCCGATAAATTGGTTGCAGCACCAGATGCAGGTAAGCCAGCTAAAACTCTTACTATCGGAGATAAAAAATTTACACTTAAAGCTGGAGATACAAAGGTATATGACGAAAATGGTCAGCAGTTATTTGTAAAGACAGCGGATGGTGCAACAGCAGCAGAGGCATTTGATGCATCAAAAGAACTCACGACAAATGGTACTTTTAAAAATAATGCTAATACAGATGTCGCAAATACAGCGGTTACAATTGATAATTTAAAAGACTATGTAAAGGGTGGCGTTAAAGTAAGCGATGGAACAACAACCCTGACTGTTTTGACGGATGCAAAAAATGCATCTGGAGCAGCCGGAGCAGATGGTGTTGATGATAACGATACTTCTGTTATCACAAAGCAGAAAGCATATGAGCTTGCAGGAAAGGAGTTGCTTGCTGCAAACCAGATCGGTGATACCGAGGGAAATGCTGAAGTGAAAAATGGTGATAATTCGGATTTGGCATATGATGCTGGTAATGGAACATTTAATATTAAAGTTGGTCAGGCAAAAGTTGCCAACACATTAAGTTTCAGCCTCCATGTAGGTGCAGATGCTGACATGACAAACAAGATCACAGTCGACATTGAGACTATGAACTCTGCAAACCTTGGAATCAAGGGCTTAAACGTAACGGACAAGAACGGTTCCGCAGCAACCTACGCAATCGATGCTATTTCCGATGCAATCTCTAAGGTTTCTTCCCAGAGATCCGCACTCGGTGCTGTACAGAACAGATTAGAGCACACCATCGACAACTTGGATAACATTTCCGAGAATACATCTTCTGCTGAGTCTCGTATCCGTGATACAGATATGGCAAAAGAGATGGTTAACTACAGCAAGAACAACATTCTTGCACAGGCTGGACAGTCTATGCTTGCACAGGCAAATCAGTCTAATCAGGGTGTACTTTCTCTGTTACAGTAAAAGTAAATATGGTCATTACAAATCAAAAGGGATTCTTCGGAATCCCTTTTGGTGTATTTTGGGGGAGCATAAAAGATGTATGATATACAAAAGGTTAGGGAGAGAATGATAGAAAACGTTCGCACAATATGTAAAGAACGGGGATTATCAAATAATCAATTAGCAAAACTTTCGGGAGTATCTGGTTCAACTATAAGTGATTTGATGAATGAAAAGACAATACCTGATTTTTATACAGTGTTAAGTCTTTGCAAGGCTTTAAACATTACTATGTGTGAATTGCTTGGATTAAAAGGCGAATGTTTTTATATAGGCAAAGAAGAACAGCAAACTTTGATAGATCAGAAAGAAATACAATTAAAGGATAACTGGAAAAGGTTATCGGATGATTATAAAAAACTTGTCTTATTATATATAGAAATGATTTTAAATTATCAGAATGAAGAAAATTAAGGCTAGAACGAATATAGTGTTCGCTTCTTAGAAAAGCTGAAAAATTAAAGATATGCTATAATAATTGCATAAAAGTGAAACATCCATATCCCATTGCATAGATTGATAAGATAAATGATCTTGAATTGTGTAAAAAGGGATGGGCAATTTGCTCTGTAGAACTTGAGGACAAAATAAATTGTGCTATAGTTTGACAGGGCTTTTTTATTTGATGGAGTTATGAGGAGGTAGGAATATGAGAATATTAGAAATAGTAAAAGCGATCAATAATAATCCATGGTTTATTTTTGTAGGGACGGTATTAGCAAGTTTAGCAGCTATTTCCACTATATATTCAAATAATAAGAAGGATAAGAAAAATGAAAAAGATAAGAACGATAACCCACCAGTTATACAGAAACCAGAAATAAATATTGGAGAAGTAAAAAATAATATAGGAAGTGAATACCAATTTAACATCGGACAGGGAATATGGGAGGATACGGATGATCGACGCAAGGTAGATTTTAATTCTAATGCATATCAACTGAATTTCCTGAAAGAAGTGGAGTTGAGGAGGAGACCAAATGATAAAATTAAATATTGATAAGAAAAATTTGTTGGAAGATGTTTACATTCCAGATGCGTTTAGAAAGGTAGTATTACGCCATTTGTTAATGAATTATATGCCAAATATTAATGGACATAAACCGCCTATTTTTCTGGCGATACAAGGAAAAAAAGGAGAGGGAAAAACTTATATGCTAAGTAAAATTTTTCAGTATTATGGGGTAGATGCAACCTTTTTATCAGGTTCTGAATTATGTGGACCAAATGAGGGAGACTCAAAAGATAAAATTATGAGATTATATGAGCATTTGTGTGCAAAAATGAGAGTAGATAAACAATTGTCCGCAATAGTAATTGATGATTTTCATCTTAGCATCGCTGCAGATATGGGGGAAAATACTTCTAAAACAATTAATTCACAGGTGTTAACTGGCTATTTAATGGATCTTGCAGATCGTCCGGATAGAAATGGTGTGCGAATTCCGATTATTTTAACTGGAAATGATTTTACAAAGATGTATTCTGCATTATTACGAAATGGAAGGATTAGTTTTTTTAAATGGCAACCAAGTGAAGTAGAAAAGACACATATCGTTTACTATATGTTTTTACAATATTATAAAAATATAAAATATGAGGATGTAAAACAATTAATATATAGGTATTCAGATGAATACATTGCTTTTTTTGAGATGGTTATACAAGATATATTTTTCTCAGAATTTGATTGTGTAGTGCAGGAATTTGAAAAAATGCGTGGAAATATAAATATATGTCAGATACCTTCAATGATAAAAAATAATTTTGTTGTAAATACAAACGTTGGATTAGAGGCAATGTTTAAAGCTGCTGAACGGAGAAAAAATATGAAGGCGGGATCATTTGAATAGGGGGATGGTTCTATGGGAGTAAACGTAAATTTAAACCTTAAAATAATGGTGAGAATTCAAGTGTTATACGAAGTTGTAAAGCAATTTTCATCAGATTTAGGATTCCCTGAGGCGCAGGAAAAAATATTGAAGAAAGGCATTGAAGAACGACAGATATTACGAGAAGTTATTTTATATTATATGAAGGATAATGGGAAGGCTGGTAGTTGGGTCAGTTTTGAAATCGATTGGGAAAAACATCAAATGTTAGTGAATACAGAGGGGAGAAAAGAAATAACTATTAATAAAAATATGACGCTTTTGGATCAATTTGCACAATGGTCAGAATGTATTGTAAAATATATTGATGATATGAAAAGAGCATTAGAAATTACAGATATTCAAGTGATATATAGGTATCGCAAAGAAATAAATCAAGATCCAGAGAAACAGAAAGAAGCAGATGAATTTTTAGGTCTGAAAACCGCCACTGAGGAAATTGAGATGGATAGTTCTGTGGGAAATCAGCTAAGTGAGATGTCCTTTGAAAGTGAATTTCTTTCGGAACTTAAAATTTCAATAGGATAATTTAGGAATATTTAAAATAGCTGCATATTAATTTTTGAGAACGTTTCAAGGTTGTGTGAGATTGTTTCAAGTTTTGTGTAAACGTTAAAAGCTGATATAAGATTTGTGAATAGTTACGAATGGGCAGAGCCGATTTTCCGGGTTCTGCCCATATCTGCATTACACAGGAGGTTTTAGGTATGTGCCAGGAGTGGATCTGACTATACTTTTGCAGGCATAGACCGCAATGCCTCCTCATATTCCTCTGGAGAATATTTTCTTAAAATCTGTTCTCTGGTTAAACCAAGATCAATCATATTTTGAATCGCATCAATTTTGGCTTCATGTAGTCCGGTAAGCCTGCCTTCACGTAGTCCTGTAAGTCTACCTCTGGCCTCGCCCTGCTCCAACAGTTCCTCCGACCGTAACTTTAAAATCTTACCACCCATAATTTCACCCAATCCTTTCCTGATCTCATTATCCTCTGGAATAATATAATCTGCAATCTCCTCGATTAAAACAATCATATCCATATAAAAATGTGACTTTTGTTCCTTCTCAGATGTTTCCTCCAGCTTTCGGTTGATCTCCCGGAAATCGTCGAGCAGATGCTGCACTTTCTTTAAATCCGTTCCGTTGTGCTTCAAAAAGTGTTCATACCGTAAGATATGATATGGAAGTAAAATCAGCAGCCGTTTTTCAAAAATCCGATCGACCGTGTATTTCTTTGCCTGTATGATCGGAACGCGGTAACGAATTTTCTGACCGTCCGCAAACTTCACAATCGCTTCGTGAAAATCCGGAAGTGAACGGTGATTGCGGATGTAAAGTACGCACGACTGCGGAAATTCAATTTCCCAGATCGCATGCTTCGCAAAAGAAGCATGCTCAAGCGCAATGGAAATGTCGTACTCAAACATCCGGATGACCATCGTTTCATCTTTGGTGGACTGGCACTCCAGATGATAAATGTGGCTGCCGATCCGGATAATGGAGTCCGTGACCACGGTTCCGAATTTTTCATAGTGTTCATTCCGTAGCTGTTCAAAGGGTTCCTTCTCACTGTAGGAAGTGTGGAAAACTTCATTGATCAGCGGAATAAGAAGCTGTGGCATCTTTTGTGCAATTGTCCGGAACACATCATCAAAAATAGTGCTGTGTTCTGTCGTGTTTTCTGTGTTGGCATCTGGTAACGTGTTTACCGAAATGTCAGTGTTCCCCATGTAATGTCCTGCCTTTCCTTTAGTATATATCATAAGCATCTGTTTTTACAATATGGAAAGTGTAAGAAACAGAAGCAGTTATGATCAAACGTATGAAATTGTAATTATAATGGTAATTTGAACGAATGTTCTTTCATGAATGCTATGAGATATAATTAAAATACATCTCATAGCATAGAAATAAGAAAAATACAGTTATAGACGGATTATGTCATGCTTTTACCGACATAGAATTTATCGCTTCTTCATATTCCCCAGGAGAATATTTTCTTAAAATCTGTTCTTTGGTCAGGCCAAGATCAATCATATTTTGAATTGCATCAATTTTGGCTTCATGTAGTCCGGTAAGCCTGCCTCTGGCTTCCCCTCGAGCTTCCCCTCTGGCTTCTCCAAGCTCCAACAACTCTTCAGAGCGTAATTTCAAAATCTTACCACCCATAATCTCACCCAATCCTTTCCTGATCTCATTATCCTCTGGAATAATATAATCCGCAATCTCCTCGATTAAAACAATCATATCCATATAAAGATGTGACTTTTGTTCCTTCTCAGATGTTTCCTCTAACTTTCGGTTGATCTTCCGGAAATCGTCGAGCAGATGCTGCACTTTCTTTAAATCCGTTCCGTTGTGCTTCAAAAAGTGTTCATACCGTAAGATATGATATGGAAGTAAAATCAGCAGCCGTTTTTCAAAAATCCGATCGACCGTGTATTTCTTTGCCTGTATGATCGGAACGCGGTAACGAATTTTCTGACCGTCCGCAAACTTCACAATCGCTTCGTGAAAATCCGGAAGTGAACGGTGATTGCGGATATAAAGTACACATGACTGCGGAAATTCAATTTCCCAGATATCATTTGATTCAAAAGAAGCGTGCTCAATAGCAATTGAAATATCATATTCAAACATGCGTATGACCATCGTTTTGTCTTTTGAGGACTGGCACTCCAGATGATAAATATGGTTGCCGATCCGGATAATGGAATCCGTGACCACAGTTCCAAATTTTTCATAATGTTCGTTCCGCAACTGTTCAAAATGATCCTCATCGCTGTAGGAAGTGTGGAAAACTTCGTTAATCAGCGGAATAAGAAGCTGCGGCATTTTCTGTGCGATTGTCCGGAATACATCATCAAAAATAGTGCTGTGTTCTGTAGTGTTTTTCTCGTTGGCATCTGACAGCGGAGCTGTCACAATGTCAGTGTTCCCCATGTAGTATCCTGCCTTTCCTTTAGTATATATCAAAACAACATAGTTTTACAACCGAAAAAAACGGGAAAACAGAGTCGTTTTTGATCCTGTATTCAATTAAAATTCCAGTGGATAAACGGGCGAACAACCCATCAGATTTGGAATTATATGTGTTTATTGAAATTAGAATAACGTATTTCCATATAGAAGTCAAATGTTTTATAAAATAGAATGCTTGACAGGTGAAGTGTAATATGATTTTTCCTGATTCCCGATAAAAAATGGAAAAGACGCATCAGTGGGTGAAAGAAGAATATTTATACTTTGGGGATATGAAGTATGAGAAATGGGACATATGAGAAAAAAGTAGTATATTATGTCCTGTTTTTTCTTCTATATGTCCCATTTGATTCCGTGGACAGATTTTTACACGGAACAAGAACGTTAGATCTTCATTGTAAGCTGAATCCGTTGCTTTTTCACATCCACACTCAGAACTTTTACTTCCACGATATCCCCGACGCTGACGACTTCCAGCGGATGCTTGATAAAGCGGTCACACATCTGCGAGATATGTACCAGACCATCCTGATGGACTCCGATATCAACAAAGGCACCGAAATCAATGACATTTCGCACGGTTCCCTTCAATACCATGCCCGGAGTCAGATCTTTGATCTCGAGCACGTCACTGCGCAGGATTGGTTTTGGCATATCCTCACGCGGATCACGGGCAGGCGTTTCCAGTTCCTTTACGATATCCCGGAGAGTCAGTTCGCCGATTTCCAGATCCTGTGCAAGCTTTTTGTAATCCCGGACTTTTTTCGAGATCCCGGCAACATTGCGGTCTGTCACATCCGAAAGCGTATAGCCGAGTGTTTCCAGCAGCTGTTTCGTGGCTGCGTAGGATTCCGGGTGTACACCGGTGGCATCCAGAGGGTTTTTCCCATCACTGATGCGCATGAAGCCGGCACACTGTTCATAGGCTTTTGGTCCAAGCTTGGCTACTTTCAGAAGTTGGGAACGGGAGGCAAATTTTCCGTTTTCTTCGCGGTAGACTACAATATTTTTGGCAATGGCTTTGCTCACACCGGAGACATATTCCAGCAGGGAAGCAGAAGCGGTGTTTAAGTCCACACCGACACGGTTTACGCAGTCTTCCACGACATGATCCAGTGCTTCGGTCAGTTTCTTCTGGTTCATGTCATGCTGGTACTGTCCGACACCAATGGATTTCGGGTCGATTTTTACCAGTTCTGCGAGTGGGTCCTGTAGGCGGCGCGCCATGGATGCGGCACTTCGCTGTCCGACATCAAACTGCGGGAATTCTTCGGTTGCCAGCTTGCTGGCAGAGTATACGGAGGCACCGGCTTCGTTTACGATGATGTATTGTACCGGTTCCGGAATCTCTTTGAGAAGCTGTACGATGATCTGCTCGGATTCGCGGGAAGCAGTACCGTTTCCCAGAGAGATTAATGTAATATGGTATTTGGAAATCAGTTTTTTCAGTACCGCTTTGGCTTCGTCCACGCGGTTTTGCGGGGCAGTCGGATAGATCACGGTAGTATCAAGTACTTTTCCGGTCGGATCCACCACAGCGAGCTTGCATCCGGTACGGAATGCCGGGTCCCAGCCGAGCACAACCTGACCGGCGATTGGAGGCTGCATCAGAAGCTGTTCTAAGTTTTTGCCGAATACACGGATGGCACCGTCTTCGGCTTTTTCAAACAGATCGTTTCGGATTTCGCGCTCAATGGCAGGTGCAATCAGTCGGTTGTAAGCGTCTTCCAGTGCCTCATGCAGCACCGGTGCGGTGAAAGCCTGAGGATTCGTAATTATTTTCCGGTCAAGATAGGAAAGGATACGATCGGTCGGAGCTTCAATTTTTACTGTGAGAAATTTCTCTTTTTCTCCGCGGTTGATGGCAAGAATGCGGTGTCCTGCCAGTTTGGAGAGTCCTTCATTGAAATCATAATACATTTCATAGACCGATTCGGCGTCCGGGTCTTTGGCAGCAGATAAAAGCTGACCGTGTTTCATGGTAAGTTCACGGATATGGGTGCGGAAATCCGCGTTGTCTGAGATGCCTTCCGCAAGGATATCTTTTGCTCCGTTTAACGCCTCTTCCGGGGTAGCCACTTCTTTTTCCGGATTGACATAGTTTTTTGCTTCTTCCAAGGGAGAAACCGTCATCTTCTGTAAGAGAATCAGATTTGCCAGAGGTTCTAATCCTTTTTCTCTGGCAATGGTTGCACGGGTACGGCGCTTCGGACGGTACGGGCGGTACAGATCATCCACTGCAACCTGTGTTTCGGCCGCGAGAATCTGTGCACGCAGTTCCTCCGTCAGTTTTCCCTGGTCTTCAATGGAGGCCAGTACGGTCTGTTTTTTGTCCTCCAGATTTCGCAGATACACCAGACGGTCATAGAGATTTCGTAAAATTTCATCACTCAATGCTCCGGTAGCTTCTTTCCGGTACCGGGCAATAAAAGGAATGGTGCATCCTTCGTCGATCAGTTTTACGGCAGCGGAGGCCTGTTCTTTCCGAATGCCGAGTTCTTCCGCAATTTTTGTATTAATATCCATAAATTTTCCCCTTAATAGTCCTTTCCTGTCAAATAATACTTTCCCTATTATATATGAAATGTTACAATAAAAGCAATCCTAAAAAGAAAGGAAAACGTATTATGGATATGTATGGATCATCTTATCAACCAAATCCGAATCAGCCGTATCGCAGCCGGAGATCTGCACGCATGGAGGCAGCTTCCCTGATACTTGGATCAATTGCATTACTAAGCTGCACCTGTCTGTATCTTGCTGTGCCGTGTGGGGCTCTGGCGGTTATTTTTGCAACACTTTCCCGCGGAGGCATGATGTCTTATACTTCGAAAGCACAGATCGGAATGATTCTGGGGATTATGGCATTGGTTGCGGCTATCGGACTGTACGCATCGGTTCTGGGGTATGCCATCCATCAGTATGGAAGTATCGATGGATTTTTAAAGGCCTATTCTGATATGCAGGGCATGGATTATAATGAACTGATGAAGCAGTTTATGGCAAAATAAAAAGATTGTTGCATCTGCATAGCCATGCTATAATGAGAAAAGCAATCAGTTACAGAAACGGAGTATAAACAAATGAACCTACCTTGCAAAGAATTAAAACGAATCGCAAGAGACAATTTAAATGGAAATTATAAAATACCAATGGGAGCTTTTCTTGCCGCCACACTGATTCCTTTGGCGGTAGAACTCCCATTTTCCATGTTGCAGAAAGATGCACAGCCGCTTCCGGTGACGATCATGTTTTATGTGGCGGAATTTCTGATCACACTTTTAAGCATGGTATTGTCTGTCGGAATCCTTCAGCTTCATCTGTCACTTGCACGGAAAAAAGAAATGACACTTGGCATGGTATTTTACGGGTTTAAAAATCACCCGGACCGTTATATCATTACAGGACTGCTTTTGATTATTGCAACGCTGATCAGCTGTATTCCTGTGATCACAGGTGCTGTGTTATTTTTTGTCCTGGACAAGTCGCCTGCGGCGATTGCAGTACTGGTGATACTTGGTATTGTGAGCACGATTCTGGCAGTTTTCGTGCAGATGTGGTATGCACTGGCATTGTATCTGCTTTTGGATCATCCGCAGATGAAGGCACGCGAATCATTAAAGATCAGCCGTCAGATCATGAAAGGAAATAAAGGAAGATTATTTTATATTTATCTGAGCTTTATCGGATTGCAGATACTGTGTATGCTGTCTTTAGGCATCGGGTCACTCTGGGTATATCCATACCAGTCACAGACGCTGGTTATTTTTTATCTGGATGTGGTCGGGGAGATCCCATCAAACATAAGCTAATGCTCCGGCTGATTGCCGGATATTAGAATATACTATTATTAGGAGGAGTTTTTCATAATGAACCAACAAAAAGACATTATAAGAGATGCCAGGGTTTTGGGTACGCCGAAAATGCTGCTGCTTGGTCTGCAGCATATGTTCGCTATGTTCGGAGCGACAATTCTTGTACCGATTCTGGTAAACAGCTATTTTCAGAGTACCTCACAGGTATTGTCCGTACAGGTGACATTGTTCTGTGCAGGATTCGGTACCTTGTTTTTCCATCTGTGTACCAAATTTAAGGTTCCTGCTTTTCTGGGATCTTCATTTGCTTTTCTGGGAGGCTTTTCCAGCGTTGCGGCACTGGATACCGGGATATTTGCCAATATGGCAGATAAAGAAAAACTGCAGTATGCGTGTGGCGGAATTGTTGTGGCAGGATTGTTGTATCTGATCCTTGCACTGATCATCCGGTGCGTTGGTGTAAAACGTGTGATGCGTTTCCTTCCACCGGTGGTGACCGGCCCGATCATTATCTGTATCGGACTGAGCCTTGCACCGTCTGCGGTCAGCAATGCATCCACAAACTGGCTCATTGCAATTGTGGCACTGGCGGTCATCATTATTTTCAATATCTGGGGAAAAGGAATGTTCAAGATTATTCCGATTCTTCTCGGTGTAGTGATTTCGTATGTGTTCGCACTGGTTCTGCAGGGACTTGGTTTTACGAATCCGGACGGATCTGTTATTTTAAATTTTTCCGGCGTTTCCTCGGCGGCTGTTGTCGGACTTCCACCGTTTATCCTGCCGAAATTTAATCTTACAGCGATTCTTATCATGGCACCGATTGCCATTGCGACCATGATGGAGCATATCGGAGATATTTCCGCGATTTCTGCAACGGTAGGACAGAACTTTATTGAGGACCCGGGATTGCATCGTACCCTGATCGGTGATGGAATTGCAACTTCCATTTCTGCAATGATCGGAGGACCCGCAAATACAACCTATGGAGAGAACACAGGCGTTCTGGAGTTGTCCCGTGTACATGATCCGAAGGTTGTCCGTCTTGCGGCATGTTATGCGATCGTTTTAAGTTTTATCCCGAAAGTAGCAGAGATTATTGCTTCGATGCCGGCATCCATTATTGGCGGTGTCAGCTTTATTCTTTACGGTATGATTTCTGCTATCGGTGTAAGAAATGTGGTTGAAAACCATGTGGATTTCACCAAGTCCAGAAACCTCATTATTGCAGGTGTGATCTTAGTTTCCGGTCTCGGATTCTCAGATGGACTGACCTTTACGATCGGAAGCACTTCCATTACCCTGACATCCCTTGCCATCGCAGCGATTGCCGGAATCGTGCTCAATGCGATTCTGCCGGGAAATGATTATGCATTTGGAAAAGACCCGGAAGGAGATGCATCTCGCGGTGTGGATCTGCGTCCGCATGAGCTGGAACAGGAACTGAAAAATCAGAAATAGAATGTTTATCCAAGAAGTGCAATGCCAAAGACGGCGAGAAACAGATTTTTGACCAGCCAGTTGAGCAGTACAATGGCAAGCGCGATCCACAGATAAATATCACGATAATGCATCCCGATGGCAAAACGTCCGCGGGATGCTTTTTCTATGGTCTGGGACAGCATAAACCAGCCGAAAAAGACAGCGGTATACACAACAATCGGATGGTAAAAGAAAGAGCGCACAATATGTCCGTGCAGCAGGGCATGAATTGCGCGTGTGCCGCCGCATCCGGGACAGTAGTACCCGGTCAGATTGTGCAGGACACAGCCATCCGGAGGAAATATCCACAGGAAATAACCGCTTTTCCATGCAAGTCCGAGCACGAGTGCGAGAATAAGACATACCCAGCCGATGATATAAAAAGAAAAATCTAAAGTTTTGTCCGTGCGTAATATATTTGAAATCTTCATGGAAATTATGTTAGCAAATGAATGGGAAAAAGTCCAGCCGGTGTTGACATTTTCGGACAATGTGAATATAATAACGATGAAAAATAAAGAAGGAATTCTTCGGGGCAGGGTGCTGCGGATGACGCATATTCCCGACCGACGGTATAGTCCGTGAACTGCTTTTTGCAGCCGAACCGGTGAGATTCCGGTACCGACAGTATAGTCTGGATGAGAGAAGAAAAAGTGCAAATTAATGTTTGCACTGTTGACTGTATGCTAGAAAAAGAACCCCGATAGAGAAATCTATCGGTTTTTTATTTTCTGATCATATATGCAGGCAACACTCCTCTGGAATTCCATTGATTCTGAAAGGAGAGTTCGTATGAGTGAACAGACAAAGACAGCAGTAAAACAGGGAGGCATGAATACAAAAGTACGCTATATTACGGTTACGGCGATGCTTTCTGCCGTAGCGTTCGTGCTTATGTATCTGGAGATTGCCATTCCGATCATGCCATCATTTATCAAATTTGATTTTTCGGATCTGCCGGCACTACTTGGAAGCTTTGCGCTCGGACCAGTGTGTGGGGTATTGATCTGTCTGATCAAGAACGTTCTCCATCTGGCATTTTCAAACAGTATGTTTGTTGGAGAACTTTCCAATTTTATTCTCGGAGCCGTGTTTGTGGCAATTGCAGGTAATATCTACAAACATAAAAAGACCAAAAAGAGTGCAGTAGTCAGTGGTCTGGTTGCAGCATTGGTCATGGGAATAGTCAGTGTGTTTTCCAATTATTTTGTGGTTTACCCGGTATATTACAAGGCTGGTATGGCAGAGGAAGCCATCCTGCAGATGTATCAGGCAATTGCACCATCCATGAAAAGCGTATTGCAGTGCCTGATCTGCTTTAATCTTCCATTTACAATTGTAAAAGGACTGATTGCAGTTGTCATCTGTATGCTGATTTACAAACCGTTATCTCCAGTTTTAAAGGGACGTTTAAGTGAATGACATCGCCTCTGGTGAGTCTTCATGGTGGCTGTGCTTATTAGCATGGCCACTTTTAATGTTAAGGAGAGTTAAAAGAGAACATGATAAAACTCCTCATTGCCATAACACCCAATATACAGTAAAATAATAACAAATCCGTAAGACACAAGGAGTAACAGTTATCATGCAGTTTAAAGAGAACACTGGAAATTAAGGCAGGTCATAAGCGTAGGGTAATCGATGTCACAGATATCCTATATATTAAGGCATCGGTGAATGACTGTTACATTCATGTGACAAGCGGAAGCGTATATAAGACCAGAAGCACCTTAGAGGCAATGGAGGCACAGGTCGGGGAATATTTTCTGAAAGTACACCGTACCTATCTGGTGTGTATCATGGCAATCCATGCATTGGAAGATACGCTGACACTTATCAACGGAGAAGAGTTAAACTACGCAACCCGCAGGAAAAAAGAAATCCTTGCCCAGCTGCAGGAAAAGCAGAAAAAACTGATTGAGGGCTTTGCCATGCCGAATACACCAAAGACACCGGAAGAGTATCATGCGTTTTATCGGAGCTTTGATCAGATGCCATTTGCCTTTACGGATATAGAGATGGTATTCAATGAGGACAGGCATGCAGTGGACTGGATCTTCCGCTATGGTAATGAGAAGCTGGCAGAGGTGGAGCATGTACCATTGACCGGACTGATCGGGAATACCTTCGGCAGTATCTTCTCCAATATGGACGATAAATGGCTGTGTACCTACGAACGGGCAACGCTGTATGGAGAACATCTTGAGATTATGGCTTACAGTCCGGAGATAGATACCGAACTTAAGATTATCTGTTTCCCGACATTTCCGGGACACTGCGGATGCATGTTATTCCCATTGGATGAGATACACTGTGCACAAAAACAGGATGAGCTGTCGCAGATATGGAAGGATTACCTGTTAACGCAGGAATAAATGCTGTGACGAACTGAATAAATGGACTAAAAATGCCGTTTCATCACGAAAAAAGTGGTGGGATGGCATTTTTTAGAGAAAGATAATAATATTTTTACTGAATATTTTAGCCTTTTTAGGCTATAATTTTCAATGACAACTTGAAAGTCTGATAGATAACATATATAATATTGAATGAAAAAGCCTAAATAGGCAGAAATTTTCAGTGAAATGGAGTGGGCTTTATGGAAATTAAGCGTGATAGTTACCTTGAGCAGTTGATTTCATATCGTTTTGATGGATTAGTGAAAGTAATTACCGGTATCAGGAGATGCGGAAAATCCTATCTTCTTAAAAATATATACCGGGATTACTTAATTGAAAATGGTGTAAAAGAAGAACAGATTATTACGATTGAGCTTGACCTTGCGAAAGACATTAAATATCGTAATCCGCTTATTCTTTCATCTTATGTAAGAGAGAAAGTGGAAAAGAGCAAAGACGAGTATTATCTTTTCGTTGATGAAATTCAAATGTCTGATGAGGTGGCTAATCCATATAATCCGGACGGTAAGAAAATTACTTTTTACGATGCTCTTAATGATTTGAGAGGTTTATCGAATTTAGATGTTTATGTGACAGGGAGCAATTCAAAAATGCTTTCCAGTGACATCCTTACTGAGTTTAGAGGACGAAGTGATTAAATAAGAGTACATCCACTTAGTTTTGCGGAATATTACTCGGCTGTTGGTGGGGATAAAAATGAAGCATTTGATGAATACGCATTTTATGGTGGTATGCCACTGATCCTGTCAAGACCTAATGATACGGCTAAGATGAATTATTTGAAATCGCTTTTCTCAGAAGTGTATATTAAGGACATTGTTGAACGAAAGAGAATCGAAAGGCAGGATGTTCTGGAGCAGGTTTTAGATTTGCTCTGTTCATCGGTAGGTTCATTAACAAATCCGACTAAAATTGCGAATACTCTGAAATCTAAACAAGGGGGTGGTGTGTCTGCCAATACGATTCGGGCATACATCGGTCATTTGGAGGATGCGTTCCTTTTTTCAGAAAGTAAGCGATATGATGTAAAAGGAAAATCCTATTTTGATTCGCCAAATAAATATTACTGCGAGGATATTGGACTTAGAAATGCAAGAATAGGTTTTCGTCAGCAGGAAATGACGCATATAATGGAGAACATCCTATATAATGAGTTAAATATCAGACAGTTTTCTGTTGATGTTGGTGTTGTTTATGCAAGGACACTCAGTGAAAAAGGCAATTCAATTCGCACTCCAAGGGAAATTGATTTTGTCGTAAGTTCAGGAGGAAAACGAACTTATATTCAGTCCGCATATGCGATGCCTACGGATGAAAAAGCAGAAGTAGAACTCAGACCATTTACGCTTACAGGAGATTCTTTCCCTAAAATTGTTGTAAGGAAAGATATTGGAAAGCGTTGGTATGATGATAATGGTATTTTAAATATCAATGTGATTGATTTCCTTTTGGATAAGGAACTTATATAAAAAGAGCATATAGCGATTGTTGGAGGAGATACACTGTGCACAAAAACAAGATGAGCTGTCGCAGATATGGAAGAATTACCTGTTAAAGCAGGAAGAAATACTGTGACGAACTGCATAAAATGACTAAAAAATGTCATTTCATCACAAAAAAGTGGTGAGATGGCATTTTTTATGAGAAATTTTATGCGAAAAATAAACAAATTGTCACATAAACCTTGAATAAAATAAGGGGGGGTATGGTAAAATATTTCCAAATATATGATAGAGAATTTTCTATCAATGACATATAAGATAGACGCAGATGATAGGATACACGAACTGCCATACGGCTGTGAGCCAAAAGCAGTTTAATCCACAGCTATAAGAGAGGAGGCAGTTTATGAGAAAAAAGATAAGCCGTCTGTACCGAAAAAAGGTACGAAGATAAAGGACAACGATGGTTCGACTTACATAGTTACAAGTGGCAAGGGCAAAACACCGACAGTACAGTATACTGATCCAAAGAGTACTGCAAAAGGAACGGTTACTATTCCGGCAATGGTTAAGGTTGATGGAGTATCTTATAGAGTAACATCCATTGCGGACAATGCCTTTAAGAACAATAAGAAAATTACCAGGGTAGTGATTGGCTCAAACATTGTTACGATTGGAAAGAATGCGTTTGCCAAGTGTACAAATATAACAAGTATTGTAGTAGGAAAGAATGTTACAAAGATAGAAAAAAATGCTTTTTATGGTTGCGGGAAGTTAGAGAAGATTACGATTCAATCAGAGAAACTGACTTCAAAATCCATACCCAAATATGCATGGAATAATACGGTTATCATGATTTGGGAAATGAAAGGTATTCTGCGAAAGATTCCTTATAACCCTGTAACTTAACTAAATGACATTGCTGGACAGCAAATGGTTTTGGGAGCACCCGTGGGGTGCTCCTGTTTTTTCTCTTTTCTTTTGTTTGGAAAATTGTTATAATATGATACAACGTAATGGTTTTCTGTGTGATACACAGAAAGCCTTATCATTTATTTTGGACGAGGAGAAGAAGGCATGAAAGCGTCATTTGATGTTACATTATCACCCAAAGACCTGTATCGGTTTAATATGTACCAGACGTATACCGGGTTTCAGGGATGGAGTTCCATTGCGCTTGGAATTCTTGGATTTGTTATGGCTGGAATCAGTTTTCAGAATGGAAAAACATCTTACACCCTGCTCTATATTGCAGTAGGATTTTTGTTTCTTCTTTATATCCCGGTTGCACTGTGGTTTCGAGCAAAGGAGACCCTGAAGACAAACAAGGTGCTCGCCGGCACACTGCATTATGAAATTACAGAGAAAAATATTCATGTATCCCAGGGAAAGGAAACTGGGGATATGGAGTGGCAGGCAATTTATAAGGTTGTAGCGAATGCAAAGCAGATTTTAATCTACAGCAATCGGAAAAGCGCATATATTATTCCTATGGAGCAGATGGGAGATCAGTATGCAGCGTTCCGGACACTTGCAGAACAGAAACTGGAAAAATATAAACTCAGAATGAAGGCGTAGAGGCAGTATGCAGGATAAAAAAGTTATGGAATTTGAAACTTTTTCCCCGGAGGAAACTTTAGAGCTCGGAAGAAAATTCGGAAGAGAGGCACAGCCTGGGGAGGTATATACACTTGTCGGGGATCTGGGAGTCGGCAAGACGGTTTTTACACAGGGAATCGCACAGGGACTTGGAATTGAAGAGCCGATCTGCAGCCCGACATTTACCATTGTCCAGGTATATGAAGAGGGGCGGATGCCGTTCTATCATTTTGACGTCTACCGTATCGGGGATATCGAGGAGATGGACGAGATCGGATATGAGGACTATTTTTACGGTGAGGGTCTGACGATGATTGAGTGGGCCAATCTGATTGAAGAGATATTGCCGGATCATTACCGGGAGATCACCATTGAAAAAGACCTGGAAAAAGGTTTCGACTACAGAAAAATAACAATTTTAGACAGATAGAGGACAGAATATGAAAATACTAGCGTTGGACAGTTCAGGACTGGTGGCAGGGGTTGCGGTCACGGAAGACGACAATCTGCTGGGAGAATATACAATTAACTATAAAAAAACACATTCACAGACACTTCTTCCGATGTTGGATGAAGTCGCAAAAATGATAGAACTTGATCTGAATACGATCGATGTGATTGCAGTGTCCGCAGGACCTGGATCTTTTACGGGACTCAGGATCGGCTCTGCAACGGCCAAGGGACTCGCTCTTGCCCTGAACAAACAGATTGTTTCCGTGCCGACGGTTGATGCACTGGCATATAATCTGTGGGGGTGCAGGGAGCAGGTGTGCCCACTTATGGATGCGCGCCGGCAGCAGGCCTATACCGGACTGTATACTTTCTATGATGGGCAGATGCAGACACTTCTTCCACAGTGTGCGGTAGGAATCGATGAAATTACCGCAAAGATCAATGAAAGTGGAAAGAAAACCGTATTTTTGGGCGATGGTGTGCCGGTTTTTGCCGATTATCTGAAAGAAAATTTACAGGTACCATACCTGTTTGCACCTGCACATTGCAATAAGCAGCGTGCGGCATGTGTTGCGGTACTCGGCGGCATTTTATACCGTCAGGGAAAGGCTGAGGATGCAGCTGCACACAAGCCGGATTATCTGCGCCTGTCGCAGGCGGAAAGAGAACGCCAGGAAAAGGCAAGGGATTTTCGCATATGAGAATACGGCAGATGACCGCGGAAGACATTCCGGCTGTTGCACAAATTGAAAAAGAATGTTTTTCCCAGCCGTGGAGTGAACAGGGATTTCTGGATGGAATGAAAGATGCCATATTTTTCGTGGCGGAAGATCCTCAGATCGCAGGTTATATTGGCATGTACCGGATGCCGCCGGAGGGAGAGATTACCAATGTGGCAGTGACACGGAAAATGCGTAAAAAAGGCTGTGGAAGAGAGCTTCTTCTTAGGATGCAGCAATGGGCAGATGAACATGGAATTGACCGGATCATACTTGAAGTACGTTCCGGAAATGAGCCGGCGATACACTTATACCGGACATGTGGATTTGAAAAAATTGGAGTGCGAAAAAATTTTTATCAGTTTCCCAGAGAGGATGCAGATATTATGGAGTGGAAACGATTATGTTAGATGTATGTTTGTTAGGAACTGCAGGAATGATGCCGCTGCCGTACCGGTGGCTGACATCACTTATGCTCAGATATAATGGGAGCAGTTTGCTGATCGATTGCGGTGAGGGAACCCAGATTGCAATCAAAGAGGCGGGACTTAGCTTTAAACCGATCGATATTCTCTGCGTGACACATTTTCACGCGGATCATATCAGCGGTCTTCCGGGGCTTCTTCTGACGATGGGAAATGCGGAGAGAACAGAACCGCTTACGATCATCGGGCCCAAAGGACTCACACGTGTCGTGACGGCACTGCGGACAATTGCACCGGAACTTCCGTTTGAGATCAATTGTATAGAACTGACACAGCCGGAAGAATCTTTTTCTATCCAGGGATATGACATTCATGCGTTCCGTGTAAAGCACAATGTCATTTGTTACGGATATTCGGTGGAAATCCATCGTGCGGGACGTTTTTCGGTGGAGCGTGCCAGAGAACAGAATGTTCCGATGAAATTATGGAGCCGCCTGCAGAAAGGGGAGACCATCGAGCAGGATGGTGTGATCTATGAGCCGCAGATGGTACTCGGACCGGCAAGAAAAGGTCTGAAAGTGACGTATTGTACAGACAGCCGTCCGCTGGATACCATTGTAAACGCTGCAAAAGAATCGGATTTATTTATCTGTGAAGGCATGTATGCAGAAAAAGAAAAGTTAAATAAGGCAAAACAGTACAAACATATGACGTTTTATGAGGCCGCAGATATGGCGAAGCGTGCAGAAGTTAAAGAACTGTGGCTGACCCATTTTTCTCCGTCTCTGGTAAGGGCGGAGGATTATATGCCACAGGTGCGGGATATTTTCGCAAATGCATACCTTGGCAAAGATGGAAAGAGTGTGGAATTAACATTTGAGGAGGAATAGGCGTATGAAGAAAGTTGGGATTACCGTTGCAGCAGCAGTATGTGTTGTTTTATTGTGCGTGGGATTTTATTTCATGAAAAACAGCGATGGTTCACAGGCATCGAAAGAAAATCTGACGGTGGTTCAGAGAATCAATGAAAAAAATCTGACGGATGATTATCCGAAAACTCCGCGCGCAGTGATTAAACTGTATAACCAGATTATTACCAGTTATTATTCCGGAAATTATACGGATGATGAGTTCGACAAGCTGATTGATCAGGCGCGTATGCTTTTTGATCAGGATCTTGCCGATAACAATTCCAAGGATGATTACAAGAAGTCGGTGGAGACAAGCATTGCGGATTACAAGAACCGTTCCTTTAAGATCCGTCAGACCAATGTATGTGACAGCGATGATGTAAAATACCTGACGGATGACAGCAACGGGGATAAACTGGCATATGTCACAGCTTCTTATTTTACGGAAGAAAATAAAAAGTTTGATAAAACCTACCAGATGTATGTGCTTAGAAAAGACGATAACGGAGACTGGAAAATCCGTACATTTTATAAAATCAAGGGGAATTCGACAGAGGAAGAATAAAAATGAGTGACACAGAACAGACTATAAAAATACTTGCAATTGAAAGCTCTTGTGATGAAACCGCTGCGGCAGTTGTGGTGAATGGCCGGGATATGCGTTCGAATGTAATTTCTTCACAGATTGCTCTCCATACATTATATGGAGGGGTTGTACCGGAGATCGCATCGAGAAAGCATATTGAAAAGATCAATCAGGTAATCGCACAGGCACTTTCGGATGCAGATATGACATTACAGGATATGGATGCGATTGGTGTGACTTACGGGCCGGGGTTGGTTGGTGCACTGCTGGTTGGCGTGGCAGAGGCTAAGGCGATCAGCTATGCTGCGAACATTCCGCTGGTAGGGGTACATCATATAGAAGGACATATCAGCGCAAATTATATTGAAAATCCTGATCTGAAACCACCGTTTTTATGTCTTGTGGTCTCTGGAGGGCATACGCACCTTGTGAAAGTGACGGATTACGGAACGTATGAAATCCTCGGACGGACCAGGGATGATGCGGCAGGAGAAGCATTTGATAAAGTGGCACGCGCAATCGGGCTGGGATATCCGGGAGGACCAAAAATTGAAAAAGTTTCCCATGAAGGAGATCCGAAGGCAATTTCCTTTCCGCGGGCAAAGATTGCAGATGGGGTATATGATTTCAGTTTCAGTGGATTAAAGTCTGCGGTGCTGAATTATCTGAACGGATGCAGGATGAAAAATCTTCCAATTAATCAGGCGGATGTTGCAGCATCATTCCAGCAGTCGGTGACGGATGTGCTGGTGGATCATGCGCGGCATGCAATCCGCGAATATCATATGGACAGTTTTGCAATTGCCGGCGGAGTTGCATCCAACGGAGTAATCCGTGCGGCTATGGAACAGATGTGCCGTGAAGAAGGGGTGAAATTTTATCATCCTTCGCCGATTCTGTGCACCGATAACGCAGCGATGATAGGTGCTGCAGCATATTATGACTTTATTGCGGGAAAACGTGCAGGGCTGGATCTGAACGCTGTTCCGAATCTGAAATTGGGAGAATGACCGGATGGAAAACAGGAAACGCTATACAGCGATCGTACTTGCGGCAGGCAGTGGAAGAAGAATGCAAAGTGATACACCCAAACAGTTTATGGAACTGTGTGGACATCCGCTGGTCTATTACAGTCTGTATGCATTTGAAAAGAGTCCGGTAGATGATATTATACTGGTAACAGGAAAAGATGATGTTTCCTATTGCAGAAAAGAAATTGTAGAGGCTTGTGATTTCAGAAAAGTCCGCGCGGTGATTCCGGGCGGCAAAGAACGTTATCTGTCAGTATATGAAGGATTAAAAGCAGCTGCGGGCACCGACTATGTTCTGATCCATGATGGGGCACGTCCGATGATTGATGAAACGGAAATCCGGTTGTCCATGCGTGCCGTAGAAGAGGAGCATGCATGTGTGATTGGTGTACCGGTAAAAGATACGATCAAAGTGGGAAATGCAAAACATTATGCTGTGGATACACCGGACAGAAGCTGTCTGTGGGCGGTACAGACACCACAGAGCTTTTCTTATGAACTTTTAATGGAAGCATATGGGGAAATGTGGCAGGCAGCAGAATCCGGCGAAAGGATCACGGATGATGCAATGATTGTGGAACGGTTTACCGGTCATAAAGTCAAGCTTGTTCAGGGAAAATACGAGAATATCAAGGTCACAACACCGGAAGATTTGTTAATTGCAGAAGTTTTTTTAAAAAAAGCAAAAAAAATGAAAAATTGTTATTGACATAAAGAGCCGGGGATGGTAATATATGTCTTGCGCTGATTCAGATGAACAGCGAAAACAGAATACGGAGAGGTATCGAAGTGGTCATAACGAGGCGGTCTTGAAAACCGTTTGTCCGCAAGGGCACATGGGTTCGAATCCCATCCTCTCCGCTAGGCGGTTAAGCCGTTTGAAAAAGAATTCGAAAGAATTCTTTTTCTGTGTCAATATCATAACTTCTCGGGAGAGAAAATGATTTGAGCAGCTATATGGAGAAGTACCCAAGCTGGCCGAAGGGACACCCCTGGAAAGGGTGCAGGTCGTTAACAGCGGCGCGAGGGTTCAAATCCCTCCTTCTCCGCTTTGAATCAAATAAAAAGATTCAAAAAGTTGTTGACAAAAAGCGACAGACATGATAAGATATCAGAGTTGCCGCGAAAGAACGACAACAAAGAAGAATAAAAAAGTTGTTGACAACGACTTGAAGATATGATAAAATATACAAGCTGTTGGAAATAACAACAACGAACATTGATAACTGAACAGTGAAAAACCTTGAAAGATTTTGAGAATAATTCAAGAACGCTTCTATAAAGAAGCAACCTTAAAACAGTAAATCAGGACATTGTTTCTGATTAAAAGCCAGATTTAATTCTGGCAGGACAAAACTTTTTAACATGAGAGTTTGATCCTGGCTCAGGATGAACGCTGGCGGCGTGCTTAACACATGCAAGTCGAACGAAGCACTCTATTTGATTTTCTTCGGAAATGAAGATTTTGTGACTGAGTGGCGGACGGGTGAGTAACGCGTGGGTAACCTGCCTCATACAGGGGGATAACAGTTGGAAACGACTGCTAATACCGCATAAGCGCACAGGATCGCATGATCCGGTGTGAAAAACTCCGGTGGTATGAGATGGACCCGCGTCTGATTAGCCAGTTGGCAGGGTAACGGCCTACCAAAGCGACGATCAGTAGCCGACCTGAGAGGGTGACCGGCCACATTGGGACTGAGACACGGCCCAAACTCCTACGGGAGGCAGCAGTGGGGAATATTGCACAATGGGGGAAACCCTGATGC
>OHBP01000141.1_pt1 | contig 46647 bp, 40 predicted proteins | sample 1577471 | NCBI WGS metagenome assembly OHBP01 (sample SAMEA3879503, study PRJEB24766) | human gut metagenome | biome: human-associated habitat; feature: feces | place: USA | collected 1985/1987
GGCTGGAGGTGTGTATGCTGTTATGAATGAGTTGAATAAGAAGGGACTTCTTTATACAGACTGTATGACTGCTACAGGAAAGACGGTAGGAGAGAATATCGAACATGTATACAATCGTGATCCGGAAGTGATCCGACCGATTGATAACCCTTACAGTGAGACTGGTGGAATTGCCGTATTGAAGGGTAATATTGCTCCAGATTCCGGTGTTGTAAAAAGATCTGCTGTAGTACCTGAAATGATGGTACATGAAGGACCGGCCAGAGTATTTGACTGCGAAGAGGATGCGATTGCTGCTATTAAAGGTGGTAAGATTGTAGCAGGTGATGTAGTAGTGATCCGTTATGAGGGACCAAAAGGCGGCCCCGGTATGAGAGAGATGCTCAATCCTACATCAGCAATCGCAGGTATGGGACTTGGCTCTTCGGTGGCATTGATCACAGATGGACGTTTTTCCGGAGCAAGCCGTGGAGCTTCCATCGGTCATGTATCACCGGAGGCAGCAGTCGGTGGTCCGATCGCACTTGTAGAAGAGGGCGACATCATTAAGATCAATATTCCGGAAAATACATTGCAGTTAGATGTCAGCGATGAAGTTCTTGCCGAGAGAAAGAAAAACTGGAAACCGAGAGCACCAAAGGTAACGACCGGTTATCTGGCACGTTATGCCAATATGGTAACATCCGGAAATACCGGAGCAATCTTGAAACAGGAGTTTTAAAGAACTCACAGCGCAGTGAGGGTGAAACACGAAAATATTAACGAGAAAGAGGTGCATTTTCATGCAATTAAATGGCTCCCAAATTTTAATCGAATGTTTATTGGAACAAGGGGTAGACACAATTTTTGGATATCCCGGCGGAGCGATTTTGAATGTATACGATGAATTGTATCGTTATCAGGATAAAATCAGACATGTATTAACATCCCATGAGCAGGGCGCATCCCATGCAGCCGATGGTTATGCGCGTTCTACCGGAAAAGTCGGAGTCTGTATGGCGACAAGTGGTCCGGGTGCAACCAATCTGGTAACCGGAATTGCGACCGCTTATATGGATTCTGTTCCGATGGTAGCTATCACATGCAATGTCGGACTTCCATTGCTTGGAAAAGACAGTTTTCAGGAAGTGGATATTGCGGGTATTACGATGCCAATCACAAAGCATAGTTTCATTGTAAAAGATATCAATGATCTGGCAAAAGTGGTACGCCGTGCCTTTGCTATCGCACAGACCGGCAGACCGGGACCGGTTCTTGTGGATATTACCAAGGATGTAACTGCCGCTGTGACAGAGTTTACACCACAGACACCGGATCTGATCCAGAGACAGACCGATACGATCTGTGAAAAAGACATTGAAGATGTGCTTCAGGCAATCCGCAAGGCAGAAAAACCGATGATCTTTGTCGGTGGCGGATGCATTTTGTCAGGTGCCAGTGCGGAATTAAAGGAATTTGTCAAAAAAGTAGATGCACCGGTAACGGATACCTTGATGGGAAAAGGTGCCTTTGACGGGACCGATGAATATTATACCGGTATGCTGGGAATGCATGGAACCAAGACGGCAAACCTGAGTGTGACAGAATGTGACTTGTTACTTGCGCTTGGTGTTCGTTTCTCTGATCGTGTTACAGGAAATGCAAAGAAATTTGCTACCAATGCAAAGATTGTTCATATCGATATCGATGCGGCTGAAATTAATAAAAATATCCAGGTAGATTATTCCATCGTAGGAGATTTGAAGGCCGTACTTGAAATTCTCAATAAAAAATTAGAAAACCAGTATCATAAAGCATGGATTGATAAAGTACTTGCAAGGAAAGCGGCACTTCCAATGACCTATCGTGAGGATGTGCTTACCGGTCCGTATGTGATCGAACGCATCAATGAAGCGACACAGGGAGATGCGATCATTACGACAGACGTCGGACAGCATCAGATGTGGGCAGCACAGTACTATCAATATAAAAATCCACGTTCTTTCCTTAGTTCCGGTGGTATGGGAACGATGGGATACGGACTGGGTGCTTGTATCGGAGCGAAAGTCGGAAATCCGGATAAGACGGTATTTAATATCGCCGGAGACGGATGTTTCCGTATGAATATGAACGAGTTAGCAACTGCTTCCCGTTATGATATTCCGATCATTCAGGTCGTGTTTGATAATCATGCACTTGGTATGGTTCGCCAGTGGCAGACGTTGTTCTATGGTAAACGTTATTCAAGTACGATTCTTCAAGATAAAGTGGATTATGTAAAAGTGTCCGAAGCACTTGGTGCAAAGGCATTTTTGGTAACAAAACGAGAAGAAGTAGATGATGTACTGAAACAGGCAATGCAGGAAAAGGGTCCGGTAGTGATCTGCTGCGTTCTGGATCAGGATGACAAAGTGTGGCCGATGGTGGCACCTGGAGAGGCGATTGAAAAAGCCTTTACAGAAGAAGATTTAAAGAAGTCAGAATCATAATCTATGATTTTAGATAAATATTTTAAGGAGGTTTTAGCCGTGGCTAGAGTTTACAATTTTTCAGCTGGACCAGCTGTATTACCAGAGGAAGTTTTACAAGAAGCAGCAGATGAGATGCTTGATTACAGAGGAACAGGGATGTCTGTAATGGAGATGAGCCATCGTTCCAAAGCATACGATGAGATCATTAAGACAGCAGAAGCAGATCTTAGAGATTTGATGAATATTCCGGACAATTACAAAGTATTGTTCCTTCAGGGCGGTGCTTCCCAGCAGTTTGCCATGATTCCTATGAATTTGATGAAGAATGGTGTTGCGGACTATATTGTAACCGGACAGTGGGCAAAAAAAGCGTATACAGAGGCTTGCAAATATGGAAAAGCAAATAAGATCGCTTCTTCCGAAGACAAAACATTTTCTTACATACCGGATTGCTCGGATCTGCCGATCGATGAGGATGCAGATTATGTATATATTTGTGAAAATAATACAATTTACGGAACAAAATACAAAACACTTCCAAATACAAAAGGAAAGACATTGGTAGCAGACGTTTCTTCCTGCTTCTTGTCAGAACCTGTGGATGTGACAAAATATGGTGTCATCTATGGCGGTGTTCAGAAAAATATCGGACCTGCCGGCGTTGTTATCGTGATCATCCGCGAAGATTTGATTCCTGAGAGCGTAGATGAAAAAGTACCTACGATGCTTCAGTACAAGATTCACGCAGATGCACAGAGCCTTTATAATACACCTCCTGCTTATGGTATTTATATCTGCGGTAAAGTATTCAAATGGCTCAAGAAAATGGGCGGTCTTGAAGTGATGAAACAGCGCAACGAAGAAAAAGCAAAAATCCTTTACGATTTCCTGGATTCCAGTAAATTGTTCAAAGGAACCGTTCGTAAAGAAGATCGTTCTTTGATGAATGTACCGTTTGTCACAGGAAGTGATGAGTTGGATGCTAAATTTGTCAAAGAGGCAAAAGAGGCAGGACTTGAAAACCTGAAGGGACATCGTACTGTCGGCGGAATGCGTGCAAGTATTTACAACGCTATGCCAAAGGCCGGTGTAGAAAAATTGGTTGAATTCATGAAGAAATTTGAAGAGGAGAATCTGTAATGAGTGTAAAAGTAAATTGCTTAAATCCGATTGCAAAATGCGGTCTGGATTTATTGGATGACAATTATGAGATGGTAGATGATGCCGCACAGGCAGAGGCGATTTTGGTTCGAAGTGCTTCCATGCATGAGATGGAATTGTCCGATGATCTGGTGGCGGTAGCGAGAGCCGGAGCTGGTGTAAATAACATTCCTTTGGACAAATGTGCAGAAAAAGGAATCGTTGTATTTAATACACCGGGAGCCAATGCAAACGGCGTAAAAGAACTTGTGGTCGCAGCAATGCTTCTTGCTTCCCGTGATATCGTAGGCGGTATTGAGTGGACTAAGGAAAACAAAGACGACGAGGGGATTGCCAAAGCAGCAGAAAAAGCAAAAAAAGCATTTGCAGGAACCGAGATTGCCGGTAAAAAACTTGGAATCATCGGTTTGGGAGCCATCGGTGTACTGGTTGCCAATGCAGCAAACCGTCTTGGCATGGAAGTATATGGATGTGATCCATATCTTTCTGTAGACAATGCATTGAATATGTCCCGCGATATCACGATCGTAAAGACATACGAAGAGATTTATGATGTCTGCGATTTTATCACAGTACATGTACCTCTTTTGGATTCTACGAAGGGAATGTTTGACAAAGCTGCTTTTGATAAAATGAAAGATGGCGTTGTATTCTTGAACTTCTCCCGTGATACGCTGGTAAATGAGCCGGATATGAAAGCAGCACTTGAAAGCGGAAAAGTGAAGAAATACGTAGTGGATTTCCCAAATCCTACAACAGTAAATCTTCCAAATACCATCGTAACTCCTCATTTGGGAGCTTCTACACAGGAATCCGAAGATAACTGTGCGAAGATGGCAGTAAAAGAAATCCGTGACTTTATTGAAAACGGTAATATTAAGAATTCTGTAAACTATCCTGCATGTGATGCTGGAGTATGTGCGACAGAAGGCCGTATTGCGGTAGCACATAAAAACGTACATTCCATGTTGTCACAGTTTACTACGTTATTTGCAAACGATGGCATTAACATCGAAAACATGGTAAATAAGAGCCGCGGCGATTATGCGTATACAATTTTCGATATCTGCAACCCATCGACAGAGAAATTGGTAAATGAATTGCAGGCAATTGATGGTGTAATCAAGGTACGTATTGTAAAATAAACAGACGTGCCGGAGAAAGAGAAAGGAAGGTACTCCTTATGAAATTGAAAAAATTGATCGCAGTAGCACTTACTGCAGTGATGACGATGTCTTTGACTGCTTGTGGCGGTGGCAACACGACAGGAACAACTTCCGGTGGTGCAGTGGACGATGGAAAAACGTATAACATCGGTATCTGCCAGCTGGTACAGCATGAGGCATTGGATGCAGCAACCAAAGGATTTAAAGATGCGTTGACCAAAAAATTGGGTGACAAAGTGAAATTCGATGAGCAGAATGCACAGGGAGATTCTCCAACATGTGCAACCATCGTAAACTCCTTTGTTTCGGAAAACGTAGATTTGATCCTTGCCAATGCAACAGCGCCTCTTCAGGCGGCAGCGACAGGCACAACAGATATTCCGATCCTCGGAACTTCCGTAACCGATTATGGTACGGCTTTGAATATCAAAGACTGGAAAGGGACGACAGGTGTTAATGTATCCGGTACTTCGGATCTTGCCCCGCTCGATCAGCAAGCAGCGATGATCAAAGAATTGTTCCCGGATAAGAAAAAAGTGGGACTCCTTTACTGTTCTGCAGAAGCTAACTCCTTGTACCAGGTAGAGACAATTAAAGGATATCTGGAAAAAGATGGATATACTTGTACCAACTATTCTTTTGTAGATTCCAATGATATTGCATCCGTAGTAAGCAATGCAGCGAAAAACAGTGACGTGATCTATGTACCTACCGATAATACCGCGGCTTCCAATACCGAAGTGATCCGCAATACATGTGTTCCTGCCAAAGTTCCGGTTGTTGCCGGCGAGCAGGGTATCTGCAGCGGATGTGGTGTAGCAACTCTTTCCATCAGTTATTATGACCTTGGTTATACAACCGGTGAGATGGCTTACGATGTTTTGGTAAATGGAAAAGATGTTTCTACAATGGAAGTAAAGTTTGCACCAAAAGTAACAAAACAGTACAACGAAAGTATTTGTAAGGAATTGGGAATTAACATTCCGGAAGGATACGAAAAAATCGAAGCTTCCAAATAAGCTGACGAATATGGAGGTAAGGTTTTTGGATATTTCAGTGTTATTTAGTGCCATGCCCGGAGCAGTCGCACAGGGACTGATCTGGGGAATTATGGCAATCGGAGTTTATATTACATACAAAATCCTGGATGTAGCGGATCTGACGGTAGACGGTTCCATGTGTACCGGCGGAGCAGTCAGTATCATGATGATGCTGAACGGATATAATGTGTGGGTAAGTTTACTGGCAGCATTTATTGCCGGTATGTTAGCAGGTCTGGTAACCGGAATTTTTCATACGTTTATGGGAATTCCGGCCATCCTCGCCGGTATTTTGACACAGCTGGCACTGTACTCGATCAACTTAAAGATCATGGGACGTGCCAATCAGGCGATCAGTGTAATGAATTATGATCTGCTTGTGTCACTTCGAAATGTAAAAAATGTACCATTTTACCAGAATTCAATTTTTGTGGTAGCGATCTTCTGTATCGTGATCATCGGGGTTCTGTATTGGTTCTTTGGAACAGAACTTGGATGTTCTCTTCGTGCGACAGGATGCAATCCGAACATGAGCCGTGCACAGGGAATCAATACGAATTTTAACATCGTACTTGGTTTGATGATCTCCAATGGACTGGTAGCACTTGCAAGTGCGCTTTGTTCCCAGTATCAGGGATTTGCAGATATCAATATGGGACGTGGTGCGATCGTAATCGGTCTTGCTGCCGTTATCATTGGAAAAGTGGTATTTGAGAAAGTGTTCCACAATTTTGCATTGAAACTGCTCAGCGTCGTACTGGGTGCTGTGATCTACTATGCGGTATTGCAGGTGGTTATCTGGTTTGGTCTGGATACCGATCTTCTCAAACTTCTTTCTGCTCTTGTTGTGGCATTGTTCCTTGCACTGCCATACTGGAAAAAGAAGTATATTGTAAAACCGGTAAAGAGAGGAGGGGTTCAAAATGTTGGAAGTAAATAATATTTACAAGACATTTAATCCGGGAACCGTCAATGAAAAACTTGCCCTTGACGGACTCTCTTTAAAACTTAAAGAAGGCGATTTTGTCACTGTGATCGGTGGAAACGGTGCCGGAAAATCGACACTTTTAAATGCGCTTGCCGGAGTATGGTTTGTCGATGAAGGACAGATCATCATCGATGGCAAAGACGTTACGAAAGTGCCGGAACATAAGCGTGCTGCGTATCTTGGCCGTGTATTCCAGGATCCGATGATGGGAACGGCTGCGACGATGGGAATTGACGAAAATATGGCACTTGCCATGCGCCGAGGAAAAAGCAGAGGACTGCGTATCGGAATTACCCAGAAGGAGCGGAATCAGTTCCGTGAAATGTTAAAGGTTCTGGATCTTGGCTTGGAGGATCGTCTGACATCGAAAGTCGGACTGCTTTCCGGAGGACAGAGACAGGCAGTTACCCTGTTGATGGCCGCATTGAAAAAGCCACGTCTTTTGCTGTTGGATGAGCATACCGCAGCATTGGACCCTAAGACGGCAGCCAAAGTGCTGCAGGCGACAAATAACATCGTAAACAAAGACCATTTGACGACATTGATGATCACACATAATATGCGTGATGCGATTGCAAACGGAAATCGTTTAATTATGTTAAATAATGGAAAAGTTATTTTAGATATCGAAGGGGAAGAAAAGAAAAAGCTGACCGTCGATGATCTTCTTCATCAATTTGCACAGGTGAGCGGAGAAGATTTTGCAAACGATCGTACCTTGCTTTCTTAATTCCTTTTCTGATCGAGGTTGTTATGAATTATAAGGAAACGAGACAATATATTCAGGCGGTACAGACCGGTGCCGCCATACAACCCGGTTTGGAGACCATTTCCCTCCTGCTTTCTAAGATAGGGAATCCTCAAGATGCGTGTTCTTTTATCCATCTGGCAGGGACGAACGGAAAGGGCTCCACGGGAACATTTATAACAAACGTATTGGCACAGAGCGGACGAAAAATAGGACGATATTTTTCACCCGCTCTTTTTTCGAAAAACGAAACAATACAATGGAATCAGAGTGAGAAAACTCACTATATCACGGAAGAGGAATACGAAGCCGGGTATGTGCGGATCGGAGAAGCCATTCGTGAGATGAAAGAGAAAGGACAGCCGGTTCCAACCGATTTTGAGATTGAAACGGCGCTCGCTTTTTTGGCCTTTTCGGAGTGGAAATGTGATCTTGTCGTATTGGAAACCGGTATGGGAGGGGCACTGGATGCTACCAATGTGGTAAAAAATGTAAAAATGAATGTCGTTACGACCATTGCGATGGATCATCAAAAATTTCTGGGAGATACGATCGAAGAGATCGCGGTGCAGAAAGCCGGAATTATTACGAATGCAGCGCCGGTTGTGACCGTACAGGAATCGTCGGAAGCATTGCAGGTCATTCAAAACCGCTGTGAGGAGAAAAAAGCCCCTCTTTATGTTCTGAATCGAAAAGAGATCAGCGGTCTTTCCTGTGAGGCGGGAGAAACGAAGTTCTGCTACCGGGGAGAAACGTATACCATTCGGATGTGCGGGCAGTATCAGGTCGAAAATGCGTGCCTTGCACTTCTTGCCTTGCAGGTGTTGGGACCACTGCCACCGGAAATCATTCAGAAAGGAATGGCAGAAGCAAGGTGGCTTGGACGGTTTGATTACGTGAAAAAAAGCCCGGTATGGATCGCAGACGGGGCACACAATCCGCAGGGGATGGAAAGTCTGCTGGCATCGCTCCGACAGATGTATCCGGATAAAAAACGGATCGGGATCATGGGGGTATTTGCGGATAAGGATCACCGGAAGATGTGCCGGAAACTAGCGGAAGACAGCCTGTTTCAGAAGATATTTACCATTCAGGCACCCGGACCGAGGGGACTTTCCGCGGAAAGTCTGGCAGAAGAACTTGCCACTTTTGGTATGCAGAGCCAGTCCTGCACTTCCCTTGCAGAAGCAGTGGAAGAAGTGAAAAAATTACAAAAAAAGGAAGAAAAAGACACAGTCGTTGTCTGTTTTGGTTCCCTTTCTTTCATGAAGGAACTTTATCAAATCATGGGAGAATAAGATTTTACATAGATTTTACATAAGGTATATTTGCATTTTACAATGGTATACTATCATGAAGAAGTGTGAAAAATATGTAAAATACGTGATTTGAAAGGAGAACCCCATGGACATTTTTGGAGTATTATCCATGCTTGGCGGCCTTGCCTTGTTTTTGTATGGAATGAATACAATGGGCGAGGGACTGACAAAAGTTTCAGGAGGAAAATTAGAGAGGATTTTGGAAAAACTGACATCCAGTCCGATCCGTGCTGTGTGCCTTGGTGCACTTGTGACAGCAGTAATTCAATCGTCATCGGCAACGACGGTTATGGTCGTTGGCTTTGTGAATTCCGGTATTATGAAGCTGTCGCAGGCGATCGGAATTATCATGGGTGCCAATATCGGTACGACGATCACATCGTGGATCTTAAGTTTGTCCGGGATTGAGAGTGACAATTTCTGGATGCAGTTTTTGAAACCATCGAATTTTTCGCCGGTTCTTGCAGTTATAGGTATCATTTTTATCATGTTTATCAATAACCAGAAAAAGAAAGACATCGGTATGATCTTAGTGGGGTTCGCCATTTTGATGTTTGGTATGGAAACGATGAGCGGTGCCGTGGCACCTCTTGCGGATGTGCCGGAATTTACAGGCATTCTTACCATGTTCAGCAACCCGATTCTGGGAATGCTTGCGGGACTTGTGCTGACTGCCGTGATCCAGAGTTCTTCGGCGTCTGTCGGTATTCTGCAGGCATTATGTGCAACCGGTGCGATCACCTATGGAACTGCTTTCCCGATCATTATGGGACAGAACATCGGAACCTGTGTGACAGCCCTTTTGTCAAGTGTAGGAGCAAACCGGAGTGCGCGGCGTGCAGCACTGGTGCATTTGTATTTTAATGTGATCGGAACCGTAGTGTTTATGGTAGGTTTTTACAGTATTCATGCCATTGTGCCGTTTGGATTTGTAGAAGATACGGCTGGTCCGATGGGAATTGCCGTCATCCACAGTGTGTTTAACGTGGTAGCAACGCTGTTACTGCTTCCATTTTCACGAGGTCTTGAAAAACTGGCATATCTCAGTATCCCGGAGACGGAAGAAGAAAAACAGCAGAAAGAAATGGGAACACTTCTTGATGAACGTTTTTTGGAACAGCCGGCATTTGCCATGGAACGTTGTAAAAAAGTAGCAATGACAATGGCAGAAACTGCCAAACAGGGTTTCCTTGATGCGATGAGCCTTCTGGATGAATACGATGAAAAGACTGCTAGAAAAGTGTATCAGAAGGAAGAGGAAGTCGATCATTATGAAGATGAACTGGGAAGTTATCTCGTGAAATTAAGCTCGAAAAATTTATCGCAGCAGGATGCAGAAACGTTATCCATGATCCTGCACTCCATCAGTGATTTTGAAAGAATTTCCGATCATGCGATGAACATCGAAGAGTCTGCGAGAAAGATAAAAGAAAAAGAAATTGTTTTCTCGGATAAAGCAAAAGAAGAATTGAAGGTATTTGAAAAGATCATTCAGGATATATTAAATTTGTCAGTAACGGTGTTCCTGGAAGAGGATTCTGAGCAGGCACGAGAAATCGAACCGATGGAAGAAGTTGTGGATCGATTGACAAAAAAAGTAAAAAAACGTCATATCAAACGTCTGGAAAAAGGAAAATGTACGATGGATGCCGGACTTGTGTTAAATGATCTGGCAACCAATTTTGAGCGTGTGGCAGATCATTGCTCAAACATCGGCGTGTGCGTGATCCAAAGCGAAGAAGAGGCTTTTGACACCCATGAATATCTGGATACGTTAGACAAGGGAAAAGATTCCTGGTTTAATGCAAGATATGAGGTGTATAAACAAAAATATATGCTGCCGTAACTGGCAGAAAAAAAGCAGGAAATGCAAGCGGTAATGTTGAATAAAAGAATTCGTAAGCGGAGATACTAACCCCTGTTAAACTACTTACAGGAAAGGGGGAAGGTTCGTGAAATGGATTCGTCTGATCATTGCAGCTGGTATTTGCCTGCTTTTTCTTTTGTCCGGAAAAGAACTTTCTACCGGTGACTGTGAGGAAAAAATTGTACGGTATGTAGCACTGGGAGACAGTATTGCCGGGGGATATGGTCTGAAAGATGTGCAAAATGACAGCTATGTCGCGCTGGTGCAGAAAAAACTGGAATCGGTCTGCGAAGGAGTGTATGCGTGGAATTTTGGGGAAAATGGATTAAAGAGCAAAGAATTGTTAGTGCGCCTTACAGATTTTTCCAATCCGCATTATGAAGAATACAATGAAGCATTGAAAGAGGCGGATCTGGTTACGGTGTCGATCGGCTCCAATGACCTGATGCAGTATTTATCCCAAAGCCCGGATGTGGAAAAACTAAAAAAAGAGGGTGATATGTTGTTTTCCAAAGCCTGTACGGAGTTTCAAGTGACATTGCCTCATCTGGTAGAAGAAATTGAAAAAAGGGCACCGAAGGCGGAAATTGTTATGAATAATATTTACAATCCCTGCGATGACGTGTCATTTACGATGGATGAGGTCTTTGGGATCAATATCAGGAGTATAGCGAGCCGGTACATTGGAAGATTAAACAACAGTTATGAAGAGATTGAGACCTTGCAAGTTTTTGCAAATTCGGGTACAATAAAAGGAACGCCAAGAGTTCAGATCGCAGATGTGAGTTCGGTTTTTGCAGAAAGCCGAGAAGTGTGTGTCAACCGCATGATTTCGCTGCGTGGCATTGATCCGCATCCGAATAAGACCGGACATGCGCGGATTGCCGAGGAAGTGATCGGGGATCTTGAGAAAGACGGATTTTTTGAAAGGATACAATGAAACATGGAGATAAAAGGTGCAATATTTGATCTGGATGGAACGCTGCTGGATTCCATGTGGGTCTGGAATCAGGTGGATATCGATTTTCTGGGAAAACGTGGATTTGATGTTCCACCGGATTATCCGAAAGCCATTGCCGCGATGGGTTTCCATGAGACGGCAGAATACACGATAAAGCGGTTTGACTTAAAGGAAAAGGTGAAGGATGTGATCGCGGAATGGGACCGCATGGCAGCACAGATGTACCACGAGAGGGTTCAGATCAAACCCTATGTGCGGGAAGTGCTGGAATGGATGAAACAGCAGGGTATTCATCTGGGCGTGGCGACCGCTTCGTATCGCACCTTATTTGAACCCTGTCTCCGCCGAAATGGTGTATTTGATTATTTTGAAGCGGTTACGGAAACTTCTGAAGTGGAGCGGGGCAAGGGATTTCCGGACATTTACATAAAAGCCGCAGAAAAAATGAACTGTCTGCCGGAAGAGTGCCTTGTGTTTGAAGATATTACAAAAGGAATCGAAGCTGCACGAACCGGGGGATTCCGGACGGTTGCGGTATACGATCCGGTAGCACAGGCAGAGTGGGAAGAGAATACAAAAAAAGCTGACTATCATATCGTGAAATTTAAAGAACTGCTGGAGCCGTCAAGTTTTCTCAACCGGCTGTAGTTCAATCTTGACGGAATGCAGAATTTCGTGTAAAATTAGATAGAGATAGTTTTTAAAAAACTGCCATTTATTGGTAAAGATAAAGGAACGGGGACTGGCATGAAAAGTAAAAATGATGTAGATGTATTGATCAATGGTCGTAAATATACACTCTGTGGATTTGAAAGCGCAGATTATATCCAGAAAGTGGCTACGTATATTAACAGCAAACTTTCGGAATTTCAGAAAAAAGAATATTATGCCAATATGGATATTGAACTGAAAAATATTTTATTGGCGATTAATATTGCAGATGATTATTTTAAGGTGGACCGCGATGTCAAGTCTGTGATGAAAGATAATGAGCGCAAGGACAAGATGGTTCTTGAGATGAAACATAAGATTTTGGAGCAGGAGACGGCAGAAGCGGAACTGAAAGAGCAGATGGAAGAACTTCGTAAGACATTGGAGACGTCCGAGAAAAAAGTGGTGGAACTCAATGTCATCAATCAGGAAAACGTTTCCAAAGCAAACGAGGCAGAAAAAAAGGTATCCGAAAGTGAAGCAGAAAAAACGTCAACGAAGACAAAGTTAGAGGCGGCGAACGAAGAAATCGAGCAACTGAAAAAAGAATTGGAAGAAGCTGCGAAGAGGGAAACATCGCTGCAGGAAAAATATGACAAGCAGGAAGAAAAACTTGCGGATCTCCGTGAAAAGAGCAAAAAAGATCTGGCAGATGCAAAAGCAAAATATACGCAGGATGGCAAGAAATTGAAAGAAAAATTTGAGACAGCAAAAGCCGATCTTGTGAAAAAATATGAAGCAGCAAAAGCTGATATTAATAAAAAGGTGGAAGACGGAACGGCAGAATGGAAAGAAAAATATGAGCAGGGCGAGAGCGAACGCGGAGAATTGAAAGCCAAATTGGAAGCGGCAGAACGCCGTATTACGGATTTGGAATCGAGAAACCGCAAAGGAAAAAGATAAGAACAGAGAAATGGACGGGAAACAGCGGAGACACTTGTTTCTCGTCTGTCTTTCTATGGATGTTTCAGAATGGAGAGAACGATGAGTGTAGAAATATTGGCACCGGGCGGCTCGGTAGATGGGATTTATGCTGCCATGCTGCATGGGGCAGATGCAATTTATACAGGGACACAGAGGTTTTCTGCGCGAGCATTTGCAGATAATCCGTCGGTGGAGCAATTGTGTGATATTCTTGATTTTGCCCATGTCCGTGACAAGAAAATATATCTTACTGTCAATACACTTTTGACAGACGAAGAATTGGAAGACCATCTGTATGATCTTCTTTTGCCGCTTTATGACAATGGATTGGATGCGGTAATTGTTCAGGATATTGGGGTGATGCAGTTTATTCATGAGGCATTTCCGGCTCTGGATATCCATGCGAGTACCCAGATGACGATTGTTACGGCAGACGGGGCGAACCAGTGGAAACCGTATGGAGTGACCCGTGTCGTGCCGGCCAGAGAACTTAGCATCGGCGAGATTGCACAGATGCGTAAACATACCGATCTTGAGATGGAAGTGTTTGTTCATGGGGCCTTGTGTTACTGCTATTCCGGGCAGTGTATGATGAGCCGGTCAATCGGTGGAAGAAGCGGAAACCGTGGCATGTGTGCTCAGCCTTGCCGCCTTCCTTATCGGTTGTCATCCGGAAAAACCGGATACTATCTGAGCCCGAAGGACATGTGTACGCTCGGACAGGTGGGAGAATTGATGGATGCCGGCGTGGACTCGTTTAAGATCGAAGGCCGCATGAAAAAGTTAGAATATGCCGCCATGACAGCAAGATTATACCGTATGTATGCGGATGCGCATGAGGCGGGAATCCGGCCAAACGATAAAGAACTGGAAAAAGATGTAAAAAAGCTGATGGATCTGTATAATCGTGGTGGATTCTGCAAAGGCTATTTGTTTGAAAAAGACAAAAAAGAGATTATTTATAAAGACAAAAATGGGCATTATGGTGTCGAAGTGGGAACGGTTCTCCGCGTGAAAAAAGGAGAAGTGGTGTACCGGCTGACAGAGGAGATTTCTTATCAGGATGTCCTTGAATTCCGCGATGCAAAGGGTGAAAAACTGTACGAGTATACGGTCAAAAACGGCTGTGTTCCACCGGCTGAAGTGACGGCGAGATATCAAAAAGGCTGTGTAATAAAACCGGGGCAGAAAGTGTTTCGTACAAAAAATGCAGCCCTTTTACAAGAAATTGATGCAGCTGTGGAACAAGAAAAGAAGGAAGACAAATTGCCGGTCCAGGGAACATTTCAGGCAGAAATTGGAAAAGAAATGCGTCTTCAGCTTTCCTGTGGTGCAGTTTCCTGCGAAGTGACAGGAATCCAAGCTGAACCGGCAAAGGGGAAAGCGGTTTCCGCAGAAGATGTCCGTAAGCGCCTTCATAAGACAGGGGAAAGTGAGTTTACCTTTTCTTCTCTGGAAGTTTCGGTGGAAGAGGGGGCGTTCCTGCCGCTCGGGCAGATCGCGGCGCTGCGCCGTGATGGATTTGCTGAACTCGGACAGAAATTGAAAGAAAAACAGTTGGAAAAACGTCGGAAAATTCCTGCAAAACGGCCAGAAACGCCGGCAAGATCGAAAAAAACAAAAAAAGAACATTTGTTTGCAAATGTGACAGATTTTCGACAAATTTATGAGGTAAAATCAATTCAAACAGAAGGAAACACAAAAATCCTACCGGTTTTTCCCTTGGAATGGTTCCCGGGAAAGTGCTGGAAAGAGCTGGCCGATACGATGGGGGAGCTTCCTTTTATGATCTCACTTCCGGTGATCTTGGATCTTCCAGCAAGGAAACATTTCCTGCAGATTTGGAAACAATATGGTCAGGAACTGCAGAAAGGAAATCTGGCGGGGATTCTGATTCAGTCATTGGAACATTTGACGATACTAAAACAATTGGAGATTGACCACCTTCCGAGGATTGCCGGACCACGTCTGTATCAGTGGAATGAGCGGACGAGACAGGTATATCAGAAGTTTGGGATGGAAGACCATGTCAGTCTGGCTGCCGGAAGGCTTGCCGTGATGGTGACAAAGGGCTGTGTAAACCAGCAGACCGAAAACTGCCTTCGAACCGGAGGTAAGCCGGTGCCGTTAGAAATTACGACACCGAAAAAAGATGGGTTTGTCTCCGTACCAATTTGTGAATATTGCTGCAATTTCTGCTATGAGAAAGAAGGAAAGGTGCAGGAATTACAATGTGAGGATGACCTGCCGATGGTTGATCTGGCATTGGTAGAGCCTCATGACATTAGAAAGGTTTTGAAACAATGGAACTTTTTATCGTAGAGATGGCACGTTATGTGATCATTTTACTGTTTGCACTTTATACATTTTATTCGTTTCGTGCTTTTGCCGGACACAATAAACAAAGGCAGAACCGTGTCTTTGCTGCGCAGCGAACCTTGACACTGCTTCTGCATACGGTCATGAGCGCAATCTTGATCATGGAAAATAAGAATATTATGTATGTCGGATTGTGGGCGGCAGAATTTGCCTTTTATCTTATTTTTATTAAGGTGTATCAGGCTTGTTATAAGGGATTGTCAAAGCTGGTGCTGAATAATATGATGATGTGTATGATGGTCGGTTTTGTCATTTTAGGCAGGCTGGCATCGGACTATGCGGTTCATCAGATTATTCTGGCAGCGGCGGCGATGGTGCTTTGCATCTTTGTACCGCTGATTATCGAAAAATTCCGAATTTTGGAAAAAATGGGGTGGTATTTTGCCGTCATAGGGATTGTGTTTTTGATGCTGGTTTTTGTGATCGGAGTGGAAAAATACGGATCGAGAAACTGGATCAGTGTCGGTGGAATTGCGATTCAGCCTTCGGAATTTGTAAAGATATTGTATGTATTTTTTATGGCATCGCTTTTATCCCAGACGACAAAATTTAAACATATTGTCATCATATCGGCGGTGGCCGCAGTTCATGTCGTGATTTTGGTGGCAGAAAAGGACCTGGGTGCCGCTCTGATCTATTTTGTGACTTATATATTTGTGTTATATGTGGCGACGACAAAAGTGCAGTATCTGGGAGCCGGGCTTGCCGGCGGTACGCTGGCTTCGATCGTGGCATATCATTTGTTTTCGCATGTGAAGACCCGTGTACAGGCATGGCGTGATCCCTGGGCAGAGATCCGCGGCGGCGGTTACCAGGTGGCGCAGTCTCTGTTTGCCATCGGAACCGGTGGATTTATCGGTATGGGATTAGGAAAAGGACTGCCGGGAAGTGTTCCTGTCGTAGAAAGTGATTTTGTGTTTTCGGCGATTTCGGAGGAACTTGGCGGTGTGTTTGCTATCTGCCTTATCATGGTCTATTTGAGCAGTTATATTATGTTTGTAAACATTGCGATGAAGATGAAAAAACAGTTTTATAAACTGACTGCATTTGGACTTAGTGTGGTATTTATCTTTCAGGTGTTTTTATGTGTCGGTGGTGTTACAAAATTTATTCCATCCACCGGAGTGACACTCCCTCTTATCAGTTACGGAGGAAGTTCTATTGTAACGACGATCATTATATTCAGTGTCATACAGGGTATGTATGTGTTAAACGGAAAAGAGGAGGAGAGCCTTGAAGAAGAGACAGAAAAAGAATCTTCCAAACGAAAATCCAGAGGATAAGAAAAAGCACAAACGGATGAACCGCGAGATGGCGACGGTAACGTATCTTGTCATGGCACTGTTTGTCTTTATGGCAGGGTATGTGATCTGGTTTTTGTCGGGGGATACGGACAGGATTCTAAATAACAGTTACAATAAACGGCAGGATCTGATGGCAGAACGAGTGACAAAAGGAAGCATCCTTTCCGATAGTGGAGCGGTACTTGCCAAAACACAGAAAACCGGAAGTGGAAATGAAGTAAGAGTATATCCGTATGAGGGTTTGTTTGCCCATGTGGTAGGACGTGCGACACACGGGAAGACCGGACTTGAGGCATCCGAAAGTTATACGATGCTTACTTCCGGCATTAATCAGATGACCGCACTGATCAACGAATTAAAAGGAAAGAAAAATCCCGGAAATGATGTGGTGACGACACTCAATCTGAAAATGTCACAGACGGCGAGTGAAGCTCTCGGAAGTCATCGGGGAGCGGTTGTGGTTATGGAGCCGGACACGGGAAAGATTTTATGTATGGTGTCCAAACCGACGTATGATCCAAATCAACTGGAAGCAAACTGGGAAAGACTGACACAGGCATCTTCGGACAATTCATCGCTCTATAACCGCGCGACACAGGGATTGTATCCGCCGGGATCGACGTTTAAATTGTACACGCTGCTCGAATACATGCGTGAAAACGAGGATTTCAACAAATTTTCGTACCGTTGTACCGGAAAGATCGGAACTGGAGACGGAAGCATCCGTTGTTATGGCAACGAAGTGCATGGAAAGATAAATCTGAAGCAGGCATTTGCAGAGTCCTGTAATGCCGCCTTTGCGCAGATCGGAAGCGGATTGAATACGAAATCCTGGACAAAACTCTGTGAACAGTTTTATTATAATACAACATTGCCGATCAAAGAACTGGAGCAGAAGTCTTCCCGGTTTTCATTGGATAAGGCGTCGACCGGAGATATTATGCAGGCGGCGATTGGACAGGGAACGGTTCTGACGACGCCACTACAAAATAGTTTTCTTGTAAGTGCAGCATTAAATGACGGGGTGTTAATGAAACCGTATTTGGTTGACCGCATTCAGACGCATGATGGCGATGTGGTTACAAAAAATGAGCCGGAGCAGGCAAAGCAGCTGCTGTCTACGGAAGAGGCAGCTGTCTTGAGAAGATATATGAGGGAAACCGTGACGAGTGGAACGGCGACCGCCCTTTCTGCCGGCAGTTATAAGGCTGGTGGAAAGACGGGATCAGCGCAGTATAAAGCAGGTTCCAGTGATTCTCACGCTTGGTTTGTCGGTTATGCGGTAAAAGGAGAGAAAAAATTGGTTGTCAGCATCGTGGTAGAGGGTGCCGGCACAGGAAGTGCTTATGCTGTGCCGATTGCCAGAAAGATTTTTGATCAATATTTTTAAGGATTGGAAATGGAGGTAGACGGAAATGAAAAAATGGATTTCTAATGTTTTTTTACTCGGTATGCTGTTTGTTTTTGCCACGATTATTCCGGAACGACAGACAAACGCAGCAGAAGAGTATACGTATTATCTTACCATTAACCAAGTGTACCAATATGAAATTACGAAAGAGCAATTTGAGAGCATTCGTGGAAGCTGGGATTCGCTGACAGCAGAAGGTGTGTTAGAGATTGCCAGACAGATCGTGCCGCCGGAGCAGATCCCTTCCCGGGTTACGAATATCGGTATTCGCGCAGTACCAAAAAATAGTGCGGAGGGAACACTTCCGGTTTACCCGTTTGATTCGGAAGAAGATTCTGCGGCGGATAATGATTTTGTTATTTCGCAGGGCATTCTGCTGCGGTATAAGGGAAATGAGGAAGTGGTGACCATCCCGGAAAATGTTACATCGATTTATCAGGGCGCCTTTATGCAGAATACGGCAGTAAAAAAAGTGATAATTCCCAAAACGGTAAAAAGTATCGCAAATGCTTCTTTTTATCAATGCCCGAATTTGAAGATTATCGTTTGCGCAGGAAAGGCGGGTTCTGTCGGTTCCTATATGATGTATCAATGCAATGCCCTTGTAAATATGGTGGCACCGAAAGGGTCTAAGGAATATGCCTATGCAAAAGAACATGAAATTCCGGTTACAGTCAGTGAAAAAACAGCATTAGAGGCAAAGAAGCTTCATCTCCTGAAAGGGGATAAACATACGGTAAAATTGTATAATGCCCTGGAAAATGTTCGCTGGAGTTCTTCTGCACCTTCCATCGTATCGGTAGATGCCAAGGGGAAACTGCAGGCAAAAGGAGTGGGCAAAGCGAAGATTACAGCGCGGTTTGGAAAAAAGAAATATACTCTTACGGTGCAGGTTCAGACAAAGTCCGAAGATAAAAGAGTAGATCAAGTAATAAAAACCGTGATCAAAAAGGGAATGTCTACGCGTGATAAAGTAAAAGCCGTGCATAACTGGCTGATCCGCAATGTCAAATACGATTATGACAATTATCTGCGGGGGACGGTTCCGAAGGTGTCGCATACTTCGAAAGGGGCACTTGTGCGCGGACTGGCAGTGTGTGATGGATATTCCAAGGCCTTTATGAAAATTATGAGAAAATTAAAGATCCCTTGCAGGATGCTCGCCGGGGTATCGGAAGGCGGCGGACATGCATGGAATCTTGTAAAAGTAGGCGGAAAATGGCTTCATGTTGACGTGACTTTTGACGATCCTATCGTAAATGGCAAAAATACAAACACGAGACCACGATATACGTATTTCCTAAAGACGGATGCCCAGATGCGCAAAGACCATGCCTGGTGATTATTTGCAAAAATGAGCAAAGTCTTTTGGCGACATATTTTCAGTTTTTAAGAAAGCCCGGTAAAAGGTAGAGTAATCACTAAAACCGGTCTCCAGATAAACCTTCGACGGAAGCGCGCCGGAGGTTATTTTTTGCTTTGCCATACTGATCCGTTTCAAAAGGATGTAATTGTGTATTGTAAGAGAAGTCTGCTTTTTAAACAACTTTGTCATTGTAAACTTATTGATATAAAAGCGCGCAGCCAGATCATCGAGCGAGAGAGGACTGGCATAATTGTCGTTGATATAAGAAAGGATCTTGTCAATAACCGGATTTACATGCGTCACTTTTTTAGGTCCCATATCCATAAAAATGTGCTTATTGATCAATGTCACAAGTTTTGTAATACCGGAGCGGTTCATCATTTCTTTTTCAAAAATTTTCTGATTTTTATTTTTGTAAATCGCAAACATTGCCTCATAAATCTGTTCATAATCATTTTCATCCGCAATATGAAAATGAAAGCGTTTTTCTTGCATCGCCATCTGAAGTGGGCTGAGAAGAGAATGCTCGTTAAACTGGAATGATTTCAGACATGGCTCGGAAATATACATATAAATGCGGTCATAAATCTGATCCGGATTTTTCGGTAAAAGCTGATGAATCGTAAAAGGCGGGATCACGATAATGTCTCCCCGTCGTACATTGTAAATTTTATCTTCAATGGCAAGTTTTACAGAACCGGTGCGGAAGATATAAATTTCATAAAAATTGTGCGTGTGAGCCGGTATATCCGGAAAATGATCGTTCGTTGTTTTAGTAGCCTCATAATAATAATCTCCGGCAAGAGGTCGTTCTGCTTCTCTTAATATATAGCGCATATTTTCCTCCAATCCAATTATGCGTTGTAATTATTTTCTATATTGCGATTATAAAAAAAGTATCTCCAAATGTCAATAGTTTGCAATACGTCAACGAAAAATAGACAATAATTGCAAAGAAGGAGTGTAAATATGCAATCATAAAATTAAAAAATATAAATAATGAACAAGAAATGCAATATAAAAATAGCGTGATTTGAGACGATACAAATTTTTTGTAAAAAAGTTTAGAAAAGGTATTGACAAAACAGATAACGGATGGTAAGATATTGATTGTTGTGAGGCAAACATTTCACACATGCGGATGTGGCGGAATGGCAGACGCACAAGACTCAAAATCTTGCGGGGGTGACCTCGTGTGGGTTCAAGTCCCACCATCCGCACGAAAAGAACTTTGGTATCTACCAAGGTTCTTTTTTATGTTTATGAATAAAGTAACTATTAGAACCACTGTGCAAAAACAATGTTTCTTACGTGCAAGCACGACAATCCATTGTTTTTGCACAGCGGTCCTGAATAGTTACTGAATAATAAAGAACTGCGGATCCCATGTGCAGGGAAGAGCAGTTCTTTTTCGTTCGAATATTTATTTGGTAATACGTGTACCACGGCGGCCACGGATGAGATGATACGCATCATCCAGATTTCCAATGATCGCGGTACGTTCTTCGCCGGAAGTAACAAACGATACACAGGCATCAATTTTGGGAAGGGTAGTGATTTCGTCAAAATGTCCTTCATCCATCAATTGGATCGCTTCTTCGGAAGTCAACGCATCGATTGGTTTTCCGTCTGCTTCCATCTGATCCCGTGCGGTCAGAATGAGAAGCGTAGAGGCATCTAACATGTCTGCAAGTTTAGCTGCTGTGTAGTCTTTTTCGATAACAGCGCTGGCACCTTTTAACTTGGTGCCATGTTCCATAACCGGAATACCGCCGCCTCCGGCAGCAATTACAATCTGACCGGCATCGATAAGTGCTTTTACGGCATCGATTTCATAGATATCAACCGGCCGCGGAGAAGCGATGATTCTTCGGTAAGAGCCATTTTCTTCTACAACGTGGTTTCCTTTTTCTTCTTCTGCCTCGGCTTCTTCGGCGGTCATATAACGGCCGATCACTTTGGTAGGGTGGTTGAATGCTTTGTCAAAAGGATCCACGCGAACCTGCGTAATCACAGTGGAAACCGGTTTGAAAATGCCGCGGTTCAAAAGCTCTGAGCGGACGGCATTCTGCAGGTCATAGCCGATGTAACCCTGGCTCATGGCACCACACAGGGACATCGGTGCTACGGTATAGCGTTTGTCCAGTCTTGCAAATTCGGTCATGGCGGTCTGAATCATGCCGACCTGCGGACCATTGCTGTGTGTGATGACAATCTCATATTTGGCTTCTACGAGATCGGCGATGGCTTCTGCTGCTTTTTTTACATTTTTCTGCTGCTCCGGAAACGTTTCTCCAAAGGCGTTTCTTCCAAGAGCGACAACAATTCTATTATTTTTCATATGGGTGTCCTCCCTTGTATAATGTACAATCTCAGACTATTATTATAGCAAATCTGCGGACAATAATCAACAAGAAGAAAGACAAAAAAGAAGTTGAAAAAAAATGCCATGTGAGTTATACTATTAGTAACATTTGATGAGTTTCGAAAATACATTATGGGGCAAGATAAAGAATCCTTTCGGATAGAGAATCACGAATCCGGGATGCAAAAAAAGTAAAGGAGGGGGTAGCGATGAAACTAGAATTTCTTGGGGCTGCTCACGAAGTGACAGGAAGTTGTCATTATCTTGAAATAGGCGATAAACGTCTTTGTGTAGACATTGGTATGGAACAGGGAAGAGATTTGTTTGAAAATCAGGAAATTCCTGTGAATGCGGCAGAAATTGATTACATACTGCTTACCCATGCACATATTGATCATACAGGTCTTTTGCCGATGCTTTATGCCAACGGATTCCGCGGACAGGTATTTGCAACCAAAGCGACTGTGGAACTCAGTGCGATCATGCTGCGTGACAGTGCACATATCCAGCAGTTTGAGGCAGAGTGGAGAAACCGGAAAGCCAAACGTTCCGGCGGGGAACCTTATGTACCTCTGTATACGATGGAAGATGCACTTGCGGCGGTAAGGCTTCTGATTCCCTGTGATTATGATAAGAAAATTAAATTGTGTGATGGGATTACGATTCGGTTTACGGATGTCGGACATTTGCTTGGATCTTCTTCGATTGAAGTGTTTGCTGCCGAAAATGGAGAATCCAGAACGATTGTATTTTCCGGAGATCTCGGAAATGTCAATAAGCCGATCCTGCGGGATCCGATTCCGACACACAGTGCAGATTACGTAGTCATGGAGTCTACTTATGGAGACAGGTATCATGGAGATACACCAGACTATGTTGCTGAACTGGCTGAGATCATTGAGCGGACATTTGCCCGTGGCGGAAATGTTGTCATTCCTGCATTTGCGGTAGGAAGAACACAGGAACTTCTGTATTTTATCCGCCAGATCAAGGAACAGGAATTGATTACAACAAATCCTAATTTTGAAGTATATGTAGATAGTCCTCTGGCCGTAGAGGCGACAAGTATTTTCGGAAAAAATGTGAAAGAATGTTTTGATGAGGAAGCAAAGGCTTTGGTAGAAAATGGAATCAATCCATTGAGTTTTAAAGGCTTGAAACTTTCCATTACCAGTGATGACAGCAAGGAGATCAACTTTGATCCCAATCCGAAAGTCATCATTTCCGCATCGGGTATGTGCGAAGCCGGAAGAATCCGTCATCATTTAAAACATAACTTATGGAGAGAAGACAGTACCATTGTCTTTGTAGGATATCAGGCAGTAGGAACTCTTGGACGTTCCTTGTTAGAGGGAGCGACAAATGTAAAATTGTTTGGTGAGCCTGTGGAAGTACGGGCAGAAATTGTAAAGATATCCGGTATCAGCGGACATGCAGATAAGAAAGGTTTGATTCACTGGGTTACCGGTTTTGATGAAAAACAGCCGAAGCGTGTCTTTGTGGTGCATGGAGAAGATCAGGTGTGCGACAGCTTCGCAGAATGCCTGGAAAAAGAACATGGCCTGCCGGCGACAGCACCTTACAGCGGTACGATATTTAATCTTATCACAGGTGAGTTTGACTATATCGCAGAGCCGGTTTATGTAAAGAAAAAAGACGGAGCAAAGAAACGTGCAATGGATGTATTTGGACGTCTGCTCCTGGCTGGCGAACGCTTGATGGCAGTCATTCGAAAGAACGAAGGACTCAGCAACAAAGAGACAGCCAGATTTACCGATCAGATCAACGCATTGTGCGACAAATGGGATCGGTAGTGAGTTTGAAATTATGTGATATTCCAAGGGTCAGGTGGAAATTGTCCGCATAAGATGTGGAGAGTTTCCACCGGGAGATTCCGGTATCATATGATATAAATATTTAACTTTCAGGAGGGTATTAAATATGAAATTTTTTGTAGACACAGCAAAAATTGAAGACATCAAAAAGGCAAATGATATGGGAGTAATCTGTGGTGTGACAACAAACCCATCTTTGATCGCCAAAGAAGGCGGAAGAAGCCAGGAAGATGTATTGAAAGAAATCGCATCCATTGTTGACGGACCAATCAGTGGTGAAGTAAAAGCGACAACAGTAGATGCAGAAGGCATGATCGCAGAAGGTAGAGAAATTGCAAAACTTCATGAAAATATGGTAGTTAAAATTCCTATGACAGTAGAAGGATTGAAAGCTACAAAAGTATTGGCAAGTGAGGGAATCGCTGTTAATGTAACATTGATCTTCACAGCAAACCAGGCACTTCTTGCAGCTCGTGCAGGAGCAGCTTACGTATCTCCATTCTTAGGACGTCTGGATGATATTTCACAGCCGGGAATCGATTTGATCGAATCCATCGCAGCTATTTTTGCAAACTATCCGGAAATTGATACTGAGATTATCGCAGCAAGTGTACGTAATCCGATTCATGTTACAGATTGTGCATTGGCTGGTGCAGATATTGCAACCGTTCCATATGGTGTTATCGAACAGATGACAAAACATCCATTGACAGATCAGGGTATTGCAAAATTCCAGGCAGATTATAAAGCTGTATTTGGTGAATAAAACTAAAAGGAGATAGGTGTATGAATACGTTAGAATTAAAGAAAATGGCTAACGAAGTTCGTAAGGGTATAGTAACTGCTGTACATAGTGCAAAATCCGGACATCCGGGTGGCTCTTTATCCGCTGCAGATATTTATACATATTTGTTCTTCGAAGAGTTGAATATCGATCCGAAAGATCCGAAAAAACCGGATCGCGATCGTTTTGTATTGAGTAAAGGACATACAGCGCCGGGATATTATTCCGCACTGGCTCACAGAGGATTTTTCCCGGTTGAAGATCTGAAGACATTGCGTCATACCGGATCTTATCTGCAGGGACATCCGGATATGAAACACATTCCGGGTGTAGATATGTCAAGTGGTTCTCTGGGACAGGGAATTTCTGCTGCAGTTGGTATGGCACTTTCTGCAAAATTGAGCAATGAAGATTATCGTGTATATACGCTTCTTGGAGATGGTGAGATTCAGGAAGGCCAGGTCTGGGAGGCTGCTATGTTTGCCGGACACCGTAAACTGGATAACTTTGTGGCAATCGTTGACAACAACGGTCTGCAGATCGATGGTAAGATTGATGATGTATGTTCTCCTTATCCGATCGAGGACAAGTTTAAAGCATTTAACTTCCATGTGATCAATGTCGATGCACATGATTTTGATGCATTGCGCAAAGCATTTGATGAAGCAAAAGCAACCAAAGGAATGCCAACTGCCATTATTGCAAAGAGTATCAAAGGAAAAGGCGTTTCTTTCATGGAAAATCAGGCAAGCTGGCATGGAACGGCTCCGAATGACGAGCAATATGCACAGGCTATGGCAGATTTAGAGAAAGTAGGTGAATCCCTGTGAGTGAAGTAAAAAAAATAGCAACTCGTGAGAGTTATGGAAATGCACTTGCAGAGCTTGGTGCAGAATATGAGAATCTGGTAGTTCTGGATGCTGACCTTGCAGCTGCGACAAAAACAGGAATCTTTAAGAAAGCTTTCCCGGATCGTCATATCGACTGTGGAATTGCAGAGTGTAACATGATGGGAATCGCTGCAGGCCTTGCGACAACCGGTAAAATTCCATTTGCAAGTTCTTTTGCCATGTTTGCAGCAGGACGTGCATTTGAGCAGGTTCGTAACTCCATCGGTTATCCGAAACTGAATGTAAAAATTGGTGCGACACACGCCGGAATCTCTGTAGGAGAAGATGGTGCGACACACCAGTGTAATGAAGATATTGCTTTGATGCGTACGATCCCGGGAATGGTTGTTATCAACCCGGCCGATGATGTCGAGGCAAAAGCAGCAGTACGTGCCGCTATCGAGCATGAGGGACCGGTATATCTTCGTTTTGGAAGATTGGCAGTTCCTGTGATCAATGATACACCGGATTACAAGTTTGAACTTGGAAAAGGCGTTGTCCTTCGTGAAGGAAAAGATGTAACGATCATCGCTACCGGACTTCCGGTATCCGAATGCCTCGCAGCAGCAGATAAGCTGGCAGCCGACGGCATCGATGCAAAAGTGATCAACATTCATACCATCAAACCATTGGATGAAGACTTGGTCGTAAAAGCAGCAAAAGAGACCGGGAAAGTGGTTACCGTAGAAGAGCATTCTGTAATCGGCGGTCTCGGAAGTGCAGTTTGTGATGTACTCTCCGAAAAATGTCCGACACAGGTAATGAAGATCGGTATCAATGATACCTTTGGTGAATCCGGACCGGCCGTAGAACTCATTAAGAAATATGGCTTGGACGCAGACAGCATTTACGAAAAAGTAAAAGCATTTGCCAAATAGAGAGCCTGAATAGTTACAAATAAAGAAGAATAAAAGAACCTAAACGATGGGGAACCTCAAAGTTTAGGTTCTTTTTTTGCGGATTTCGTGGAAATTTTTACAAAAGTATGGTACGATAGTAGGTATCAGACCACAGAATGGAGGAGTTTCATGGATTATCAATGCAAACCATTGAAAAACGGGCGGTCGTACAAAGTGACTGTGCCGGGATCCAAAAGCATTACGAACCGCGCATTGCTGCTGGGAGCATTGGCAGAGGGAAAGACGTTAGTGCGTGGAGTGCTTTTCAGCGAGGATTCCCGTGTGTTTATGAAAGCATTGGAGGAGATCGGATTCTCCGTGAAAATAGACGAAGAGAAAAAAGAAGTAGAGATCGAAGGACTTGGCGGACGTGTGCCGGCAGGCCCGGAGAGAAATGTGTATGTCGGAAGTGCAGGGACGGCAGCCCGCTTTTTGACGGCGATGCTTGCGCTTTCCGGGGAGCATTTTCTGGTGGAGTCCTCTGAGCAGATGAAGGCAAGACCGATGGAGCCGCTTTTGCGTGCACTGGAGATGCTTGGAGTGACGTTTGAATATTTAGAAAAACCGTATGCATTTCCATTCCGCATCTGCGGAAGAAAGGAAAATGGGGTGCGGGAAGTGGACTTGAATATCGATGCAAGCAGCCAGTTTCTGAGTGCGCTTCTTCTCAGCGGAGTAATGTGCAACGAGGGACTGCAGATTCATCTGACGGGGACAAGGGATGCAAGATCCTATGTGCACATATCCATGAAGATGATGGAAGAATTTGGTGTTCATGTGGAGCAGACCGGAGAAAACAGTTACTTTGTGGCTCTGGGACAGACGTATCGGTGTGAAAAAGGCAGTTATCAGGTAGAACCGGATGTGTCCGCAGCCTGCTATTTTTACGGAATTGCGGCATTGACAGAAAGCCGTGTCAAGGTAATGCATGTGCATTCTGACAGTACACAGGGAGACATTCGATTCCTCGATGTATTGCGAGAAATGGGCTGCGGTGTCGAGGAGGAAAACGATGGCATCGTAGTAAAAGGACCAAAAAACAGAGCATTGCACGGCATTCATGTAAAAATGACAGATTTTTCCGATCAGACGATGACATTGGCGGCAATCGCTCCGTTTGCAGAGGGGGAAACCGTCATTGACGGGATAGAACATATCCGTAGACAGGAATCGGACCGGATCCGAGGAATTGTGACAGAACTTACCAGACTTGGCATCCGATGTGAGGAACGGGAAGACGGGATAACCATTTATCCCGGAGAAATCACCCCGGGAGAAGTGGAGACTTACGATGACCACCGGATGGCGATGGCATTTTCGCTGATCGGACAGGTTGTGGATGGCATTGTGATCAAAGATGCCGAGTGCTGCAAAAAGACATTTGAAGATTACTTTGATGTATTGACAAACCTTGATTTAGCATCTAAGATAGAAGAATAAGACAGCGACGAAAGGATAGAAGACGATGAAAAAAATAATCGATGTATTACAAGAAGTGATGGAAGGCGGATTTGAGCAGGCCGGCTATGATAAGAAATTTGGATTTGTAACCGTTTCCAACCGCCCGGATCTCTGCCAGTATCAGTGTAATGGTGCGATGGCGGCAGCAAAACAGTACAAAATGGCGCCGTTTCAAATTGCGGAAAAAGTAGTAGAAGCAGTAAAAGAGAACGATATTTTTGAAAAAATAGAGATGGTAAAACCGGGATTTATCAACATAACCGTAAGCGGAAAACTGCTTGTGGATTTTGGAAAAGCCATGATGATAGAGGAAAAATTTGGTATTCCGGCGCCGGAAAAAGAGCGCACGGTAGTCATTGATTACGGTGGAGCCAATGTCGCAAAGCCACTTCACGTAGGACATCTGCGCCCGGCAATCATTGGAGAGAGTGTAAAACGTATCTGCCGCTTCATGGGAGATAAGGTGATCGGAGATGTGCACTTGGGTGACTGGGGACTGCAGATCGGTCTGATCATCAACGAAGTACGTCATCGTCAGCCGGAACTTCCGTATTTTGATGCTGATTTTACGGGAGAATATCCGAAAGAGGCACCATTTACGATTTCGGATCTGGAACAGATCTATCCACATGCGAGCGGATATGCGAAAGAGCATGAAGATTACATGCAGGAGGCACAGCAGATCACAGCGCAGCTGCAGGAAGGACATCCTGGATATATCGCCTTGTGGCAGCATATTTTGTCTGTTTCGATTGAAGATTTAAAGAAAAATTATGATAAATTAGACGTTCATTTTGACCTTTGGAAAAAGGAGAGCGATGCCCAGCCTTACATCCCGGATATGGTAGAAAAGATGAAGGCAGACGGACTTGCGTATATGAGCGAAGGTGCACTGGTTGTCGATGTGACCGAAGAAGGGGATAAAAAGGAACTTCCACCATGTCTGATCGTAAAATCAAACGGTGCTTCGCTGTATGCAACGACCGATCTTGCTACAATTGTAGAACGAGAGAAATTGTTCCAGCCGGATGAGATCATTTATTTGGCAGATAAACGCCAGTCTTTGCATTTTACGCAAGTGTTCCGTGTGGCAAAGAAAGCAAAGATCACAAGACCGGAAGTCGGACTTGTATTTATCGGTTTTGGTACGATGAACGGAAAAGACGGAAAGCCGTTTAAGACGAGGGATGGCGGGGTTCTCCGTCTGCAGGCACTTCGTGAACAGATCAATGAAGAAGTGTATAAGAAAATGATGGAAAACCGCGATTATGAAGAGACAGAGGCGAGAAAAATCTCCGAGACAGTAGGCCTTGCCGCATTGAAATACGGCGATCTGTCCAATCAGGCATCCAAAGATTACATTTTTGATATCGAGAGATTTGCGTCCTTTGAGGGAAATACAGGTCCTTATATTCTGTATACGATTGTCCGCATCAAATCCCTTTTGGCAAAATACAGCCAGAATGGCGGCAGTGTGACAGAAAAAGGGGAAGCAGAGAAGCTGATGACACCGGACAGCCGGAGCGAGATTAATCTGTACCTGACACTTGCCAAATTTGGGGATATGATGGAAGCTGCTTACAATGAAAAGGCACCTCATAAGATCTGTCAGTTTATTTATGAATTAAGTGAAAACTTTAACCATTTTTATCATGAAAATTCGATTCTGGCAAATGAGAATGAAGAGCAGAAGGCATCGTATATCCAGCTTCTGATCTTAGTGAAAAATGTGCTGGAGCAGTGTATTGATCTGCTTGGATTCCAGGCACCGGAAAAGATGTAAAAAGGTCCTGAATAGTTACAAAAATTATAAGAAAGTCGAGGCGTGAGCTCATGTATCGAGAAGTATCAAGATTGATCATGTATGGAAATCTGGGTCAGGATGAAATTTTAATGCGACTCAGTGATATTTTTAAAGAAATAGAAGAAGATAAAGAGTGTGCACAGAAAGAAGCTCATGTGCGGGCTCTTTATGACCAGATTTACCGCATTTTGGATCTGGCGACAAAATACGGATTTGATAACAATTTATGGCAGTGTTACATCGCCTATCTGCTTGCCACTGACGAAAATCCGTTTAGTGTGATCTGTGAAAAAGTGGGAGCAAAGACAGACGATGCCGCAAGTGTGAATCAGATCGTCAAACAGGACATGGAGTGCTTTTACAAATTATTCTATTTTGATTTTCAGGCGATCGAAACACTTTTGGAAGTGAAATGTTTTTCGATTCTGACAGAATATCATTCGATGGCGAAGGCAGAAAATACATACAATAAAAGTGTCAGCGAAAAAGTAAAAGAACTTGCTGCGGAATTGGGAAAAGCCAAAGATGCGGAAGATTTCTTTGACATTGTGACGAACTTTTACCGGGTTTACGGCGTTGGCAAATTCGGATTAAATAAGGCATTCCGCGTGACACATACGAGTACCGGAGAATTGAATCTGGCTCCGATCACGCATACAAGTGATGTGACATTGGAGCATCTCGTAGGGTATGAGATCCAGAAAAAACAGCTGGTTGACAATACCGAGGCATTTGTGGAAGGGCGAAAGGCAAATAACTGTCTTTTGTTTGGTGACAGCGGAACCGGAAAATCTACTTGTATCAAGGCGATATTGAACCGATATTATGATCAGGGGCTGCGCTTGATCGAAGTGTACAAACACCAGTTTCAGGATCTGTCTGCTATCATTGAGCAGGTGAAAAACCGCAATTACAAATTTATTATTTATATGGACGATCTGTCATTTGAAGAATTTGAGATTGAATACAAATATTTGAAAGCGGTGATCGAAGGCGGCTTGGAAGTGAAGCCGGATAATGTGCTGATCTATGCGACTTCGAACCGTCGTCATTTGATCCGCGAGACGTGGAGTGACCGCTCGGATATGGCCAATGATGAGTTACATCGTTCTGATACGATGCAGGAAAAATTGTCGCTGGTGGCCCGTTTTGGTGTCAGCATCAATTTCTCCAAACCATCCAGAAAAGAATATGAGGATATTATTCTGGGGCTGGCGGCAGAAAATCCGGATATCCGGTTGTCGAAAGAAGAACTTCTCCTGCAGGCCAATGCATGGAGTGTACGAAATGGTGGATATTCCGGCCGTGTAGCGGAACAGTTTATCATTCATTTGAAATCGATAGAATCATAGAAAGGACAGGTGGCCTTATGTGGGAATGCTTTTTCCCCGATTCGCGCGCTGTTTCTGCGTATGAGATTGCTTACGAAACGTATTATGAAAAAGGATATCGTGGAATTATATTTGATATTGATAATACGCTTGTCGAGCATGGCAGAGACGCGACAAAGAGAGCGGTGGAATTGCTTGAAAAACTGCGTGAGATCGGTTTTGCGACGGCATTGCTTTCCAATAATAAAAAAGAAAGAGTGGACCGCTTTAACAAAGAAATTGGCACACACGTGGTCTGGAAGGCCGGAAAACCCGGCAAAAAAGGATATCTTCTCGCAATGGAAAAGATGCACACGACAAGAGAGACAACATTGTTTGTCGGAGATCAGCTGTTTACTGATGTATGGGGCGCAAAAAGGCTGGGAATCCGCAATGTGCTCGTAAATCCCATTGATAAAAAAGAAGAGATTCAGATCGTGCTAAAACGCTATCTGGAGCGGATTGTTTTGAAATCGTATGAAAAGCAGTCCGGATTGGAGATGACAACAAAATGAAAGAATTTTTAGAACAGTATAAATTGGATGCGGTCCTTGTTCATACCCCTGCCAATATGCGCAATATCAGCGGTTTTACAGGAGAAGGACTGGTCTATGTATCCAAAGAAGATGCCTGGATCCTCACCGATTCCCGTTATACGATTGCAGCGGCAAAGGAGAGCAGAGGTTTTGAAGTGCTGGAATATAAGAAAAATATGCAGCAGTACCTTGTGGAAAAAATTGTAAAAGAACATCCGGAACTGGTGGAAAAAACGTTTCGTATCGGATTTGAAGATGCCGTTATGACGGTAGAGACCTATCGGACATTGGAAGCGCTGTTTGAAAAGATGAATCTGAAGCAATGGGAACTTGTTCCGCTGCATAAAAAATTAGATAAAATGCGCCGGATCAAAACACCGGAAGAAATTGAATCGATAAAAAAAGCCGAGAAAATCGGGGATGAAGCCTTTACCAAAGTGACAGACTGGTTGACAAAATGTTATCGGGAAAAAACGTCTGTCACGGAAAAACAGGTAGCGGCGCACATTGAGTTTTATATGCGGGATGCCGGGGCTGAGGGAACGAGTTTTGATACGATCGCGGCAAGCGGAATTCATTCTTCGATGCCGCATGCCGTGCCGACGGATAAAGTGCTGGAAGAGGGCGATTTCCTGACGATGGATTTTGGCTGCCTTGTCAATGGATATTGTTCCGATATGACGCGTACGATTGTGTACGGCAGAGCCGATGAAAAACAAAAGGAAATTTACGATGTCGTTTTGCAGGCACAAATGACGGCACTGCAGGCGATAAAGCCGGGGATGACCGGAAAAGAGGTCGATGCCATTGCCCGCGATGTCATAAAAGAGGCCGGTCACAGCCTCGGCCACAGTGTAGGACTTGAAATCCATGAGACTCCTTGCTTTTCTCCGAGAGAAGAAAGTGTGATCGAGCCCGGAATGGTCATTACGGTAGAACCGGGAATCTACGTAGAAGGATTTGGCGGAGTACGCATCGAAGACGTCGTCGTGATCACAGAAAACGGCTGTGAAAATATCACACATTCCCCAAAAGAAAGGATGGAAATACAATGATAAACAGACCTAAGATCTGTATCCCGATTACTTCTGTAACGAGGGATGAGATTACGGAAACCGCGCGGAAATTTGCCACCCTTCCGGCAGAAATGGTGGAATGGCGTGTGGATTTTTTTGCCGGATATGAAAGAGAGATTCCTGCAGTGACGAAAGAATTGAAGGAAATTCTTGGAAATAAGGAATTGATTACGACAATCCGTACGACGCACGAAGGCGGCGAAAGCAACGGAGACCGTTTCCCATATAAAGAGACGATCTGTAAGATTTTGACAGAGGGAAAAACCGATTATATCGATGTGGAAATCTATCGCGGGAAAAATATTGTGTCAGAGGTTGTTTCGAAAGCGAAAGAAAGCGGAGTAAAAGTGATCGGTTCGTATCATAATTTTGAAAAAACCCCTTCGGAAGAAGAGTTGACGGCTGTTTTAGAAGAAGCACGTGAACTTGGTGTGGATATTGGAAAAGCAGCCTGCATGCCGGCAGGATCCGACGAAGAGCAGTGGGAAGATGTCATGCGGCTTCTGTCTGTTACGGAGAAGATGCATGAAAAGCATCCGGAATTTCCCCTCATCACAATGAGCATGGGGAAAGCCGGAGAGATGTCAAGATTGTATGGCGGCTTGTATGGCTCGATCGTATCGTTTGGCTGTGCAGGAAAGGCTTCTGCGCCGGGGCAGATTGAACTGGATGCTATGATGGAGGTCTTTGATAAGATTTACGCCGGAGGAGACCAGATCAGTCTGATTGGATTTATGGGGGTAGGAAAATCTACGATATCCCATAAACTTCATGAACTTACCGGCCGTCCGGAAGTGGACACGGACAAGCGCATTGTGGAAGAGCAGGGATGTCCAATCCCTCGGATTTTTGAGGAAAAAGGCGAGGCGTATTTCCGCCGGTTAGAGACAGATCTCATCGATGAACTGGGAACCCTTCCGCCGGGAATCATTTCCTGTGGCGGTGGAATGGCACTTCGCGACATCAATGTGAAAAAACTGCGTGCCATCGGAAATATCGTACTTTTGACCGCAACGCCTGAGACCATCTATGAACGGGTGAAAGACAGCACAGACCGTCCATTGTTAAATGGCAACATGAATGTGCCTTATATCCGGCAGTTGATGGAAAAACGCCGCCCATTTTATGAAAAGGCAGCGACCATCCGTGTGGCGACCGATGGAAAGACGGCGACGGAAATTGCGGAAGAAATTATAGAAAAATGCAAATAATATCAATTCTATGGAAAGTTTTTCTTGAAAAAAACTTTCAAATATAATAAAATAGTGAGTAGATATATTGCTTTTATCAAGAACAATACTTGCAGAGGAGTTCTGCATATAGAAAATTTTAGGAGGAACTGTTATGATTTCAGCAGGAGATTTTAAAAACGGATTGACAATTGAGATTGATGGTGTTGTATACCAGATTCTTGAATTCCAGCACGTAAAACCAGGAAAAGGTGCAGCATTCGTACGTACAAAATTGAAAAATGTAGTGGATGGTGGAGCTGTAGAAAGAACTTTCCGTCCAAATGAAAAATATCCTCAGGCTCATATCGACAAGAAAGATATGCAGTATCTGTATTCTGAGGGAGATATGTACAACTTCATGGATATGGAGACATACGATCAGATCGCATTGCCGGAAGAGACCGTAGGCGATGCTATGAAATTTGTAAAAGAAAATGATATGGTTAAGATGGTTTCTTACAAAGGAAACATTTTCTCCGTAGAGCCACCGATGTTTGTAGAATTGGAAATAACAGAGACAGAGCCTGGTGTAAAAGGCGACACTGCTACAAACGTTACCAAACCAGCTACGGTTGAGACTGGTGCACAGGTAAATGTACCGATTTTCGTAAATCAGGGCGACAAGATCCAGATTGATACACGTACCGGTGAATATTTGAAACGAATCTAATTATTATGAAGAGTCCGTTGATGTGTGACGGGCTCTTTTTTGTCCGGGCAGGATGGGACGATTATTACGCATCCGTCGAAAGAATATCAACTAGGGAAAAATGTTGATGTAAAAGTGGAAGATAGAGATGTTTGAATAAATACAAGACGTAGTAATCAAAACCATGATGATGTGGTTTTGATTGCTACGATTGACAAATAAAATGAGCTACTTTATAATAATTATAGACGACGGCGAGTATCGCAAAAAGTGTGGTGGACGCCGTCGCTATTATGTATACAAGTATGTTTTGATTTTTTGGAGGATTGACATGGCTATAAAAATAATTGGAACGGGAAGCTATTTACCGGAGAATGTAGCAGATAATCATTTTTTGTCGACAATCGTGGATACGAATGACGAATGGATCAGCCAGCGTACCGGAATCAAAGAACGGCGTTTGTCAAGCGGAAGCAAAGAGGGGACAACATACATGGCAACGCAGGCAGCGAAGAATGCGATGGAAGATGCCGGCGTGACGGCAGAGGAAATTGATCTGATCATCGTTGCCACGGCTTCTGCGGATACATATGTACCTAATACATCCTGTCAGGTACAGGGAGAGATCGGGGCAATCCGTGCAACCTGCTTTGACTTAAATGCAGCCTGTTCCGGTTTTTTATTTGCTCTAAATACAGCAGATGCGTATCTTGAGACGGGGATGGCAAAGACGGTTCTTGTCATCGGATCCGAGACATTGTCGCGTGAAGTGGACTGGTCTGACCGCAGTACGTGCATTTTGTTTGGTGATGGCGCCGGTGCTGCCATTCTGCGTAAAGTGGAAGGAAAAGGCGGTATCCTTGCGAGTGTAACCGGTTCTGATGGTACACAGGGCGAGGTGCTTACGTGTAAAGGACGTGGAATCCAGAATCCATTTTACAAGAGCCGCAGAAAGAAAGATTATATTCAGATGAATGGACAGGCCGTATTCCGTTTTGCGGTAACAACGGTGCCAAAATACATCAAACAGATTTTGAAAAAGACGAATACCGAAGCAGAGGAGATCAAATATTTTGTACTTCATCAGGCAAACCGGCGTATCTTGGAATTGATCGCCAAACGTCTTAAAGTAGATATGGATAAGATTCCGATGAATCTGGATCATTATGGAAATACGTCATCGGCAAGTATTCCAATCCTTCTTGATGAGCTCAATAAAAATAACCTTTTGGAAGCGGGAGACAAATTAATCTTGTCCGGCTTTGGTGGTGGACTTACGTGGGGAGCTGTTTTGCTTGAATGGTAAGAGTAAGATACAGATTGACCTGATTACCGGATTTTTGGGATCCGGAAAGACGACATTTATTAAAAAATATGCGGCCTATTTTCTAAAGCAGGGAAAGAAAATAGGAATCCTGGAAAATGATTTTGGAGCCGTTAATGTAGATATGATGCTTTTGCAGGATGTCATGAGTGACTCGTGTGATGTGGATATGATCGCGGGAGCCTGTGACAAAGACTGCCATCGACGAAGAATGAAGACAAAACTGATCGCGATGGGGATGCTCGGATATGACAGAGTATTGATCGAGCCATCCGGGATTTTTGATGTCGATGAATTTTTTGATATTTTGCATGAAGATCCGCTTGAACGCTGGTATGAGATTGGTAATGTGATCGCCATTGTGGATGCTTCCATGCCGGCAGGAATGTCGAAAGAAGCGGAGTATCTTTTTGCCATACAGATTTCTTGTGCCGGGCAGATTGTTTTCAGCAAATGTCAGGAAACGACGTCAGAACGTATCGAGCAGACGATACAGCAGATGAACGCGGCGATGGAACAATTTGGCTGTAAACGGCGTTTTCAGAAGGAAGACATTCTGTTAAAAGACTGGGAAATTCTGGAAGGAGATGACTTTCTGAAAATAGCATCCGGCGGCTATACGACAGACCGTTTTGCAAAATTGTGGTTCGAAAACGAAGACGCATTTTCGACGCTGTATTTTATGGAGCCGACGGTTTCCTCGGACAAGGTTTCGGAGATTACGGATCGTATTATGAACAATTCGGCTTGTGGAAAGGTAATCCGTATGAAAGGTTTTTTTAAGACTCCGGAGGGAAGCTGGATCGAGTTAAATGCGACGACGGAAAACAAGAAAATAGAGCCGATCAAAGAGGGCCAGGAAGTGGTTATCGTGATCGGAGAACATTTAGTAGAAGAAGAGATACGAAAGTATTTGTATGAGGAGCCTGCCGGGTAAAGTGCAGGCTTTTTTATTTCATGCCGCGGATTGCATACATCGGAATGGCGAAGAGAAAAACGCCGCCGATCATATTTCCCACAGTGACAAAAAACATATGCTGCAATAACGTGAGCAGTGATACGCCGTCAAGCAGAAGGTAGCCAATGGTAAATGTTGACATATTGGCGATACAGTGTTCAAAACCGCAGATCACAAAGGTGGTGATGATGCCGGCAATTACAAGAATTTTGCCGCTTTCGGATTTCATCCGTGTACCGGTCCACACCGCAAGACAGACCAGAAAATTACATAAGATGCCACGCAGTATCAGTTCGGAAGGGTGGATACTTATTTTATCCATAAAGAAACTTTTGTAAAATTCTGTTAAAATTTGGTGTGAGGCACCGCTAGCGACAAAAAGCAGAGACAGTCCCGCCGCTCCGATGAAGTTCCCGATATAGTTAAAGATCCAGATGTGAAAGACGTCCCGCAGCTGACATTGTTCCAGCAAATAGCCAAATGTCATGGTCATGGTATTGCCGGTAAAAAGTTCGCCACCCTGAAATACAACCAAAATGATCGCGATGGAAAATACGACAGAGCCGATCATTTTTCCGACGGCAGGAGAAGTGGCTAAAAATGTAGCATTTACAGCTTGTGACAGCATGGTTGCGATTACGATAAACACACCTGCCTGTATGCTGCGTAATCCGTATTTGACAGGCGATTTGCGGCAGACCTCTGTTTTTTCGCCGGCAGCAATGCCTAATTTTGCAATTTCTTCGATATACATAATTGCCTCCCTGATTGTGTTGATACTTTTATTATAGGTTTTCCACTTGGCGGATTTCAATCCTTTTTTGTCAATTAAAATGATACTCTTTCTCAATTAAATTATGCTTTTCATAGGGTGCAATATGTGCTAGAATGAAAGGTGGAAAGGTTGGTTTTTACTATGAAAAAAGAAGAAAAAACAAATGTAATGCGTGTGTTAGACGCGAAGAAAATTTCCTATGAAAGTCATAATTATGTGGATTCCGGCGCAATCAGCGGAACAGAAGTGGCAAAGGCGTTGGGGCAGAATCCGGATGCGGTATTTAAAACATTGGTTACCGTAAGTAAATCGAAAAATTATTATGTATTTCTTGTGCCGGTCGAAAAAGAACTGGATCTGAAAAAGGCGGCAGCCTGCGCCGGTGAGAAAAAGATAGAGATGCTGAAAGCCAAAGAACTGCTTGGACTTACCGGATACATCCACGGCGGATGTTCTCCGATTGGCATGAAAAAAATTTTCCCTACGTTTATCGATAAAAGTGCAGCAGAGCAGGAGACAATCTGTTTCAGCGGCGGAAAGATCGGATTTCAGGTGCAGCTTAGTTTAGAGGATCTGAAAAAAGTGATCCGGTTTGAACTGGCGGATATTGTAGAGGAATAAACAATAAGTTATAATACCTATTTCCCCGGCATAAGTTAGTAAAAAACGCCGGGGTTTTATTATGGAACCAAATTCAATAGAAATGGAAAAAGAAAAACTCATCTTATTTACCAAAGTGGGGGCAATTGTTCTGACTTCACTGCTTCTTCTGGCTACCAGCATTCATTTTTATCCGCAGACAGTGGCGACATTGAATACGAAACTCGGACAGGGAATCGCGGCAAAAGAATTGCCGATCTATTGTGTGGATAAGGGGGAGGAAAAGAAGATCGCCCTTAGTTTTGATGCCGCTTGGGGAAATGAAGATACGGCTAAAATTTTAGAAATTTTAAAGAAAAACAATGTGCGGGTTACCTTTTTTATGACGGGAGGCTGGATTGAAAAATATCCGGATGATGTGAAGGCAATCGCTGCTGCAGGGCATGATCTGGGAAATCACAGCGAAAATCACAAGCAGATGTCTCAGCTGTCAGCGGAGCAGTGTAAGGAAGAATTGTTGAAACCGCATGAAAAAGTAAAAGCATTGACGGGAAAAGAGATGATCCTTTTCCGGCCTCCGTATGGGGATTACAATGACAATCTGATCCGAGTATGTAGAGAAATCAATTATTATCCGATTCAGTGGGATGTAGATTCCCTGGATTGGAAGGATTACGACGCCGATACGATCGTGCGTCGGGTGACGGAACACAAACATTTGGGAAATGGTTCTATTATTTTATGCCACAATGGAGCAAAACATACGGCGGAGGCATTGGACACGATGATTAAGACGTTGAAAGAGAAAGGATACGAGTTTGTACCGATTTCAGAATTGATCTTAAAAGATAATTATGAGATCGATACGGAGGGAAGACAGCATAAGGCAGGATGAATTTAGGGTTGTATTCTTAAGCTGTTTTATGGTATGATAGAGTGAGTACATAAGGTGAGGTGAATAACATGATTAACAGAATCCATTTGGAAATGATTAAGTTGTATCGCGGGGATCCGAAGAGAATCCAGCATTTTTGCAAGGTACACAGTTATGCAAAATTAATCGCAGAAACGGAAAGAGTCGATGAAGGAGATGTCTTTGTTATCGAAATTGCGGCATTGACGCATGATATCGGCATTCATGTGTGTGAGGAAAAATATGGTGACTGCAATGGAAAATTACAGGAGCAGGAAGGACCGGCTCTTGCAGAAGAATTGTTGACGAAGATTGAAATTACAAAAGGTGTGATCCGCCGGGTAAAATATTTGATCGCACACCATCATACCTATGACAACATTGATGGAATTGATTATCAGATTCTTGTTGAGGCAGATTTTCTTGTAAATTTCCTGGAGGACAATGTGCCAAAAGAAAATATAAGAAAAGTTTACGAAACGATATTTAAGACTGAGACGGGAAAGCAAATGTGTGAAGAAATGTTTTTGCAATAAAAAGGATGACTGTCATATTGAAAGCAATGTGGCAGTCATTTTTTATGTGACGCATAAAAAAGATAGAGAATAGAGAGAAAAAATGAAACACACAAGAGAATTGACGCAAGGAAATATTTTAATCGGGCTGTGGGCCTTTGCCGTGCCGTTGATGCTTGGCAATGTGATGCAGCAGTTATACAATCTGGTCGACACGTGGGTGGTCGGCAAATATATCGGGGAGCAGGCGTTGGCGGCAGTAGGAGCTTCCTATACGCTGGTGACATTTTTGACCTCGGTGATCCTTGGACTTTGTCTTGGCGCCGGAGCTTTTTTTTCGATGGCATACGGAAAAAAAGACTGGGATGCCTTTCGAAATGGTTTGGTCATGTCATTTACCGCAATCGGCGGGCTGGCACTAATCGTGATGGTGGTTGTATATTTATTGCTGAACTATATTATACAATGGCTTCAGGTACCCCAGGAAACGTTTGCGGATATGCGGACCTATCTGGTTTACGTGATGGCAGGTTTTTTTGCGACATTTTTATATAATTATTATGCCAATGTACTGCGGAGTGTAGGAAATTCCGTGATTCCTCTTGTGTTTTTGGCGGTTTCCGTCGTGTTGAATATCGGACTGGATCTTTTGTTTGTTATCCCGCTTCAAGGGGGCATTGCCGGGGCTGCGGTAGCGACGGTTATTTCACAGTATATATCCGGGATCGGAATTGGCTTGTATTTTATCAAAATGTATCCGGAATACCGGCCGAGGAAAAAGGATGTCCGATGGGATGGAAAGAATTTGAAGCAGATTATGTCATTGTCGGGATTTACGTGCTTGCAGCAGTCGGTAATGAATTTTGGGATTTTGATGATACAGGGATTGGTAAACAGTTTTGGCGCGGTTATTATGGCTGCATTTGCGGTGGCTGTAAAAATAGATACGATCGCCTATATGCCGGTGCAGGATTTTGGAAATGCGTTTTCGGTATTTGCCGCACAGAATTTTGGTGCCGGAAAGAGAGAGCGGATCCGCGAAGGAGTGAAATATGCGGTACTGAGTGTCGTGGTTTTCTGCGTGATCGTAAGTTCGCTGGTTGTTTGCTTTTCACATGCATTGATGAATTTATTTGTGGATGCCGGAAGTGCCGTATCCGAAGCAGGGGCATGGTATCTTCAGATCGAAGGGGCCTTTTATGTGGGCATTGGAATATTGTTCCTGCTTTACGGATATTTTCGCGCAGTCAATAAACCGGTGGTGTCTGTTATCTTAACGGTGATTTCTTTGGGAATGAGAGTAGCATTGGCGTATGGATTGACGAAGATCGCCGGTGTGGGAGTGACGGGGATCTGGATATCGATTCCGATTGGATGGTTTTTAGCAGATTTCGCCGGCATTATTTTTTACCGGCGAAACCAGTATTGACATTGGATCCTGAATAGTTACGTTTTAACGTACGATTTTACGGATCTGAGGTACGATCTGTGCTGCGATCACCGCTTTTACCACATCCAAAACGATAAATGGCAGGAATCCGGCTACAAGAGCAGGAACCAGAGCAATATCGCTTACAACCATCATCCAGATACTGCCAAACAGATCGACAAAAGCAGCAGAAAGAATGGCGATAATGGTATAAAGAACACGGTTGTATCTGCGGGTGCAAATCAGAGGAACCAGCGCTGCTACGATAAGAAATGCGATACTGTAACCACCCCATGGCCCTAACACGTAACCGATGCCGGAAGCTCCGCCGATAAGAACCGGAAGTCCCAAAAGTCCGAGTAAAAACCAGATCAAATTGATCAAAAAGGATTCCCGTATGGAAAATACCAAAGCGACAAGCATTACGATAAAATTCAATGCGGTAATGTGAGAGCCGTTTGGCAGGGGAATACTGATGTAAGCAGATACGCACAGTACCGCTGCCATTAAAGCGATTGTCACAAGAGACTGCGCGGAATGTGCAGATTTTGCTGTTGTCTGAGTTGTTTGCGTTTGTTCGTTCATAATGTCCTCCAAAAAGTTATTTTCTTGCTCCATTATAACGAGGACAAAATGAAATGTCAACCGGTTTTTGAGAAAAGGTTGACATTAACGACGGAGCCTATTATACTGATAATGTAACTATTCAGAAAACAATGTTTCTTACGTGCAAGCACGACAATCCATTGTTTTTGCACAGTGGTCCTGAATAGTTACCTGGTAATAAATATCAATGTTTTCAGGAGGAAATGTCATGGACAATAAGATTGAAATGTATAAGGAAATGGTGTTAAAAGGAGAAAAGTTGGAAAAAGAACAGGCGATGGAATTGCTGACCGTGGATCTGGATGAGTTATGCAAAGCGGCAGACGAGATCCGAAAAGCCTTTTGTGATAATAAATTTGATATGTGTACAATCATCAATGGAAAGAGCGGGAGATGTTCGGAAAATTGTAAATATTGTGCGCAGGCAGCCTGCCATAAGACCGAAGTGGAAAATTATCCACTGCTTTCCACGGAAGAGATTTTGGAAGATGCAAAAAAGATAGAAAGCCAGGGCGTGCGGAGATATTCGATCGTAACATCCGGAAAACGGCTGAATGCAGCAGAAGTAGACCAGATGTGCGAGTGTATCAAGAAACTCCGGGAAGAGACGAATCTTCACGTATGCGGCTCCTTTGGTCTCCTTGACAAGGAAGCTTTCGGCAAATTAAAAGAAGCCGGTCTTACAAGAGTACATAACAATTTAGAGACGTCGCGAAGGTATTTCCCGGATGTCTGTACGACGCATACGTTTGATGACAAGATTGCAGCGATCACAGCCGCCAAAGAGGCCGGATTGGAAGTATGCAGTGGTGGAATTATGGGAATCGGAGAGACGATGGAAGACCGTATCGATATGGCATTGGAAGTCCGCAGCCTTGGGGTGCATTCGGTTCCGGTCAACATGCTCAATGCGATCCCGGGAACTCCGTACGAAAACGAACCACGTCTGACAACGGACGAGATGCGCCGGATCGTGGCGGTTTACCGTTTTCTTCTCCCGGATGCCTTTATCCGTCTCGCCGGCGGAAGAGGACTGATGGAAGACAAAGGCCGTGGCTGTATGGAATCCGGTGCCAATGCGGCGATTTCCGGTGATATGCTCACGACATCGGGAATTACGGTAAAGACGGATTTTGAACTTTTAGGAGAACTGGGATATGAAATTGTCGATTGACAGAGAACTTGACTGGTTTCGAAAGCTGGCAGGAGGTTTTTCTGTTTTTTCGGGGTATGACGGGTATGAGATCGCTCAGGTGGAATTGGAGCGGGGCATCAAGGAAGAGCTGCCTGGCTGCGAAGAAAAAAAGCGAGACCGTTATGCCACACTAAAACTGTCAAAAAATGGAAAGCAAATGACGATGAAACTGATCCGGCCAAAAGAAACCGTGGAGCAGATTTTGGAATCCCGGATGGAAGAGGCACATCCGGTGAAAGAATGGTCTCGGATGGAAAAGCCTGAGACAGAGGGCGGGGAGAAACAAAGATGGTCTGCCGCTGACATTCAAAACTTTACGGAGGCAGTCGGGGACACCAATTTCATTCATCGGGGAGAGCAGGCAATCGTACCGGGGCTTTTGATGTTGGAAACGATGCTTTTGGAATGTGAGAAACAGGAAATGGTGTGGAAGGAGATTAAAATGCGGTTTTACAAGCCTGTGTTTGCTTCACAGCCGGTGTGGACGACCCGGGAAGGCATGGAAATTACAGCCCGGACAAAGGAGGAAGACGTATGCTGGAAAATGTGGTTGTCGTAGGCGGATACCGTACGTATATTGGCAAGGAAAACGGAATTTACCGGCATATTCCGGCAGAAAAACTCGGTGGACATATTTTACATAAATTGTCAGGAGATTATGGAGCACCGGATCTTGTACTCGCCGGAAATGCGGTGGGAGCCGGGGGAAACATCGGAAGATTGATGGCGTTAGAAGCAGGGATACCGGAAGAGGTTCCGGCTTTTACGATTGACAGCCAGTGTTCGTCCGGAATGGAAGCGATTGTTATGGCGGCAGCAAAGATTGGAAGCGGCCAGCAGCAGGTGGTCTTTGCCGGCGGGGCAGAAAGTTCCTCGACGGCACCGAGGCGCATGGTTTCGGAAAATCACCCGGAATACAATGGAGAAAAAATTTATACGGCAGCAAAATTCTCGCCCGGAGAATGGCGGCAGGATGCGATGCTTTGGGGAGCGGAAAAGACAGCAAAGATGGCAGGTGTTTCCAGGAGAACCTTGGATGCCTGGGCACTTCGCAGTCAGCAATTGGCAGTCAAAGCGAGAGATACAAAAGTGTTTGAAGATGTTATTCTTCCGCTAGGAACGAAAAAGGAATGCGATCAGGGAATACGGCAAACTTTATCCAAAGCATTTCTGGAAAAGATTCCTACACTTTATGAGAATGGGGTCACGACGGCGGCAAATGCCTGTGGGACGCAGGATGGAGCGGCTTTTGTCGTATTGTGTGCGGAAAGTTATGCGAAAAAGAAGGGCTGGAAACCATGGCTTCGTTTTGTGGAGATGGTGGAAGTGGCAGGAAATCCGGAAATGCCGCCATTGCTTGTAAACAAAGCATTGGACAAACTGTTTGAAAAGACCGGGAGGAAACCGGAAGAGATCGCTGCTTACGAGTGCAATGAGGCATTTGCGGTGATTGATGAATTGTTTGCTAAAAAATATCCGGCGTGTGTACCGGCTTACAATGCCTGCGGAGGGGCATTGGCATATGGACACCCTTATGGGGCGACCGGGGGAATCCTTACGCTGCATCTGGCAAAGCGCCTGCAGCAATGCGCGGAAGATAACGTGTATGGAGTGAGTGCGATCGCGGCGGCCGGTGGACAGGGGACTGCTATTTTATGGAAGAAAGTGTGTGAAAAATGAGAAATTTTTATGAGATGATACGGGAGCAGGAGGCGGACCGGCTCGCTCTGGTAGAGGAAGGAAAAGAATATACTTATGGAGAACTGGTAAAGTTGTCGCAGGAGAAAGGAGACCGGCTGAGGCAGGAAAAATCGGAGAAAAAAGTGATTTTCCTTCGGGAAAAACGGATTTTAGATCAGCTTGTTTCCTTTTTAGGCTGTCAGGCGGCAGGAAAGATCCCGCTTCTTGTTCCGGAGGATGCAAAACAATTGCCGGAGATCGGAGAAGTGCCGGAAAATGCCTGCATGGCAGTGATGACTTCGGGGAGTACCGGAGTGCCGAAGGTACTTTATCGAAGGTACGAAAGCTGGGCGGATTTTTTTCCGGTTCAAAATGAGATTTTTGGAGTGTCCACGGAAAGTCGGATGTTTGCGCAGGGGAGTCTCGCATTCACCGGCAATCTGAATCTTTATATGGCACAGTTTTCCATCGGTGCGGCGATAGTCGCTGCCGATGTATTTGATCCCCGCAGATGGGCAGAATGGATCGAAGAATATAATACCGATGTCGTATATCTGATCCCTCGTAAACTCCTGTTTCTTCCACAGTGTATCAAGAAGCCGGTTGCAACAGTTCGACATATTCTTGCCGGTTCCCAGAGTATGGGAAGCGAAGAGGCAGAAAAATTACGCCGTTGTTTTCCGAATGCCGGTATCGTTCTTTATTATGGAGCCAGTGAACTCAATTATATCACGTATCTCCGGCAGGATCAGATGACCCAGGAGAAAAACTGTGTGGGAAAACCGTTCCCGGGCGTGCAGGTGTCGGTTGAAGACGGTGAGATCTTTGTTACGACACCTTATCATGTGGAGGGCGTCTTGTGTCCGTTCAGCCTGAAAGATCTTGGCCATATGGATGCGGCAGGAAATCTGTATTTCGATGGAAGAAAAGACGACATCGTCAGCATACGGGGGCGAAAGGTATCGCTTCTTAAGATCGAGGGAGCCTTGGAGGACATTCCGTTTATCGGGGAGGCGATCGCTGCGGCCGTAGAAAAAGAGGGCGAAAAACGGGTGGCAGCCTGGGTGACGCTGTGTGGCAGCGAGGTTTCGGAAGAATGTGAGGAACAAATCTATGCGCATTTGAAACAAACCCTTGCCAATTATGAGCTGCCGTTTTGCTGCAAGATAGTGGAAAAACTTCCGCATACAGAAAGTGGAAAAAAAGATCGAAAAGTACTTGACAAAGTGTGATAGTTCTGCTATGATTGCTATCACAGTACGGGCTTGTACTGGTTTCGACAGGCCGGCTGAAGATGGAGAAGCTATCCGTGGACCGTGACCACGTTAAAACATGGATTAAAATTAAACGCTGAAGATAATTTAGCATACGCTGCCTAATGGCAGCTGTCTGACTTAAGGCACCTACACTTTAAGACCCAGGCATCAACGATGTAGGAAACGACATGCATTAAGCTTTGCGTGCATGGGCGTATCATGAAGCTACTAAAACCTGAAGGGTGTTCATTCTCGTCAGGCGGAGGGAATGTAAAAAAATGAACTATGATAGTAGAAGTACATGGGATTCCGGTTTGGACGCGGGTTCGATTCCCGCCAGGTCCATGTGTTGTCATGAGGAGGGGCCCACCGCAGGTGGGAGGAGTCCTGATGACCAATTGTGGTAAGGAGGGACCCATCGAAGATGGGAGGATTCCTTATCACGCAGGCAGACGCCCACGAACGAAGTTCGTATATTATAGCGTCTGCTATTTTTGTATAAGGAGGAAGGAGGCCATAGGATTTTTTGATGGCATTGAACAGGCAAAAAAGTGGCTCTTGGACGAGAGAAGAGATTTAGTTTGAAAAGTTTTCCTAAGGTTTAGTTTAATAGAGGTAGTGATCATGATAAGAAAATTACAAAAAGATTGTGTCAAGTTTTTTGTGTAAACATCTTCGATTTCCTGTCTCGTGTTAATTA
>OHBP01000155.1_pt1 | contig 43115 bp, 29 predicted proteins | sample 1577471 | NCBI WGS metagenome assembly OHBP01 (sample SAMEA3879503, study PRJEB24766) | human gut metagenome | biome: human-associated habitat; feature: feces | place: USA | collected 1985/1987
TTCTGTTTTTTCTAATAAAATATATAAGTATGAGGATGGTAAAGTCCAGCCTGCTTATTACATAGATATACCTAATCTAATTCCAAGTGGAGCTTTTTTGGAAGAGCATAAAGATACTGATTTCTTTGAATTGATGAAAATTATGAAGCAGAATGAAATCGGTACGGGAATTTTGGCATTAGAGGCCTCATTGGACTATTTGTTTGCATTGGTTGACAAGAATACATTGATTTGGGATAAAGAAAAGGGAATATTGATTTCGCATACTTATAATTCAAATTTAAATCTCTACTCATCTATTTTAGTGGGGGGAGCTTCTGATGAACATATAGGCTCTTTATCTGCAAGTTTCTTTTATGAGAATAAGGGGGATATAAAAAGAGGAAAAGACGAGATGTTATCAATGTTAGCAGATACATTGTCTGATGAGGATAATCCGGTATTATATCAATATTATTTTAAAAAGAATTTGGTCGAGTTATTGGTAGAGAAATATGAACTTTGATGTATGTCTACTTCACACAATCGGTGTGAAGTAGATTTTATATGGATACAATTGCTAATTATGAAGAATACAATATTTCTAATTTTCTTTTTGTTTTTTATATCTTCATGTAGAAATCGTGAGGGTGATAAGATATCTAATATGCTTACTGAATGGATTGGACGAGAAATTATTTATCCTAATAATATGGTATTCACATTGTGGGGTAGCGATACTGTGGATTATATAAAACCTGTTTCATCATATACGATTGTGAGTTACGTAGATTCTATTGGCTGTGTTAGCTGTAAATTACAACTTGCAGAGTGGAAAGTGCTTATTGCAGGAATGGATTCTACATTTAAGGATAAGGTATCCGTGCTTTTGTTTTTTTGTCCTAAGAGAAATGAAGCAATGAGTTATATTTTAAAGCGAGATGGTTTCGGTTATCCGGTATGCATCGACCAAAGTGATACTTTTAATAAATTAAATCATTTTCTAGATGAAATGGCTTTTCAAACTTTCCTTTTGGATAGAAACAATCGAATTATTGCATTAGGCAATCCAGTTTTGAACCCTAATATAAAGAAATTGTATTGGAATATTATTCAAGGTAAAGATATACATTGTAGTAATAAAAGAAAAAAGTCAAAAATTAATATTGAAAATAGTAATTTGTCTTTGGGTATCTTTGATTGGCAGCAAGAGCGGAGGGGTGAGTTCATTTTTGAGAATATAGGTGATCAACATTTAGTGATTGATGATGTAGTAACTTCTTGTGGTTGTGTTATGACTAGTTATTCTAAAGAACCGGTCCGTCCCGATGGTACTGTTTCTTTATTTATAACATACAAGGCAGAACAACCTGGCCATTTTGAAAAAAACATAAAAGTGTACTGTAATGCAGAGTCTTCGCCTGTCTTATTGAAAATAACCGGTGATGCAAGATGATAAAGATTCGATTGCAAGTATATTTAAGTAGGGATGTAATTTCATTTGCTACAACGGAGGAGCAGATTTGGGCTAAAGAGTTGCCGGAAATGGAAAAAATAGCTTTATCCTTGAAGGAGATGTGATGGCTTTGAAAAGAAAACTCTCTTGGTTTGTCGACAAGTTGTTAAACTTGTTTTTGATAGGCTGTGGATTAGTGGCTCTGTGGGTATTACTTCAAGTAACCTGTATTGCCACTTTTAGGATTCCTTCGGACTCCATGGAGCCTGCTTTGCTTCCGGGGGATAACATTCTGGTGAATAAGTGGGTGATGGGTGCCCGTATCTTCAACATCTGGGATGCCGCAGAAGGAAAAGAAGTTAGGATTTCCCGCTTGCCGGGGTTAGGCGAGATTAAGAGAAACGATGTATTGGTTTTCAATTTTCCTTATCCGGCCCAGTGGGACAGTATCGGCCTGAATTTAATGACTTATTATGTGAAACGTTGTGTGGCATTGCCGGGCGATACATTTGAAATAAGGCAGGCGCATTATAAAGTGCGTGGTTGTAATGTACCGTTAGGAAACGTAGATTCTCAGAATGGGTTGCGGCGTATCATAGAGAATGGGAGAGAAAGGGATTGGGGAATTGTCATGAGTGGTTATCCTTATAATGAATTGGTAAACTGGGATATTATGAATTTCGGTCCTTTGTATCTTCCCGCTAAAGGGGATGAAGTGGAAATGAATCCTGAACATGCTGCTTTCTATAAGAATGTAATAGAGTGGGAACAAAAAAAGAAACTCTTCTTGCGTGGAGATACCGTTTTTCTGAATGACAGTGTGATATGTGCTTATCGCTTTAAAGAGAATTATTACTTTGTTGCAGGAGATAAGGTGATGAACTCTCAGGATTCCCGCTATTGGGGATTGTTGCCGGAACCTCTTATCGTGGGTAAAGCTGTCAGGATATGGAAGTCGGCAGATAGAGAGATAGGTAAAATAAGATGGGATAGAATATGGAAGAGAATAGAATGATACGGATACTAATATACAAAAGAAAAACAATATGAGTAAATATGCGTGTATTTCTATATGCCATGTGTGCAGAATGGTATGTTTATCAGCTGGTTTACTGTTTATGGCATGTACAGAGCAGAAGCCTGCATCTCAGCAAAAGGTGGAATCGTTTCCTGTTGAGAAGTCCCTGTTTGCAGAGAGAGTAAAGGTAAACGAAGTGTTCAGTCTCAGTAAAATGATGTGCAAGGGAGATTATCTATTTGTGAGCGATGCGCGGAGTAACGAAAATCTGATACACCAATATTCACTGCCTGATTTTAAGTGCGTTTATGAAGGTGGTTCCAAAGGCCAAGCGGAAGATGAATTCCAGATATTTCCTGTATTTTGTAACACGCCGGCGGATAAAGTGTATATTTGGGGTTACACAATGTTTTCCATCAGAAGCTTCACTTTGGACAATGCAGGCCAACTCACTTTCGAGAGAAAATATGATTTGCCTATATCTGGCGATATGTACAATGATATACATGTCGTGAGGGACTCCATATTGGTTATGAATGAAGTAAGCCAACTTGCCATTAAGAAAATTAACCTGAACAATCAGCAGATAATTGGGGAAATCAAGTTTAAGAAGGATGAGCATAATGAGTCTTTTTTCTGTGAAAATTCAGGATATATGGCAGCGAACGATTCTCTGATAGTTTATGCCTATCGTTATAAGAAACAGATTGATATCTATGACATGGGTGATATGAAACTTAAAAAAAAACTGGTTGGCGATGAGATTGCTCCACACATTGTTTTATATGATCCGGAGAGTACCGTATATCGAAATTATGGGATATTTGCCGGCAAAGATTACTTTTATGTATGGTGTCCGGGAAAATGGGGAGTCAAGAATGGATGTAGTATAGAAGTCTATGACTATTCAGGTGGTTCCATTGCAAAATATGAATTGGATGCCGTGCTTACTACTTTTACCGTGGATGAACGGAATGGAGTTATATATGGCTATGCTGGTAGAGTTTTTGAAGATGGATTCATGCGATATACCTTTCAGCACAGATTAATACAGACTGACAAATAGAATGATAACGATACGGATACATAAAATAAAAGATACAGCTGTTGCATTATTGCACTTTCTTGCTGTTTGCTCTCTGCTGAGCCTGGTCTGCGTGACAACATCTGGACTTCCTGCCGGAGAAACTATCGGGCAGTGGGTGTGGCTTGGGAAGGCTGTATTGTTTTCAGCCGGTTGTATTGTTGCAGCCTGTCTGCTTCAGCTTTTCAACGGTTCTTCTTGGAAGAAGATGTTATCCTTTTCGTCTTTTTCCGCTTGTGTATCATGGAGTCTGATACTTCTTGGAGGAATTGAAGCCGTTTGGGGACTACGTCAGTTGTATGGCTTTTCTGCTTCCGGTCATTTTCGTTATGCGCTCACCGGTTCTTTTTTTAATCCCGGTCCGTATGCCGGATATTTGGCGATGGTGTTGCCAATCTGCCTGCATCATTATATGCAATTCGGAGCATGGAAGTGGATGAGCGCTTCTTTAAAGTTGGAGAAAGTGGCGGCGGGAGTAGTGGGAGTACTGATTCTTTGCGTATTACCGGCTACAATGAGCCGTTCGGCTTGGGTGGCTGCCGTGATAGGTTGTGTATGGGTGATATACATGCATCGGGATAGGCATAAATGGAATATACTATGGAGAAGGTACAAAAAACGATATATCTCTTATGGGATAGGGATATTTTTTGTGTTGATAGTGGGAGGTGCCGGAGCTTTCTTCTTGAAGCCGGACTCTGCTCTGGGACGTTTGTTTTTATGGAAAATAACCTGTCAGGCTATAATCAAGTACCCTTGGGGATGTGATAAGGGATTCGCTTTTGCTTATGGTGAGGCGCAGGAAGCTTATTTTTCTCAGGGAGATTATGCCGAGTGGGAAGAAAGGGTGGCCGGAAGTCCGGAATATGCATTTAATGAATATCTGGAATTGATTCTGACACAGGGACCTGTCATCTGTATAATGCTGATGGTGATTACTCTTGCCTGTTTATGGGCGGGGATACAGTTCAGACGCTACGGTGTGTGTGGTGCAATTATCGCTTTACTTATTTTTTCTTTTTCTTCTTATCCTATGCATCTTCCTGCTTTCATTGTAGCCTATGTGTGCTTGTTGCTGGCTTGTGGGATAGGGGATATAATAGCTAAACCGGTTGTTTTATCTGCTTGTCTTATTATATGGATAGGCGGTTTGCATGGTAAGTGGCAACGGGAAAAGGATGCTTGTCGGGACTGGGTGAATGCCCGTATGCTTTATCATGCGGGAGCCTATGCAGCGGCAAATGCGGCTTATGATAAGCTCTATCCGCAACTGAGAGAGAAAGGGACATTCTTGTTTGAATATGGGCATAGCCTTCATAAGGCGGGGTTTTATAATGAGTCTAATAAATATCTGGATAAGGCTCTGGTATATTGCGCTGATCCAATGATTCTGAATGTCATTGGCAAGAATTATCAGGCACTGCGTTGCTACCATTGGGCAGAGGAACTTCTTCTGGCTTCGGTTCATCGTTTGCCCGGGCGGATTTATCCTTACTATTTGCTGGCGAAGCTATATGCCGAACCGGAATTTCTGAATAGGGAGAAGTTTGAGGAGATGAAACGAATAGTGCTGATGAAAGCGCCTAAAATTCATTCTACGGCCATTGAGGAGATGCGCAGAGAGGTAGAGGAAATAGCAAAGGAACTGGAAAAGTAATTAGGAAAATATTATAAAAACAAGAGATGTATATGGAAACTTACAGTGATAATTGGAATGCTTGCTTACTGTTCAGAAATAAGCAACTGACAAAACAACTGAAAAATTATCAGGAAGCATCAGTATTGGTAGATTGCTCATCTTCTTTATTATTGGCCATGAGCCAGTTGTTACGACTTCATCAGCATCCGTCTTATGGCATTGTCAGGGATGATACCGAATGGCAAAATCTGTTTACCGTTATCGATTGGTTTTATGGGAACTGCCTGTCGGAAGAGTTGGTTGATTACTGTTTAGGACCTCAGGAATTAAAGTTGTGTTATCTGGTGCGTGCCCGACTCTGTAACAAGGCTGTTGCAGCTCTTTTCAATATTACTTCCCAGTCGGTATTGAAAACTAAACAGCGCATAAAGAATAAATTGTCCTTATCTGCTACGGATAGCCTGGACCGGTATATACAGCAAATATAATGTACTTGCATTGCTATTCGCGGGATATTTCGAATGATCTATCACCTGAAATCAATAAAAAAAGGTTTCCTTTGTCATGCGGATGAAACTCGAAGAGCCGGAAAATAGCGAGAGATCCAAAATGATGAAAAGTTGAACTCAAACATAAGAAACAATATGAGAAAAATTGGAAAATTAATTAGCTTGATGTGGGCGTTGAACGTTTGCATTGGTTGCCATGAGAAGCATGATGACAGCCTGTTTTTTAATGGAGAAATACAAACGATTAAAGACAGTGGCAAGGAAACGAAGAAAGTAGCCTTAAAGCCGGTTTTTCTGGATGGGGCAAATTTCGGATATATTGCCGTATATGATTCTCTCATGTTTTTTATGAATCCTAAATTGCCGGATCGCTTCTACAATATATTCAATATAAATACGGGAGAAGAGATCGGTACTTTTTGTAACAAGGGAGGTGGCCCTGAAGAGGCCACCGCAGTTGGTCCTATTTCTCAATTTTTTGAGCGGGAAAATGAGCTGAAGACTTTGCTGTTCGCTCCTAATGAAGAAAAATTATTTGTTTGGAATATAACTCAATCCATCGCACGGGGTACTACGATTATGGATAGAGTGATTCCGTTTGCCTGGAGGGATGAAAATAGGGGAGCGTGCTATAATGAGATGTATCTTCAGGATGATAACACCCTGCTTGCCAGAGTGGACCCCGTGCCTTTAAGTGATGATGAGGCCACTTTGCTGTTTTATCAAAAGCGAACGCTGGATACAAATGATGCATTGAAGAATTATTCTATTTATAAGCAGGCGATAAAAGAAGGAGAAGCGTCTCTTATTTCAGAGGCTTACTTTGCTTCGGCCGACGCCTTTAAGCCTGATGGGACTAAAGCGGTGCAAGTGATGGGGCATCTTCAGCAATTGAATATACTGGACTTTGAAACAGGACAGGTTATAGGATATCGTATGGAAGACGGAGAAAGCTTTTCGGCTCTTCGGGAAAAGACAAATATAAAGAACTATTATGTAGAAGTACAGGCTGACGATAATTATATATATGCGTTGTATTGGGGAAAGGATAGATGGGGAATGTCTGAAATTCCATATATTAATACGATTCATGTTTTTGACTGGCATGGTAGGTTGGTGCAGAAGGTGGAAACGGATTATGACATTGATAAGATGTTTTTGGATACGGTGAGAAACAGGCTGTACATAACAAGGCCGAAAGCTGACGATATATTCTATTTGAACTTAGACGAGGTTGTCCCGTGAGTTCAATGTAGCTTGGGGATAAATCAATGCGAGGGGAACTATAATCCCGTGCTCTTTCAGTATCACTTTAAAAAAGATGCAGTGAAGTCACTGATGGAGAAATATAAGTTGTGATCGGATGTTTTTATTCTTTCTCTTCAAGCCTCCGCATACTGAACTCGCAACCGCAATATTGTTGATTGTAGAAGTCATGCTCTTTAAGAAGTTGATTTCGGCGGTCTTGTAATCCTCCTTTCCGCCAGTTTTGCTCCCAGAAGATGGTGCCGGGATAGAGAGCGGCAGCGCGATGGCCTGCCAGATTAATCTGGTCGAGACTTTTCCAGCGGGAAGAGGCAAGGGTAGTGGTGAATAGTGTGAAACCATGCTCTGCGGCATAGCGGGCTGTTTCCGACAGGCGAAGAGTAAAACATTGCAGACAACGACCCCCACGTTCAGGCTCATCTTCCATCCCTGACATGAAACTGCGCCAAAGCTGATAATCGTAATCTCCATCGATGAAATCAAGTCCGAGGGCTTTTACATAACGGATAGCTTCGGCTTTTCGGATATCGTATTCTGCCTGAGGATAGATGTTGGGGTTATAATAAAATACGGTGGGACGAATGTTGTTGGCGAGCAGACATTCGATAATAGCAGAAGAACAAGGTGCGCAACAGGAATGTAGCAGTACTTTGTCTTCGTTGTTTGGGGTTTCTATTTTCAACATAATCCTTTTTGTTTTTCTTTTAGGCGCGGATTACGCGAATTACACGGAAATTATTCCTTTCCGATTCTTTGAGAATCCGTATAGTCCGCGTAATCCGCACCTGAAATCCTTTATACTTTCAGTTTTATCTTAATCTTCACCAACAGTCCGGTCAATTGGACAATGATGAGGGAGAATATAAGCGATCTTAATAAGCCCGGAGCACCGGCATTCAATAGCTCTGGATAATGCAAACCCAGCAATTGCTGCACAGCATACCATACGTAAGGAAGGATATAGCATGTCAGTGTAGCTGTTCCGGCAGGTTTGATAATATCGAACCAGGGCGTTTTGCCTTTCACATCCGTCAGCCAATAGAACAAGCCGAACAGCGGGAAGAATGCAGCTAGGCAATAAAACAACCAACTCGGGGTAGCCTGTATCTTGGAAATAATCCAGTGAGGATGCGAGCAGAGTGCAGCAATAAGCATGACAACACCCAATACACAAAGAATTGTGATAAACTTACGCGGATGTTCCCGTTCAGCATATTTCTGCATCAGCAACGAAGTGAGTACACCCGACATACCGAATGCGTGCAGCGTCCAATCGCTGGGGATGAAAGGCAACAGTATGACGCGTAAACCGTATTCTTGTGGTATCAGACTGGAATGACTGATTACTGCAAGCAGCATAACTACCAGCCATGCTATTACATTCTTGCGTAGACTTTCGCGGGTAAACAGATAAATCCCGGCACATACGACATAAGTCCAACCGATAAGTCCCAGAATGCCCCACCAACCCTGATGGAAAGGTTTTCCGTTTAAGTCTTTATATAATACGAGGAATGCCAGCAGGGCCACACCGAGCACCTTCATTGCGATGAATAGGTACTTTTTTGAACCTTCGGCCTTGGGATAGACCGCCCAGACCAGAAAGAAACCTATAACCATCAGTATGCAGAACCATTGATGGGAGATGCCGCCCTCTATGCCGCCGGAGTTGAGTGAGAACAGTCCCATGGCAATCAGAGCCACCGTGCGCCAGAAAATATGAGCGATCACTTGCAAGGTAGTGTCTCCCTTTCGATAGCGGTTCTGGATAGCAAAGGAAACGGACATACCCATACAGAAGAGGAATGCGGGAAAGATTGTGTCGGAAAAACCCAGCATGTCTTCGTACATTTCGGCATGTTTAAGCCAGTGGGGGATGTTTTTCAGACCGGGGATATCATTTACAAAGAGCATAAGGAACATAGTAAGCGCACGGAATACATCGACCGCCGCCACTCGTTGAGGTGTTAAGTTTTTCATTATCGAATACATTTGGGGGTTAATGCTGCAAATATAGGAAACAAATTTTTTATATTTGTCCCCTATGAAGATAAAACTGCTGATATTTCTAAGTCTGGCTTTAGTTGGCATTCACGGAATGTCGGCTCCGGCCGATGTTCCTGCAATGGATGGCTGGACTGATGCTCTGGACGTAGCCATCGGTAAGCACGAAGAATATGTGGCAGTGCGTGAAGCCCGTATTGAGGCGTTGAGGCAGCAATTGGTACAGGCCGGTTCAGAAACCCCGGAATTCTTCCGGTTGAATGCGGAAATGTATCAGGAATACAAAGCGTACATCTGTGACTCCGCCCTTTACTATCTGAGTCGCAACCTGCGCTGGGCGCAACAGCGCGGTGAGCAGGATGCGGCAGATGAAACCCGTATCCGGAGGGCGCATCTGATGTCAGTGGCAGGTATGTATAAAGAAGCTTCCGAAGATCTGGAAAAGATAAATCCCTCTAAGCTTTCTTCCCGTTTGTTACCCGATTATTATGAATGTTACCGTCATTTATACAATGAATTGGGGGCGTATACGCAGGATACCTTCCGGCGCAGCCGTTATTACGGTTTGTCTGTCGCTTATGGAGACTCTCTGATGCAGGTGCTTTCTCCTGCCTCTGCCCTCTACCTGGAACGTAAAGAGATGAAAGCCGCCGGCTCCGGTCAATTGGAGGAGGCTTTGAAGATGAATGATAGCCGTTTGGCGGGCATACGTCCCGATACCCCGGAATATGCGTTGGTCACTTACCACCGTTCCCAGCTTTACCGTAGTTTGGGAGACAGGCAGCAGGAAAAGTATTATCTGGCTTTGTCTGCTTTGACAGATGTCCGGCTGGCAATTACTGATCATGCTTCCTTGTGGACCTTGGCACAACTGCTTTATGAAGAAGGAGACATTGAACGTGCTTACCGCTACATTCGCTTCTCGTGGGATGAAACTAACCACTACAATGCCCGTAGCCGCAGCTTGCAGACGGCAGGTATTCTGTCGCTCATAGATCTTACCTATCAGGCTATGCAGGAGAAGCAGAACGGCCGTCTGCTCTTTTATCTTTGTATGATCAGTATCCTGTCCCTGTTGCTGATTATGGCTGTCATCTGGATATATCGGCAGATGAAGCATCTTTCCATAGCCCGCAGTCATCTGGAACAGGCCAATGAACAGTTGCAGATGTCCAATCATATAAAGGAGGAATATATCGGCCGTTTCCTGAAACTGTGTTCTACCTATATCGACCGTCTGGATGCTTACCGACGTATGGTCAACAAAAAGCTTTCCGGCGGGCAAACGGAAGAACTGCTGAAGATGGTGCGTTCAAGAGATGTGCTTGACACTGATCTGAAGGAACTGTACGAGAACTTCGATACTGCCTTCCTCCATCTTTTCCCTGACTTTGTAGAAAAGTTCAATCAGTTGTTGCAGCCTGAAGAACGGATCATACTCCGCAAGGGCGAACTACTGAATACAGAATTACGTATTTTTGCCTTGATCCGTCTGGGTATTGACGATAGTTCGCAGATTGCCGAGTTCCTTCGTTATTCCGTCAATACAATCTATAATTACCGTGCTAAAGTGAAAAATAAAGCGTGCGTCTCGCGGGATGATTTTGAAATGTGTGTTATGAGGATACGCTAAACATACGCCATTTCTTTCCTGTTCATCCACTTTTTTACTTTCTCACCGCAAACTTATAGTCTTGTTATTTAGTCTGTTATCATTCCGCATGCTTTCATCTTATCCACATCTTGATAAACCGGAGGTGCATACTGTCTTTATCTTGCCTACCTTTGGGGAAGATTAATTAACCCTTGGAAAACATACCATGAACTTGAAACTACCTCTTTTATTAGGATGCTGTTTATTCGCTGCCATTACAGCTTGTGCCGAGACTTCCGCTTCATTGGACGAAAATGCGGCAGGAAAGAAGAAAGCAGATGTGTACATCACGACTGCCGACCGTCAGCAAAGCTTTAATCACACTACTCAGAAGCTCTCTAAAACTCCTGCGTTTGAATCCGTAATCACCCTGAATTCGAAGGTGAAATTTCAGGAGATGGACGGTTTAGGTGCTGCCGTAACCGGTTCTACCTGCTACAATCTGATGCAAATGACACCTGCCGACCGTGCGAAGTTTCTTACCGAAACTTTTTCGGATAAAGACGGACTAGGCTTCAGCTATATCCGCATTTCCATAGGCTGTTCCGATTTCTCGCTGAGCGAATATACCTGCTGCGATACGAAAGGCATTGAAAACTTTGCCTTACAGACGGAAGAGAGAGAATACGTGATACCTATCTTAAAAGATATTCTGGCGATTAATCCCACCATCAAGATACTGGGCTCTCCGTGGACATGCCCCAAATGGATGAAGGTGAATAACCTGGAGGAAAAGAAACCCTTCGATTCCTGGACAAGCGGACAACTGAATCCGGATTACTATCAGGATTATGCCACTTACTTCGTGAAATGGATTGAGGCATTTCGTAAAGAAGGTATTGATATTTATTCCGTTACTCCACAGAATGAACCGTTGAATAGGGGAAATTCCGCATCTTTGTTCATGGGTTGGAAGGAAGAACTGGCCTTTGTGCGTGACGCTCTTGGCCCTGCTTTCAAGGCTGCCGGACTGGATACGAAGATTTATGCTTTCGACCATAATTACAACTACGATAATATGGCCGATCAGCAACAATACCCCGTTAAGATGTATGATGATGAAGTAGCCGCCGCTTTCCTGACCGGAGCCGCTTACCACAATTATGGCGGCAGGCGCGAAGAACTGAACAATATCCGACAGAAGCGTCCTGACAAGGAACTGATCTTTACCGAAACTTCTATCGGCATGTGGAATGACGGTCGTAACCTGGAGAAACGTCTGATGGAAGATATGCGTGAAGTAGCCCTTGGCACAGTGAACAACTGGTGTAAAGGTGTCATAGTCTGGAATCTGATGCTGGACAATGAACGTGGACCTTGGCGTGAAGGTGGCTGCAAGACTTGTTACGGAGCCGTGGATATCAGTCGTGACGACTATAAAACAATGACTTACAACTCCCATTACTATATCATCGGACATCTGTCTACCGTAGTGAAACCGGGCGCTGTCCGCATAGAAAGCAAAGGCGTTGCAGAGAAGGGATTGATGTACTCTGCATTCGAAAATCCCGATGGAACCGTGGCTTTTGTGCTGTTGAATGAGGGTACGAAGGAAGTTCGCCTGACGGTAACGGACGGAAAGAACTGTGTGGATTGTGTGGTGCCTGCCAAGTCTGTAGCATCCTATCGCTGGAAGAAATAATCTTATATTTAGAATACCATGTTGAAATCTATTTTAGTGGGTACATCCCTCTTGGCAGCTTCTCTGATGTTAGGGAGTTGCGGTGAAAAGGCAGAAAAAGTACAGGAACCTGCCGCATTTGTAACAATTCAAGGGCAAGATCTGATAAAGCCCGACGGTACGAAACTCTTTATCATGGGTACCAATCTGGGTAATTGGCTGAATCCGGAAGGATATATGTTCAAGTTCAGTAAGACGAATTCCCCCCGTTTCATCAACGAGATGTTCTGTCAGTTGGTGGGACCCGACTTTACCGCTGAGTTCTGGAAAGCGTTTAAGGACAATTATATCACCCGTGAAGATGTTCAGTTCATTAAGAATACGGGTGCGAATACAATCCGTCTGCCGTTTCACTATAAGTTGTTCACAGATGAGGACTTTATGGGGCTGACTGCCAATCAGGATGGTTTCGCCCGGGTGGACAGTGTGGTGGAATGGTGTCGTGAAGCCGATCTTTATCTGATTCTTGATATGCACGATGCTCCGGGCGGACAAACGGGAGATAACATTGACGACAGTTATGGCTATCCCTGGTTGTTTGAAAGTGAAACCAGCCAGCAGTTGTATTGTGACATCTGGCGCAAGATTGCGGAGCGTTATAAAAATGAACCGGTGATTCTGGGTTATGAGCTTTTCAACGAACCTATTGCTCCGTACTTTCCGAATATGGAAGAACTGAACGGTAAGCTGGAAGATATCTATAAAAAAGGAGTAGCTGCTATCCGCGAGGTGGACACCAACCATATTATCCTGTTGGGCGGTGCACAATGGAACGGTAACTTCAAGCCGTTTACGGATTCAAAGTTCGACGATAAGATAATGTACACCTGCCATCGCTACGGAGGCGATCCTACCAAAGAAGCTATCCAGAGTATTATTGATTTCCGTGACAAAGTGAACCTGCCGATGTATATGGGCGAAATAGGACATAATACGGATGAATGGCAAGCTGCATTCTGCCAGACTATGCGTGATAATAATATTGGCTATACCTTCTGGCCATATAAGAAGATGGATGGTTCCAGCTTCGTCGGTATTACTCCTCCGGAGAATTGGGCGAATATCGTTTACTTCTCCGAGGCTCCCCGCGCATCTTATAAAGAAGTTCGTGATGCTCGTCCCGACCAGGCAATGGCTCGCAAAGCCATGATGGATTTCATCGAGGCTTGCAAGCTGAAAAACTGTGTGGTGCAGGAAGGGTATATTAAATCGTTGGGAATGAAGTAAGAAGCTATTGTTAAATATTTAATCATGTGAGTCAGTAGTTGAGTTTGGTTCATAATGGTATAGGAATGAATAAGACTCACCACAGATTACACAGATTTATTAATCTAATAATCAGTAAAATAGAATCTGTGTCAATCTGTGTAATCTGTGGTGAATTAATTCATAACCCGTCAGAAAGAAACAAACTTAGCTACTAACCCCATTATCCACTTATTTATATGAAGAAAGTATTATTCGGTTTCGCATTCGCTGTTGCTCTTCCGCTTTTTGCGCAACAGAAACCTGTATATCTGGATGCGAGCAAACCTTTGGAAGTAAGAGTAGAAGATGCGTTGAAGCGGCTGACCGTGGAAGAAAAAGTAGCCATGCTGCATGCACAAAGTAAATTCAGCAGTCCGGGTGTGCCCCGTCTGGGTATTCCGGAATTTTGGATGACGGACGGTCCTCACGGAATCCGTCCCGAAGTTCTTTGGGATGAATGGAATCAGGCCGGATGGACCAATGACTCTTGTGTAGCTTTTCCGGCATTGACCTGTTTGGCGGCTACATGGAACCCCGAGATGTCCATGCTTTATGGCAAAAGCATTGGTGAAGAAGCACGCTATCGTAACAAGACCGTTCTTCTGGGACCCGGTGTTAATATTTATCGTACTCCGCTGAACGGACGTAACTTTGAGTACATGGGCGAAGACCCGTACCTGGCTTCCCGTATGGTGGTTCCTTACGTGCAGGGCGTACAACAGAATGGGGTGGCAGCCTGCGTGAAGCACTATGCGCTGAACAATCAGGAAATCAACCGCCACACCACCAATGTCATAGTAGACGACCGTGCCCTGTATGAAATCTATCTGCCCGCTTTCAAGGCGGCCGTTCAGGAAGGTAAAGCGTGGTCTATCATGGGAGCTTATAACCTGTATAAAGGTCAGCATGCCTGCCACAACCAATATCTGCTGAACGATATTCTGAGAGGCGAATGGGGCTTCGACGGTGTGGTTGTTTCCGACTGGGGCGGCACGCACGATACTGATCAGGCTATTACAAACGGTCTTGATATGGAGTTCGGAAGCTGGACGGATGGTCTTGCCAATGGCAGCAGTAACGCTTATGATAACTATTATCTGGCTATGCCTTATCTGGAGCGTATCAAATCGGGCAAAGTAGGTACGAAGGAACTGGACGAAAAAGTACGTCGCATCCTGCGCCTGGCATTCCGCACTACAATGGATGTGAACCGTCCTTTCGGCTCTATCCTTTCTCCCGAGCATTACGAGGCTGCCCGCCGCATTGGTGAAGAAGGCATTGTGCTGCTGCAAAACAAAGGCGGCGTATTGCCCATCGACTTGAATAAAGTGAAGAAGATTGCCGTTATCGGTGAGAATGCTGTGAAAATGATGACCGTAGGTGGTGGTAGCTCCTCCCTGAAGGTACAGCGCGAACTTTCTCCGTTGGATGGCATCAAGAACCGCGTAGGAAACAAGGCGGAAGTTGTTTATGCCCGTGGATACGTAGGCGATGCCCGTGGCGAATATAATGGTGTGGTAACCGGTCAGAATCTACAGGATGACCGTACGCCAGAGGAACTGATTGCCGAAGCCGTAAAGGTGGCTGCGGATGCCGACTATGTGATCTTCATCGGTGGGCTGAACAAGAGTAACAATCAGGATTGCGAAGATACCGACCGTGCCGGCTTGGAATTGCCGTACGGACAGGATGCTGTCATTTCAGTTTTGGCGAAGGCAAACAAGAATCTTGTAGTCATCAATGTTTCCGGCAATGCGGTAGCTATGCCCTGGATTGCGGAAGTTCCTTCTGTTTTGCAAGCATGGTTCCTGGGATCGGAAGCCGGAAACTCAATCGCTGCCGTGTTGATGGGGGATGCCAATCCTTCCGGCAAACTGCCTTTCACTTTCCCTGCCCGTCTGGAAGATGTTCCGGCTCATAGCGTTGGCGAATATATCAGTCAGAGAAGTAAGGATGTGGTAGATATGAAATACAACGAAGGCATCTTTGTGGGGTATCGTTGGGCGGACAAGCAGAAGAAGGTGAAACCATTGTTCCCCTTCGGACACGGGCTGTCTTACACAACGTTTGCTTATGGCAAACCTGCGGCTGATAAGAAAGTGATGTCTGCCGATGATCAGATCAGTTTTACCGTAACCGTGAAGAATACCGGTGACCGTGAAGGACAGGAAGTCGTGCAATTGTATATCAGTGATAAGAAATCCTCTCTGCCCCGTCCTGTCAAAGAGTTGAAAGGTTTCAAGAAAGTGAAACTGGCTCCGGGCGAAGAGAAAGAAATTACCTTCACCATAGATAAAGAAGCTTTGAGCTACTTTGACGATGCCCAACATGCCTGGGTAGCCGAACCGGGTAAGTTTGAGGCTGTTATCGCCGCTTCGGCAGCGGATATCAAAGGGATCGTTCCTTTTGAATTGAAGTAATAACGTTATTAAGTTGACAAGAGGAAGGGCGTAGTCGCAAGATTACGCCCTTTCTTGTTGTCAGTCAGGAAGATATAGGCGATTTACAGAACCTCTATCTGTTCCATTTAGTTTCTTCCTGTTGGAACAAAAGTGTCTTGCCTAAGAAACAAACGTTTCTTCCCATTGAAACGAAAGTTTCTTACCTAAGAAACAAGAGTGCCTTACCTAAGAAACAAAAATGCCAGTAAAGTGAAACGGATATTTCTTCACAATGGAACGATACCGGTTCAGTAGAGCCTTCCGGGAGAGGAAGGCATCGGACTTATTTACAGAAGTTTACCATTCATATTGTTCTACGTACTCGTCATATACGGGTTCTTCCTTTATTCCTCTTTTGAGAAACAGTTGACGGATGTATTCTTGTTCTTTGGGTTTAAGAAGTCGTTCCTTGCGGTAACAGCGGTAATAGGTGGTTCGGTTAAGCTCTGCCATAAGTTCTCGTTTGATGCCGAGGGCTTCTTTGTGCGGTACATTATCCAACAGGTGGGTGATGCCGAGTGCGAAACGTTTCTTTTTATCCGCCATGAAGTACGGGCAGGATTCTTTGTGCGAACTAAAATAGTTTGGATTTACGGTGCTGATTACCGGGTAGTTGTCCGGGACATAGGCTGTCACCAGGTAGCGCATACATTTGGCGGAGTGTTTGCACTGCTTGTTGAGGCAGTGGAGGAAGGTGGCCGGTACCTCGCTGTAGTTAAAGTCGGGACTCATAATTGTATTCGTTTATAAGTAAATAATAGCAAAGGTAGTGTTTACTGGGGGAATAATCGCTCAGTCTGCAAGAAAAAGATGACAACTCATTTGTTTTATAATAAAGGCAAGACTATAAAGCATATAATGTAGTAATTAATACAAAATTGTCTTCTATGGAATTTCTTCCCTTTTCCTTTCTAATCGTGGCGAGGAGTGTGTATAGCCTGGGTGAGAATAGTAAAGTTGTATATTCTATCTTGTATTTATTGTATTTAATGATTATTTCTTGCTCTTTCTTATATTAAATAGTTTGGATTAATTTCTTTAGAAAGTTTCGGATATTGAAACAAATAAAATAAAAATATGCGGATAATGGAAATGCAAACTGATATTTTCTCTTTTTTCTTATTTTGGTCATTCTTATTGTGCATACTAGCATTATTAGTTGTGTGGCCTCTTTTTTAGTGCCTATAACAGAACTTGATACGATTTCCAGTCTTCTTTATTTCCACGATATTTGCAATCTGAGATTTTGTCCTTTTTCGGTTTGTTATTCAAGGTTTGAAGGGGATGAAGTCGGGATGCTGAAGCATGGAATAGATGGAGAGTGCAAAGATATAAAATGTTTCTTTAAAGAATGCTCTCCTTCATCAAAGTTTCACGGCATGAAATTGGATTTATAGAATGGTTTTAAAATAAAAAGAAGGAATAAATGAAGAAAATACTAGTCTGCATACTATTCATATTGGGTTTATTGTCGGTTGAAAGTAAAGCTCAAAAGGTTGCCGTAAAAAGTAACCTGCTTTATGATGCCACTACTACTATGAATCTTGGTCTGGAAGTTGCTTTGGCACGCAAGTGGACGCTGGATATCCCGGTCAACTATAATCCATGGCAATTTGATGAAGTTCGCTTTAAACATTGGGGTATACAGCCGGAACTTCGATACTGGTTCTGCGAAAGCTTTAACCGTACGTTCATCGGGTTGCATGCGCACTATGCCGACTTCAATGTGGGTGGATGGCCAGATTGGCCGTTAATCAGCGAGAATATGCAGAACATGCGCTATCAGGGACGTCTCTATGGTGGTGGGCTTTCAATCGGGCATTCATGGATATTAAAGAAGCGTTGGAGTCTTGAGGCTTCTATCGGACTGGGATATGCGAGAATTGAGTATGAAAAATACCCATGTACAACGTGTGGCACTAAGCTGAAAGATACCAGTAAAAACTATCTGGGTCCTACAAAAGCGAGTTTATCACTTATTTACCTAATTAAATAGATTGAGAACAATGAAAAGAAATATACAATTCATTGCATTGGCGATGATGGCTTTATACCTAAATGTGAACGAAGTCATGGCTCAGGAGCGTTCATACGACGGTACTATCAGGATAGAGCCTATGCGACTGGAGCAGTCGGGTGCTCTTCTTCATGTAGACCTGAATATCATTCTGGATGATGTGAAGGTGAAGTCTACGCGTGGAGTGGACTTTATTCCGCAGCTGATTTCCTCTTCTAATACCTATGAGCTTCCTAGAATATCTATTAAAGGTCGGAATGAGTATCTGGCGTATGAACGGAGACTGTCGGTGATGAGCCGGAGGGAAAAAGAAAGTTATAGGCTTCCTTATCTGGTAGAGAGAAATTCTAAGAAGAAAAGCGGTGTCCTTCATTACAGGTATTCATTACCTTATGAACCTTGGATGGCAGATGCTAAACTGAATGTACAGCGTGACGAATGTGGTTGTGGTGAAAGTACCCTGATGAATGTAGAATATGCTTTTGATAAGGTTACTCTTGAGCGTATGTTGGTGCCATATGTCATTACTCCTTACTTGTCGTACGTAGAACCAATGGTAGAGGAAATAAAGAGTCGTGATGTGCAGGCTGAATGTTTCCTGGACTTTGTAGTGAATAAGGTGGATATTCGTCCTGAATACATGAATAACCCCAAGGAATTGGCAAAGATACGAGCCATGATTGATGATTTGAAGAATGATGTGAATGTGAACGTGAAACGCTTGGATATCATCGGTTATGCTTCTCCCGAAGGAACATTAGAAACCAATAAACGTCTTTCCGAAGGTCGTGCTATGGCATTACGTAACTATCTGGCTACGCAGTATGATTTCCCGAAAAACCAGTATCATATCCAGTTTGGAGGTGAAAACTGGGAAGGACTGGTGAAGGCACTTGACACCATAGAAATGGATGATAAGGCCGAAGTGTTGAATATCATTGCAAACATCCCGATTGAAAAGGGAAGGGAAACTACATTGATGAAATTGCATGGTGGTGAACCATATCGGTTCATGTTGAAGCATATTTTCCCGAGTCTGCGTGTTGCGATCTGTAAAGTGAGTTATGATATTAAGAACTTTAATTTGGAGGAGGCGAAAGAAGTGATAAAGAGACGTCCTCAGAATCTGAGTTTGAATGAGATGTTTATGGTGGCTAATACCTACCCGAAAGGTTCACAGGAGTTTATCGATATTTTTGAAACTGCTGTCCGTATCTATCCGGGAAGCGAAATTGCTAACATGAATGCGGCTACCGCAGCTCTTTCTCGGAATGATTTGGTTTCTGCGGAGCGCTATCTGGAAAGAGTGAAATCGGAAGATTACTCGCCTGAATATAATAATGCAATGGGAATATTATTATTAATGAAAGAGGATTATGAATCCTCTGAGAAGTATTTAAAGATTGCCAAAGAATTAGGATTGGATGTAGCCAAGGATAATTTGGATGAATTGGCTAAGAAAAAGGCTAATGCTGACGAGATCAAGAAAAAGGGTAAATAGCATAACTGATAAACAGGAATCGAAAAAGGTTCGCTGTATAGCATTTTGTAAGACTTCCTAATTATTAGAATAGGGAAGTAGATGAACTAAATTTTAACTTTAATGCTTTGCTCGACCTATATAGATAAAGGTAAAAGTGAAGACATTGAAAAGATGAGAAAAGGAAAATTATATGTTTCAGATTATAAATATATTAGAGGCTAATTTGCAGGGTGTATGGAGGGGAAGTAGATTTAAGTTCTCTCTCTGTATGGCGTTTGTGGCATTTCTGTCATCATGCATTTTTACCGATGATATATATGATGACAATGAGGCGATGGTTACCCTGGAGTTTAGGAATCTGGCCGGAACGATACTTGGAGATGGTCTGGACAATAGGATCGAGACTCTTCGTATTCTGGCTTTCGACCCGACATCTGGTGAGTGTCTCCATAATAAGTTATTCTATGCCAATGAAGGTGATATTGTCAGTCTGCAGGTTAAGGCTGATACTTATAAGTTTGTATTTGTGGCCAATGAGCCTAATCCGGACGTCTCTCCATTGAATTTTGTTACTTATCGTTCTGAGTTGGATGGAGTTACTCTCTCTGAATCGGATATAAACTCTGTATCCCTGATACCGATGGTACAAGAGGTAGTTGGTGTCGAAGTGAGTCAGACTCAGGCAACCATAACAGGTGATGAGAATTATCCTGACGGTAGCACTTATAATCCCCTGCCGTTAAAGCTTCGCCGCCTGGCTTGTCGGGTCGATGTGGTATTGGAGGCAGATGAGGATTTGGATGCCTTGTTTACCGGCGTTATTTTCTCTAATGTGCCTGTCGGAGTGTCCTTACTGGCTAAGGATAATAGTTCTTTTGATAGGACTTTATCTCGTTCCTTTACTTTAGCTAATGATCCTGGTTATTTTGAAAACGTCGCCCTCACTTCTGAACAGGTGGCTAAGGGTATTGTTTGGGCTAAAAGAATACCCAGAGTTATCTTGCCTTTTACCGATTTTACTCCCACAGATGATGAAGATATGGCTGTCGTTTTTACGGTTAATTCCGACGGATGGCGCAATCCTTCATGTAAGTTGAAGATATTGACAATTGGTGATGATGGAGGTAGTGTTGTAGCGGATAATTATTCTATCCCTTCTAATTCTTACCTTTCGCTGGCTGCAACTATCCGTACGTTAATGGAAGTAGAAGCTGTCGTGACCGAATGGGGAGAATCAAAGAATGACTGGCAGATGCAAGATCGCTATCTGAATGTATCTCAGACCGTGGCGAATATCACTGATTACAATGGTGCACGTGTCACCTCGAATATGCCCCAGGTGAAGGTTCTGCCCGGTGTATATAAAGGTTCCGAAACGAATCCTAAGGTGACTGAAGAAATTTTTAATGACTTGGTGTTGAAAGATGGTGATGCTTCCTCCGTTAGTGGTACTAAGACAACATACAGCACTTCACGTTTTTCTTACACATATGATTCCGCTACGCAGACGGGTATCGGATACATAGATATATTGGTGGATGAATACAATCAAATAGGTACGCAGGATTTTCGGTTGATACTTTCAGCCGAAGATAATTACGGTGGTAAACTACAGCGTGAAATTACAGTCAATGTTTCGCAATATGGTAACCGGTATAATTATTTTGAATTATATGGCAAAGGATATGTTGGAGCTTTTTTCCGTTACAATGAGACTGGAGAGCGCGTTATCATCGGACAAGTAACGAGGGTTACGAAAGCGGGATGGACAAATCTCCATCTTACTGGTAGCCGGACTAGTGGTACAGATTGGGGTGAAGTCGATGATTTGGGCGGCTGGAGAGCTGAGGTATTGGAAGGTGATGAATGGCTGGTTATAAGTTCTACCCCCAGTTTTGATCCGGTTATCGGTACCGATAGCCCGGGAAAGTCACAGAATTTTCCGGTACGTACCAATGAATACAAATCGGAAGAGGATGGCACGTATGTTCAGGGAAGAGGAAGGATTTATTTTAGGATAGGCACTACATCGACATTGACTAGTGCAGATTCTGATCCTAGATATGGTGTGATACGTATAAGATATTGTGCAGGTACATACGTTAAAGATGATCATTATATATATGTTCGTCAAGGAGAGGCTGATGCCTATATTTATCAAAATAATAGTTATTCGCGGAAGATATCTCCATTCAACCTAACTGCACGAGAGTATCGAAACAATCCTGCGACTACTGATATTCCTCAGTTGAAATCACAATATGGAGGAGATGCGCTTGGGACAAATTATGGAACATTTGTAGAATTCCCGAGCCAAGCTGGAGCTATGTTTCAGTGGGGGCAGAATAGAATTGATAAACCCTATACGAACTATTACCGCAGAGCATATAACCCGTCGAATGATGCGGTGGTTGGTGGTGATACTGGTTGGTTTATGTCTGAATTACAATTCTACGGGGCAGGTAATGGCTCTAAAACTCCAATATGGGATGAGAAACCTGATACGGATGGAGATGAGACGGTTTATGATTATAATTACAAAGCACAGTTTGAACTTTGCCCGAAGGGATATCATACTCCCTCCGATGGACCCACAAATCAGTTGGCCTATAACGGTCCTTATCCGAATATTTACGCGACGGGCGGAACTTATTCAGGTAAATTTGTGGATGTCAATCATCTGGGGGCAGTGGAAGCTGATTATGTTACTGGCTTTGCTCCACATTCTGAGTACAGTGACCAGATCGTTTTTTCCGAATTGAGGCAATCTTTATTCAAGACTCCTCTTAGTGGATCGAACAACGTGGCACGTGTGAAAAATAATAATGTCAGTACTGATTATTGGGTTTTCAATACATTTGGTCGTACCAACTATTCGACGATTAACAATGTAGATAATGAATATAATTCTCAAATTGAATTTGAATCGACTGTTAATGACGCTATTAATTACACTATCGGATATTATGCTGATGGGTTCTTTGACCGAAGACCCATGAAAACGAAGCAACTTACCGACGACATTATCGATTTTGCTGTATCAGTTGATAATGCTGAAATAGCTTATCGCGGCATTGTAATATTCAATGATGTGACTAAAGCTTCTGTTTTTTTTCCTATGCCTGGTCGAAAAGCTGCGGGATGGGGTGTATTACAGGAACCTGGGAACAGAGGTTATTATTTAACGGCTTCATCTGGACCCTCCAACTATGATACTTCTCAGTCAGTATGGAAGATGTCAGTGGGAAAATTCCCGCCTCTGGGCTTCCAATATCGGTTACCAAATTATGGCGAAAGCCTCCGTTGCGTTAAAAATGATGAGTAGTCTGTAGCGTATGAAGAAGAATTTATTACATATCGGTATATGGATCCTTATGACACTTTTAGTGTTCATGGGGTGCGAGCCTCCACAAGTCTTGGATGGACTGGAGGTTGGGGACGATAAGGTGAAGCTGGAACTGACGTTACAGACGAATCCTTATCAGTTGCCCCTTGCACCGCAGACGAGGGCGAATGGCGATGATGTGATATCAACGATATGGTTGCTTGTATTTCGAGGCAATGACGCCAACGCCACATTCGTGGAAGCCGTATTGGCTGAAAGTGAAGGGGGAAAGTCATATGTGGAGATTACCAGGCAGACAAGTGCATGTCAGTTGCTGGCATTGGGTAACCCGCAGGGTCAATTCTATGCTAATGGGGTTGCTTATGACTTTACGAAAGCCAATTTGGAGACTGTACTTACAAATATGCCACTTGCCCTGGCTAGTGAAACATTACTGACTGTACCGCTCAATAATCCGCAAACTACGTTGCCACTTGTCAGTAATCCCATTCCTATGAGTGGATTGGTTAGTATGAGCCAGATTAGTTTCGCGACCCCTATACCTCCGATTAATATGAAACGTGCGGTAGCTGAAGTCATAGTCAGAAACACTGATGCTGCTTTTACATTTCTCGGGATTACTACACTGCTCAGTACGCCTAAACAAACGCAATGGTACAATATCGATGGTTTGCTTGCTTATAATACCGGAAGTAGTAAACTGGTGGATTATAAGATTGATGCAAGTTATTCCTCAGATTTTCTGGCAGCAGTGGATATGGGCGGGAATGTACAGAGCACAGAAGATAATCCGGTGAGAGTATTTGAATCGGACACTGATGCCAATGACACTTATTTGCTTATCCGTGGGACGTGGAAGGGAGAGACGATGTACTATAAAATGAGGATTGTGGATTCTGGTAAGAATCCTTTGAATCTTGAACGGAATACGGTGTACACACTTACCATCACGAGGGTTAATGCTCGCGGTTTTGCTACAGTAAGGGATGCACTTGCGGGAAAACCATCAAATACTGCTCTTGATTTCGTTATAACGGTACAGGACAACTGGAGTTATGAAATATCGAGCAACAATGAATATTATATAGGTGTCTCTAACTCTCATTTAGAGCTTTATGCACCGGGTGGTACAACGCAATATACGGCTTTCACATTGGTTACAAACTGTAATACTCAATTTGTCGACCGTAAGCATATCCGTTCGTTAACCTCAGGCCTTACGATTGTGTCGCCCACATCGGATTCATATGGAGCTGTGATACCACTGGGGACCACAACTCCTTTGGAAGTTAAGGTTACGGTTACGTCTGCTTTTAAAGAAGGGACGTTGGAAATACATTTGGGTAGCATTAAGAAATACATTACAGTGCGTAGGAGAGACCGTGTGGCGGTAGGAACCACGATCAGTAGTAATTTCAGCCTCAATGCCTCTGCTTATTATGCTTCTGCTTATGTAGAAGGTTACCCAATGACCGATGGAACAGGATACATGAATAACAGTACTCCGACATCAACGCCGAATACAGCCAATTGGCTACAGCTTTCACCTGGTGGGCAAGCCATTCGCAACGATCCGCATCACGTCTATTCCGATACGGGATTGATAGATTTGCATGTGGTAAGTGCTACTTCGGGGACAGGGACGGTATATGTTTCTACTGGAAAGACTGAAATGCAGCGGATTAAAGTTATAGTTACTATGTAAAAAAGAGGAGGTTATTAGAAATACATTTAAACCATATGATTAAAGAAGAGAAAAAACAAACTAAATATTTATTAACTTTTAAAACAATTGGAACAATGAAAATGAGAAAGTTTTTTGCATTAGTTCTTACAGGAGCACTATTTGCAGCCTGTAGTACGGATGACATGGTCGAAGTCGACAATGGCGTGATAACGACGGGTGAAAAGGATGCTTGGGTGTATCTGAATATTGTGACTGCAAACGGTTCAATGACTCGTAATCTGAATGGTATACAGAACGGTACTGATAAAGAGTCGAAGGTTACAGATGTAATGGCTATTTTCTTTGACGGGCATGTTGACGATCATGGAACAAATGCATCGGCTGCTAATCCTAACGTTGTTAATGTAGGTACAATGATTCTCGGGACTCCAGGACAACCGTCGGGTGCGCAAGGTGCTGCTTTTGAAATTAGCAAAGATGCTAAGTCGATTCTGGTTATCGTTAACCCAACAGCTAAGTTTAAGGCACAAATAAACTCAAAAACAAAGTTTGCTGAAATTAATGCTGCTATAGCTGAAGACATTGCTGATGTGGCTAAAGATGATAATTTTATGATGACTAATGCAAAAGGTGCTTTGGAACCGTCTGATGCGGATGGAGTAGGTGAAACACTGAAAACTTACCCGACTGCCGGGGCTGCAGAGGGCGCTCCATTGACTATCAAAGTAGACCGTGTTGCCGCTAAGATTCGCGTATACAATGATGTTGACGTGGCTACGAATACTCTGGAAGTTTCCGATTTTGGTTGGGTGGAAAATGCAACGAACAAGAAATATTTCCCGATTTCGCAGAGAATTGCAACATGGAATGAGGATCCTGGAAATACTGGTGATGGTGCACTTGGAACATTCCGTGCCCCTTATGACCAATATAAGATCGGATCTTATCGCGTAGACCCGAATTACCTTGCAGGAAAAAATAGTAACGCATTTACTACTGCAGCTTATACGGACGAATATAATGCCATTGCCGATGGTGGAGCTATTACTGACGCAACTTGGTCAAATGGAGGAAATGCTGGTACTTGGAGGGGTTCCGCTACTTCTGCTTATTGCTTGGAAAATACCCAAGTCGCTGAAAAAAATAGTCATGCTTGGACTACGCATGTGATTGTTAAAGCGAAAGTCTATCCGAAGACGATCCCTTCGGGACCAACAACAATAAATTCATCGGATGGTGATTATACGAATGATGTAACTCTTAACGGTACTCAAGATCTGATTGCTTACGGTAGTGGCATTTATACTTATACCACTTATCTGAATTTCGTTTATGAGGAACTTGTGGGTTATTTTATGTCTCCTGATGAAAGTTCATATTCAACTCCGTTTACCGATGCATTGAATGCTTTCCTTGCGGGGAATGCTGTAGCTATAACAGGAACCAGGGGAGATTCTAAAGCAGGGGCAATGGTTACGGCTGATGGTCTTAGAACTGCGTTCGCAGGTAAAACCTTGGCTGCTGGTACAGTGGGGACATTCAAGTATTATGCTGTGAGCACCAGTTATTATAAGATTATGATCAAACATGACGATACAGCCGCTGCCATGAATGCATTGGGAGAGTTTGGCGTTGTTCGTAATTCGGTTTATGATGTTCGCATCGGTTCTATCAGTAATCTTGGTTATCCGGAGATTCCGGGTCCTGATGAAACCAAAGATGAAGAGGATAAAGCATGGTTGTCTGTTAAGATAGACATCAATCCATGGACTTGGTACACTCAGACTGAGCACCTGTAATCTTTATTGTAGCATTAAGCAGTGGGAGATATTCCCACTGCTTATTATTCTCGATAGAGTTTCCTGGAACTCACCAAAACCGGATTTTTATTCAATGTGCCGAAAGAAAATGACGAAGAAAAGTTTCATATATCCATTTACTACTCTCATGACGGCAGCCATCGCATGGATGATGGTTTCTTGTAGTTCGATTCATGAGGATTTGCCGGAATGCGACCTGCAGGTTGCTTTCAAGTATGATTATAACATGCTTTCCGCAGATGCGTTTCATACGCAGGTGGAACGAGTGGAACTCTATGTGTTCGATGAGAATGGCATTTTCCTCTTTAGTCGTAGCGAAGAAGGTGATGCACTGAAGACGGGTAACTTTCGTATGACGCTTAACCTCGATCTTGGTAAATACATGTTGATGGCATGGGCTGGAGCAGGTGTTAGTGATTCTTATTCTCTCACATCCTTTGTCCCTGGAAGTTCAAAACTGACGGATATAAAACTGCAACTCAAACGGGATGCTTCGTGTATCATCGACCGGAAGATCGGTGATCTTTGGTATGGTGAGATAATGGAAGTGACACATACCGGAGCCGGACAAACTGCAACTATCAATTTGATACGTGATACCAATAATATACGTTTTGTCTTCCAAGGAGCTACACCCGACTGGCAGATTGATGCGGATGCCTATACTTACCAATTGGTTGAATCCAACGGATATCTTGATTACGATAACTCACTGTTGGATGATGACAGATTGAGTTACGAGCCTTACTATATAAAACAAGGAAATGAATCACTGGTAACAGTCGAAATCAATACACTACGTCTTATGGCTAACATGGAGACCCGTTTCACTGTGACACATAAAACCACTGGAATAAAAGTCTTCGATATAAATCTGATTGATTTCCTGGCTATGACTGAAATGGAGCGTTATAAATGGGAAGCGCAAGAGTATTTCGACCGTCAGTACGAATTTGTAATTGTGTTTTATTTTAACGGAAGTCCTGGCGAAACGGGACCATGGGTATATACTATGCTGGATGTCAATGATTGGACTTGGTATATTCAACATGAATAGTTCACTGTATACAGTCAGCTCATTAATTTGAAATACTATAAAACCTATATATAAACAACCGTTGGCGAAGTTAAATGTGACATATTTAACTTCGCCAACGGTTGTTTTATGAATATCATGGATGCTACTCTTTCTTATAATACATCAATAATATTCCTCTGTTTCTCAATAAACGCAATCCTCTGTGCCTCTCCACTTCCCGAAATCAATGTGGAGTGTCTTTTCAAAGACTGTATCCAGTTCTTTTGCATCTGGCAGATTTGGGGACTTTGTGAGTCCATCGAATTGATAGAATACACTCTGAAAAGGCTGATCTGATAATCCTTCCTGCTAACGTAACTGTATGTTGCTTCAAAATCAATATTCGACAGGTAGATATATAATTCATGTCCCTCACTGAATTCTCCTTTAATTGATAAATTCTCCAGGTCGGTGAGTAACTGTTGCAATTCATTTTTCAGATACATGACATCTGACGTGGATATCAGGTTCAATCCGGCAAAGTACTTTATCTCTTTCACGACAGACTGAAAAACATTGCTGTCCCATACAAAGTAGGTTTTTCCTACCTTTCTGATGCTTTCACTTAGCTTTTTATGAGCGTTGATGATCTTTTCAGGCACATGCATATCGCTTAGGGAAGCGGGCGTTTTCATTTTCCCATTCTGATAGATCCATCGGCATATACGGAATTTTGAAAGATATTCATAGGAAGAGTAGAGAGTGAAAGGAGCCGTGTTGGTTGCGGAATACAATTCGCTGTTTTCATCTCCGTTTACAAGCTGGAATATACGCAGATAGCGTTCTACAATCTCATAGTAGCTTTCCATCAAGTTGGGTGAATGCAGCAGATTCAAATCAAAAGTGACCCGGTTGGATAAGTGGTTTCCAATAATCTGATCGATAGAGATACCCAGATTATGGGAAATGACGGCTATTTCATCAAAGGTGAATGCAACTTCTCCTCGCAGCCTGCGATAAACCGCTTCTTTTCCCATATATAATGTATCCGTCAGATAATTAGCTAAATTATGTCCCGGAGGAATTCTCTCTTTCATTTGATTAATCAACTCTTTTACAATATAATTCTTTGTCATAGCCTTCTTCTTTTTTATTAATAATCAATTATCATAGAACGTTTTGTGACTTATACAAATATAGAACTTGTATATGAAACTTCTATGTATGATTTCATGTGTGCAAGGCGGAGTTATTTTCTGTTTGAAAAGAATGCTAAGGGAAATAGCTGAAACGTGAAAAAAAACAGATAGTCGGTCTATCTGTTTTCAATATAGGATAAATATCTTTGGATATATTTCATTATCCGAAAGAAAGCGCTACAATGTGCTGATGATTTCTCGCTGCTGCTTAAAGAACTGAATGCGTTGCATCTCGCCGCTTTCGGATATCAGGGTTGAGAATTTCTTTAATGATTGAATCCACTCCTTCAATCCGCGGAACATCTCGGGATCCTGTGTCGTAATGGAGTTGATGGAATAGATGCGGATCAGGCTGAGTTGCGTGGAACTTGTCTCCAGATAACTATAGGTCGCTTCGAAGTTGATATTTGAAATATAGATTCTGACGTCATTGCCTGCTTTGCTTTTCCCTCGGGCGGCCAGTGCTTCCATTTCATCTATCAATACGAACAATTCTTCCTTCAGGAGATTCTTGTCTTCATCCGTAATGAGGTGGATGCTGCAAAAGTATTGGATGTCCGTGACCAGGTGACTGAAAATCATATTGTCCCAGATGTAGTCTACGGAATGGATGCGGGATACCATTCGGGCATACTCCTTTTGTTTGTCTACCATATTCTGCGGAATATTCAATTCATCAAAATGCTTGCATCGGATGTTTTCATTCTGATACATCCATTTGAATAAGCGGAATTTGGAGAGCATGTCATAATTCAGAGAGAGAGTCTGGGGAATGATGTTGGAGGAGGTCCCTATTTCCGAGTTCTCATCTTCCTCGACTGCATGAAACAGTTCTACCTGCTTTTCCAACATGGAATAGTAGGTTTCGAGAGGCTTGTTGCTGCCCACTATATTCATGTCGAATACAGCATTGTCCTGGAAACTTACGCCTATCATCTTATCCAGTGATATACCCAGTTTTCTGGATATAATAGCGGCTTCGGTCAGTGTGAAAGGTACTTCACCCCGTAGCCGGCGGTATATAGCTTCTTTGCCTATATAAAGAATGTCCATTAAAGCATTGGCAAGATTGTCTTTGGATGGGAGTTTCTCTCTGACGGCATTTACTAATCCTGTGTTTAACTCGTTTGTTATCATAATCTTCTGTGTGAGTTAGAGATTTGTCTATTGTCTATTTAACACTTTTCGAGGGCTACTTGTTTCGGAAATCGTAACATTTCTTTTTGCAGGTACCCTATTTCCGAAAAAAGTGCCGGAGTTTGTTCAGCTCGTCAGATATAGAAAACCCGGATGTTTGATCTTTCTTTTTCTTGCCACAAAAGTATATGCATTGTGGTGTAATTTTGTAATGCAGTTAAGAGGCTGTTATTACTAACTAATAAGGAATAGAATAGATGATGAAAGATAGAAAGAAAATGGCGGCTGAGCTACATCATAGGAAGCAGGAAGGAAATGGAACTTCGATGATTTTCGGAAGAAAAGTGCCTGTTATAAAGGAAGTATATGATCCGTTGACGGGTTTGCGTAATGGTACGATTACTCCGAATGCTCCGGTCATTATTACAGGTGAAAACCTGTGTCTATCTTCACTTGGAACTATTTACCTGGGTCTTTCTCCCGTCTCCGATAAGGGCACATTGATACATGTTAAAAGAGTGTTTAAGTATACCGACACAGAGGTGTTGGTGATCCTGCCTAATTTGGAGCCGGGAGAATACTCCCCGGTAATGATGATTCATACTGGTGATAAGGTAGATTTTACCTATACGTTGCCGGTATCGTGGAAGGTGCTTGATGAAAGGTATGTGAACCTTTTTGTAAGAAGAAGCTGTAGCGATTTGATTTGATATTCTTTAAGCTTGGAATAAAAACATAGAGATATTTGAACGTTGAATATGAAAAAAACGTATCTTTTGAAGGTGAACTAGTGACATATAGTATTGTGTATATGTCCTCCTCCCTCTTTTTATCTTGTGAATGCGGAGTCCTTTAGGTGGCTCCGCATTCTTTTTAGGTTCTGATTCGTACAGAAGTGAAACTCGTTACGCTTTATTCCGGACAAAAAGTAACCGGAATGATTCTTTTAGTGACAGAGGCTTTTCCGAAAATATCCGAAATAGATTCCGGATGCATAATATGCAGAATATACATCCATGTTTTTTGCATAAAACAAGCTGTATATGCAATACGTATGCAAGAAACTATACTTCTTTCACAAAGGAACTATGGATGGGACGCGAACAATCTATAGATGGGACATGAATAATCTATATATCTGATGCGAACTATCTATAGATGGGAGACGAATGGTCTATATATGGAAGACAGACCATCTGTTTTTAGCTTACAGACCGTCTGTTTTTCTTTTATTAGAGTTGTATGTATTTCTGTATTGCGCTGTCAGCCAGTGAAATGCCGATATTCGTTCGTTTCTTTTTGTTCTTCCCTGCAACGGGACGGAAATATGGCATTCTCGTTATGCATAAAAAGCAAAGTGTCAAAATGAAACTATTGAGTAGGTAGAATAATATAAATTCACCGATAGAATAGTTTATAATTAGTTACGGGCTACAGGCACGAATGATAGGTGCCTTGTAGCCCGTAATTAATAGTATGGACGCGTCAGGTGGTTGAGACTGCTTAATGGGAATCCTTAAAGATAGACTTTGCGATACCCATTTCCAGTCCGCGCAGTTCTGCCAGTCCGCGCAGGCGGCCGATGCAGGAGTAGCCCGGATTGGTTTTCTTCTTCAGGTCGTCCACCATCTGGTGTCCGTGGTCGGGACGCATGGGGATGGATACTTGTCTCTTCTGTTGCAGTTCGAGGAAAGCTTTCATGACGTGATACATATCCACATCACCTTCCAGGTGGTTGGCTTCGTAGAAGTTGCCTTCTGCATCACGCTGTGTGCTGCGGAAGTGGACGAAGTTGATACGGTCACCGAATTGCTTCATCATGCCTTCCAGGTCGTTGGAGCTGCTTACACCGAGCGAACCGGTGCAAAGACAAAGTCCGTTGCTCTTGTTGGGAACGGCATCTATCAGTGCCTGGAAATCGGCAGCGCTGCTCATAATGCGCGGCAGGCCAAGGATGGAGCAGGGGGGATCATCCGGATGGATAACCAGCTCTACACCGGCTTCGTCGGCAACCGGAGTGATTTCCTGCAAGAAGTAAATCAAGTTGGCACGCAGCTTTTCAGGTGTAATGTCTTTGTAGCGGTCGAGTTCCTGCTGGAATTGCTCCAGTGTGAAGCTCTCTTCCGAACCGGGCAGTCCGGCAATCATGTTGCGGATAAGCAGTTGCTTGTCGGCATCCGTCATTTGCTCAAAACGAGCTTTGGCCTTGGCCTTCTCTTCGTCGGTGTAGTCGTTTTCGGCACCGGGGCGCTTCAGCAGGAAGAGGTCGAAGGCGATGAAAGCGGCACGTTCGAAACGCAGGGCGCGGCTGCCGTCGGGCAGTTCGTAAGCGAGGTCGGTACGCGTCCAGTCCAGTACAGGCATGAAGTTGTAGGTCACGATGTTCACGCCACACTTACCGAGATTACGCAAGCTTTCTTTATAATTATCGATGTATTTCTGGAAATCTCCTGTCTGAGTCTTGATATGCTCGTGTACAGGCACGCTTTCTACTACTGACCAGCGCAGACCGACAGCTTCGATCATTTCTTTGCGCTTCATGATTTCTTCTACAGTCCACACTTCACCGTTCGGGATGTGGTGCAGGGCGTTCACGATACCGGTTGCTCCGGCTTGTTTGATATCCCACAGGCTGACGGGATCATTAGGACCGTACCAGCGCCAGGTTTGTTCACATAATATCATAATGAATGGGTTTATGAGTTAGTATTAGATAGAGAAGGCGTCAAAACCACCGTCTACTACCGACAGGGCACCTGTCACGAAGGAGGAAGCATCACTGATGAGGTAGTGAATGGTTCCGAACAATTCTTCCGGTTCAGCAAAGCGTCCGCATGGGGTGTGGGCGATGATAGTCTTTGCACGGTCCGTATAAGATCCGTCCGGATTGGTCAGCAGGGCACGGTTCTGGTTGGTCAGCAGGAAACCCGGAACGATGGCGTTTACACGGAGTTCAGGACTGAATTTGGTGGCTAGTTCCGTTGCCATATAGCGGGTGTAGTTGGCAATGGCGGCTTTGGCGGAACCATAACCTACCACGCGTGTCAGAGGACGCAGTGCTGATTCGGAACAGAAGTTTACGATCACACCTTTCTTATTCTTTGCCATAATATCTACAAATGCCATGGTAGGCAGAATGGTACCGAAGAGATTGAGGTCAACTACTTTCTTGAAAGCGTCTACATCCAAGTCGAGTACCGTCTTGTCCGGAGCAATGGTGGCGCCGGGCATATTACCGCCGGCAGCGTTCAGCAAAATGTCGATGGTGCCGAAGCGTTCCAGGATGGCTTTCTTGTTTTCTTCCAGTATCTCCTTGTTCAGAACGTCCGTTACCAGGAACAGGGCTTCCGTCTTCTGGTTGAGCTCTGCTTCCAGTTCTTTACCGATTTCTTCTACACGGTCGAGAATTACGATTTTTGCGCCTTGCTCAGCGAGGTAGTTGGCAATACTTTTACCCAGAATACCGCAACCGCCGGTGACGATAATCACTTTGTCTTTAATGTCGAATAAGTTTTTCATGTCTTTTTCTTTTATAAAAATGATTCTAATATCTCTGTGCTACAAAAATAGTGGAAAAGTAGTTTGCTCACCATACAAAACGTCTCAAAAAGATGAACTACCGTCTCAAAAAGTCCTAATTATTGCTTAAGAGCCTCTTTTCTTGCCAATGCTTCCAGATAATAATAGTCGGCATAGTTGATGGGCACATCAATTTCATCACCTCCCGGATGGTGTCCGGTGGAATGGAGGAGCAGGAAGCCATAAGTTGTTCCCGGTTCGGCCTGATAGTGCCGGTTGAGGCTGTCCACTATCTTGTCGGCAATGCTTTGGTAGCGGTTGCCATCTTCTGCTGAAACGTAAGTGCGGAGTTCATACAGGGCGGAAGCCATGATGGCGGCAGCCGAGGCGTCGCGGGGAATGTCGGGGATGCCGGGAGCTTTCATGTCCCAGTAGGGAACCAGGTCTTCCGGCAGGTTGGGCAGGCCGAAAAAGAAATCTGCAATGTGGCGTGCCTGTTGCAGGTATGCGGGGTTCTTGGTGAAGCGGTAGCACATGGTATATCCGTATAGTGCCCATGCCTGTCCGCGGCTCCAGAAGGAATCGTCGGCATAGCCTTGTGCGGTTTGTCTGGCGCGTACTTCGCCGGTTTCCGGATCGTAATCTACTACGTGGAAAGAAGAGTAGTCCGGGCGGAAATGATTCTTCATAGTTGTATTGGCATGATTTACGGCAACCTTCCAGTAGATGGAATCTCCGGTTTTCTGTGTAGCCCAGAATAGCATTTCCAGGTTCATCAGGTTGTCGATGATTACCGGAAACTTCCATTTATCGCGATTATGATCCCACGAACGGATGCTCTTTACTTTCTTATTGTAGCGGGTAATCAGGGTTTTGGCGCTTTGCAGCACCACATCTTTGTAAGAGCGTTCGCCTGTCAGCTGGTAGGCTTTGCCGAAACTGTTGTTCATCATGAAACCGAGGTCGTGAGTACCTTTGTGCCATTTGGCTTCTTCTATCAGCCAAGTATTACTGATGGCCTGCTGCCGCCAGAAATCATCGTTTGTATAGGCGTATACCTGCCATAATGAACCGGGAAAGAAGCCTGAGCACCAATCGTGAGGATGTATCATCCGCAGCGAACCGTCTTTGTTGATGCTACGGGGAATTACACGATGCTTGCATTGATTGTCTGCCTCTTTTCGGGCCTTGGCAGCACACTGCATGGCAAATTGCAGTTGTCCGCAGGCAAAGGCGTAGGCATTGTCCACATCATCGGCTTCCATCCATAGCAGGTTGAAACGGTCTTTCCAGTCGATGATGCGATGGGTTTTATAGAGCTTCAGATAATCTTTGCGTTCGGGGTTCAGCAGGAAAGTGCGGTACAGGTCTTTGCAGAATTCCTGTTGCTTGTATTTCCATTCACTGATCTGCTGGTACGGCCAGGCTTTGACATCTTTTCCAACGTATGGTACCAGAAAGTCCATGGCTTTGTAGAAGCTTCGTCCGTCTTCGGAGGTTGCATTATCAATGGAAATCCCGATCTTCCGGGCCATCATGAAGATGTCAATGAAATGAGACAGATTGAATTGTGAGTAACCGAAAGCGAGAGTGCGGCGTAGTTCATGCGGTTGTTTGCCGTCCGGCTCTATCTGGGTGAAGAGGCGCTTCCGGGGAATGGCATTGATGACTTCCCGGGCTACTTTCATGTTTCCTGCGTACATGGCAAAGGCTATCACCTGTGCATCATGCGCCGTGCTATGGTTATTGGCCTGACGGGCTTCTTCTTGTCCCTGCGGACTATTCAGTATCCACGTCAGCAACTTGCCGAACCAGGTTTTCAGCTGCTTGGCATCCTTGGGCGTAAAGGCTTCCGACTTCTCTAACAACTGTACGGCATCCAGCATCTCTACGAATGAATAAGTGTCTATGACGCCGTAACAACGTCCCTTATTGTTGTTGTGTCCCGGTATCATCTGGGCATACTCAAGGTTTGGGTTCATACGCGTATCTTTATTAAAGAACCATACGCGGATAAGTTCCGTTGCCTTTTGGGCATATTTCTCGTCGCCGCTAAAGTACCAGGCAAGGGCAAGAGTAGTTACACGTTGAGCTGTTTCTCCGAGGCGGTTGCGATCCAGCTTGTCCAGTTCGGGGTTCGACTTGCCGTCATGGCTGATGTAAGGCAGGCCATCGGGTTTGGAGGGATCGGGCCAATAATAGCGTGCTTGACTCATGTAGTCGTGCTTGTCTCCGCTACCGGGTGTCTTCTCTTTCAGCATGACGGACAAGGGGCGCACATCCAGTAGCCTGTCGGCACCTGAAATCAGCTCCTGATAGGCGGCCGAAAAGTACGGTTGATGTAATGATTGTTTTACTCTCTCCAGATGTTTCCCATCCCAGATGGACTGTGCATGTATACTGACTACTGCGAGCAACAAACTGGTAATAACTAAGCAAATTTTAGCTCTCATGGTGTTTTTGTTTTGAAGTTAATAAAGTTTCCTGAGCTTTATACCGTTCAGAAAGCTTTTTCCATTCCGAACAGGGAAGCGTATTTCAATTTTATTCCGAAAGTTTGTAATATTGTATCTTTTCCGTAGAGCATGGAAATAACCGCTTTCGCGGCAAGGAGAAAAGTTCTCTTCAACGCTCTCACCATTGATAACTATATCGAAGATATTTTCACGGCTCTCTACACCGGATTCCCGGCCCAACTGGTAAACAGCTGCTGCATTTTCGCGGAAGATATCTGTAAAAAGAAATTCTACCTCGTAGACTCCGTTGGGAACATCGAAACAATACCCTTCAATTTCGTTGCGAAGAGTTTGAAACAATGGTCCGTCGTGGGTATTCTCAACCTGTGTCTGGCTATTTTTGCTTTCTCCGCCGATATATCCCCAACTGCTTTCAGTGTAGGGCTGATCGGGTAGCCACGTGAGCTGGCTTTCATCGGAAGTATAGAAACAGTTGCTGCCTACATTTACGGCAAGTTCCAGATTCCGTAAGTTTGTTTCATTCAGATTTGCAGGGATAGGGGTGAAATTGATGTGGAGGGCATCTTCTATCATGGAGATGCTTTGATCTGACTCTTTGTTTTCAGCTTGAGCGGAGATAAAGTGCTCTTTCCGGCTGAATGGTACCTGAAATGTAACTGTATAATTCTCTGTTTTCTGTTTGCCTAAGGATTTTCCGTCAATGAAGAGTTCCACTTCCGGAAGATTGGTATATACCTTGACGGGTAGCGGAGTCGGAGCCTTTCCATGTTGTACACCGCTACGGTGCGTCCAGTCACGGCTGGCAATGTGTAACACGGGAATGTCTTGATGCCAGGCGGCTTTATAGTAATAGTACACGTCTTTTGGACTGCGGTCTGAGTATACCAGTCCTTTATTGTTGATGCGCGGCATAGATTCATCACGCAATGCAGAAGAGAAATCGATAAAGTTCCAGTGAGTTCCACCACAAATATACGGCGTTTCTTCCAATATCGGTAAGTAGTGTTCCAGGTATTTCTGCTGGTACTCGATACTGAAATCAAAAGCGTGCGGTTGCAGCGAATGTAGACGCTTGTCAGATCCGGCACCGTATTCGCTGACAATCATCGGATGGGAAGGGTACTTTTTGTGTTGCTCTGTCAGGAAACGTTCGAAGCCTGTGAGGTCTCCTCCATACCAGCCTTGGTAAAGATTCCAACCGACAATATCGGTGATGTTGCCCAGTCCTACCTCATTGTAGCTGTTACTGCCATGAAAAGCCATAGTGCTGACACGAGTGGAATCTTCTTCTTTCAGAACTTTCTCCAAACGATTGGCCAGTGACAATGTCCGTTCCAGCACGGGTTTCAGTTCTTCTTCTTTTTTATAGCGGCGCTGGGTGACGAGTAATATCTCATTCATGTATCCCCAGGTGATGATGGAGGGGTGGTTATAGTGCTGGCGTATCATTTCTCGCAGATTGTTTTCGCAGTTTTCTGCATAGCCGGGAGTGTCGGGCACAATATCAATAATGGGTATTTCTTCCCAAGCCAGCATACCGAGTTTGTCGCACATTTCCAACAGAGCGTCATCTTGCGGATAATGGGAGATGCGGATGAAGTTGGCACCCATTTCTTTCATTAACTTCATGTCACGACGGTGCATTTCGTCTGTCAGGGCAACTCCGATGGGTTTTTGGTCCTGATGGCGGCAAATACCGCGTAATTTATAAGGTTTTCCGTTGAGGGAGAAGCCGGTCTTACCATCGAAGCTAAACCAGCGGAAGCCTGTATGGTGATTACTGTGGTCTAGGATGGCTTTTGTTTTTTTATCGCGCAGAATGCTTTCTATTCTGTAGAGATGAGGGGCCTCGGGTGTCCATAATCGGGGGGACAGAATAGGGGCGGTTTCGGTGCGGAAAGAGTATAATTCTCCACCTTTTATCTGGATAGACTGTTTCTGGGTCTGGGCAATACTTCCATCGGGATTGTAGATGATATGTTCCAGTTCAAGAGATGCTTTCTGTTCTGCATCGTTCTTTATCTCTCCGCGAATAAGTATTGTGCCTTTTTCTTCGGATACTTGCGGGGTACTGATAAATATTCCTTCTGAACCATAGTTCGTCAAATGGAAATGTTGTTTGGGTACGGCTGTAAGCCATACATCCCGGTAGATACCGCCGAAGAATGTAAAGTCGGCAGAGATGGGGGGAATATCCTGTCGGGCATTATCTACATGGATAGCGAGAGAATTAGGAGCGTCAAATGAACAGAATGGGGTGATATCGAATGTGCAGGCAGTATATCCACCGTTATGCTCACCTATTTTCCGTCCATTCATGTAGATGGCAGCGGCCTTACTGGCTGCATCCAGTTTCAGGAATACCTGTTTGGTTTGCCAATTTTGCGGTAATGTCAGCGTACGGCGATACCAGCCTGTTCCCTGGTAATACTTTTTTTCTGTATATGCATCCGTATTCCATGTGTGCGGGAGATGTATGCTGTTCCACGCACTGTCATCATAGGTTGCTGAAGCGGCAGCTTTGCATTCTCCCTGATAGAATTTCCAACTGTCGTTGATCGCTTTGCTCTCATGTTGTGCGTATACTTTGGGGAATAGGAACAGAATAGCAGGTATCAGGATCAGGTATGTCCCGATTCGATATTTTTTCTCTTTGCTCATGGTATATTTATTGTTGGTTTATTAGCTGAAAAAGAAAGGAGGCAGTTACCAGGCCGGTTATGCCAGTTTCTGCCTCCAAACCTTCATTCAATCTTTTTACTTATATCCTTCGAAAACTAATCAAAAAAGCTGTCTTTTTTACCATCCGTAATTTTGTGGAATACGTCCGTTGGCCAGTTCTATCACATTCTGATGGATGGGATAGAGGTAGAGTTTGTCTGTCCATTGTCGGTTTTCTACTTTCGTACGCGTGTAGTAAGAAGTTGGTTCGCCCGGAGTCTTGTCTTTTGAACCCTTCATGTTCATTCCGTAGAAACGCGTCTGGTCGCAACCTATTCTGTCCTTGTCACCGCAGATCATCCAACGACGGATGTCGAAATAGCGTTGTCCCTCGCAATAGAGCTCTACATAGCGTTCGTGCTGTATGGCATCGAACTGCTTGTCGTAATTGCCGATTATGCCGGTCTTGATGCCGTTATCGTTCATGGTCTGATAGCCTGGGATGCCTGCGCGTTCGCGTACCATGTCGATATACTTGATGATGTCCGGATTACTCGGATCTGTTTCATTGAGTGCTTCGGCATAGAACAGATAGAATTCGGCCAGACGATAGATGATGGAAACACGTTTCCAACTCTGAGTATCGCCGCTGGCATGATTTACGGTACGGTTCTTAAATTTCCCCAGCATATACCCGGTTTTCACGTTGTCACCGTTGGAAAGGTCGTTTCCGCCACCTGCAGAGAAATCTACGATGTAGTTGGGATTACCGTTCATCCATTTCTTGAACCAGCTTCTTCCCTGATATACAACGCTTGCGTAGAAGCGCGGTTCACGGTTGGCATACATGTTGGAGATATTCTGGTCTGTCTTCTTGTCTTTATAGTCGGGGTCGTAGCAATGGTTTTCTACAGCACCGAATCCGGTTTCGTCATAACCACTGTTTGGGTCATTGATGGCGAGGCCGTTGCCCATGAAGAACATGTCTACAGCATCCTGAGACGGGCCGATGGTACCATAGCATGAGTTCACGTCACGCGGGTTAGTACGTTTCTCCATCTTGTATTGGTCGGAGTAGCTGTTGTTGGTACTGCACCACAGGATTTCTTCATTGTACACCTGGAAAAGGTTGTATACAGAACGGTCGGGTTGCTCTACTCCGTTTGCCATCACGCGATAGAGAGCGTGGTGTTGCGCTTCAGCATAGTCTATCAGATCCTTTACGCGGTCTCTGGCAGTTACCCATTTTTGCGGATCCTTACTCTGTGGGAAGATGTATTCACCTTTAGAGTTCTGCAACTTCTGCAGTCCCTGGTAATATTCGGAACCATCGCCACCATTGAATAACTTGGAGGCAGCATACATCCACAACTTGGCGCGTAGTGCTTTGGCCACTACGATAGTGGGGCGTACTACTTCATTGGTGTTGAAGTTGTATGTATTGTCCGCGTATGATGTGATGACTGATTCGGGCAATTTTGACTGTGCGGGGTCACATAGAGGAGCCAATATGCCATCAATGTGGTTCACCATTTCGTCTACAGTAGCGCGGTCGTAGTCCGTTATGTGCGGTTCGGCAGCGTCGTCTATCTCCGTCACGATGCAGGCAGGGCCATAAAGCTCGAACATGGAAAAGTAATAATAGGCTATCATGAATCGGCATTCGTCTTTCATGCGGGCTATTTCCTCGGCAGTCAGTTTGTTAGTACTGCTGGGGTCGCCTACACCTTGGTCGTGGGCGCGTTCAATGAAGATCATAGCTTGGCGTATGTCTTTGTAGAAAGTAGCCCAGCGATGATAGCTTCCGCTGGCTGCCGTGAAACCTGCCATCATGACGTCGCGTGAACTAGCTTTTTCTGAAGCGATTTCACCGCAGAGGTTTGACCATGGATTTTTGAAGGCGTTAACTTCTGATCCGGTTTCTGAATATTCCATCAGATTGCGGTAGATGACCCCGTACCAGTTTCGGGTATAGGTTGCATTGTCCCAAACTTGATCGACTCCCAGACTGGCGTTGAACTCGCCTGATATGTCAAGATAGTCTGAACAAGATGCTGTGCTGAATGCAAGAACGGCAGAGCCGACGGTTGCGTATAGTAAATTTTTCAGTTTCATATCGTTTATTAATTAGATGTTTAGAATGTAACTTCTGCTCCAAAGGTCCAGGTGCTGGAGATGGGGTATTTGGCGCCTGAGTTTGCATCGCCCAGTTCCGGATCCCAATACTTCACGTGATCCCAAGTTTTTAGGTTAGTACCTTGCACGTAAAGGCGCAGGTTGGTGAGACGCAGTGATTTCAGTTGCTTCTTGTTGAATTGGTAACCGAATTCCACGTTCTTCAAGCGGATGAAGCTGGCGTCGCGATACCACCAGGTACTCGCTTGCAGGTTGTGTGCAAAGGTATTGTTACGCAAGCGAGGGTAGAGCACGTTGTCGTTGTAGGGGTCGGATGCTTTCCAGCGGTTCATAGCCTCCATACGCGCAGAAGAAGCGTCCTTGCCTTGGTTGAACGGCATGAAGTTGGATGCTTTGCTCATCAGGTTGATGGAACAGCCCGTCACGCCTTGGAAGAAGATACCGGCGAAGAATCCTTTCCATTCGGCATTCAGTGAAAGACCGTACACACTGCGCGGGGTCTTGTCCAGATGACCATTACGGTAGGTCTTGTCATCGTCGTTGATAAGTCCGTCCTCGTTTAAGTCGCGGTACTTGATATCACCGGGTGCCACAGCAGCTCCCGGGTCGGCTATGCCGGGTTTCAGTTGGTAGCTTTCGGCACCGCTCACAGGATCAATGGTAATGTTGAAATCATCGGGTGTATAAAGACCGTCGGCGATGTAGAGGTAAGGAGTCCACAATGACATACCTGTGAGGTCCTGGTAGCTGTATCTATGTTTGATTTCATCTGTTTCTACAATCTTGTTCTTGGCATACGTATAGTTGGCACGGAATGTCAGATTCAGGCCACCCACATGCTGTTTGAAAGTCAGGTTCCCATCCACACCTTTGTTACTTACGATACCATAGTTCTGAGTTGGGTTGGATTGTAAACCGCTCATAGAAGGAACCGTATTACGGGTAATCAGGATGTCTTTACGACGGTTGGAGAAGTAGTCCATGGAGAGGTCCAACTGTCCGTTCAGCAGGCCGAGGTCGAAACCGATATTGGTTTTATCCTCAATCTCCCAACGCAGGTTGGCGTAGTAGGCACGGTTTTCGCTCAATCCGCCGAACCAGTTCTGTGCATTACCATTAGAGATGCCTGAGATACCCAGGTTAAGACCGCCGGCATCGGTATTCATGGCTTCCTGATAAGGGAAACGAGTTTCACCTAACTGATCGTTACCGGTCCGTCCGTAGGATGCACGTAACTTCAGTGTACTGATTACTTTCTGCACAGGTTCGAAGAACTTTTCATGGCTCACATACCAGGCTCCACCCACAGCAGGGAAAATACCCCAACGGTGTCCCGGAGCGAAATTCTCACTACCTGTCATACCGAAGCTGCCTTCGATGGTGTAGCGGTTGTCGTAAGTATAAGAACCGCGTCCTACGACGCTTTGCTTACGGTAAGGAAGCAGGTTGAGTCCGCCAACGTTTTGTTTTTGAGTTTCCTTTTGGTTGTATAGCAGCAAGCCTGTAACATCGTGCTTGTCGCTGAAGTTACGCTTATAGTTGAGGGACGCCTCAATGTATATTTTCTTGTTACCACCGGATGAACCGCTTGAGGGGTTACTCAATGCCGAGCCTGACTCCAGTGACTTGAATATCAGGTTGCCATCGGCGTCACGTCCGGTAGCTGTAAAAGTAGCGGGTGACATAGTACGGTTGACATACTGGTTGGAGTTGGCATCGAAGCTGACACTACCCCTTATAGAAAGTCCCTTTGTGATGAAATCCAAGTCTTGTTCTAGCAATACCTTGCTTTGGAATGTAGCGTCCCAGCTTTTACTGTATCCACTGAAGTAGAGGAAGTTGTAGGGGTTTTGACGAAGACCTGAATTATCATAGTTAGGATGTTGTGAAGCTGAACCGTCAGAATAGATTTGCGGATAGAGGTGTACAGGTTGCAATGTCATACCACCGAAGATGTCGCTGGCTGTTTTGGAGGGAGCCACACGGTTGATATACTGTCCTGACATATCTACGGACATACGGGTAGTCTTGCTCAATTCGAAGTCAATATTGGAACGAAGGTTATAACGGTCGAAACTGATGTTTGAATCGTAATCGGCGTTCTTCTTCTCCTTGTATACACCGTCTTGTGTGTAGTAGGCACCTGATACGAAGAAGCGTACGCGGTCACCACCACCACGGAAGTTAATGGTGTAGCGCTGGCTGCTGGTGTGATCACGTAGCATACTCATCCAGTCTGCATCCGGATATAGATCGGGATCTACGCCACTACGATATTTTTCCAGATCAGCGTCGCTCACCGGTGCTGTATAGTTGGCGCGCGGGTTCCCGTTGCTATTCCAATCTGCTTCGTTGTATAGGCTCAAATAGTCGTAAGAACTCATGAGGTTGGGCAGGCGGAGTGGTGTCGAGTAGCCGTATTCTGCTGACATACTGACAACTGTTTTTTGTGATTTACCACGTTTGGAAGTAATCAATACCACACCGTTAGCACCTTCGGCACCATACACGGCCGTTGCGGCGGCATCCTTCAGGATGGAGAATGTTTCAATTTCGTCCACATCGATATCGTTCATCTTACGGGGTACACCGTCCACCAGTACCAATGGGTCTGTTCCACCGGCATACGAGCTGAT